>Ga0209056_10001525_pt1 | contig 25545 bp, 29 predicted proteins | sample GraSoiAngelo_114_FD_185876 | JGI IMG/M metagenome (GOLD analysis project Ga0209056, IMG submission 185876) | Grasslands soil microbial communities from the Angelo Coastal Reserve, California, USA - 14_0903_13_40cm (SPAdes) (version 2) | ecosystem: Environmental > Terrestrial > Soil > Grasslands... | reverse complement strand
ACTTTGCCTCTCCAGATTCGATCTTCCGTTCGCGTTCAGCTAACTCCTCCTCATGCCACGGAGGCGACTCGATGCCGGCGGGGTCTGCTGAAAGACTTTGCCAAAGCGCCTCCATGGTTTGCAGCTTCTCTTCAACGCTCATTTCGTTCAGTGGGAGAATTGGAACGCTCATAGCTCAAATCATATCACACAGCCCACCAAGATCGACTTCTTAATCGGTTCGCTAAAGACGACGGGAAAACAAAACCCGATAGCGGAATGCGGAAAGCGGATTTCGGACAGCCGCCGCGTTCGCTACCCCTGGGCCATGGCGCCCACGATCAACACGACGAAGCCTGTCGCCACCGCGATCGCCACTTTCGCTTCGACGGATAAATTCATAATTTTCCCTTCAATTATGGCGGCCACCCCGATGACCCCCCGTTTTTGAATTTTTCCTTTTTTTGATCGTTTCGAATTTCAGCGCGCGGATGGATGCCAAGGCGAAAAATTAAAAGTAAGAAGGAAAAATTAAGAAGAAGCAGAACGCGCTGGAGCGCTGATGTTCGCCTCGCCACAGCCAGTCCGTCCGCTGGCGGAGATGAAGGAAGAATAAGGCCGCAGACGCGGCGATGGCGAGGCTGAGGCAACGTGCGCCAACATGAATGGCCGTCCGGCGCTAGCGGTGCGGATGCTTCACACCCAACGCTAGCGACTCTTACTTAGCCGTTGTCTTCCTATGGTCCCTTGGGCGCGGGTTTGTATCTCGCTTGAATTGCGTCCTGCTCGGTCATGTATTTGCCCTTCCTCGTCGTGCCGTAAAATCGCGAGCCTTCTCTGTGGTAAACACCTGTCTCGGTGTTCACCCACACCTGGTGATGGCCGCCGCCCGGCGCGGGCGGGTTAGTCGCTTCCTCGGCACTGCGCGCTGCAGGCGCTGCAGTTGCGGCCGGCCGCGCTTTCCTCTCAGCCTTCGCTTTCTTAGGAGTGGGTTTTGCTTTCGGCGAGGCCGTTGGCGACTCGGCGGGAGAAGGCGAAGCAGCTTTCTCAGCCGGTGAAGGCGACTCAGCGGGCGACTCGGCCGCGGTGGGTGATTGACCTTGCGCAACGCAAATGGTGGCAAGTCCGATTACAGCAATCAGCGCAAGAAATTTCGTACTCATAGATGTAAGTGTAGCGAAGCGATAGGATTGTAGTCAACCCTTTCCAACGAGCAGAGACGCGAACAATCTGTGAACAGTTGATCCGCCTTCGCGTGAGGCTTCCGTCTTCGTCTGACTACGACATGATGAGTCGGCGGGACCTGCCTTCGTTCGACTACGGCATGGCAAGCAGTTCGTGAGAGCGGAGATCGGTGAGCCAAGAGCGAGGAGGGAAGCGCGAAGGGATCAGGCGCCTACGTTCACATTTCGGCATGTAGAGGACGACAGAAGTAAAGCTGAGCTTCTTCGGGATTTCTTGAGCAGTTTGCGAAGTCGGCGAGTAGTCTCATCACGATTAATTTTACTCGACGCCACGTCGACAACGAACTTTTCCCAATCGTTGATCGGCAATTTCCTGTCGGGTAAAAGACCGTTGTTCTCCAAGAAGACAAGACACGCAGCGAGCGCGGTGCGTTTGTTGCCATCGAGGAACGGATGATTGCGCGAAATATAAAACAAATATGCCGCTGCAATCTCGAGCGGATCGGAAATGAGGGGTTGGCCCAACATCGATGCTTGCGGCGCGGCCACGGCTGACTCGAGCAATGTCTCATCGCGAATTCCAGCCGCGCCGTCATGGGCGGCGAGCACCTCACCGTGAATCGCTTTGAGGGCCTCGACCGTCAGATGCTTGAGCGACTTGCTCAAGACAAACGCTTAAAAAGCGCGGCGTTCTTTCTGATCAAACGCCTCGCCGTTTTAGCCGCTGTATGCGAGTCGATCATGGGCTGGATTGGCGTCAAAACGATTGAGCCGCCGGCGTGAACGGTGACATTCACTTTGTCTCCGACTTTAATGCGCGCGAGATCCATCAAAGCGGTATCGAAGATGATCCCCTGAGAGTTTCCGACTTTGGTGATGGTCTTCGTCATGCCGTAATACTATGTTTTACGGCAGGCGGATGTCAAACTTACACCGGAGCTGAGAAGCTGGAACATGCGGGGGTCCAAAAGTTTTGGGAGATACGAATTAATAGGGAGAAAGGGGAATCATGAGGATACTGACAATGACAGTGATATTGGGGTTACCGCTGATGGCATTAAGCCAGACAACGGAGCCACAACAGACACAGGGGCAGACGAATGAAACGCAGACTACTGCGCCGGCGAAAGGGAAGAAGATGCGTCCCGCGCAGGAGCAGGCAAAACCTGAGACGGGCACAAACATGCCTGGACAGACGAACGTTAAGGGTCGCGCTCCGGACGTAAACAAGAATGAACCCGGGGCACGTTCGAGCACGAGCCAGACGAACTTGAGTGGCACGAATCAGCCGAAGGTAAGCGTGCAAGAGTTCAAGTCGCGTCATAGCGAAGTGTTCAGTCTTGGGCGGCATCCGAAAGAGTTCTTCGTCCAACGATTCGGGGCGAGCCATTTCCGGTTGATCGGCAATACGTACTTCGTGTTTGTCGACGGCTGTTGGGTCGCGGTTGACGTGGACGGCTTTGTGTATTCGGAGCGGCTAATCTGCGCGGGCGATCCGGACTTTGTTGAAGTTGATTAGTACAGCCTCTGCGCGAAACAAAAGCGCTCCGCTGAAGATGCGGGGCGCTTTTTTTTGGCGTTGACCCGATCGCGGGGAACCGGATGGGGGCGGTGGCACGAAGTATAGTTAGGCGATCGATGGCGCGTAACTCCGAAAGGGTTCACGAGCGCGCGGATGAGGGAAATTACAGGAAGGACTCTGAATAGATCGCGAACGTCCAACGACTAAACATTATTATTATGAAAAAACTTACCAGTTTATTGATAGGCTGTTCGCTGGCGCTGGCTGGAGCCGCATTGGCGCAACAGCCAGTTGAACAGCAATCACCATCAAAGACCAAACACGCCCCGGAAAAAGTGCATCCCGCTCAAGCACAGCCCAAGCCGAATGCCGCGAAGCCTCAAGCGCCAGCTGCGACGCAGCAGCACGGCGCGATGAAGGAACACGGAGCTACGCATGAGCCCGGTGCAATGAAGGAACAAGGGGCTACGACTCAGCACGGAGCTACGAATCAGCCCGGCTCAGGAAAGGGCCAAAAAGCTCCAGTGCACCAGGAATCTGCGACCGCTCCGGGAACCAATGTTTCTGGTCAACAGGTCGGCGGGCAGACGCCCAGTGCGAGGGAGCGGATTGAGCAGCGGAGAAAAGGAATGAAGGGTCCCGCCGCGGCGGCAAAGACATCTACTAATCCGGCAACGCCACCGGCGGCTGCGGGAGGTGGAGCTCCGTCAGGTCCGGCAGCCGGCCAGCAAAATGCGCAGGCTAACGCGGGGGCCAAGGCGAAGAAGCCGGATCCGCAGCAGCTGCAGCAGATTAAATCGCAACACGCGAACTTCCGTGCCCAGCCAAAACCGCAGCAGGTTCCGGCGGTTACGTACAATCAGAATTATCGGATTCAAGGAAGCGAACAGTGGCAGGGTCCGCAATACCAGGTATTCCGCTCGTATCATCCGGAATGGCACGATCAGGGATGGTATCACTCGCATTACAACCGCGTGGAGCTGATCGGTGGCGGTTACTACTTCTGGAACAACGGTTACTGGTATCCGGCATGGGGTTACAATCCTTCGGCCCAATATTATGCCTACGACGGACCGATCTATGTCGGTCAACGTGCTGAACCGCCGGATAAGGTGATCGCCGACGTGCAGGCCGTGCTGCAACAGATGGGCTATTACACGGGTGAAGTGGATGGATTGCTCGGGCCGTTGACCCGCGACGCGCTGGCCGCCTACCAGGCTGACCAGGGGCTCACCACGACAGCGGCGATCGACGAGCCGACGCTCGATTCCCTCGGGATGAGCTAATAAGAAATTAGAACGTTCGATTCGAGAAGCCGTCGGGGTGCACTAATGCCTTGGCGGCTTTTCTGTTCCAGTGTTGCGCTAAAACAAAACCAAGGAAGGCGATTCGGGAGCAGGGGAAGCCAGAAGTAAAAAGGAAGAATTAGGAAGTAGGCAGCCGGAGAGAGAAATTAGGAAGGAAGAAGGAAGAAGTAGCCAAGGCTTGAAGGAAGAATTAAGACGTGAAGTCATGCCTGCCTTGTTGGCGATGAACCTGTCACAGGGCAAAGAAGTAGAAAGAACAAAAGAAGGAAAAACGAACACACTGAAAAGCGGGCGAAAAATTAAAGGATGATGGATTATTCCTCGATTGCGCCGCTTATTTTTCGCAGGTGTTCCCGAAAGGTGTAACTCGAATCGGTTGCTCGCTTCTCCAAATACCCCGCAAACTCCAACTGTTCCCGCAGCGAATGCCCGCTTTTGATCGCCTCTGCCTGATGCCGTTCCCGTTGGCAGATTTCGTGTGCAACACGAAGCAGTTCCTCGACACGCTCTGCACCGACAAACAAACAGCCGTCGTCGTCGGCAAAAACGACGTCGCCAGCTGCGACTAGGAAGTTACCGAAGCGCGCGGAGCGCAACGCCCAGGAATCACGAGTGTCGAGCCGTTGCGGACCGGAAGGACAGACTCCGTACGTAAAAATGGGCAGACGAATCTGTCGAAGCTCGGGCGTATCGCGATGCGCACCCCAAACTATAATTCCCGCCAAACCGCAGTGTTCAGCCTCGAGCGCAGTTAAATCGCCGATGCAGCCTTCATCCAAGCGGCCGCCGTTATCGATTACCAGAACCTGGCCGGATTGTGCGGCCTGCATTGCTTCCAGGAAAACGTCGACGCTTCCAAAATGTCTAACCGCCAGCGCCGGGCCCGCGAGACGTTGGTTGGGCGTCACCGGCCGAATGCCAGGCGGACTAATCCGGAGCGGAATCTTCAAGCGGAGGGCTGCATCGGCGATGAGCGGAGTAGAAAGTTCAGCAAAAGCGCGAGACAGCGATTCCATGCTGCGACCTTGCTCGCAGTCAGCTGCCTTTGCAAAAAGGAGGAAAGCGCGCTCAGAATGAAATTAAGAAGGAAGAACTAAGAGCGAAGCGACGAAAAGCTGAGAAGAAACAATTAAGAACTTAAGCGATTAAACGAAACGTTTTAATTGAAACTCGCTCATTGATCAAGGCTCGGTCGCCGCGGCGACCTTTACCTTCCATGTTGCTTCTCCCAGTCACTCCATTCTTCCTTCACCCCTCTGATTTTCTGTTCGCTTTCGCTTTGACCAAGCTGTTAGCCTCTGCGGCTTAACCCAAATAAAACTATGTTACACTTCATTTGGTACATCATTGTCGGTTTCATCGTCGGGTTGATTGGACGCGCGATTATGCCGGGCGCTCAGGCTCTCGGTTTCATAATGACGACGCTGATCGGTATCGGTGGCTCGATCGTCGGCGGACTAATCGGACGCCTGTTTTCCAAACCGGAACCAGGTGCGACGTTTCATCCGGCAGGTTTCATCATGTCGATCATCGGGGCGATCATTTTGCTCTTTGTTTGGATAAAATTGGCGCCGGGCTAAAGAACACATTTTCAAACCGCTATCCTGGTCGAAGATTTCGAGATTAATTTTCAACTCAGGTGCCGATGGCATTTATCAGGGGCGGTGTCGGCAGGCCCGAACCCACTCCACGCAGAGCGTCGATGAAGTCAGTGAGGGCGGCTTCGCTGGCAATGAGCGTGCGCAACTTCTCCGAGAGCGGAACGAAGTTCTGAATCATAGGTTTCGTCAGCGTTAAACTGCTCGATAAGCAGGCGTATGCGTTGGTTGTTCAGGTCGTTTGGAATATACATCAAGCTGCGGCTCTAGTTTTGCGGCTCCACGCGCTTGACGCCTGCGAATTGGTCAAAGTCGCGATCGAACGAAACGATCGCAAAGGATTTGGCAGCGGCGACTGCAGCATGGTATGCGTCCACAAAGTTCACATCGGTTTGTGCAAAATTCCGCAATGCGCTTAGCAATGTTGCCTTGTTTTCGACTTCAATTCCCGCGGAGTCGATCAGGTCTTTCAGGGCAGCGCTGATCGCATCGCGATCCAGCGAATAAAAGGATTGTAACCCCCAGGCGGTTTCGGCCATCGCGAGGTCCGTCACAACCAGAGTGACATCGCCAGCCGCGGCACGAGCAAACAATGTTCGGCTACGAGGCGAATGTGTTGGATGATCGCCGGTGAGAAAACGAACAATGACGTTGGTGTCGAGTAGCACTCTCGCCATCAGACGGCCTTTTTCTTCCAGCGCCGAACGATATCGTGTTCGACCGCGGCGCGCATTTGCGCCTTCGTAGGCGGCGGACCTTTACGACGGATGCGAGATTTGAAGATCGCGTAGAGTTCCTGCAGAGAAGGCGCCGGTTTGATGGCGACCTTTCCGTCCTCCACCTCGTAAAGAATGCGATCATTTTTCTTCAGGCCAAGCAGCCTCCGAATGTCTCGGGGAATGGTGGTTTGTCCTTTGCTAGTGAGCGTTGACTCTGGCATATGTTCCTTACGCAAAGGAAATATTCCTTACTCACCATCGGAAGCAAGGCCAAAGTAAGATCTCCTTGCGATCAAGTATCGAAACGCGGATAGGAAGGGCGCCGCTGAACACGTAAGAGCTACGAATCAAGAATTATGAAAGCCCCTGGAGCGACGATTTGATTGTCCGAGCTCTCCACGGCGAGTCTTTGACCGGACTCGCGACTCCGGTTTGACGTTTGAATATAAAGGGAGCAACAAGAAAGCGCATGAAAGCAATTCGGGTGCATGAATTTGGGGGTCCAGAAGTTTTGCGGCTCGAAGAGGTGCCGACGCCGCAGCCCGGTGCGGGTCAAGTGCTCGTGCGGATGCACGCGATCGGCGTTAATCCGGTCGAGACTTATATTCGCGCGGGAACCTACGCCTTAAAGCCAACGCTGCCTTACACGCCGGGAAATGATGGCGCGGGCGTGGTCGAGCAAATTGGCGACTCCGTCACGGAGTTCAAAGCGGGCGATCGCGTTTACACTGCGGGATCGATCAGCGGGACGTATGCCGAGTTCGCGTTGTGCAAGGCTGCACAAGTGCATCCATTGCCGGCGAATGTTTCTTTCGCGCAAGGCTCGGCCATGGGCACTCCGTACGCGACGGCGTATCGCGGGTTGTTCCAGCGCGCCGACGCGAAGCCCGGCGAGACGGTGCTAGTGCACGGCGCAAGTGGTGGTGTCGGGACCGCGGCCGTGCAATTGGCGCGTGCTCGCGGTTTGCGCGTGTTCGGTACCGCTGGCAGTGACGAAGGACGCAAGCTCGCGCGCGAACAAGGCGCGCACGAAGTGTTCGACCATCGCGCGCCTGACCACTTTATCCAGATCATGAAGGCAACCGGCGACCGCGGCGTTGACGTGATCGTGGAATTGCTCGCGAACGTGAATCTCGGCAAAGATCTGATAATTCTCGCGAAGGGCGGGCGTGTCGCAATTATTGGGAGCCGTGGGCGCGTAGAGATCAATCCGCGCGACGCGATGCAGCGCGATGTCGATCTTCGCGGAATGGTCATGCCGAACACATCGCCGGAAGACCTGGCAAGCATTCACGCCGCGCTCGTGGCCGGTTTGGAAAACGGGACATTGCGTCCGGTGGTCGGCAAGGAGTTTCCGCTAGCAGAAGCGGCCCAGGCGCACCGCGCGGTCATGGAGCCGGGAGCGGTTGGGAAAATCGTGCTCGTGCCATACAAGTGAGAAGGAGAGGAAGAAGTAAGAGTTAAGAAACCGGACACCCGAAATCGGAGAGCGGAAAGAGGAAGGGATTATTTCGTTTTGCGCCAGATGACGTCCTCGTTGTTACGACGATCGATCAACGCATCGACTTTGCCGCTGGAAGCGTAACGAAACAGAATTCTGCCTTCGACAGCTTTGCGGAAAAAAATCTCTGATGTTTCCGGGAGCAGTTGCTCCTTTTTGCCATTCCGTTCGACAAATAGCTTGTCGCCTTCGGCTAGCACGGATCTCGTTTGGCCAGGTGCCAGTTCGTACGTGCCGATGTAGTCAGCAAACCTTTTTGGATCGGCCTTTCCCAAAGCCGGATCTTCGTAGTAGCGATGCGCCTGGCTGGCGATGATCTGCCAATTGCCGTTGCGCTGCAGCCACGTGTCAGTGACGTGATAACGCGCTTTCAGGTTTTGGCCGAAGATCGTCTCGGTCTCGTCAGCGTCGTAACTCAAAATGGCAGTGTCGCCGATAATCCGGCTCTGAGCGTTCTCGATCTTGATGGTTCCAGAATATCCGGCCGGCAGCGGGGTGATGTCGGCGATCAGTTTTGGTTTGTCGAGAACGCGGCCTTTCTCGTCAGCGAAGATGCAGTCGTCGGCGAAGTATTTTTTCCACGGCGCCTGATTGCCTGGAACGACGGCGTCGTAAAGCTCCTGAGTGCGACGGACCAGTTCGTCCTGCGTAATTGGACCATCGGCCGCGTAGACGAGAGTTACGGCGGAGAAAAATGTAACGAGCGCCGGCTTCATAACAAACAATGCTGGCGCTACTGTAGGCCTTACTCAACAGGACTTGTCTATGGAGATTCACCAACTGCGTTATTTCGTCGCCGTGGCGGAAGAAGGAAGCTTTTCCCGCGCAGCCGCCAAGGTTCGCGTCGCTCAACCTTCGCTTAGTCAACAGATTCGAAAACTCGAAGCGGAGGTCGGGCAACCGTTGTTCGACCGTTTGCCGCGTTCCGTCGTCCTCACCGAGGCTGGCCGTTGTTTAATTGATTACGCACGTCAAATTTTGGCCTCGATCGGCGACGCCCGCCGATGCGTCGATGAGCTCAAGGACCAGGTGTCCGGCAGGCTCGCGGTGGGCGCAATTCCGACGATCGCGCCATATGTCCTCCCGGAATTAATCGGGAGATTCCAAAAACAATATCCAGAAGTGACGCTGGGAATCGTAGAGGACGTGACCGACGGTATCACTCGGCGAGTGGAAGGCGGAGAGCTGGATGTCGCGTTGGTATCCACTTGCCAGCAAAGTCCCGCCCTGCGACGCGAATCTCTGGGCAACGAACCTTTGCTTGCCCTGTTGCCGAAACGACATCCGCTGGCAAAGAAGGATCGGGTAACATTGGACGACCTCAAATCGCAGAGGTTTCTACTCCTCCACGAAATGCATTGCCTTTCGCACCAGGTGAATCACCTGCTCGAGGCCAATCGGCTCCGGCCGGAAATGGCGCTGGCCGGCAGCCAGCTTGGCACGATTGCGAATATGGTCGCGGCGGCAATCGGTGTTTCAATTGTGCCGCAAATGATGGTGAAGCACCACTCCACCCCGGGATGCGTTAGTCTGCCGTTCGCTCCGCCGGTTCCGGAACGGGAACTAAATCTTCTTTACAATCCACTTCGATTTCAGAGCAAGGCAGCCGCAGCGTTCCGTCGAGAAGCTGCGGCTGCCTTTTCACCACCCCCAGATGCGTTGATCGCTCACAACACGAGCTAGCACACTTTCTATCTCAGCAGGTTCAGCGCCGCCGCCAACGTTACCATCGGCCAGGCTGCGAGGATCATGATCAGTCCAAAGAGCGCGAGCTCAGGCAAATAATGCGGCCGCGCCCTGTGCACGTATCTTTCCTCAAGGAATCGTGAGATCCGTTGCCCTAACGGCATTGTAGTTTTCATATGATCAACGCCCACAGCCCGGACGCCCTTTGAAATACTTTATTCGTCTAGGGCCAATAGGATTTGCCTATTGCAGGGATCGCTCCGGAGTCAGCGACTCCGGCGCTGCCGCCTGCGACTATAGATCTGCCGCGCGCCAGGCTCGCCCCTACAATGCAAGCATTGTGCCGCGGCAATTTGAGGCGCCGCAGTGGCAAGCGAATTTCCTTTTCGATCCTTCTGTGATCGGTTCGTCGATTTCCATCGCGTAATCGTAAAAGAGTTCGTCGCCGGCTTCGATATCACGCATCGCATAGATGAAGATGCGGTTATCTTCCTCGATGGCTTGGCAGTTTGGGTCGCAGCAATGGTTAATCCACCGCGCGTCGTTGCCGCCAATCTCTGGATTGATTACTTCGCCGTTTTCCAGGCCGAAATTGAAGGTGTGCGGATCGTTCTCGTCGTCGGGAGCGGCTTCCCAGGAAACGCGTTGGCCGGTGTATTCGATAATGCGAGTGCCTTCGGGAATGAACTGCGTGGCGTAAACGCCGCGACCGTGCACGGCGGACTCGCGAACTTCGATTCGTACGGCTCGGTTTCGCGTTTTGCTTTTCTTCGCCATGTGCTGAGGAACTAAGCAGGAACTGGGGGAACCTAGGAAGGAAGAATTAACAATTTAGCAAACCGAATGAATGCTGGGATAATATTCACAGAATGACACCGGAGGAACGCTCCCTCCTTGAATTGATCGATGCGGCTTTGCGATCTGAGAATGTTCGGGAACAAATTCGCCCGATTATGAAACGGGTCCGCGCGGAGCTGGCTCGAAAGAAAGAGGCGCTCATGACCTGGGAACCGGTTCCGTTAAACATTTTCGGAACGGCGCTGCCGCGTGAGATCCGGTCTGCCTGGGTCTTCGTCCTGCGAGCGGGAGCGGACACAGGCGCGGAACGCCATCCGAACAGTCATCAACGCATGATGTCGTTTGAAGGCGAAGGCGATTTGCAGACTGGCGAGCCGGGGTCGTGGCAATCGCATCTTTTGATCGGCGACCGGGAAGCGCCGCTCGAACGGCGCTGGATTTCAATCCCGCGGAACATCTGGCATCGGCCGGTGGTCGGCGCAGACGCGGATTGGACGGTTGTTTCGTTTCACACTGTCGCGGCCGAGGAATTGATTGAAGAAAGGCCTGATACCCGAAGCAAAGATGGAACGAAGCAGATGAAGTATATGGGGCGCTGAGAGCCCAAAGGCAGATTCGCGAGCCAGAAGCTTTCGAGGCTCATTACAGCAGAGCGTCGGCGAGCAATTCGGCCATGTGTTTTGGGCGCGCGTTGCTAAGATCGCTGATTTGGTGCCGGCAACTTGTGCCTGAGGCGATGATTTCGGTTCCTGGCGGTTGATTATCGATATTGTCGAGCAAGCGCTGGGCGACTTGGACCGAAAGATCGTATTTCTCCGCGAGCGCGCCGAATGCGCCTGCCATTCCGCAGCACGCGGTATCAAGCACTGTCGCTTTTCTTCCGGGCAAACGTTCCACCAGTCCGCGCATGAACTCCGGATTCATGATTGATTTTGCGTGGCAATGCGGATGAATCGCGATTGTCGCCGGACGTTGGTTGAATTGAAGGGCGTCCGGTTCTTTAACCAGGAAATCGTCGACAAATTTTTCGAATAAGAAGCAGCGCTTCGCGACGTTTTCCGCGTTCGCGATCTTTAGCTCGCGATAATCTTCCACGAACATCGACCAGCACGACGGCTCGAGGAACAGAATTGGAGTGCTGGAGTATTGGAGTGATGAGAGGGAATCGACGTTGTGTTTTCCGAGTTTTGTAGCGGTTTCGAGATTTCCCTGACTGAATGCTGGTCGTCCGCAGCAGCGGCGATTTTTCGCAAGCGACACCTCAAACCCGAGTGTCTCCAGCACTTTGACCGCAGCAATGCCGATGTGCGGTTCATGGTAACGCACGAATGTGTCGTCCCACAGGATGACTTTGCCGCGTCTGGGGAGCGCGGGCGCCTCGCCAAAAACCTGTGCACTGGTTCTGGAACTGGTGCGGCAGGTTGCGCTGCTCGGGGTGTCACGCGAGGCGCGTGACACAGCGGGCGAGGCGCCCGCGCTCCCCAGACGCTTCGCAAACCAGCGATCGAATCGTTCTTTTGCGTAACGCGGCAATGAACGTCTCGCGGAGATACCGATTATTTCTTCGAGTGACAGGCGCAGCGGCTTGAAATCGAGAATAGCATTTGCCAACGCCGGCATCGTGCAGCCGATTTTTCCGAGTAAATCCACGTTGCTCAAAACTCGCTCGCGCAAGGGAAGGCCATCGCGACGCCAGCGCGCGTAAAGCATTTCTGCCTTCAACAATGCAAGATTCACGTTGGACGGACATTCCGGCGTGCAACCTTTGCAGGAGAGACAATTGCTAAGCGCAGCATCCAACTCTTCGGATTTTAGCGGGTCGTGCCCATTCACACGCAGCTCGAGCGCGGCGCGGATGATATTGGCGCGGCCGCGCGTGGACATCACTTCTTCACCGGTCGCCATGAACGTTGGGCACATTATGCCAGCGTGTTTCAGACAGCCGCCGCAGCCGTTGCATTGTTCGAGGTTGCCGATAAACGAACGGTCCTTGAACGCAAACGCTGACGCGGGTTGGAAAGGAAGGTCGAGCGGCCGCGTGAAATTTTCGCGCAGGTGGTTATCGATTTTGTGACGGCCATCGTCGAATATTTTCCCGGGATTAAAAATGTTTTTCGGATCGAACATCCGTTTGATTTCGCGTAAGACACCAAGGAGCTCGTCGCCGAGTTGATCATGCATGTATTCGGTGCGCGCGATGCCAACTCCGTGCTCGGCTGACAGCGAACCTTTGAATTGCCGCACCAAGGCGGAGGTTTGATCGGCGACTTGCCGGAATTTCTTCAAATCGGCTGCGCTGTGTAGATCGAGCACCGGTCGCACGTGCAGCAGTCCGCTGGCAGCGTGCCCGTAATAGCTCGCCTCCAACCCAAGCGGTTTCATGATCGATTGCAGTCCGTGCACGTATTCGGGTAATTGCGCCGGCCGAACGGCGGCGTCTTCAATGAATGCGACCGGTTTTGCCGGTCCGATGCAACCGGTCAAAAGCGAGAGACCGGATTTCCGCACCGACCAGACAAGATTCATCTGCGCCGGATCGGTGAGAATTTTTACGCGCAGTCCGATGTTGCGTGATTCCAGAGTCGACAGGCGTTCCGCTACGTCATCGTAGAATTCAACGATCAAGATCGCTGCGCATGGCTGCGTCTCGAGTTCGAGCAGGTCTCTCGCTGCCTGAAAATGCAATTGCCCTTTGGTTTGGTCGAGCAGCGGGCGATCGATGTGTTCGATGGCGGCAGGCTTTAAATCGAGCAGTTCGACCGTTGCCTGCATCGCTTCTCCGACCGATGCGAAAAAGATCAGGCCCAAACCTTTTTCGCACGGCAATGGCGAGATTTTCAGTTCGGCGGAAAAAATTGCGGCCAGCGTTCCTTCGCTGCCCGCGAGAATGTTCGTGAGATCATTGGGCGCGCGCAGGAATCTTTCGATGCCGTAACCGGGCCAGCGCTTTATCAGGCCGGGCGGCCAGCGCTCAGCCATCTCGGCCGTCGCTTCGCGAATGAGGTCCTCGATCTTCGCACGCTCGGCGTGTAGCGACTCGTGGGTCGGCCCGATCTTTTCAATGCGACCACTAGCCATCACGATTTCCAGCGAAATGACGTGATCGGCGGTCGTTCCGTAAATCGGGCATCGTGCGCCTGAAGAATTATTGGCAATCATGCCGCCGAGCGTCGCGCGCGAGCTGGTTGCCACATCCGGACCGAAACAAAATCCGTGTGGTCTTAAAAACTCATTGAGTTGATCAAGCACCACACCGGCGCCGACGCGCACGCTGCCTTTTTCGAGATCGAGATCGGTGATCTGCCGGTTGTAACGCGAAAAGTCGACAATCAATCCCTCGCCGATCGCGTTTCCAACCAAACTTGTGCCGGCGCCTCGGGGAGTTATGGAAAGACCTACCTCAGCCGCTGCGTGAATGACTGCATTCGCTTGCTGTGCACTTTTCGGAAACGCAATACCGGCTGGCTCGATCTGATAGATCGACGCGTCAGTGGCGTAGAGTTGGCGCGTGAGATTATCAAATCGCGCGTCACAACCTGTTTGCTTGATTTTCCTTTCCTGCGCCGAAGTCATCTCGATTCATTAACCTTAGCTTGCCGAGGCAGATTACAAGGCGCGCTCCAGCGGCTGTAGCGCCCTGCGATATGACGAGAACGCGGCGGTTCTTTCTTTTCTTGACGGGAGAATGCCAGGTTATGTAAAAAGGGCTTCCATTACGTCATCCGGCATTTCAACTGATGTTCGATCACGCTGAAAAAGCCCAAGGCGCCGGACGTTCATTGGAACGCCGCTTAGCGCGACCCGCGGGAGGTTAAAGCAAATGACTGTGAACTCGAACGTCGGCATAGGGCGTGCAGGCGAGCCGCGCGCCTTCGTCACCACCCGCTGGAGCTTGATCCTTTCCGCTGCCAATTCGGAGAGCGGAGAGCAGGAGGCGCGCACCGTGCTCGACGAGCTTTGCCGAACTTATTGGCGGCCCGTTTTTTCGTTTGTCTGTCGGCGCGGCTATTCAATGCAGGATGCGCAGGACCTGGCGCAGGATTTTTTCTGTGAAGATACTGAAACGTAACTGGCTGCAGCACGCTGACCCAAATCGCGAACGGTTCCGTTCGCTCTGGCTCAAGTCGCTTGAGAATTCCTCATTAACGTCGCTGAGGGAACTCATACCCGTAAGCGCGGCGGCGACGTGAAATTTGTTTCCTGGGACGATTGGATGGCTGAGGCGCCATCGCAGCTGTCTGTCTCAGCCGATGCGCTCGACTCATTGCCGCCGGAGCGGCTCTTCGACCTTCGTTGGGCCGCGGCGTTCGGCCTTTTTGCCCAACTCAGAAGCGGCCCTGCTCGCGAAACCATTTGAGCGCGCTCTGCAGGTCAGCGCGGTTTACTTCGTGATCACCACTGAATCGACTCAAGCGGACGTTCTGAAAACCGGTGCGAGCCAGGGAAGCTTTGACCTGCTCCTCCTGCGATGGAGTTGCAATACGATCGTTAATTCCGCTGCTGATCCAAATCGGTACACGCAGAAATCCGGGAGGCGCGGGGTTGGTTTTCAGCGCCTCAGGCATTTGGTCTTCATTAATTCCGCTAAGGAAAAAGCCGCGTATGTTCAAGGAGTGCGTCTGAGCCAAGATCGCTCCAATCCATTGCGCGCCCTTCGCGCCGCCCGAGATGCCAGCAAACGCCACCGGCGCTTGGGTCGACTTTGGCCAATCATGATGCACCACGTCCAGCCCCGCCGCCAGAAGCGCGAGTCTCCAGCCCACTGAGTCCTTCCGGGGGCGCACCGTTGCATCCGTGGCGAGCACGATCCAGCCTTCCGCGGCCGCCGCGGCGCGATACCACGGCGCATCCGAAGGACCTGTATGTCCGCGATCCTTGGTGGCAGTTACGATAAGAATTGGCCAAACTCGCTGAGAATCGAAGTTCTGTGGCAGGAGCAAGAACAGACGACCTGTAGTTGGAACGGGATTGCCTTCGTGCGTCGCATATTGTTGGTAATACTTCGGAACTGGAAAGAGCACGTCCACGGTTCGGGAGTTGCCGGGGCTTTGCGGCAAAATGGCCGCCGTGCTTTCAAGGGTTAGAATCAACGCCATCGCCACTAGCAGTAAAGTCTTGAGCGCCACGCGAACAACTTCACGCTGCTCGCTGATAATGGCAACGTTCGGACCCGGTTCCTTCTACCAACGACTACGCTCTGCCGGTAAACCGCCAACTTACCCTCACCACTACCATGCGAAAACTCTTGCTCGTCTCGAATAGCTCCCTCAAACCACATCCAACTCATGCTTAACCCAAGACAGTTACTTGTATCGGTGTTGCCATTGGTGAACTAGGAACCATATGGCTGCGCCATAAGGATCGACGCGCACCACGGCGACAGTGGGGTTTTGTTTCTTCAGGTAGAGTGAAACGCGCGCAAGTGTGCCGCCGGTGCCGACACAGGCGACAAAGGCGCTTACCTGGCTGTTGGTTTGTTTCCAGATTTCCGGGCCAGTGCTGCGGTAATGGCTTTCACGATTAGCAGTATTGTCGAACTGGTTCGCCCAAAACCAGCGACGCTCCTCAGCGAGCCGTCGCCCGATGTGATTATAATTTTCCGGATCCTGTCTAAGGACGACTGTGGTTAGAGCAAATCCATCTGGGCACTCTCCAGCGTTGTCTCGGCGAATCGAACACCAACGCCGATGAGACGCACCGGTTTGCCAGCGCGAGCAAATGCTTCATCGAGGAGAGAGCGGAAATCTGGCAAGGTAGGCGCGAGACCGGCGCGCTCGGCGGTCGTGCGAGTAAAGTCATTGAACTTCAATTTCACGAAAATTTTCGTGATCTCGCGCGTCGATTCTTTTTGGGCGAGATCGGCCATTAAATCCTGAAAGAGTTCCTCGAGCTTTTCTTCGCACTGCTCGAGCGTCGTCAGATCGGCGGCGAACGTTTCCTCTGTGCTGAGCGATTTACGCGGGCGATCCGGTTCGATGGGCCTGTGATCGATGCCACGACAAAGGTCGTACAGTTCGAGACCAAACTTGCCGAAAACATTAACAAGCTCAGGCCGCGAGAAGCGCTGAAGTTCGCCGCAGGTTTTGACGCCGAGCTCCTCCAGTTTTCGCTCGCTCTTCTCGCCGATTCCCCAGATTTTGCGGACCGGCAAATCCCGCATGAACTCGGGAACGTCCTTCGGCGTCACTTCGAACTGGCCGTTTGGTTTGTTTATTTCGCTGGCGATTTTCGCGATCAACTTGTTCGGCCCAATCCCAGCGGAGGACGTAAGCTTCGTCGTTTGAAAAATTGTCTTCCGGATCGCGTCTGCCAGCGGCCCGGGCGGGCTCGGGTGAGCGGTCACATCGAGGTATGCTTCATCGAGCGAAAGCGGTTCGATTATTGAAGTAAACCGATGCAAAATGCCGCGGATCACTGCGGCTTCGCGGCGATAAACGTCAAATCGCGTCGGCAAGACGATCAGGTTCGGACAGCGTTGCAGCGCCAGGAAAGTCGGCATGGCCGAGCGCACACCGAACTTGCGCGCTTCGTAATTGCACGTCGTCAACACGCCGCGCCGATCACGAGCGCCGCCTACGCCCACCGGTTTGCCGCGCAGCGAGGGGCGATCGCGCACCTCGATGGCGGCATAAAAGCAATCCATGTCGAGGTGAATAATCGCGCGCGGGTTTTCCTCATTCTGCACACAGAAATCTCGCACAACGCAAGAAGGAGACCATCTGCCGGTTTCTGTCTCCGATGTCAAATTTCAGGCTTTGCAAAACGTAATTCGCTCTAGATATTGAACCGTAACTTTTTTCTGAAATGGACGCTTCCACTTCTATCGAAACGCATCACGAACCGCACGGGCATGACGCCGCTCATGAGCATCACGAGCTGGGATGGTGGCGAAAATACATTTTTTCCACCGACCATAAAGTGATTGGAATCCAGTACGGGCTTTGCGGCCTGGTGTTCCTCTTCTTTGGGTTTTGCCTGATGATGATGATGCGGTGGCAACTGGCATATCCCGGCCAGGCTATGCCGGTGATCGGCAAATGGCTCCCGCACATTTTCGGGGCTGGTACGATGCCGGACGGAAAAATGACGCCGGATTTTTACAACTCGTTAGGCGCGATGCACGGCACGATTATGATCTTTGCCGGCGTTGTGCCGCTGGCCTTCGCCGCTTTCGGGAATTTTGTCGTGCCGCTGCAAATCGGCGCGCCTGACATGACGTTCCCGAAAGTGAACGCAGCAAGTTTTTGGGCGTTCGCGGTGGGAGGCGTGATCATGATGATCAGTTTCTTCGTGCCCGGCGGCGCGGCTAAGAGCGGTTGGACCTCGTACACGCCGTTGGCGGCATTCTCTGACACTGGCCCCGGGCATAATCCCGTGTTCAACGGCCAGACGCTTTGGTTGATTGGTTTTATTTTTCTCATCTCGTCGTCGTTGCTTGGCGCGATCAATTTCATCACGACAATCATTCAATTGCGGGCAAAAGGGCTGACGTGGATGCGGCTGCCGTTCTTCGTGTGGGCGCAATTTGTGACCGCGTTTCTGTTGCTGCTGGCCTTTCCGCCGCTCGAAGCTGCGATCGTCATGCAGTTGATGGACCGCGTAGCGCATACGAGCTTCTTCCTGCCGGCTGGCCTCGTCGTGAATGGCGCACCGGTGTCCATCAGCGGCGGCGGGAGCCCGCTTTTGTGGCAACATCTGTTTTGGTTCCTGGGACATCCGGAAGTTTACGTGCTGATCTTGCCTGCGTTTGGGATTGTGGCCGAAATTCTCGCCAACAATTCGCGCAAGCCGCTCTGGGGTTATAAATCGCTGGTCTTTTCCGTGCTGGTGATCGGATTCCTGTCGTTTATCGTTTGGGCCCATCACATGTGGCTCACCGGCATGGGGTCAGCGGTCAGCGCATTTTTCCAAACGACGACGCTGCTAATCTCGATCCCTTCCGTGATCATCTTAAGCGCATTTTTCATTTCACTGTGGGGCGGTTCGATTCGCTTTACAGTCCCGATGCTTTTCGCTACCGCATTCCTCCCGATGTTTGGAATCGGCGGCCTTACCGGCATCCCGCTGGCATTTAATTCAGCCGACCTTTATCTGCACGACACCTACTACATCATCGCACATTTCCACTACATCGTTGCGCCTGGCACAATCTTCGGGCTTTTCGCCGGGATTTATTACTGGTTCCCGAAAGCGACCGGCCGAAAGATGAACGATTTCTGGGGCAAAGTGCATTTTTGGCCGACGCTCATCTGCATGAACGTGATTTTTCTTCCCATGTTCTTGCAGGGAATGGCCGGGATGCATAGGCGGTGGTACGACGGGGGACAAGGGTGGACTGTTGCGAACGAACATACCATTTGGGGACTTACCGGATTTCAATGGAACCAGCCAATTTCATGGGCGGCCTGGATCATGGGTCTCGCCCAAATCCCGTTCATCATTAATTTCTTCTGGAGCATCAAGCGCGGCGAAAAAGTGAACGACAATCCATGGGAAGCGACAACGCTGGAGTGGACTGCGCCTTCACCGCCGCCGCACGGAAATTTTATTCATACGCCTGTCGCTTATCGCGGGCCTTACGAATACAGTCTCCCTGGCAGCGAACGCGATTACACGATGCAGAACGAACCGGTGGCGCCGGCCGAGCGAACACGCCGCAAACCCCCCGCCGAGCCGGTCCTCGTCTGATCGACCCGATGGAAATGTTAGCAATGACGAAATCGGAATGACGAATGACGGGACAATCAGAGTGGATAGCGGTCGCCTCTCCCTTTGCAAGGGAGAGGGTAGGGTGAGGGTTGAACATCGCGTAATTGTGTGGCCTGAACCCCTCACCTCAATCCTCTCCCCTTCAGAAAGGGCAGAGGCGAATCCGTCCACGCCCAGCAAAGAGGTCGTCCCTAGGGACTTTTCATCGGCGATTTCAATCTTCTAGATCATGGAAATTCCATACACAATCTCGACTCGACCCGACACTGGTCTTTGGAACGCCAAGGTCGGCATCTGGCTTTTTCTTGCGTCCGAAGTGATGCTCTTCGGCGGGCTGTTCTCCGCTTACATTTTTCTGCGCCTTGATGCCGCGCCCGGCACGTGGCCGCACGGGTTACTCAACGTTCCGGTAGGCACAATGAACACTGCGATTCTGATTCTCTCGTCGGTGACGGTCGTCCTGGCATGGGCTTCACTCAAGATGAGACGATATCGGGCCTACTGGTGGTATATGTTGGCCACCATTTTGTGCGGCGTGATTTTTTTAACGGTCAAACTTGCTTACGAATGGCCGCAGAAGTTCGAACACTTTGGCGCTTATATTAAACCGGAGGCGCTCGGGAAGTACGAAAAGTATTTGGGCAACCAGCGTCGGACCGAAAAAGGCCTTGAACCGCGAATCGAGATCACTGGTCATTTGCACAGCCAAAACGCAAAAGAATACGAAGTGGCACTCGATCCAGTGAATGCCGAGCCGGACAATCCAGCAATGGATCGGCCGCACTTTTTCCCGCTGCCAGTCACGGACAAGATAGCAAACATCGAGAAGGAAGACGTCCTGCGTGCAACGATGTTTTTGCCGACGCACAACACGTATTTCGCCAGTTACTTCACCATCACAGGTCTGCACGGCATGCACGTGCTCGGCGGCGTGCTCGTGTTCATTTACATGTGGCTGCCGGTCAGCAAAAAACTTTACCAGCGCAATCCGGAACACCTTGCCAATCGCGTCGAGGTGAGCGGGCTTTTCTGGCACTTTGTCGATCTGATCTGGATTTTTGTGTTCCCGCTTTTTTACCTGCTTTAAGCCATGAACAATCCGCCCGATGTTTCGCAGGATCCAAAGGAATACGAGGAATACGCGCACGGCATACAGAAGCACGTCAGAGGGTATCTGATGGTCGGCGCGCTCCTGTTGACATTCACCGCTATCACGGTGGCTCTTTCATACGTCGATTTTGGAACGCGCAAAGCCAATATCGGCATCGCCATGCTGGTGGCGACCTTAAAAGCGGGCGCCGTCGCCGCGGTATTCATGCATCTGGCTGCGGAGAAACGATTGATCTATCGCATCCTGATCTTCACCGGTTTCTTTGTGCTCGGTCTCTTCTGGCTTATTTTATTGGCGTGGTACGACTACCCGATCTATCGCTAAATGTCCCTTAAAGCTTTTCATATTGTTTTCATTATTTTCTCGACGCTGCTCGCGCTGGGCACCGCGGCATGGTGCGTTTGGGTCGATCTCGTGGAAGGCGCGCCCATTTATCTCGCGGGAGCGATCGCGTCGTTTGTCGTCGCGATTGCGCTGATGGTTTACGGCTTCTGGTTTTACAGAAAAATGAAACGGCTTCGCATCATCACATGAAGACGAAAATTTTATCGATCGTGTTTTTGTCGATTCTTTTGGCGACGCAGCAAGCGTTGGCATGCCCGTTTTGCTACGGCGCGAAAGATGGAAAATCGACCGAGCACATGGCGATCGCGATCTGGTTCTTATTCGGCGCAGTCCTGTCCGTGATGGGCGGGATTGGCGCGTTTAGTTTTCACCTCTGGCGTCACGGTCGCATGCCTGCCGAACCCCACCAGGAGCTCGCCGAAGAAGATCTGAGTAAGTATGAATAGTCTGGCGCTGATCAATGAATTCCTCGGGCAGCCGCCGAACGCCTCATCACATGGATATCAGATCGACCACATCCTCGAGTTTTGTCACTGGTTCATGGCCGCGCTTTTTTTTGGTTGGTCCGCATTTTTTATTTTCGTTCTGATTCGTTTCCGGAAGCGAGTTCACCCGGCCGCCGATCACCTGGGCGTGAGGAGCGGCATTTCAACGCATCTGGAATTTTCCGTTGTCTTGATCGAAGCGGTGCTCCTCCTCGGCTTTGCTATTCCTCTTTGGGCAAGACGCGTGAATCAATTTCCGCCAGGCAGAGACGCGCTGCTTGTTCACGTGGTGGCGCAGCAATTCAGTTTCAACTACCATCTGCCAGGCCCAGATGGCCAATTTGGCCGGCGTGATGTCGGTTTTGTGAGCAACTCAAATCCGCTGGGACTCGATCCAAATGATCCCGCTGGTAAGGACGACATCGTGACCAGTGGTGAACTTCATGTGCCGGTGAACCGTCCGATGGTTGCCGAACTTTCCTCCAAGGACGTGATCCACGATTACTTTGTGCCGGCTATGCGCATCGGGGGGGATGCGATTCCAGGCTCGCTTATTCCAGTTTGGTTTACGCCGGTTAAAACCGGGAGCTACGAAGTGATTTGCGCTCAGCTTTGCGGTCTCGGCCATTACGGAATGAAAGGCACGCTTGTGGTCGATACGCCGCAGGATTACCAGGCATGGCTGAAAGAACGCGCCGAACTTTCCGGTGGCGGGCAACCCGCGGCTCCTTCGCCGTCGCCAGGCGGGCAGCAGCCGCAAAACAAGCCGGCTGCACCTGCGGCATCGCCGAGCCCCGGCGGATAGAGTTCTGGGGAGCGCACGCGCCTCGCGTGCGAGTTTTGGCGCCCTCGCCGGAAACCATCTTTCACGCCGATTTAGCCGATTTCGAAAAGTTCGCGATCGCGAGGGCGCGATCGCCAGCACGCGAGGCGCGTGCGCTCCCCAGAGTTTGCCGTGCGCGAAATCCGCGTAATCTGCCGGTATCTTTTTCCGCGATGAACTCTGGGAATTCTACGAGATCGACAAAATGGCTGAACCGATTCGCATGGCTTACATGCGTCGCCACGCTCTTGCTGATTTGCAGTGGCGGGATGGTGACCAGCAAGAATGTCGGACTCGCAGTGCCGGATTGGCCGACCACATTCGGCTATAACATGTTTCTGTTTCCCATCTCCAGGTGGGTCGGCGGAATTTTGTTCGAGCACACGCACCGCTTGATGGGGTCGCTCGTTGGATTTCTCACGATCATTCTCGCAGTGTGGCTCTGGCTCAGGGAAGACCGGCAATGGTTGCGCAACATGGCCGTGATCGCGCTGATCGGTGTGATTCTGCAGGGAATTCTTGGCGGCCTTCGCGTCACCATGATGAAAGATGAAATCGGAATTTTTCACGCTTGTATCGCACAGGCATTTCTCGGGCTGCTCGTGGTTATTGCGCTGGTGACGACAAATTTCTGGCGGATGCTCACAGATCAGCGAATCGACGCGCAAAAATTCGCGCCGATCAAGACGCTTGCGATTACTATCACGATTGCGATTTACGTCCAGCTTGCTCTCGGAGCGACGATGCGCCATCAACATCGCGACCTGGCGATTCTCGATTTCCCCACGGCAAACGGCGCGTGGATTCCGGACACGACCCCAATTTCACTCGCAAAGATCAATGCGTGGCGCGACGCCCGCGGTTTATCGGATGTGACTGCATTCCAAATCTGGTTGCAAATGGCGCACCGCTTCCTCGCGGTCGTTATTGCTATTGCTGTGATCGCGTTTTGTCTTCACGTCCGGAGAGATGTGCCACGTTTTGCTGCACTGAAGCGATTGTCGCTCTTTTGGGTCGCGCTGGTCGGATGTCAGGTTGCGCTTGGCGCATGGACGATCTGGAGCAACAAAGCAGCCGACGTGGCGACTGCGCATGTCGCCCTAGGCGCCGGCATGCTATCTTTTGGCGTGAGCATTTCTGCGATTTGCTGGCAAATTTCACAAAGAGCGCTTGGGCGTCCGGCAGCCGCCGGTCCTGGCGCGCCGCACAGCGAGCCCGTTCCCGCATGAAAACGGCCGCGCTTGAAAATCCGAATCTTGCGCCATCGCGCAGTCATGTTATTGGCGATCTCGCCGAGTTGGTCAAGGCGAGACTGACGCTGCTTGTTCTGCTCACAACGGCGGTCGGCTTTTATCTCGGATCGGAAACGCCAATCAATTACATGGCACTGTTCCATGTCGTCTTCGGAACGGCGGCCGCAGCAGCAGGCGCAGCGGCGCTCAATCAGTGGTGGGAACGCAGAGCCGACGCGCTGATGCGCCGGACGAGGACACGCCCGATCCCGGCGGGTCGAATGCGGCCGCTGCAAGCATTCATCCTTGGCATCGTGCTATCGGTTTTCGGAGTTGGATATTTGGCGATTGTTTGCAATGCGCTAAGCGCGGCGTTGGCAGCCATAACGATAGCGATTTACATTCTTGCTTACACTCCGCTCAAGCGCGCCAGCACCGCCAACACAGCGGTCGGCGCTATTCCGGGCGCGATTCCGCCGATGATTGGCTGGGCGGCTGCGCGCGGAAGCATCGGCGCCGGTGCATGGAGTCTCTTCGCGATCGTTTTTTTGTGGCAATTACCGCATTTCTTCGCCATCGCTTGGATGTACCGCGAGGACTATTCGCGTGCTGGGTTTCGCATGATTTCGAGCGACGATCGCAGCGGCGAGCGCAGTGCAAGCCAGAGCGTTTTTTTCTGCATCCTGCTCCTGGTGATAGCAGGTTTGCCTGCCTTTCTTGGAATCGCCAATTTTGTTTACCTCGGAGTCGAGCTTTTGCTCGGCGGTTTATTCACTGCCGTTGCGATGCGCTTTCTACGGATTCGCAATGCGACCGCAGCGCGTTCATTGTTCATCGCCTCGATCGTCTATCTTCCAGTGTTACTTGGCGCGCTCGTTCTGACGAAATCATGAACACAACTTTTGTCACAACAGATCGTGCGCCGACGCGTGGCGGCATCGCCTGGAAGGTTACATTGATCCTGATCCCGCTGATCACGCTCGGACTATTGCTTTGGCTGCGTCAGCTGGAAGTAGAAGCGCTCCGACAGCGCGCTGTTTCTTCCTACGGCTCGGTCCCTTCATTTCAGCTGACCAATCAGAACGGGCAGCCGTTTGGTTCACCACAGTTAGCCGGCAAAATCTGGATCGCCGATTTCATTTACACGATGTGTCCCGGTCCGTGCCCGATGATCAGCACCCGAATGAGCGACCTGCAAAAACCGTTGGAGAAAACCGATGTGCGCCTCGTGTCGTTCAGCGTTGATCCGGAGAAAGACACACCGCAGGTCCTGCGAAGCTACGCAACGAGATTGCAGGCGGAGCCGGGCCGGTGGGATTTTCTCACGGGACCAAAATCTGCAATCTACAAGCTTTCACATGACGGCTTTAAACTTGCGGTCTCAGACGGCAGCGACACTCAGGGAATTCCCGTCCACAGCACGCGGATGGTACTGGTGGATCGACACGGTCAAATCCGCGGCTATTACGATGCAACGGAGCCGGAGGCGGTCACGAAACTGCTAGCGGATACGAATCATCTTCTGCGCGAGCAGCCAAAATAACGTTGTAGTCGCGATCGCTGATCGCGGTGCTGGGGTCAACGACCCCGGCTACAGATTTTGCTATCCCACCGGCTCGGGGCCGGCAGTTGGCCCTTCGTCGCAGACCATTTGCAAATAGTCCCGATATTCGTTCTTCGGTAATCGGTCGATGATTTTTGCGAGATCGGATTGCGCAATGAAACCCATGCGCATTGCGACCTCCTCCAGGCACGCGATTTTCAAACCCTGCCGATGCTCGATGGTGGCAATGTAATTACTCGCCTCGAGCAAGGCTTTAGTGGTGCCGGTGTCGAGCCAGGCCATGCCGCGACTGAGCAGCTTCACCTGCAACTCGTCGCGCTGTAGATAAAGCAAATTCAGGTCCGTAATCTCGAGCTCGCCGCGTGCAGATGGCCGCAGCGTGCGACAAAGATCGACAACTCTCTCGTCATAAACGTAAAGGCCGGGCACAGCGAAATGGCTCTTCGGTTGCTTGGGTTTTTCTTCGAGGCTAATGGCTTTGCCGTCCGCATCGAACTCGACCACGCCATAGCGCTCCGGGTCGCGAACCTGATAGCCGAAAATGCACGCGCCCCGCTCGAAAGTGAGCGCCTCGCGATAAAAATCGAGTTTCCCAGAGAAAATGTTGTCGCCAAGGATGAGCGACGCGCCCGAATCGCCGATGAATTTCGAGCCGATTAAGAACGCCTGCGCAATTCCTTCCGGCTTCGGCTGCTCGGCGTACTCTATGCGAATACCAAGTTGCGCCCCATCGCCGAGATAATCTTGCAACATCGGCAGATCTTTTGGCGTCGAGATTATGAGCACCTCGCGAAGACCGCCGAGCATCAAAGTCGCCAGCGGATAGCAAATCATCGGTTTGTCGTAGATCGGCAGAAGCTGTTTGCAGACGATTTTTGTCAGCGGATAAAGACGCGTTCCCGCGCCACCGGCGAGAAGAATGGCTTTTTTGTTCATTTGTTTAGTAGCCCGCGAATCACGCGAATTGACGCGAATAAATCAA
>Ga0209056_10001524_pt1 | contig 25548 bp, 18 predicted proteins | sample GraSoiAngelo_114_FD_185876 | JGI IMG/M metagenome (GOLD analysis project Ga0209056, IMG submission 185876) | Grasslands soil microbial communities from the Angelo Coastal Reserve, California, USA - 14_0903_13_40cm (SPAdes) (version 2) | ecosystem: Environmental > Terrestrial > Soil > Grasslands... | reverse complement strand
GCCTCCACGACATGATGCGCGTTCTGGCCCCGCAGCAGATCGACGTGCAGGGTGAGCCCGCCGTGGGTCGCGAGCGCGCGGAAGAACTCGGGCGTGAGGGCGACGTCGTAGTCCCCGAGCTTCTGCCATGTCGGAGGTTCGGCGTGGTAGGCGAGGTACGGCCGCCCGCTCACGTCAACGACCACCCGGGCCAGCGCGTCGTCGAGCGGAACCGTGGCGTCCCCGTAGCGCCGGATGCCACGCCGCTCGCCCAGCGCCTGCGACAGCGCCTGGCCGAGCACGATGCCCACGTCCTCCACCGTGTGATGCTGGTCGACGTGCAGATCGCCGCTAGCGCGGACCTCGAGATCGTATAGCGCGTGCCGGGCCAATGCCTCCAGCATGTGATCGAAGAAGCCGATCCCGGTCGCGAGGTCGGCCCGGCCCGAGCCGTCGAGTGTGAGACGCACGCGAACCTCGGTCTCCTTCGTCTTGCGGTTCACGTCCGCGCTGCGGCTCATGCGAGGATCGCGCTCAACGCCGCAGCCACCGCCTCGACGTCCTCGTCGGTACCGGCGGTGATTCGCAAACAGCCGTCCAGGCCGGGGCCCGCCGACACATCGCGCACGAGAATCCCGTACTCCTCGATCAGCCGGCGGAACACCTCCGCCGCGGACCGCGCCTCGCATCGGATGAGCACGAAGTTGGCGGCCGAGGGAAAGGCGCGGAGACCCCGGACGCCCGCGAGCCGGCGCTCCAGCAGCTCCCGACTGCGCCGCACCGCGCGCGTGCGCTCGGCCAGGAGGTCGGCGGCGTCGAGCGCCGCGTGAGCGGCGGCGAGCGTCACCCGATTCACGTTGTAGGGCAGCCGGGCCTTGATGATCTCCGCCGCCACCGCCGGGTGCGCCAGCGCGTACCCGAACCGCAGCCCCGCGAGGGACATCGCCTTGCTGAACGTGCGCAGCACCACCAGGCGCGGGTGGTCTTTGAGGAGCGGCACGGCCGTAGGCCCGCCGAAGTCCTGGTACGCTTCGTCCATCACGATCAGCGCGTTGGTCTCGGCGAGCAGCCGCGCCACCGCGCCGTCGGGGACCGGCGTCCCGGTCGGATTATTCGGCGAGTTGACGACGACGAGCGACGCCCGCGTGTCGCGGGCCGTCCGCACCAGCGCGTCCACGTCGAACTGGAAATCCGCGGTGAGCGACACGGGCACGTGGCGGCCGCCGTACACCGCGACGAGCAGGCGGTACAGGCTGAACGTGGGGGCGGGCGTGACCACCGCGGTCCCCGTCCCCACCGTCACGGCGAGCGTCGCCTGAATCAGCTCGTTCGAGCCATTGCCGACCAGCACGCCGCTGGCGAGCCAGCAGTGGCGGGCGGCGAGCCGCTCGACCAGCTCCCCGGGGTTGAACGGCGGGTAGCGGTTCCACGGCTCGCCTCGCATCGCGCGGATCACGGCCTCCTTCACCGGCTCGGGGGCGTCGAAGGGGCTCTCGTTTTGGTTGAGCTTCCGGGGCGCGGGGGGCGCCTCGAGAGTGTAGGCCGTCAGGGCGCGAACCTCCGGCTTGATCAACGCGAGGGCGGCGTCGGCCGATGGCGCGGCGGTGGGCTTCATGGCAGCGGGGAGGGGAAAGCGCGTCGTCGCCGGGCGGCGACTACCGGCGGCGCCCAAGGACGGCTTCGAGCCGGGCCGAGAGCGCGCGGGCGCGGAACGGCTTCGTCAGGAAGTCATCGGCGCCGAGCTCGAACACCCGCACCTCATTGTCCTCGTCCCCTTTAGCGGTGAGGACGATGACCGGGATGGAGGCGGTGGCGGGGCGCGACCGTAGGTGCGACAGCACTCCGTAGCCGTCGAGCCCGGGCAGGTTCAGATCGAGCACGATGATGTCCGGCCCTACGCGGTCGATTTGGTCGAGCGCCTGTACTCCGTCGCGGGCCTCCGAAACGCTGTAGCCGTCCCGCTCGAGCAGGTCACGCATCACCTTCCGGAGGCTGTCCTCGTCGTCCACCAGCAGCACCTTTACTGCAAGCTCACCGTGCGGCCCCGACACGCGTGGCCTCGGCGGCTCCTCCAGCAAGTCGAAATGGGCGGCGAGCGGCTCTACCGGGGAGGTCGCCGGTGGCGCGGCGAACGTGCCGGCGGGCGGAGCGGGCGTGCCGCGCGACGCCGACATGCCGCTGGAGGGGCGCCGGCCGCCGGGGGCCGGAACGGGTTCCGCCACGTCCTCCTGCGGAACGTCGACCACGCGCATCAGCTCGTCCACGGTGGATTCGCCTCGGAGCACGTGGGCCAGCCCCGAGTCCCACAGCGATTTCATACCGCCGTGCCGTGCCGCCTTCGCGATCCGCTCCGCGGGCTCGCCCGCCGCGATGCGGCTCTCGACCTCGGGCGTGACCGTGAGCACCTCCATAATCGAAAACCGTCCCCGGTACCCCGTCATCGCACAGTCGGGGCAACCGGCCGCGCGGTACAGCGGCGTCCCTTTGGGAATCCACGGCTTCAGCCGGTCGGGCGGCGCTTCCATCCAGACTTCCTTGCACGTGGGGCAGAGCTTGCGCATCAGCCGCTGCGCCACCACGCCGCGCAACGCCGCCGCGATCTTGTACGCCTCGACCCCGATGTCCACGAGGCGGGTCACGGCGTTCGCCGCGTCGTTGGTGTGCAGGGTGGAGAGCACGAGGTGCCCCGTGAGCGACGCCTGCACGGCGATCTGCGCCGTCTCGCGGTCGCGGATCTCGCCCACCAGCACGACGTTGGGATCCTGACGCAAGATCGAGCGCAACGCCGACGCGAACGTCAGCCCGGCCTTCTCCTGCACCTGCACCTGCACGATTCCCTGCATCCGGTACTCGACCGGGTCTTCGACCGTCACGATGTTGACACCCTCACTCTTGATCTGGTTGATGCAGGAGTAGAGCGTCGTGGTCTTCCCCGACCCCGTGGGCCCGGTGACCAGGAGAATCCCCTCGTGGTTTTCCAGCAGACGCCCGATGCCCTCGACCTCGTCCGGGCTCAAGCCCAGCGAGTCGAGCGTCTTGACGGTGGCGCGGGAGTCGAGGATCCGGATCACGACCTTCTCGCCCAGCGCCGCGGGGAGGGTCGAGACGCGCAGGTCGATCGGCTGGCCGTTCACTGCCACCCGCGCCCGGCCGTCCTGGGGGCGCAGCCGGTCGGCGATGTCGAGCGAGGACATGATCTTGATGCGCGAGATGAGCGGCAGCCCGGCCTGGCGCGGGATCTTCATCTGCTGGCGCAGCACGCCGTCGATGCGGTACCGCACCGCCACGCCGCCCTCCTCGGGCTCGATGTGAATGTCGCTCGAGCGCGCCAGGATCGCTTCGGAGATGATCAGATCGACCAGCCGCACGATCGGGCGCTGGCTCGCCTGCTCCTCGGAGACGGCGATCTCCTCCGGGCCGGCCTCCACGAGCTGGACCATCTCGGGCGACCCCTCCATCTGCTGGAACATTTTGTCGAGCGCCTTCTCGGGCCGGTACAGCTCGTCGAGCTTCTCGTTGATTTTCGACGGCGCCAGCAGCTGCATGCGGATCTCCCGCGCCGTGGCGAACGCCAGGGTTTTCTCCGCATCCAGGTCGAACGGGTTGGCGGTCGCGACCTCCAAGAAGGAATCGGTGACACGGAGCGGCAGCACGTGATAGCGACGGGCCAGCTGCTCCGGGACCTTCTCCTTGACACTGGGGTCCACGTCCTTGACGTCAGCCAGCTTCAGGCGAAAGCGCGTCGACAGAGCGGTGAGGATCTGGTCGTCGCTCACGATCTTCTGGGCGACGAGCGTCTCCCACAGGGTCTGGCCAGGCTGTGCCTTCGTCCGGAGCTCCACGAGGAGCTCGGGGCTCAGCACCCCCTCGAGGGAGCGCGCCAGCCATTCGTCAGGGAAGTTAGTGTCGGCCATCGGTCAACGTGTCAAAGCTAGCCCGCGGCGCGGCGCCGTCCAGCCCGATTCACTCACAGGATGCCCCAGAAATCGCGCGTCACGTCGAGCGCGAGGCCGACGCGCCGGCTTTCCGCCCCCAGCCCGGCCTCGAACCGGAACACACCGAGCCACTCGAGCCCAAGGCCGAGCGTCACCCGGGTCCCGGGCGTCGCCGCCCACGGCGTGCCCGGCACCGGCCGATCGGCCCATCCCGCAGCCAGGTAGGGCGCGACGGTGAGCTGCCGCGGTGTGCGGGTGTAGGGGCCGAGCCGCAGGGAGATGAAGGGCACGGGGACGCGCCACTCGAGGTGCGCCAGCGCCATGCGGCCGCCGCCCCAGCGCCGGAAGTCGTCGCCCAGCAGCGTCCCCCTGCCGCCGAGCACGAAGCTGCGGTGGGCTGGGAGCTCGTGGGTTGCCACGCCGCCCAGGGCGCGGACGAGCAGCCGCGTTGCGCCGGCGGGGAGCAGCAGGTGCCCCGTGCCGGAGACGCGCAGGTAAGTGGTCCCGCCGTCCGCGCGTCCCGTTTCCGCGACGAGCTCGTAGTGCAAATCACGGCGCACTGCGAAGCCCTCGCTGCGGCGTCGCAGCGCGAGCTGCGCGAGGTCGACGCCGCTTGCTCCTCCTCCCAAAGCGGGGTTAGGGCGAAAGCTGCCGTTCGCAGGCTCGGCGGTCACCGCGAGCGACCGGATCGTCTCGCGCCCGAGCGCGGCGCTCCACTCCCCGCGCACGCCGCTGCCGTGACGGTAGGTCAGCCGGGCGCCGTCGGCAAGGTAGTAATCGCCGTAGTCCACGCCGAATTCCTGCGACGCGAACGAATTGAGCAAGGGCGCGATCACGCGCTCGTCACCCACATCCCGGACTTCGCGGAACAGGCTCGCTTCGAGCGCGCCCCGGCCCTCGCGGTCGACGGCCGCGACGCTGCCCTTGGGGCGCCGGTCGGAGAAGCCGTAGCTCGCGACGACGCGCAGCTCGCGTCGCTCGCCGCCCCCGCGCCACACCAACCCTGCACCCAGCGTGAGCCCTTCGACGCGGTTCGCGCGCACCAGGTCGGACAGGCCGCGCACGCCGAGGCGGCGCGCTTTGAGGCCGGTGAGCGCACGGCGTCCGGCGATCTGCTCCACCTCGGCGCGCACCCGCTCGAGGTCGCTCTGGCGCACCGGCTCGGCGACGGTCTGAATCGCCTCGGCCAGCGGCTCCGGCCACGGGAACGAGTCGCGCTCGGCCTTGGGAAGGAACGTGATCTCCTCCCCCTGAAACCAGCTCGCGGCCAGCCCCAGGTTGAATACGTACCCCCCGATGTCCCAGCGCGCGTGAATGATCCCCCGCGCCGGCACGTCCAGCCAGGTGGCCCGCCGCCGGATCTCGAGCTCCTGGCGGTAGGGCAGCCAGAACCGGCCCTCCCACAGCGCGTTGTCGAGCACGATGCTCACGTCCTCGAGCTGCGCATCGAGGTAGGCGCGCGGTGTGAAGTTGAACGCGAGACGCACCAGATCCGCCGTCGCCGCGTCCACGTACAACGTGCCCACGATGCGCGGCGCGGCGAAGTCCTTGGGCCGCACGCGCAGCGCGACGACGCGCACCTCGCGCTGGGGGAATGTGATCGTGGTGCTGTCGGCCAGGGCGTAGTCGTACAGGGCGGGACCCGCGGCCGAGAGCGGGTGCGGTACGTCCCGCACCTCGTCCCCCTCCCCGAGACGGATCGCAGCGCCGAAATTGTTCTGGACGATGCCGAGATGGTCGCGGTGGTAGTTGATGTCGGTGGGGAGCTCGGCGCGGTCGCGCCAGCCGACGACGCGCTGCTTGCTGCTCGCCGGGGCCTTCCAGTACACTTCCAGCTCCAGCTGGTCGGCCTTGACCAGGCGCGGGGGATCGGCCAGGCCCTCCCCGAACTGGCCGAGAAAGAACAGGAAGCCGTGCGCCTGGGCCTTGTAGTCGCGCAGCGTCGTGTCGGCAGCGGCCCGCGTGCGCCGTGCGATCGCGCGCTGCGCCAGGTCGACCGCCGCGGGGGAGTTCCAGGTCTGCGCCGCGGGGACGGCCAGCGGCAGCGCCGGGAGGACGGCGAGGAGGAGGACCCGTGGGCACATCGCGGCGGAATCTCCACCGGGCTGCCGACCCGAGCAACGGTGCATACCCCGTCTACCCCATTCCCCTGCAGATGAGCGACGCCCGGTCGGCGTTTCTCGCCCGATCCGAGCGCGGCGGGATGGTCCCGCTCGTGCGCGAAGTAGTGCTCGACGCCGACACCCCGCTCGCGGCGTTCGTGAAGGTGGCGCGACCGCCGTTCGCGTTCCTGCTCGAGTCGCTGGTGGGAGGCGAGCGCTGGGCCCGCTACACCTTCCTGGGCACCGAGCCGCGCGAGGTCTGGCGCTGTCGCGGCCGGGCCATCGAGCGCTGGACGCGGGAGACCGGCTGGCGCGGCGCCGGCGAGACCGACGACCCGATCGGGCACCTCGCGCAGCGCATGCGGGCGCTGCCCGCCGTCCCGGTGCCCGGGCTGCCCCGTTTCACGGGCGGCGCCGTCGGCTACCTCGGGTACGACCTGGTGCGCACGATCGAGCGTCTGCCCCGGCCGCCCGCGGACACGCTCGACCTGCCCGACGCCATCATGATGATCGCCGACACCTTGGTGATCGTCGACAACCTGTTCGGCCGCGCCATCGTCGTGGCCAACGTGGAGGTGCCCGCTCGCGCGGCCGCGGCGGAGCGGTTGCGGCTCTACGACGCCGCGGAGGCGCGCCTCGCCGAGCTCATCGTCCGGCTGCGCGGGCGGCACGAGCTCGTGCCGCTGGCGCTGCGCGACACGTTGCCCGCCGTCCCGACCACCTCCCGCTACCCTCGCGCGGCGTTCGAGCGCGACGTCTCCCGCATCCTCGAGTACATCCGGGCAGGCGACACCTTCCAGACGGTGCTGTCGCGCCGCCAGGACGCGGCGGGCGCCGTCGACCCCTTCCTGCTGTACCGTTACCTGCGGGCGCTGAACCCGGCCCCGTACCTCTTCTACCTCGCGCTCGACGATTTCGCGCTGGTCGGGAGCTCCCCCGAGGTGCTGGTGCGCGTGGAGGGCGGCGAGGTGACGGTGCGCCCCATCGCCGGCACGCGGCCGCGGGGCGGGACGCCGCAGGAGGACGAGGCGCTGGGCCGCGCGTTGCTCGCGGACGAGAAGGAGCGGGCCGAGCACCTGATGCTCGTCGACCTGGGACGCAACGACGTAGGGCGCGTGGCGCAGTTCGCTACGGTGCGGGTCACCGACCTTCTGACCCTCGAGCGCTACTCGCACGTGCAGCATATCGTGAGCGAGGTGCGGGGGCGACTGCGCGACGGCTACGATGCCCTCGACGTGTTCAAGGCATGCTTCCCCGCCGGTACGGTCACGGGTGCTCCGAAGGTGCGCGCGATGGCGATCATCGACGAGCTCGAGCCCGAGCGCCGCGGCCCCTACGCGGGCGCGGTGGGGTACGTCGGCTGGGGCGCGACCAACCTGGACACTGCCATCGCGATCCGTGCGGCCGTAGTCCTCAAGGACCGCGTCGTGGTGCAGGCGGGCGCCGGCATCGTGGCCGACTCCGATCCGGCGCGCGAATTCGCCGAGACGGAAGCAAAGGCGCAGGCGGTATTGAAGGCGCTGGCGCTCGCCCGCAGCGCGATGGGCGGGGGCGGGGGGGGGAGCGCGGCATGAGGCGGCGCGTGGCGCTCCTAGGCGCCGGCGTGGTGGTCGCGTTGAGCGCCGCCTTGCTCCTGCCGCGCGCCGCCCGGCGCGCAGCCTCGCGACGCCTGCTCGACGCGCTCGCTGCCGTTCCGCTCGGCGCGCCACTCGACTCCGTGCGCGCCGCGCTGCCCTCGCTCTATTGCAGCGGCATGATGCACGGGATGCACGGCGACCCGGCCGGCCACGAGCAGATGTGCGCGGCCGACGCGGACGGCCGCGACGTGAACGTGACGGCGCGGGACGGGCGGCTCGCAGCGATCACCGTGGTGGCGTTCCGCCGGGACATGGCGGACGTGACGGCGTGGGCGCGGAGCCGATTCGGCGCGCCGGCGGGCGCGTGCACCGGAGACAGAGGGCCTATGGAGTGGTGGGTGGCGCGGAATCGGATCGTGACGGTGACGCGACCGGTGGCGGGCGCGCGCAGCCGGGAGCTCGTCATCCGGCCGGGGCCGGCCTGCCCCGGCTGAAGCCGGCGACGCGAAATGCGATATATTCCGGCCTGTGTTTAAGCTGCTGAGCACGACGGGCGATCAGGCGATCGACCTCCAGCCCGGCCGGACCGTCGTCGTGGGGCGGGCCGTCACCAGCGACGTCCCGATTTACGACCCCACCATCTCCCGCCGGCACGCGGAGCTCCGCCTCACCGACGGCGGGGTGCAGGTGAAGGACCTCGGCTCCTCCAACGGCACCTTTCTGAATGGCGCCCGCGTCACCGAAGCCGTCGCCGGCGAAAACGACGTCATCACCTTCGGGAACGTCGCGTTCCGCGTGAAGAGCGTGACCGCGCCGGCGCCGCGCCCCCGGGTGTCGGCGTCGCTCCCCGCCGAGTTCGGCGGCAAGCCCGGCGCCGGCACGATCGTGCGTCAGCTCCCGGTGACGCACTCGGGCGGCGTCCCGGCGATCGTCGTCGACCGCGCGTCGGGCGCATCGCACCTCAAGGTCGCGGCCCAGACGCTCGAGGAGCGGCGCGAGAAGAAGCTCTCGCTGCTGCTCGAGATCTCCAAGGAGCTGTCCAAGCAGCAGGAGCTCGACCGCCTGCTCGACAAAGTGGTGGACTTCACGTTCCAGATCATGAACGTGGACCGCGTGTCCATCCTGCTGCTTGAGGACAAGACCGGGGAGCTGGTACCGCGGGTCTCGAAGGGGAAGACCGGCTCCGCCGCAGCGTCGAAGCACGTGCCGCAGTCGATCGCCCGCAAGGCCGTGGAGGAGCGCGTCGCCATCCTCTCCGACAACGCCGCCGCCGACGAGCGCTTTAAGGGCAAGTCGATTCTGATCCAGAGCGTGCGCAGCGCCATGTGTACCCCGCTCATGGGAACGGACCAGCAGGTGCTCGGGATCCTGTACGTCGATAACCTCACCGCCACCCACTCCTTCGCCGACGAAGACCTCGAGTTCCTGATCGCCTTCGGCTCGCTCGCGGCGGTCGGGATCGAGAACTCGCGACGCTCCGAGCGGTTGCAACGTGAGGCGCTGGTGTTGTCGAACTTCCAGCGCTACTTCTCCCCGAACATCGCCGCGGTCATCGCTCAGCAGCAGGATGCCGGTAAGCTCCCGAGTCAAAAGCGCCCCGTCGTCATCTTCTTCTCCGATATCCGCGGCTTCACCCCCATGTCGGAGACGATGAGCCCGGACGACATCGCCACGCTCCTCAATTCGTACTTGACGGAGATGGTGGAGATCGTGTTCGAGCACGGCGGCACGCTCGACAAGTTCATAGGCGATGCGATCATGGCGTTGTGGGGCGCGCCCATCGCCCACGAGGACGACGCCGACCGCGCCATGCGCTGCGCGCTCGATCAGCTGGCAGCGCTCCAGAAGCTCAACACGAAGTGGAAGGAGCAGGGTCGCCCCGAGCTCGGCATCGGGCTCGGCATCAACTTCGGCGAAGTATTCGCGGGCAACGTCGGCTCGGATCGGCGGCTCGAGTATACCGTGATCGGCGATGCGGTGAATACCGCCAAGCGCCTCTGCGACACCGCCGGGGCCAACGAGATCATCATCTCGGAGCCCTTCTACCAGCAGCTGAAGCAACCCCCGAAGGTCGATCCCCTCGAGCCGATCCACGTCAAAGGCAAATCGAAGATGATCCCGGTCTACCGGGTGAAGCGGTAGGACACCCCGAAGCGCTCGAGTAGCTCGAGCGCGAGCCGGAGCGGCAGGCCCATGACGCCGAAGAAGTCGCCGCGGATCCCCTCCACCAGCGCCGCGCCCCTCCCCTGGATCGCGTAGGCGCCCGCCTTGTCCATCGGCTCCCCCGTCGCGACGTACGCGGCGATCTGATCCCCCGACAGCGGCCGGAACGTCACGTCGGTGACGTCGACGGCATGCGCGAGTCGCCCGTCCCGTGCGACCGCGACCGCCGTCATCACCTGATGGGTGCGCCCTGCGAGCTGCGCCAGCATCTCGACCGCTTGGGCCGGCGTCTGCGGCTTCTCGAAGATGGCGCCGCGCAACACCACTGTCGTGTCGGCCGCGAGCACGACCGCGCCGCGCTCGCGCCCGGCCACGACGCGCGCCTTCTCACGGGCGAGACGAGTGACGTACTCCTCGGGTAGCTCCGAGCTCCCCCGCGTCTCGTCCACGTTCGGAGCGACGATGCGGAACTCGAGCCCCAGCATCTCGAGCAGCTGGCGCCGGCGGGGCGACCCGCTGGCGAGGACGAGGCTCACTTCTCGAGGACGAGGGTCACGGGGCCGTCATTCACCAGCTCCACCTCCATCATCGCACCGAACTCGCCGGTTTCCACGCGGGTCCCGCCCCCCGCCCCCGCCCCCGTCCCCGCGCCCCGCTCCCTGAGGAGCGCGACGAACCGTTCGTACAGGGGAATCGCTACCTCGGGCGGCGCCGCGTCGATGAAGCTGGGCCGCCGCCCCTTGCGCGCGTCGCCGTAGAGGGTGAACTGCGACACCACGAGCAGCGCCCCGCCTACGTCGGCGAGGGCCAGGTTCATCTTCCCCTCGGCGTCACTGAACAGCCGCAGACCGAGCACCTTGTCCGCCATCCAGGCGAGCTGGTCCTCGGTGTCGGATGGGGCAAAGCCCGCGAGGACGAGAAACCCCGCCCCAATTTTCCCGGTTACGCTCCCGGCAACGCGCACTTCCGCACGCGAGACCCGCTGCAGCACGACCCTCACCGCCCCGCCCCCACCCAAACGCGGAACGGGGAACGCGGAACGCGGAACATACGGGGCGCTTTCGTGGAGCAGGACCTCCCACTGCTGTTCCGCGTTCCGTCTTCCGCGTTCCGCGTTCGCCTCACTCGACCGTCACGCTTTTCGCCAGGTTCCGCGGCTGGTCCACGTTGCACCCCCGTCGCACCGCGATGTAGTACGCGAGCAGCTGGAGCGGCAGCACCGTGAGCACGGGCGTCAGCAGATCCAGCGTTTCCGGAACGGCGATCGTGTGGTCGGCGAGCCGGGCGACGCCGCTGTCGCCCTCCGTGACGACCGCCATCACGCGGCCGCCGCGTGCCTTCACTTCTTCGATGTTGCTCACGACCTTCTGGTAAACGGCGTCTTTGGGCGCGATGAACACGACCGGCATCAGGTCGTCGATCAGCGCGATCGGCCCGTGCTTCATCTCCGCCGCCGGGTAGCCCTCCGCGTGGATGTAGGAGATCTCCTTGAGCTTGAGCGCGCCCTCGAGGGCCACGGGGAAGTTGTACCCTCGGCCGAGGTAGAGCACGTTGCCGGCCCGCATCATCCGCTCGGCGATGCGCTCGACTTCGGGGGCCTTGGCGAGCACTCGCTCGACCAAGTCGGGGAGCTTGGCGAGCGCCTGCACGACTTCCCGTCCCTGCAGGATCGAGAGCGCTCGCAGCCGGCCCATCTTCAGGGTGAGCACCGCGAGCGCGGCGATCTGGCTGGTGAAGGCCTTGGTCGACGCGACCCCGATCTCCGGCCCGGCGTGGAGATAGATACCGCCGTCCACCTCGCGGGCGATCGTCGAGCCCACCACGTTCACGAGGCCGAGGGTGCGCGCGCCGCGCCGCTTGGCTTCGCGCAGCGCCGCCAGCGTGTCCGCGGTCTCGCCCGACTGGGAGATCCCGACGACGAGCGTGCGGTCGTCCACGATGGGGTTGCGGTAGCGGAACTCGGACGCGTACTCGACTTCCGAGGGGATGCGGGCGAGCTCCTCCATCATGTATTCGCCGATCAGCGCCGCGTGCCACGACGTGCCACAGGCGGTGAAGACGATGCGGTTCACCTGCAGCAGCTGCTCGTCGGTGACGTTGAGCCCGCCCAGCCGCGCAGTGCCTTCCTCCTCGAGCAGCCGCCCACGCAGCGTGTTGCGGAGACTGTCGGGCTGCTCCATGATCTCCTTCAGCATGAAGTGCGCGCGACCGCCGCGCTCGATCGTGGCGAGGTCCCAGTCGACCCGGGTCACGGCCTTTTCCTTTTCCACCGTGCCGAGATCGAGGATGCGGTACTCGCCCGGCCGCACCACGGCGATCTCGCCGTCGTCGAGGTACACCACCGAGCGCGTGTGGGCCAGCACGGCGGAGGCGTCCGACGCGACGAAGTTCTCGCCCGCGCCGATGGCGACGAGCAGCGGCGAGCCCTTGCGCGCCGCGACGATCGTGTCGGGCTCGCGGGTCGACACGACCGCGATGCCGTAGGTGCCCTCGACTTGGTTGAGTGCACCCGCCACCGCCTCGACGAATGCGCCCCCCTTTGCCAGCACCTCCTCGATCAGGTGAGCGAGCACTTCGGTGTCGGTCTCGGAGCGGAAGACGTGGCCGCGCTGCGCGAGCGCGGTGCGGAGCACATGGGCGTTCTCGATGATGCCGTTGTGGATCAATGCCAGCGTTCCGCCGCAATCAGTGTGCGGGTGCGCGTTGGCAGCGTTGGGCGCGCCGTGCGTGGCCCAACGCGTGTGGGCGATGCCGGTGTGGCCGGGCGGGAGCGTGGTGCCGAGCTCCTGCTCGAGCACGCTGATCTTCCCGGGCGCCTTGTGGACCTCGATGCGCCCGTCGTCGACCAGCGCCAGGCCCGCCGAGTCGTAGCCGCGGTACTCGAGCCGCCTCAGCCCCTCGAGCAGCAGCGCGGCCGCCTGCCGGGGCCCCGTGTAGCCTACGATGCCGCACATAGACGCCGTCCCTCGTCGACCAGTTGCCGAGCCGCTACGCTCGTCGGCGCTTCGGCGATCAGCCGGACGATCGGCTCGGTGTTGGACGGCCGCACATGGAGCCAGCGGTCTCGCCAGGCGAGCCGCAGCCCATCCTGAGTGTCCACCTGGGCGTCGGCGAACCGCTGCCGCAGCGCCATGTACACCGGCTCGAGCGCCGGGCCGCGGGGCGTTTTCGCTTTCACAATGGTATAGCGCGGCCCCGCCTTCACCAGCTCGCTCACGGTCTGCTGCGTCCGCGCGAGCAGCTCCAAAACCAGCGCCGCGGCTACGGGCGCGTCGCGGCCGGCGTGCAGCGCGGGATACATCACCCCGCCGTTCCCTTCCCCCCCGATCACAGCCGCAAGGCGTAAGATGGCGCGGGCGACGTGGACCTCGCCGACGGGCGTGCGCACGATCTCGGCGCCGAGCGCACGCGCCGCATCCTCCACCACCAGACTCGTGGACAAGTTGCACACGACAGTTTGCCCCTTCCCCCTTCCCCCTTCCCGCAAGACCGCTCGCACGGCGAACGCCAGCGTGTAATCCTCGCCGATCGCCGCGCCCGTCTCATCCACCATCGCCAGCCGGTCCACATCCGGGTCCACCGCGATCCCGAGGTCGGCTCCACTGCGCCGCACCAGCGCGGACAGCTCGCCCAAGTTCTCCGGCACCGGCTCCGGGGCCCTGGGGAACTGGCCGTCGGTTTCCAGGTTGATTCCCGTCACGCTGCAGCCGAGCCGTTCGAGCAGCACGCGCATCACGGGCCCGCCGGCCCCGCGGACGGCGTCGAGCGCGACCTTAAACTGCCGTCGCCGGATCCTGTCGACGTCGACCGCCGGTAGCTCGAGCACGGCGTCGAGGTGCCGCTCGACGGCGCGGGGATCTGACCGGATTTCTTGCGCTTCCCCCTTCCCCCTTCCCCGGCCTTTAACCGTCCTCTCCCGGCCTGTGACCGTCGTTTCGACCGCCAGCTGCTGCACCCGCGCCCCGTCCGGTCCGTCGAGAAAAATGCCATCCGGTCCGATGAACTTGAGGGCGTTCCACTCGATCGGGTTGTGGCTCGCCGTGATGACGATCCCGCCGCCCGCCTGGTGGTGCTCCACGGCGAGCTGCACGGTGGGCGTCGGCACGAGACCCAGGTCGATCACGTCGCAGCCCGCGGCGGCGAGCCCGGCCATCGCCGCCCGGGCGAACGCGGGGCCGGACGTGCGCGCATCGCGCCCGACCACGACGGTGGCGCCGCTGCCGCGCCGCTCGCCGTTCCCTGCAGCGACGATCCAGGCGCCGAACGCCTGTGCCCAGCGGCCCACGACGTCGTCGGTCAGGTCCTTGCCGACGATCCCGCGTACGCCGGATACACTCACCATCAGAGTGTCGGTCATGGGCGCAACGTAGAAACGCGGGGACGACGCGTCAATCGGACGCGCGTCAACGGTGTGGGGCTTCGAGCGACCGGGCGGGCAGGCGCAACGGCCGGACGTCCGGCGCGGTGACGGGGAGCGCGGCGCGGTCGGGGAAGGCGTCGAGAAACGCCGCCACCGCCCGGGGATCGAACTGCACGCTCTGCATGTCCTCGAGCTCCTGCATCGCCCGCTGGACCGAGAGGGCGGGACGGTAGGGGCGGACGCTCGTCATCGCGTCGAACGAGTCAGCCACGGTGACGACCCGCACCTCGAGCGGGATGTCGTCGCCCGTCAGGCCGTCGGGTAACCCCTTCCCGTCGAGACGCTCGTGGTGCGACCGGACGATCGCGAGCGCCGCAGGGACGTCCCGCAACAGCGGGGCCAGGATGCGGGCCCCGATCACAGGGTGCTCCATGATGTGCCGATACTCGGCGTCGCTGAGCCTGCCGGCCTTGTGGAGCACGGCCTCGCTGACCCCGATCTTGCCGATGTCGTGCAGCTCGGCGCCGAGTGCGATCATATCGATCACCTCCCGGTCGAGCTGCAACTGCCGGCCGATCCCCAAGGCGTAGTTGGCCACGCGCACCGAATGGCCGCGCGTGTAGGGATCCTTCTCCTCGAGGAAATGCACCAGGGCCTGGAGGCGCTCGAGCGAGAGCTCTTCGATGCGGTGCGCCTGCTCCTGGACGCGCTCCTCGAGCTGGTGGTGGTACATCCGGTTCTCGAGAATGAGACGGCGCTTGTCGAGCGCCTGCATCACGCGCGCTCGCACCTCGTCCAGGTGGAACGGCTTGGCGACGTAGTCGAGGGCGCCGAGCTGGAGGCAGGCGACCGCGCTCTCGACCTCGGCGACCGCCGTCACGACGATGACGGCGGTGTCCGGCCAGCGGGCGAGGATCTCGCGCAACAGCGTGACGCCGTCCATCTGCGGCATCCGCAAGTCGGAGATGACGAGCGGCACGGGCTCCGCGTGCATCTTCTCGAGCGCCTCGGTGCCGGAGCCCGCCTCCGCACAGGTGAACCCTTCCCCTTCGAGCAGGCGCACCAGCACGCGTCGCAGGCGCGGCTCATCGTCCACCACGAGGCATTTCACGGCATTCGGCTGCGGCATCCGTGCTTAACGTAAAGGTCGCTTGCTCGGCGCGGAAGGCGCCCTTACGTTCCCGCTATATGACCAAGGTGTCGGCTGACGACCTGACCACGCGTTTCGGGACGCGCGCGGTGCACGCCGGGCACGTCCCCGATCCGCTAGCGGGCGCCGTCATGACGCCGATCTATCAGACTTCCACCTACGTCCAAGAGGGCCTCGGCAAGCACAAGGGCTACGAATACGCGCGCACTCGCAACCCCACCCGCGAGGTGCTCGAGCGCAACATCGCAGCGCTCGAAGGCGGCCGCCACGGCTTCGCATTCGCCTCGGGGCTGGCCGCAGTGGATGCCGTGCTCAAGCTGCTGTCGCACGGGGATCACGTCGTGAGCGGCGAGAACGTGTACGGCGGCACGCACCGGCAGATGACCCATATCTGGGCCCGGCACGGGCTGGAATTCAGCTTCGTGGATGCTGGAGACGCCGGCAACGTCGCCGCGGCCGTGACGCCCCGCACCCGGTTGATCTACGCCGAGACGCCGACCAACCCGATGATGCGGCTGTGCGACCTCCAGGCCGTGGGCGAGATCGCGCATGACGCCCACGCGTGGTGCGTCGTGGACAACACCTTCGCGACGCCCTGCTTCCAGCGGCCGCTCGAGCTGGGCGCCGACATCGTGCTTCACTCGACCACCAAATACCTGAACGGCCACAGCGACATGGTCGGCGGAGTGGTGGTCGTCAACTCCGACGACCTCGCCGAGCGGATCGGGTTCATCCAGAACGCGTCGGGCGCCGTGCCCGGGCCGTTCGACTGCTGGCTCGCGCTGCGCGGCACCAAGACCCTCGCTCTTCGCATGCGGCAGCACGACGTCAACGGCCGCCGCGTCGCCGAGTGGCTGACCAAGCATCCCAAGGTGCAGCGGGTCTACTACCCCGGCCTGCCCTCCCACCCCCAGCACGATCTCGCCTGCCGCCAGATGACGGGCTTCGGCGGCATGATCTCGATCGAGCTAGGCTCGGTGGAGCGCGCTCGCCGCTTCGTGGAGCGCACCAAGATCTTCGCGCTCGCCGAGTCGCTCGGAGGGGTGGAGAGCCTCGTCGGCCATCCGGCGTCGATGACGCACGCGAGCGTGCCGCCTGACATGCGGCGCGCGATGGGCCTCACCGACAGCCTGGTGCGACTCTCGGTCGGCATCGAGGACATGGATGATCTGATCGCGGACCTGGAGCAGGCGCTGGCGGGGGCGGGGTGACCGGGGCAGAAATCGCTGCCCGTTTTCCCCACCCTCAAGGGTGGGCTCGGCACTGCACTGTGCTCAAGCACACTACGCTTCAGCGTCGTGCTTCGCCGAGCCCACGCTTCAGCGCGGGAACACACGATGCGAAACACCGTATGTGCCGGGACGTAATGACGATCTACACTCGATGAGTAGGAGCATCATATGACAGACCCCACGTCGCTCCCCGCCGCGCGCCCTCGCAGGATCCTCACACAGATCGCGCCCGTCGCGTGGGAGCACCCGGCGGACCGCGCGGCGCTGCAAACACTGCGCTCCGTCCCCGGCTTCGACGAGGTCGTGCGGAAGATCTACGGCTTCTTCGGCGAGCGGGGGATCCGCTTGCTGTTCCAGGCCGACGCCGTCCGGGTCGGTCCGACTCAATTTCCCCGCCTGAACCAGCTGTACGCCGACGTCGTCACCTCCATGGATTGGCCGGAGCGGCCCGACCTGTTCGTGTCGCAAACGCCGTTCGCAAACGCAGGGGCGTTCGGCATGGACAAGCCGTTCATCGTGATCAACTCGGGCACCCTCAAGTTGCTCGACGACGACGAGCTGCGGAACGTGCTGGGGCACGAGCTGGGGCACGTCATGAGCGGGCACGCCCTGTACCACACGATCCTCGTGCTGATCCTAAACGTGAGCCTCGGGGCGCTGCCGTTTCTCGCCGGCATCGCGATCCTGCCGATCCAGCTGGCGCTGCTCGAGTGGTTCCGCAAGAGCGAGCTATCGTCCGACCGGGCCGGCCTGCTCGCCTGCCAAGACCCGACCGCGTCGCTGCGCGTCAACCTGAAGTTCGCGGGCGGCGGCGACATGTCCCAGATGGACTTGAACGCCTTTCTGGCGCAAGCGAAGGAGTACGAGGAGACGGGCGGTGCGCTCGACCGGGTGTTCAAGATCCTGGGGGTGCTGGGCCGCTCCCACCCCTTCAACACCGTGCGAGCCGCCGAGCTGCAACGCTGGATCGAGCAGGGCAACTACGAGCGCATCCTGGGCGGCGAGTACACCAGGCGCGGCCCGGAAGCCGAGCAGCGGCCCATCGACAAGGACATCGACGAGGCGCGCGACCACTACATGAAGGAAGCCAAGGCCGTCGTGAACGACGTGGTGGACACCGCCAAGCGGGCCGCCCAGGCGTTCGCGGAGGCGCTCAAGAAGAAGTGAGAGTCCTGGTCGTCGGCGGGGGCGGCCGCGAGCACGCGCTCTGCTGGGCGCTGAAGCGCGACGCTCCCGAGGCGACGGTGTTTGCCGCCCCCGGCAACCCCGGCACCGCGCAGCTCGGCACCAATCTGAGAATCGCGGCCGTGGAGGTTGTGAAGGTGGTGGAGGCGGTGCAGGAACACCACATCGACCTCGCCATCGTCGGGCCCGAGGCCCCGCTCGCCGCGGGGCTCGCCGATCGTCTGCGCGCGGCGGGCCGCCCGGTCTTCGGGCCCACGCAGGCGGCGGCACGAATCGAATCCTCGAAAGCCTTCGCCAAAGAGGTGATGCAGCGCGCCGGCGTCCCGACGCCTGCGAGCCGGACGTTCGACGCGCTCGACCCGGCCCTCGCCTACATCCGTGGCCACGCCGAGCCGCTCGTCGTCAAGGCGTCGGGGCTGGCCGGCGGTAAGGGGGCGGTGGTTTGTGCCACCCGCGACGCGGCCGCCCGCACCGCCCGCGCCATGCTCGCGGACGGGGCGTGGGGCGACGCGGGACGCGAGATCGTGGTGGAGCAGTTCCTCGAGGGGGAAGAGCTGTCGGTACTGGCGCTCACCGACGGTGAGCGGATCCTGGTGCTGCCGGCGGCCCAGGACCACAAGCGGCTGAGGGAGGGTGACGCGGGGCCCAACACGGGCGGGATGGGCGCCTACTGCCCCGTGGGCATCGCCACGGACGGGCTGCTCGACCGGGTACGCGAGCAAGTGCTCGAGCCGACGATCCGGGAACTCGCGGCCCAGGGCGCGAGTTACCAGGGCGTGCTGTACGCCGGGTTGATGCTGGCCGGCGACGGCACCCCGCACGTGCTCGAGTTCAACTGCCGCTTTGGCGATCCGGAGGCGCAGGCCGTGCTCCCGCTGCTGCCGGGCGTGACGCGGCACCTCGGGGAGATCGCGGCGGGCAGCTGGCGACCCGGGCGGACGACGCTCAACGTCACCCGCGCGGCGGTCTCCACGGTGCTCGCCGCCGCCGGGTATCCGGACAAGCCGGAGCTCGGCGCCGCGATCATCGTGCCACGCGACTTGGAGCCCGGGACGCTGGTGTTTCACGCCGGCACCTACCGCGACCCCGACGGTACGCTCCGGGTGCAGGGCGGCCGCGTGCTCAGCGTCACAGGGCTGGGCGACACGGTGGCCGAGGCCGCCGAGCGGAGCGCCGCCGCCTGCGAACTGATCGCGTTCCAGGGCAAGACCTACCGGCGCGACATCGGCTGGCGGGAGATCAGGAGGCGGGGTGCCAGAGCTGCCAGAAGTTGAGACGATCGTCCGAGAGCTCGCCCCGCGGCTCGAGGGCTACCGGATCGCGCGCGCCCGTCTCGCCAAGACGGACGTGCTGCGCCGCGTGTCGAAGCCGCGCCTGCTCCGCACCCTCCGGGGCAATACCATCGAGGAAGTGATTCGCCGGGCGAAGCACGCCGTGTTCCGGCTGTCGAGTGGCCACCGGCTGATCGTGCAGCCGCGCATGACGGGCTCGCTCGTCGTGTACGACCGCGCCCTCACCCGCGACGAAACGAAGTACGCGGTGCTCACCTGCACCATCGACGACGGCCGGTTGCTGGTGTACCGCGACGTGCGCCGCCTCGGCACGGTGTGGCTGCTCGACGAGAAGGGCTGGGGCGTTTATACCAGCCGTATCGGCCCCGAGCCGCTCGAGGAGACGTTCACGCCGTTCGTGTTCGCCGAGCGGCTCAAGGGGACGCGGACCGCGATCAAGAAGGCCATCATGGACCAGCGCCGTGTCGCGGGAGTGGGCAACATCTACGCGAACGAGGCGCTGTTCGAGGCGGGCATCGATCCGTCCAAGCCCACCGATAAGCTGTCCTTGGGCGAGTTCGCCCGCCTGCACGCGGCCGTGACAGACGTGCTCCTGCGCGCCGTGAACTCATCGGGGACCACGGTGCGCGATTACCGCACCGGGACGGGTGAGCCCGGGCGATTCCAGTTCGAGCTGAAGGTGTACGGCCGCGGTGGCGAGCCGTGCGTCACGTGCGGCAAGAAGCTCGTGGCGACGCACACGATCGACTTGCGGGCGACGACGTTCTGTCCCAATTGTCAGAGATGACCCATTCTTAATGGCTAAGGCCTGCTCCGGAGGAGCGTCGATGCGTACCTTGCCGCTGGCCGCGCTAGCGCTACTGGTGCCGCTCGCCACGTCCGTCCCCCTCCACGCCCAGGAATCCCCCGGCGAGAAGCTCCCCGTCGTGACGCAGGTCCTCCCCAACGGCATGACGTTCCTGTTGCTGCGCCGCGAGGGCGCGCCGACGGTCGCGTTCGTGACCCACTTCCGCGCCGGCGGCGTGGACGAGTGGACCGGGATCTCGGGCACGGCACATCTCTTCGAGCACATGCTCTTCAAGGGGACGCGCACGATTGGAACCAAGAACTACGACGCCGAGCAGGCCCTGTTTCCGCGGATCGACGCGGCAGCGGACTCCGTCACGGCCGAGTTCCGCAAGGGCGCGCTCACTGATTCCGCTCAGCTCAAGCGGCTGCGCGACCGGCTGAAGCAGCTCGAGGATTCGGCGCGCCAGTACACCGTGAGCAACGAGTTGTGGCGCATCCTCACCGAAAACGGTGCGCAGAATCTCAACGCCTCGACCGGGAACGACCTCACGAACTACTTTTTCTCGCTCCCGGCGAACCGTGCCAAGCTCTGGTTCGTGCTGGAAAGCGACCGCATCCGCAACCCCGTGCTGCGGGAGTTCTACTCCGAGCGCGAGGTCGTGATGGAAGAGCGGCGGCTGAGCATCGAGACGCAGCCGTTCGGCATGCTGTACGAGCAATTCGTCGCCACGGCCTTCCAGGCGCATCCGTATGGCCGGCCGGTGGTCGGCGTCGCGAGCGAGATTCAGGCGGTCAATCGCCACGCGGCGCTCGAGTACTACCACCGATTCTACGCGCCGAACAATGCCGTCGTCGCGATTGTCGGCGACATCGCCGTGGACTCGATGAAGGCCTGGGCGAGCCAGTACTTCGCCGACATACCGGCGGGCGAGCCGCATCGCCCCGTCGTGACCCAGGAGCCGCCCCAGCGCGGGGAGCGCCGCATCGAGGTCCAATTCGATGCCAGCCCCATCGTCATGATCGGCTACCACGTGCCGAGCGCACAGCACGCTGACGCGCCGGCGCTCGCGGTCCTGTCGCAGATCCTCACGGGAGGCCGCACGTCGCGACTGTACCAGCGCCTCGTGATCCGTGACCGCGTGGCGACGGCCATCGGCTCGTTCATGGCACCGGGCCAGCTGTACCCGCGCGAATTCGCGTTCCAGGGGGTGCCCATCGCGCCCCACACGACCCGGGAAATCGAACAGGCGGTGTACGACGAGCTCGAGCGCATCCAGCGCGAGCCGCCCTCGCCCTTCGAGCTGCAGCGGGTCCGCAATCAGATCGACGCGTCGTCCTACCAGCGGTTGCAGTCGAACCTCGGCCTCGCCTTCCAGCTGTCGAGCAGCGAGGCGCTGTGGTCCGACTGGCGGCGGACGTTCCACGATCAGGGGACGCAGGCGCGGGTGACCGCGGCCGACGTGCAACGTGTGGCGAAGACGTACTTCGAGCGCACCAACCGTACGGTGGCGACCCTGGTGCGTCCGGCCGCCGCAGCGGATCAGAAGGGAGGGAACGAGTGATGCGCGCGCACCTCGCACTGCTCGGCTGGCTTGCCACCGTTCCCGCTTCCACGCCCGCCCGCGCCGCCGCGCAGCAGCCCACCGACAGCCGACGGGCGATCGAGAGCCTGCAGTTTCCGCCGCTCCGGTTCAGCCCGCCGATGCCGAAGCGGGTGAATCTCTCCAACGGTGTGCCCGTGTACCTGTTACCGGACAAGACCCTGCCGATCCTTCAGCTATTCGTGGTCTCCAAAGCGGGGGTGGCGCACGTCCCCGATTCGCTGTGGGGCGTCGGCTGGCACGCGGACGAAATCATCCGCAGCGGCGGAACCACACGGCTCTCGCCCGATTCGGTGGACAAGCTGCTCGACTTCTACGCAATCCAGTTCCAGCTCAATACGGAGAACGAGCAGAGCCGGGCATTCGTCTCCGGGCTGTCACGCTACCGCGACGAGATGCTGGAGCTGACCTTCGACCTGCTCCGCAACCCCCGCAACGACACCTCCCGGATCCGCATCCTCGCCGCCCAGCAAGAGGAGAACTGGCGCCGCCGCAATGACCAGCCGTTCTCCGTGATCGCTCGCGCCTGGAACCAGGTGATGTTGGGCGACCACCCCCTGGGCCGCACGCTCGCCACGCCCGCAGAGATCGCCGGCTTCACACCACAGCGGTTCCGCTGGGTCGAGGAGCGCATCTTCTGTCCCGAGAACCTGCTGATCGGCGTCACGGGGGACTTCGACGAGCGCCCGCTCATCGCCAAGCTCGAGAGCCTGTTTCGCGGGTGGGAGCGCTGCAAGGCGGGGCTACGCGAGCTGCCACCGCTGCACTTCGCACAGGGCCCGCCCGTCGTGCTGGTTGAGAAAGACTTCAATCAGACGAGCATCCGGATGGGCCATGCCGGCGGCCTCAAAGTGGCCAACACGCCCGACTACTTCGCATCGGCCGTCGCCGAGTTCCTGCTCGGTGGCGGAGGCGGGTTCAGCTCCAGGCTGCTGCAGCGTGTGCGCAGCGACTCGGGCTTTGCCTACAGCGTGTTCAGCTTCTGGGAAGCGACGCCCAAGCGCGAGGGTCAGTTCGCGGCGGGGGCGCAAGTGCGCGCCGAGAAGACCGTGGCGGCGCTCAAGCTGATGCGGCAGATCGTCGGCTCGATGGCGACGGAGCCCGTCACCGCCAAGGACGTAAAGCTGGCACAGGACAACAGGGTCAACTCTTTCGTCTTCCAGTTCGAGAATGCGGGTCAGATCGTATCGCAGCAGCTCAGCTACGCCGTGAACGGCCTCCCCCCGAACTGGTTCGAGGTCTACCTGCAGGGGATACAGAGGGTGACGCCGGAGCAGGTAACGGACGTGGCGCAACGATACCTGCACCCCGAGCGGCTGGTGACGGTCGTGGTGGGCAAACCGTCGGCGTTCGACAAGTCCCTGTCCGAGTACGGGCCGGTGACGGCTCTGTCTGTGGATTCGATCAAGCGTTAGCGCGCGACCAGTTCAGCGCGTCCAGCGGCATGATCGCCACGGCGTTGCGCCAGCGGTACGAGCCGCCCGCGGCGGGATCCCGGGCGCAGGTTCCATGATGCCCACCGACGGCTTGAGATTCGAACCGCAGGTCCGAGGCTACTGCACGATCTGCACGGGCACCGGGCTGGTAACGAACGTCCCGTCGCCGAGCTCGCCTCCAACGTTGCTACCCCAGCAGTAGCCCGCCCCCGCGGCCGTCATCGCGCACGTATGGTTCCAACCGGCGCTCACGTGCGCGAACACCACTCCCTGAGGCGCAGCCACAGCTGTCGGAGTCGTCCTGTTGAAAGGGATGGTCCCGTCGCCGAGCTGGCCTGAACCGTTCTGCCCCCAGCAATAGACAGCTCCAGCATCCGTGCGGCCGCAGGTGTGTTCACCCCCCGCGCTCAGTTGTGCGAAGGTCGCGCCCACAGGCGCCGCCACTAGCACCGGGGTCGCGCTAGAGGTCGTGGTTCCGTCGCCGAGCTTCCCGTAGTTATTGTCTCCCCAGCAGTAGGCGGAACCTGCTGCTGTCAGGCCGCAAGCGTGAACCCCCCCGGTGCTCACCGCCACGAAGCTCACACCCTCGGGCGTGGCCACGGGTGTGGGGGCTCGCGCAGCGGAGTCGGCCGTCGCAACGGCCCAGCAATACGCCGCGCGTGTCGTCGCTAGGCCGCACGTGTGGTAAAAGCCCGCGCTCACCGCCGCGAAGCTCAACCCGGCGGGGTACCGACACCGCCACCGGAATGGTGCGGCTGGTGTCCGTCCCGTCGCCGAGTTGCCCATAGGCATTATGTCCCCAGCAATAAGCAGTCCCCCCCAGCGTCACGCCGCAGGTGTGCCGACCGCCCAGGCTCACCGCCGCAAAGCCTACGCCGGCCGGCGCTGCAACCGGCACCGGTGTCCGCCTGTCCACTCTCGTTCCATCGCCGAGCTGACCGTCCTGGTTCCACCCCCAGCAGTAGGCTGTTCCGCTAGGCGTCACTCCGCAGGTGTGGTCACCGCCCGCGCTCACGGCCGCGAAGCGCACGCCCGCAGGCATGATCACTAGCACCGGCGTCGACTTGCGGTCGGTCGTACCGTCGCCGAGTTGGCCAGCGCTATTGAATCCCCAGCAGTAAGATGCTCCGACTGTCGTCACCGCGCAGGTGTGGTCGCCGGCGCTCAGCGCTGCGATGGTTAGGCCGATTCGAAACGCGACGCTCATCGCGCCCGCGAGCCCCGGTGCCGTGGCAAGGAGCGTGTACCCGCTCCCCGGGCGGTCGATGTGCAAGTCGCTGAAGCTGGCCACGCCCGCCGCAGCTGTCACGGTCGTCGTGCCGGTGAGTGTTGCACCCGATGGGTTCGCGCCCAGCGCGACGGTGACCGTATTCGTCGCGTCTCGTACGGTGTCGCCGAATTGATCGAGGATTATGACCTGTGGGCCCGGCTTGATGGGTACCGTCCCCTCTGTGCGAGTAGGCTCCACTAGGAAGGCGAGCTTCGCCGCGCGAGGCTGCGCAGGCGTGAGGTCGTGACCGCAAGCAGCGAGGAGCAGACCCACTCCGAGCATGCTCGGGACGTGCTCTCGGAGGACGGCGGGCATAGCGAGCCTCGAGGGGGAACCGACTAGAGCGGAGACGCAACAAACAGACCAGTCAATAAATGTCCTCGCTCCCATCGCTCGTGTTGCGAACGCGCGACCGCACCCCCCAGTGCCCGCGCTAGCGCTGGGCGGCCACCATCGCCAACGCGGCGTCGATGATGCGGTTGAACCCCTGTCCCGACTCCGCTTCGCGCGCGTCATTGGTGGTGTTGAACGCGGCGATCACCGCCGCTTTGGTCTGCGGCTCGAGATAAAAGAACGACCGGAAGCCCGCCTGGTGCCCCGTGTGCCCGATGAACCGCACCCCGCCGCGCCACAGCACGAAGAACGACAGTCCTACGGAGTCGCCCGGCGCCTCGCTGTCGGCCGCGAACAGCGGGCGCCACATCTCGTCCAGCGTCGCGCGCGCCAGCACGGTGTCGCTCGCCGTCGCACCTGTCAGGAACGCGACCCAGCGCGCCACGTCACTGAGCGGCGCGTTCCAGCCGCCATTCGGAATCGTGATGCCGGGATCGAAGTCGCGCCCGTTCGCCACGACCGATTCGCGGCCGGCGCTGTCCCGCACCACGTCGTAGTTGTTGGATCGCTGATCCGCGAGGTGATACGGCGTGGCACCGAAGTAGCTGTGCGTGATCCCGAGCGGCGTCCAGAGGTTCTTGTAGATGTAGCTCTGATAGGGGTCGCCAGTGAGCTGCTCGATGATACGCGCCAGATAGATGAACCCGGGGTTCGAATAGCTGTAGCGGGACCCCGGCGCAAAGGCCACCTCCTGGTACGGCATCATCGCCACCAGCTGTTCCCACCGCGTCGGCTCGAACGGCTCCCAGGGCTTCCCTGTCCTGTACGGCCACGTGGGATTTTGAAACCCGGCGGAGTGCGACAGCAGCATCCGGATCGTGACGTCGTCCATGGAGCCGAACGGGTCGTGCACCTGGCGCAGCTCGGGGAGGTAGCGGGTGACGCGGTCGTCGAGCGAGAGCCGCTTGCGGTCGCGCAGCTGCATCACCGCGACCGCGGTGAGCGTTTTGGTGATCGAACCCCAGTGGAAGATGGTTCGCTCGTCCACGCGCTGCCCCAGCGCGCGATCGGCGAAGCCGTACTCGTGGTGCGCCAGCACTCCCCCTTGCCGCATCAGAAGCACGCTCGCGCCGACGACGCTGTC
>Ga0209056_10001519_pt1 | contig 25580 bp, 28 predicted proteins | sample GraSoiAngelo_114_FD_185876 | JGI IMG/M metagenome (GOLD analysis project Ga0209056, IMG submission 185876) | Grasslands soil microbial communities from the Angelo Coastal Reserve, California, USA - 14_0903_13_40cm (SPAdes) (version 2) | ecosystem: Environmental > Terrestrial > Soil > Grasslands... | reverse complement strand
ACCACGGCCAGCCGTGCGGCGCCGAGTCCAACGTCGCCAAGCTGCTGGGCGCCGAGGCCGGCTTCGAGGCCTGCGACGTCGCGCTGCAGACGCACGGCGGCTACGGTTACGCCAAGGAGTTCTACGTCGAGCGGCTCTGGCGCGAGGTGCGCCTCTACAAGATCGCGCCCGTCTCCCAGCAGATGGTGCTCAACCACCTCGCCGAGCACGTGCTGGGCCTGCCGAAGAGCTATTGAGCGCTATATCCCATGCCCGAGACGCTTGAACGACTCGCGAATCAGCCGTTGGTCTTCGACGGGCCCGTGACCCGGATGTTTCGAGCGGCCGGCAGTCGCGACTTTGCCGAGGCAGCCCATCATGTCCTGCGGCTCCCCTACGGGCGCATCGCCGATCGAAGCAAGTTCTGGCTGGTGCTCGAGGAACGGCGTGGAACCTGCACCACCAAGCATGCGCTCCTCGCCGAGCTCGCCCACGAGCAGGGCATCGCCGTCCAGCTCATGCTCGGCATCTATGAGATGAACCAGCGAAATACGCCGGGGGTCGGGCGTGTACTCCAGAAGTATGGGCTCTCGTATATCCCCGAGGCACACTGCTACCTTCGTTATCAAGGGGAGCGCATCGACGTCACCGGCGTCCCGCCGGGCGGAGAGCCTATCGAGCGATTCCTGCACGAGGAAGTCATCACGGTCGACCAGATCGGCGCATACAAAAACGAGCTCCACAGGATATTTCTCGCCGATTGGATTCGGCGTACGGATGAGGCCCGAGGCCGGGGCCTCGAGGACGTCTGGAGCATCCGCGAGGAGTGCATCGCGGCCTTGAGCGCCGGGGATCCGTGACGCCCGAACCGCCACGGTCCTCAGGCCTCAGGCGCGGCCGTCGTAGACGGTGAGCTCGACCAGGTTGTCGTCGGGGTCCCGGAAGTACACGCTCGTCGACACGCCGCGCGCGCACGTGCGTGGCCCAGGGCCGGCCTCCGGAACGATAGTGTTGCGCTTCAACAGCGCGAGAACCTCGTCGACCGTCCCGTCCCATTCGAGGCAGAAGTCGGCGCCGCCGACCGTCGGCCGGCGCGCGCCGAGATAGCCGGGCTGGGCCGGCGCGTCGGGCGCGTGGACGTTGATCTTCTGCGCGGCGTTGATGCGGATCGTCGCCATGTCCGGCCGGCCGGGCCGCTTCTCCCAGGCGATCGTGAAGCCGAGCCGCGCATAGAAGTCGAGCGTGCGCTGCAGGTCGCCCGCGACGATGACCCAGTGGTCGATGCTCTTGATGGCCATCAGCGGCCGACCCCCGCCGTCTCGTCGACCTCGGCGTCCTCGCGGAAGTGCGGCATGACCTCCTCGGCGAAGAGCTGCATCATCTCCAGCGTCGCCTCGTGGCTGCCGCCGTTCATGCCCGAGCAGACGATGCCGGCCTTCAGCTCGTCCGAGAAGACCTTCAGCTTGTCGCGCACGGTGGCCGGGCTGCCGTAGACGATGTAGCCCTCGCGGTCGGCCTGCTCGAACGTGAGGTCGCTCGGCAGCGGCGGGGGGTTCTGGAGGATCCGGCGCAGCGAGGCCTCCGTCATGTAGCCCGGCGGCCGCCAGAACGGCGGGTGCATGCGCAGGCCGGTGTTGAACACCCACATCGTGTTCTTCTTCGCGATCTCCGCAGCCCGGGCGTCGTTCTCGGCCACGACGATCGGCACGTTGACCGTGAGCTGGTAGCGGCTGGCCGTGTAGCCGTGGCGCTGGCATGCCTCGCGGTACTCGCCGTAGATCTGGGCGATGCGCTTGATCGGCGTGAAGACCATCAAGTACGGGAAGCGGCGCTTCGCCGCCCACTCCACCGTCTCGCTGCTGCCCTGCGACGGGCACCACACCGGTGGATGCGGCGTCTGGATCGGCCGCGGCCACGGGTTCACGTAGTGGTAGCGGTAGTACTTGCCGTCGAAGGGGAACGGCCCCGGCTCCGTCCACGCCCTCAGAATCAGCTCGGCCGCCTCGTAGAAGCGCTCGCGCGAGTGCGTCGGGTTGGCGCCGGTCGAGAAGTACTCCGCGCTGATGCCGCGCACGAAGCCGGAGATCACGCGGCCGCCCGAGGCCACGTCGAGCATGGCGATCTCTTCGGCGATGCGCAGCGGGTTCTCGCGCAGCGGCAGCCCGTTGCCGAGGATCGCGATCTTCGCGCGCGACGTCCGCCGCACGAGCATGGCGGCCATCACGTTCGGGCTCGGCATCGTGCCGTAGCAGTTCTGGTGGTGCTCGTTCACGCAGAGCCCGTCCCAGCCCAGCGCTTCGGCGTACTCGAGCTGGTCGAGGTACTGGTTGTAGAGGATCTGCCCCTGCTTGGGGTCGTAGAAGCGGTTGGAGAGCGTGACCCACGACGACGGCTCGTCGTGCTCCATGACGTACGGCATCAGGTGGAAGTAGTAGAACTTCACGAGGCCCCTTCCGAGCGACAGAACTCCAGGACCGCCTGGGCGACCGCCTCCGGCTCCTCGAGGTGCGGCACGTGGCCGGACTCCGCGAAGACACGCAGCCGCGCGCCGGGGATCTCCTTCGCCCACGTGTCGCCGCACGGGCTCAGCGGCGCCAGCCGATCGTGGGCGCCCCAGCAGAGCAGCGTCGGCGCCGCGATCCGCCCCAGCCGGCGGCGCAGCAGCGGATCGTAGAGGTGCGGGTTCCACGCGACGCGGGCCAGCGCCGTGCCCTGCCGGTATTGGAGCGCGAGGGTCTCAGGAGACTGATCAGGGGGTGCGAGCGCCAGCGCCGCCATCGGATTGTGAAACACGGTCGCGACGACCTCGGGAATGTCCATCCCGAAGAGGAACGGGTAGATCCAGCCGTCGACCTTGATGCCGACGGGATCGATCAGCACCAGCGACGCGATCCGGTGCGAGGCCATCGTCGCGAGCTCGGCGGCGATCCAGCCGCCGAACGAGGCGCCCACCACGTGCACGCGCGGCAGGCGTTGGTCGTCCAGCAAGTCCATATAGTGGAAGGCGAGGTCGGAGATGTGCTCGATCCACTCGGCGGCCGGGGAGCCGCCGTGACCCGGGTGGCTCGGCGAGAGCACGGTGAACGTCTTGGCCAGCCGCTCCTGGAACTCGAGCCAGCGCCCGCCGCCGCCGGCGCCGTGCAGGAACAGCAGCGGTGGGCCGGCGCCGTCGCTGAGCATGTGGACGGACGTCCCGCGGATCGACAGCTCGCGGCGCGCCGGCGGCATCAGCCCATGAACAGGCCGCCGTTCGGCGACAGCCACTGCCCGGTCGTGAACGACGACTCGTCGGAGGCGAGGAACAGGGCGGTGGCCGCGATCTCGCGCGGCTCGCCCACGCGCCCCATCGGCGTGCGGCCCAGTACCAGCTTGCGGCTGAGGTCGGAGATGCCGGCCGTCATCGGCGTGTCGATGTAGCCGGGGCAGATCGCGTTGACGCGGATCCCGCGCGACGCCACCTCGCGCGCGACGGCGCGCGTGAGGGCGAGGATGCCGCCCTTGGCCGCGCTGTAGTGCGGCACGGTCTCCAGACCCATCAGCGCGGCGACGCTGGAGAGGTTCACGATGGCCCCGGAGTTCTGGCGGCTCATGATCTTCAACGCCTCGCGCGTGCAGTAGAACGTGCCGTGCAGGTGCACGCCGATCACGTGGTGCCAGGCCTCGTCGCTCATCGACTGCGTGACGTCCCAGTGCGTCTGCACAGCCTGGCCGGACACCATCTCCATGATGCGCGCCTCGCCCTTGCGCATCGTGGCCTGGCGGTCGTCGCCGGGCCCCATGGCCACGCCCGCGTTGTTGACGAGGACGTCCAGGCGGCCGTGCTCGCGGTCGATGACGGCGAACATCGCGCGGACGGCCTGGCTGTCGGCGACGTCGGCCGCGATCGCGCGCGCGCCGGCGCCGAGCGCCTTGGCCGTGGCCTCGGCGGCTTCCTGGCGGACGTCGTTGACGACCACGCGCGCGCCCTCGTCGGCGAAGCGCTCGCAGATGGCGCGGCCGATGCCCGAGCCGCCGCCCGTGACGAGCGCCACACGATCCTTGAGCTTCATCGATGGTCCTCCCTGGCGCCGGTCATTGTAGACGGAATTCGCCGCGCGCCACGGTCACCGCGCAGCCGCCGACCTCCACGCTCTCGATGCGCTCGCGCGTGCCGCCCGCGCGGGCGAAGAGCGTGCTCGGGCGCCCCATCTCCACGCCCTGCGTGATCTGGATCTCCTGGCCCGGCTGGAGCAGGCCGTGACGCACCAGGTGGCAGGCGAGGGGGCCCGCCGCCGAGCCCGTCGCGGGATCCTCGGCGATGCCGTGACCCGGCGCGAACATGCGCGTCTTGTAGCTCCGGCCGCTGCCCGCGAAGCACGACACGCCGGCCGGCGTCGCCCGCGCGAGCGCGGCGAGGTCGGGCGCCAGCTTCGCGACCTCGTCGGTCGAGCCGACGGTGACCAGCACGTGGGTGGGGCCGTTGACGTAGCGCTCGACCGGCAGCACGGGCTTCACGCCGCCGAGCGCGGCCACGATCGCCGCCGCGGCGGGCTCGGCGCTCACCGTGGGCAGCGGCTGGCTCATGCGACCGAAGGTGATCCGCGGCCCGTCGCGCTCGAGCACGACCGGCACGAGGCCGAGGCCCGTCTCCAGCACGACGGTCGGCAGCTGCAGCGGCGCCGCCAGCACGAAGGCGCTGCCCAGCACCGGATGGCCGGCGAATGGCAGCTCGTTGAACGGCGTGAAGATTCGAATCCTCGCGTGTCCGCCCTTGAGCGCCGGGTACACGAAGACGGTCTCCGAGAAATTCATCTCGCGCGCGATCGGCTGCAGCAGATGCTCGGGCACGAGCCGCGCGTCCGTGAACACGGCGAGCTGATTTCCCGCCAGCGGCCGATCGGTGAAGACGTCGCAGATCACATACCGGAACTCCACGGTGCCGGCATTGTACGCGACCGATGGGATTTACCACTTCGAGCGCCGGCTTTGCCGGCGCAATCCTGGGGGGAGGCGTCGGAGGGGGCCGTCGAGGCCCCCTCCGAACTGAATCCCGGGGGAGGCCTCGGAGGGGGCCGTCGAGGCCCCCTCCGATGCGAAGCTCAGGCCCCCTCCGAAGCGAAGCTCTAGTGCATGCGCTTGTCGTCGAACCCGTGGCTGCCCTTGATGCGCTCCTCGGTGCCGGGGATGTACTGCTTTTCCAGCTCCTGGAAGTGGGCCACGCGCGCCATGACGTGATGGCTCTCCGTGGGATGGCCGGCCTTCGCCTTCTCCAGCCGCCACTGCGCCTGCTCCTGGTCCTTGGCCAGCTCCTCCAGCGCGTTCCACGTCGCATACATGCCCGCGTGGGCGGCGAAGAGCGTGATGAAGATGAACTTGTAGCCGAGCTCGCCCAGCTCCTTGAAGGTGAGCGGGTTGCTGTCGCTCGACCACTTGAAGGACGAGGAGTAGTTGAACGAGAGCGGAAGGTCCGGGTGCGTCTTGCGCATGGCCTGCGCGAACTCGATGGCCGGCTCGCGCGAGGCGTTCGACAGCTCGGCCCACACGGAGTCCACGCCGGCGTCGGCGTACAGGCGGCCGCGCGCGATCGCCTCCTCCAGGCTGCCGCCCACCGCGCCGTAGGCGTCGGTGCGCGCGATGATGAAGAAGTCGGGGTCGAGACGGTTGCGCACGTCGACGGCGGCGCGGTATTTGCCCAGCGCCTCCTCGCGGCTCACGCACACCTTGCCGGCGATGTGGCCGCAGCGCTTCGGGAAGCGCTGGTCCTCGAGGTGGATGCCGGCCACGCCGGTCTTGATCATTTCCTGGACCGTGCGCAGGGTCGAGAGCGCGTTGCCGTAGCCGTCGTCGGCGTCGGCGATGACCGGGACGTCGACGGCGCCCGCCACCATCGAGGCGATGCGTGCGACCTCGGTCTGGGTCAGGAACCCCATGTCCGGCCACCCGTTGGCCATGGCGACCGAATACCCGCTGAGGTAGATCGCCTTGATGCCCACCTTCTCGGCGATCTGCGCGTCCAGCGGCGAGTACACGCCGCCCGTGAACACGTAGGGCTCGTCCTTCAGCAGCCGGCGGAATGCCTTCCCTTTGCTCTCGATCATCGCGTGGGTCTCCTTGGGTTTCGCTCGCCTCGGACGGCGGCCGTCAGGCCGAGCGCTGGAGCGCCGTCGTGCTGGCGCACCAGCGGCAGTAGGTGGTGGCGTCGAACTCGAGCGAGCAGGAGGCGCAGACCGTGGTCCCGCACTCCGCGCAAGGAGTGCGGCGATCCTGCTCGGGCGTCATTCCGCAGTGACAGGCCGTGGTCATCGTCGTCCCTCCCTCGCGTCGCGCGAGTCTCAGTGGAGCTCGAACGGCTCGGCCGCGTGCACGGCCGCCGTGTCCAGCAGCGACCCCGCGCAGGCGCGGCAGTAGGTCGCCGATTCCAGGTGAATGGCGCAGGCTCGGCAGCACGTCGTCCCGCAATCGAAGCAGCCGAACAGCTGGAGCTCGCCCGGCACCTCGTGTCCGCAACCGCATCGACCGTCCATCGTCGCCTCCGTCGGCGTCCGTGAGCATCAGCGTGAGGTTCTTGCCCTTACTGTGCCGGGGCCCGCGCGCTCCGGCAAACTCATTGTTTTTATCGGGCCTATAAAATTTCTCGATCGGAAAGATCTTTCACAGGTGGGTATAATCAGACCGTATCGGGGCGGGTGACGCCATAAGCGAGGTGAATGGGTGGAGATCGGGCAGGTCGAGGCCTTCCTCGCGGTGGGCACCTTCGGCGGCTTCCGGCGGGCCGCCGACGCCCTCCGGGTGACCCAGCCGGCCATCAGCGCCCGCATCCGGGCCCTCGAGCAGTCCCTCGGCGTCCCCCTCTTCATTCGCAGCCCGACCGGCCTCGGGCTGTCGGCGGCCGGCCGGGCCTTCCGCCCCCACGCCGAGCAGCTCCTGCACGCCGTGGCCCTGGCCCGCCAGGCCGTCCACGACCTGCGCCCGGCCAGCGGCGGCGCCCTCCAGCTCGCCGCCGCGCTCTCGATCTGCACGTACGTCCTGCCCGACGTGCTCAAGCGCTTCCAGGCCGCTCACCCCAAGGTCATGATCACGGTGCGCTCCGGCCACTCCAAGGAGGTGCTGGAGATGGTCCTGGGCGGCCAGGCCGAGATCGGTCTCGCGCGCTCGCTGCAGCATCCCGAGGTCGAGACGCTCAGCCTGCGCGACGACCCGCTGGTGCTGGTCGCCCGGCCCGACTCGCACGTCGCGCAGAGCCGGCGGGTCCGGCTGGAGGACGTGGCGGCACAGCCGCTGATCTTCTTCGACCGCGGCTCGAGCGACTGGACGCTGACCCACGGGCTTTTCCGGCGCGCCGGGCTCGTGCCCAACGTCGTCCTGGAGGTCGAGACCATCGAGACGGCCAAGCGGATGGTCGAGCGCGGTATGGGCCTCGCCTTCCTGCCGCACCTCGCGGTGGTCAACGAGATCCGCCGCCGCCGGCTGCTGAGCCTCGAGCTCAGCGATGCCGAGCCGCTCAGCCGGAGCCTCGACGTCATCCACCCGCGCCAGCGCCCGCTGAGCCACGAGGCGCTCGCGCTGCTCAAGACGCTGCGCGCCGCGGTGGGGGAGGAGGCCGACGCGCCGCCCGCGCCGCGTCGGCGCACGCGGAAGGCCGCCCGCTAGTCAGGAGCCTGTTGGAGTATCGAGGGGTGCCACGGCTTCGCCGGGGCGCCCCGAGCGTTGGAGGTCGAGGCGCGCCACGGCTTCGCCGGGGCGCGACGAGCGTGTGGGGGGTATGGGGGGCCATTTCGGGGCCCCCCATGTCACTAGGCGCGGACGACGTCGTCAGGACGAGGGGCGGTCGCGGCGGCTCAGCAGCGCGACGATCACGACCACGAGCATGCCGGCGAGCAGCGCGAGCCCACCGAACACGAGCGCCGCGGTGAGCGGGCTCCAGCCGGCCGTGCGCAGCGGCCCGCCGTGATCGGCCCAGGCCGGATCAGCGCCCAGCAGCAGCGTCGCCAGCGCCACGGCCACCTTCACACGCGGGCCCTCCTCAGCGTCCGAGCTTTTCGATGGTCGTGATGGCCAGATTGGGAGGCGTGCCTCCCAGGCTGAATCGTACCGCGTCGCCGACCTGCACGGCCTCGTAGAGCTTCGGCGAGACCGCGCGAAAGCCCATCGTCATCGCCGGCATGTAGCCGGAGATCTCCTCGTGCGTGATCACGATGACGCCGACCTCGGGCAGCACGGCCCGGACCACGCCCTCGGCGCGGTACTCGCGGGGCCCGGCGGCGGCCGCGCGCGCCTCGACGAGCTCGCGGCCCAGCCGCTCGACCTGCCGGCCCCACCAGAGGTAGCCGCCGCCGACGCCCAGGGCGAGCGCGAGATCGAGCAGCACGACGACCTTCCAGACGGGCATCAGTGCACGTGCTCGGCGGGCGGCGCGACGACCACCTTCTCCTCGTTCAGCGCCTGGACGTTCTGCAGCAGCCGCTCGGTTCCCTGCGGCGCCGCCTCGAGCGCGCGCAGATAGCCCTGCCGGTCCACCAGGAACTCGGCGTGCGGCCCCGCCGCGAAGAGGGAATAGGTCGTGACGATCTCGGCGGCGCCGTCGGTCACGACCGGGAAGAAGATGCGCGGCTCGCGGCCGAGGCGCTTGATGGCGTCGGGGGAGGCGTCCGTCGGCACGGCGATGACCTCGACGCCGAGGGGCACGAGCAGATCGTAGCGCGCGGCCAGCTCCGCGAGCCGCTGCCGCGAGCCCGGCAGCGTGTAGAGGACCACCAGGACGACGCGCGCGCCGCGATAATCGCGCAGCGCGCGCGGCGGCGTGGGTCCGACCGCGAACGCGAAGTCCGGCGCGACGAGCCGCGGGCGCTCGGGCTCGACGACGGCGCCGAGCCGGCGCGCGGCGTCCGCGGCGCCGAGCGCGCGCAGGTAGTTCACCAGGCTCCAGCGCTGCTCGGGCTCGAGGTGGCCGAAGGCCGGCATCGCGCGGCGCCCGTGCGTGATCCACCAGTAGAGATCACCCGCCGTGTGCAGCGCCGCGTGATGGGCGCGCAGATCGGGCGGCGCCGGCGAGAACGCGCGCGCCGCGGGCCCGTCGCCGGCGCCCACGGGCCCGTGGCACGCCGCGCAGTCGCGCGCGTAGAGCGCAGCGCCGGCGGCGACCGAGGCCGCCTGGTAGGGCACGGCCGGACGCTGATAGGTCGTCGGATAGGCGTCGGTCGCGAACGGGGGCAGCGCCATCACGAGGCCCGCGAGCATCAGCACGCCGCCGCCCGCGAGCAGCGGCCACCGCGCGGCGCGCAGCGCGAGCGAGCAGAGCGCGACCACCACGCCCAGCACGGCGATCTGGCTGCCGACCAGCACGAAGGGCCAGGCGTCGGGCGTGTCGCCCAGCGCGCCGACGGCCAGGCGGAACGACAGCGGCCAGTCGGGCTGCTCGTGGCGCGCCGGCGGCGAGACGCCGAGCGCGGTCACGACGCCGAGGATCGCGAGCACGCACGCGGCCTCGACGGCCACGGAGCCGGCCAGACGCCGCATGGCCGGGCGCCCGACCGTCGTGGCCTCGCCGCCGAGGGCGGGCAGCAGGCGCCGGCGCCCGAGCGCGGCCGCGGCGAGCGCCGCGAGGACGAGCGCGAGCTTGAGCACGAGCAGCCGCCCGTAGCGCGTGCCGAGGAGCGCGCCGACCGAGCCGACCTGCACCGCGGTGATCAGGATGCCGGTCGCGAGGAGCGCCGTCATCAAGATCAGCGCCGCGCGCGAGAAGCGCCGCGCGGCGAGCACCGCGTACGGCCGCGCGTCGGCGCCGGCCTCCCGGCTGGCCGCGCGCAGCAGGAGGACCAGCGCCGGCAGGGCGCCGGCCCAGACGCCGGCGGCGAGCAGGTGGCCCACGTCCGCTGCGATCGCCGCCGCCGCCGACGGCTCGACGGCGGCCGAGTGACCGGCCGCGCCGAGGGCCGCGAGGGCCAGCGCGCCCAGGATCGCCGTCTCGCCGCGCGCCGCGCGCCAGTCGACGGCCCGTCGCACGTCCAGGCGCAGGCTCACGAAGACCCCGAGGAGGAGCAGCAGTCCCTGGCGCACGAGCCACACGTGGCCGAACCGCGTCTCGAGCGCCACGCGCGCCAGCGCTCGCGGCTCGAGGGCCGCCACCACGCTCGACTCGAGTATCGCTGTCTGGTGAGCGAGGACGGCCAGGCCGGCGCCGAGCGCCAGCCAGATCAGCGCGCGCGTGAGCGCGACGACGCGCGACTCCCAGGCCAGGGCCGTCGGGCGATCAGAGCGGCCGGCGAGGAGGACGAGCGCCGCGCTGCCGACGATCAGGATGGACGCGCTCAGGTGGACGAACCGCGCGAGGAGACCGAGCTCAGTCACTCCCAGTCGAAGCTCAGCGTGATCGGCCTGGCGAAGCGTCCCGCCGCGGCGCCCACGGTCTTGACCGCCGCCGCGCCGAGGGTCAGCGTGATCTTCGTCGTGTCGTCGGGCAGCGTGACGTCGGCGCCGTAATGGAAGCCGGAGCCGCCGATCATCGGCCGCAGGCGCACCGTGCGCGCCGCGCGTTCTTCCGCTCGGATCATCACGGTGACGGGCAGGTAGGGCACGGGCTCGCCGGTCGTCGCGTCGGCGACGAAGACCATCAGGTGGCCGGTGGGCTTCGTAGGCGCCGCGCCGTGCGCGTGACCGCCGGCGGCGCCAGGCTCCGTGTACTCCACGCGCACCCTGTACGGCCCCGCCGTCTGCTCCTGCGGCGCGCTGACCTCGTGATGATGGTGATCGCGGTCGCCGCCGTCGAGGCTCTTGATGTACGCGACGAGATCGACCAGCTCGGCGAAGGTGAGGCTGTCGCGGTAGTCGGGCATGATCGAGCGCCCGTCCGGCCCGACGAAGCCGGGGCCGGCGAGGATGACGGCATTGGGATCGACGATCGATTGCGCGAAGTACTCGGCGGGGTGGTGAGCCCCCATGCCCGTCAGCGCGGGGCCGACGTCACCGGCGCCGCCGGTCCTCGGGAAGTCGGGCTTCACCTCGTGGCACTTGTTGCACTCGAGCTTGGCGAAGAGTGCGCGGCCGGTCTTGGCATCGCCCGGCGGCAGCGTGAACTTCCAGCCGCGCGGCACGCCGCCGGCGCGGTGGAGCTCCTCCATGGTGATCGGCTTCGTCGCGGTGATCGGCGTCGGCGTCTGAGCGAGCGCGAGACCGCCGAGACCCAGGACGATGGCGAGCGCGGCAACGAGGCGAGCCACGGACACGATGATAAACCCGGCGCTCAGCGCAGACGGAACTCGACCGGCAGCTCCACCCAGATCGCGACGGCCTCGGCGCCGCGGCGCGCGGGCTCGAATCGCCAGCGGCGCACGGCGTCGGCCGCCGCTCGGTCGAGATCGGGATGCCCGGCCGATTGCTTCACGACGACCTCACCGACGCGTCCCGCGGCGTCGACGAACACCGTGAGCAGTGCCGTGCCCTCGATGCCGAGCCGTCGCGCCGTCGCCGGATACGAGGGCGTGATCTGGTAGCCGCCGCGTGGAATCGCCATGCGCGTGAGAGCGCCGGGCGTCCCGGCCGCGGGGCCGGGCGGCAGCGCCGCCACCGCCGGTCCCGGATCCTGTCGCGAGGACGCGGTCACCGGCGCGCTCCCGCCGACGAGCGTTTCGTCTGGCACCGATGGCGTCGACGCAGATGGCGCTGCGATCGCGCCGGGGGGGGTCTCATCGGCTACGACGATCGTCGGCTCGGCTTGTGCCGGCGGCTCGGAGGCTTCGCGCTCGATTGACGGTTCGATCTTCGCCGCGCTATCAGATCGCGCGCGCTCGGCTCGACTCGTCGATGGCTGCGGCCTGGCGAGCGGACGGGGCGGTGTGACGAGCCGCGGAGTCGCGATGGCCGGTGCCGCGGGCTGACTCACGATGAGGTCGGTGACGATGAGACCCGTCCGCGGCCGGGGTGTCCACGCAGGGGCCAGGCTCAGCGCGCCGTACACGAGGACGTGCAGCAGGGCCGAGGCCGCCAGGGCGGCCGCGCGGAACACGATTCCGGTCAACACGGTCGTATGGTATTACCTCGCGCGCATGGTAATCGCAAGCGGGCTTCACCGCGCTGCCGGCGTGGCGGCCGGGCTGGCCTGGCGATTCTGATCGCCGCGGAACCGGAGAGACAACCCGCCGGTTCCCGCGGTACAGTGTCGGCCATGGTGCGCCCGCTCCTCGCCTCGTTGGTGGCCGCGGCCGCGCTCCTGCTGTCTGCGGGCGCGGCTGGGGCGCACACGGGCGCGGCCGGATCCGAGATCGCCACGGCTCCCGTCGCCACGCCGATCGTCCTGCCTGCCGTGGATCTTCGCGCCGCCGTTCCCGCGTCGGCGACCGTGCCGGCGCTCGTGGCGGCCGTGGTCGCGCTGGCCGTCTGCGGCTCGCGGCGGCGCCTGGCGCTGGCGCTCGCGCTGCTCTCGGCCGTCGTCGGCGTCGACGCCGCGGTCCATTCCGTGCACCACCTCAACGATCCGGGCGCGGCCGCCACCTGCGTGCTCGCGTCCGGCAGCACGCACGCGCCCGCCGTCCTGACCGATGGCGTCGTGGTTGCCGTCGCGCCGACGCTGGTGCGCGACGCGTACCCCGACGTTGCCCCGATTCGCGCCGACGTGCGCTCCTCGCGTCCCGATCGCGGACGCGCGCCTCCGTCCTCCGCCGCCTGAGCGTTCGCGCAGCTCAGAACGACTCTCGCATCCAGGAGGACGCCCATGCGTTCAAAGCATGTCACGTTCGTGGTGTCACTGATCGCGGCCCTCGCGGCGATGGCCGGCACGGCCGGGGCCCATGGAATGGCCGGCAAGCGGTTCTTCCCCGCGACCCTCGGCATCGACGATCCCTTCGTCGCCGACGAGCTGTCGCTGCCGACGGTGTCCAGCATCAAGCTGCGTGGCGAGGGCGACCAGCCGCCGACGCGCGCGACCGACATCTCGGGTGAGTTCTCGAAACGGCTCAGTCCCAATCTCGGCTTCAGCCTCGGCGGCGACTGGCGGCTGCTCGACCCCGATCACAGCAAGACGGTGACCGGCTTCGACAATCTCGAGGTCGCGCTGAAGTACGTCTTCTTCAGAAGTGACCCGCACGAGATGTTGCTGTCCACCGGCATCTCCTGGGACGTCGGCGGCACGGGCTATAGCAAGGTCGGCGCCGAGGGGTTCGACACGATCACGCCCGCGCTCTTCTTCGGCAAGGGCTTCGGCGACCTGCCCGACGCGCTCGACCTCGTGAAGCCGGTGGCGGTGACGGGCACGTTCGGCGTGTCGATCCCCACGCGGCACGCGACCAAGCACTTCAATCTCGACGAGGACGGCAACGTCGAGGTCGAGCGTGAGGTCAACGCGAGTGCCGCGAAGTGGGGCTTCACGGTCCAGTACAATCTCCAATATCTCCAGTCCTATGTGCGCGACGTCGGCCTGCCCGCGCCGCTCAACCGCATGATCCCGATCGTGGAGTTCGTCATGCAGACGCCGCTCGACGATCCGAAAAATGCCGGCCGTACGACGGGGACGGTCAATCCCGGCATCATCTGGTTCGGCCGGTATCTTCAGCTCGGCCTCGAGGCCGTGATTCCCGTCAACGAGCGCAGCGGCAAGAACGTCGGCGTGATCGGCCAGATCCACTTCTATCTCGACGACATCGCGCCGCAGATCTTCTCGTGGACACCGTTTCACGGCGTGCTCGGTCCCACGCAGCCGCGATAGGTGTGCTCGCCGGCGCCGCGCTGGCCCTCGCGGTCGGCGCGGCGTGGGCGCACGCCTTTCCTGATCACTCGGAGCCGCGTGTCGGATCCACGGTGGATGCACCGCCCGCGGCCATCCGGATCTGGTTCGACGGGCAGATCGAGCCCGTGTTCAGCACCATCCGCGTGGAGAACGCGGACAAGCGACGCGTGGACCAGGGTGATGGCGGCGTCGATCCGGGCGACAACCGGGTGCTTCAAGTGAGGGTCCCGCCGCTGCCGTCCGGGCGCTACCGTGTCTACTGGAGCGTCGTCGCCCGCGACGGCCATCGGACGGAGGGAGACTTCCCGTTCCGGATCAAGTGACGCCGGCCGTCGCGATGCTCGTGCGGTGGATCGCGCTCGGCGCGCTCGCCGGCCTCGTCGGCGGTCTCGCGATCGAGGTCTTGGCGCTGCGCGCGGACGACGTCGCTCTCTCCCCGGTGCGTCGTCGCCTCCGTGGCTGGACCGTCGTGTGCCTCTGCGTGCTGGCGCTGACGTCCGTGGCCGAGCTCGTGCTGCGGGCGCGAACGCTGGCCGGCGGCGACCTCGCGCAGTCCGTGCGAGCGGTGCCGCTCGTGCTGTCGCGCACGCACTTCGGCACGATCTGGAGCGCTCGCAGTCTCGCTCTCGTTGCGTCGCTCTCGACCGCAACGATCGGGACGCGTCGCGCGCGGGTCGTCGCGCTGGCGCTGGCCGGCGCCATTGCGCTCACGACCGCGCTGAGCGGCCACGCCGCCGACTGGGGCGATGTCACGCCGAGCGTCCTGCTGGACTGGATCCATGTGCTCGCGGCGTCGCTCTGGATCGGCGGCGTCGTCGCGCTCGCGCTCGTGGCGTTCGGTCCGGGGTCGGCGCTGGCGCCTTCATCGGTCACGCATATCTGCGCGAGGTTCTCGCGGCTCGCCGGCTGGTCGCTGGCGGCGGTCGTCCTGACGGGCGTCTACAACGCGTGGGTGCAGCTGCCGGACGTGGCGGCGCTTCGCGACACCCCGTACGGTCGGGTCCTGCTCGCGAAGCTGGCGCTCGTCGTCGTGCTCGTGCTGCTCGGCGGGACCAATCGCTACGCGCTCCTCCCGCGTCTCACGGGCCTGCCCGCGCGCGGTCTCGTCGCGCGCGGCGTCCGGCGTTGCCGGCTTGCGCTCTTCGGTCCGGCGCGCGTGTCCCCGTCGCGGCTCGTGACCGTGGTGGCCTGCGAAGCCGCGCTCGGCGCGGCCGTGCTCGGCCTCACGGCGGTGCTCGGCGAGACGACGCCGGCACGCCACGCGGGGCACGTCGCTCACGTCGCCGACGTGAACGGCGGGCGCGATCCGATCCGCGCGACGATGGAGCAGCTCCACGAGGCGGGCGGCGTGCCGCGCGGCTGGGTGTTTCGGCTGCCCTCTGGCAATCCGCGGCGGGGGCGAGATGTGTTCGTGCGGCTCGAGTGCTTCCGCTGTCACCGGCTCCGTGGTGAGTCCTATCCGCCGCCGTCCGGCGCCGGGCCCGAGCTCACCGGCATCGGCGGACACCATCCGCGGAGCTACATCGCGGAATCGATCCTCGATCCCAACGCCGTCATCATCGAGGGCCCCGGCTACACGGGGCCGGACGGACGCTCGACGATGCCCGACTATCGCGACGTATTGAGCGTCGCCGACCTGCTGGACCTCGTCGCCTATCTCGAAACGCAAGGCGGGGTGCATCGGCATCGCCCGTAATGGAGTAGAGTTTGTCCGTGATCCAGCGTTGCCTCTGCGCCGTCGTGCTCGCGCTCACCATCGGTCCGGCGTCCGCCGCCCCCCACGGCGTCCTCGAACGGACGGAGCCGCGCGCCGGCGCCAGCGTGAAGCCGCTGCCCGCGCAGGTGCGGCTCTGGTTCACGGGCGCGCTCGAGCCGGCGTACAGCCGTGTGCAGGTCCTCGACGCCGCCGGCCATCGGAGGGATCTCGGCGACGACGCGGTCGATCCGGCGAACCGCGCGCTGCTCCGCGTGTCGGTACCCGCACTCCCGCCCGGGCCGTACCGCGTGGTGTGGCGCGTGCTGTCGGTGGACAGCCACCTCACGGAGGGGGAGTTCTCCTTCCGCGTCATCCCGTGAGCCTCCGCGCGATCTTCTTCGACGCCGGCAACACGCTCATCCGCATCGACTACGCGGCCATCGCCGCGGCGCTCGCCGCGCGGGGCGTGTCGACGACGCCCGACGACCTCATGCGCGCGGAGTGGCGGGCGCGCGTGCGGCTGGACGCCGACGTGTTCGCGACGGGCGAGATCGCGTCCACCGAGACGCGCACGACGCACAGCCGCTACCTCGCGTACGTGCTCGAGGGCGTCGGCGTCACCGACGCGGCGCTCGTGGGCGCCATGGACGAGTGGCGCCGCGGCTACAACCAGCCGCTCGGCCTCTGGACGGCCCCCGAGCCGGAGGCCGCGCCCGCGCTGACGCTGGCGCGGGACTCCGGCCTGCGCACGGGCGTGATCTCGAACTCCAACGGCATGATCCGGCGCATCCTCGAGCGGCTCGATCTCCTGCCGCTCGTCGACTTCGCGCTCGACTCCCAGGAGGAAGGCGTCGAGAAGCCGCAGCCGGCGATCTTCGAGCGCGCGCTCGCGCGGGCCGGCGTGACCGCGGGCGAGGCGGCGTACGTCGGCGATCTCTACTCCATCGACGTCCTCGGCGCTCGCCGCGTCGGTATGACGGGCGTGCTCCTCGATCCCGGCAGGTGCTGGGGCGCGCGCGACTGTCCGTGCGCGCCCACCGTGCTGGACGCCGTCAAGCGGTTGCTCGCATGTACCTGAGCCGCGAGCTCTGGCGCTTCACGGCCGGCGTGCGCTGGCGCATCGCGTGGGCGGTGCTGATCGGCCTCGCCGCCGTCGTCGCCGGCATCGCGCGTCTCGCGCTGCTCGGCTGGCTCCTGGCGCGCGTGCTGGCGGGGCCGACGCTGCCCTCGCTGCTGCTCGCCGTCGGGCTGGTCGCTGCCGTGACCGTGCTCCGCGGCGCGCTCGAGTACTACCGGACGATGGTGGCGCACCACACCGCCGCCCTCGTGCAGGCGACGCTGCGGCGCACGCTCTATGCGCACATCACCGCCCTCGGGCCGGCCCACTTCGGCCGCTCCCGCACGGGCGACGTCGTGCTGTCGATGGTCGAGGGCATCCAGCAGCTCGAGGTCTACTTCGGCCAGTACCTGCCGCAGCTCGCGGTGGCGTGCCTGACACCCGTGCTCATCTTCGCCTTCGTCGCCTTCATCGATCTGCCGGTGGCCCTGGTCACGCTCGTCGCCGCGCTGGTGACGCTCGGGGCGCCGGTGCTCTGGCATCGCCGCGAGAGCCTGCACAGCCTCGCCCGCAGCAAGGCGTACGCCGCCTACGGCGCCGAGTTCCTCGACACGCTGCAGGGCCTGGCGACGCTCAAAGCCTTCGGCCAGAGCGCGGCGCGCCGCCGGCTGCTCGAAGACAAGGGCCGCGCGCTCTTCCAGAGCACGATGTGGGTGCTCGGCTCCAACGTGCTCACGCGCGGCATCGCCGACACGGGCATCGCCGTCGGCGCGGTGGCGGCGCTCGCCCTCGGCGTCTACCGCGTCCACACGGGCGCCATGGGGCTGCCGAGCCTGCTCGTCATCCTCATGCTCGGCGTCGAGGTGTTCCGGCCTCTGCGCGAGCTGCGCGTCGTGTTGCACCAGGGCATGCTCGGCACCTCCGCCGCGCACGGGATCCTCGCGATCCTGCGCGCCGCGCCCGAGGTGCGCGAGCGGGACAACGGCGCGGGGCGGGTCGGCACGCTCACGCCGAGCGTCGCCTTCGAGGAGGTGACGTTCGCCTATCCCGGCGGTCGCGGAGCCGCCCACGAGCGGTTGAGCTTCTCCGTCGCGCCCGGCGAGCGGATCGGGCTCGTGGGACCGAGCGGCTCGGGCAAGTCCACCGTCGCGCGGCTGCTGCTGCGCTTCTACGATCCCCAGCGCGGCCGGATCCTGATCGGCGGCCGCGACGTGCGCGAGCTGAGCCTCGACGACCTCCGCGCGCAGGTCGCGATCGTGCACCAGGACACCTATCTGTTCCACGGGACGGTCGAGGACAATCTCCGGATCGGCAAGCCCGGCGCCACCCCTGACGAGCTGCGCACCGCCGCGCGCGCGGCCAACGCCGACGAGTTCATCGCGCGGCTGCCGCAGGGCTATCAGACCGTGGTCGGCGAGCGCGGCATCCGGTTGTCGGGCGGTCAGCGCCAGCGCATCGCCATCGCCCGCGCGCTCCTGCGCGACGCGCCGATCCTGATCCTCGACGAGGCGCTCTCCGCGGTGGACGCCGAGAACGAGGCGATCATCCAGCAGGCGCTCGACCGGCTGATGGAGGGCCGCACGACGCTGGTCTTCGCGCATCGCCTCTCGAGCGTGGTGAGCGCCGACCGCATCCTGGTGCTGGAGGCCGGGCGGGTCGTCGAGACCGGCACGCACCGCGAGCTGATGATGCGGCGCGGGGCCTACGCGCGCCTCATGGCGGCGCAGGCGGAAGACGGCGCGGCGCCGGCGGCGGACGCGGCGCTCCAGCCGGCGGAGGCGGCGGTGGCGTCGTCGGAGGACGGCGCGGCGCCGCCGCGCGCCCCCGAGCCCGTGGCGGCGCTCGGCTGGCCGCGCGCGATCCCGATCTTGCTCGCGATGGTGCGTCACTACCGGCTGCGGCTGCTTGTGACCTTCGGGCTCGGGATCGCGCGCGTGGCCGCGCTGATCGGCGTCGGGGTGCTCAGCGCGCTCACGGTGCGCGCGGTCAACCGCGGCGAGCCCGTCACCGGCCTGCTGGTGACGCTGGCCATCGCGGCGCCGCTGTCGGGCGTGCTGCACTGGGCCGAGTCGTGGCTCGCCCACGACATGGCCTATCGCCTGCTCGCGGATCTGAGACGGGCGCTCTTCCGCAAGCTCGACGCGCTCGCGCCCGCTTACATGGTGCAGCACCGCAGCGGCGATCTCGTGAGCGTGGCCACGCACGACGTCGAGCTGATCGAGTACTTCTTCGCCCACACGATCACGCCGGCCTTCGTGGCCGTGCTGGTGCCGCTGGCCGTGCTCGGCACCCTCGCCGCGTTCGGCTGGCCGATGGCCGTCGCCGTGCTGCCGTTCCTGGTCTACGCGGCGCTGAGCCCGGTCCTCGGCCGGGCCCGCATCGATCGACTCGGCGCCCGCGCGCGCACCATCTCCGGTGACCTCAACGCCCACGCCGTGGACTCGATCCAGGGCCTGACCGAGATCATCGCCTTCCAGCACGTGCGGGCGCGCGGCGAAGAGTTCGCGGCGAAGGCGCGCGACTACCTGGGCGCGCGGATGCCGTTCCTGCGCGACCTCACGCTGCAGAGCGCGCTGCACGAGGTCGTCACCGGGCTCGGCGGGCTCGCCGTGCTCGCCGCCGGCGGCCTGCTCGCCATTCACGGGCGGCTCGACCCGGCGATCCTGCCCGTCATGACGCTGCTCGCGATGTCGGCCTTCGTGCCCGTCTGGGAGATCGCGCAGGTCGGCCGCCAGCTCGCCGACACGCTCGGCGCCACGCGCCGCTTCCACGCGATCGACACGGCGCCGGTGGCGGTGCAGGACGGGCCGGGCGTCGCCGCGACGCGCGCGGGCGCGGCCGCGCTGGAGATGGACGGCGTGACATTCACGTATCCCGGGCGCTCGCGGCCCGCGCTGGCCGACGTGCGCCTCGTCATCCCCGCCGGCAGCACGGTGGCGCTCGTCGGACCCTCGGGCGCGGGCAAGACGACGATCGCGCACCTCTTCCTGCGCTTCTGGGATCCCGACAAAGGCGGCGCGCGCCTCGACGGCCACGACCTGCGCGACTATCGCCTGGACGACCTGCGCCGGCGCGTCGCGCTGGTCGCGCAGGACACCTATCTCTTCAACGACTCGTTGCGCAACAACGTGCTGATGGCGCGGCCGGGCGCCACGGGCGCGGAGGTGGAGGCGGCGGTCGAGCGCGCGGCGCTCGCAGAGTTCGTCGCCTCCCTGCCGGAGGGGCTCGACACCGTCGTGGGCGAGCGCGGGACGCGGCTGTCGGGCGGCCAGCGCCAGCGCGTCGCCATCGCGCGCGCGTTCCTGAAGGACGCGCCGGTCCTGATCCTCGACGAGGCGACGTCGCACCTGGACGCGGTCAGCGAGGCGAGCGTGCGGGCGGCGCTCGATCGGCTCAAGCAGGACCGCACCACGCTCGTCATCGCGCACCGCCTGTCCACCGTGCGCGGCGCCGACACCATCGTCGTCCTCGACCACGGCCGCGTGATCGAATCCGGCTCGCACGCCGAGCTGCTCGGCCGGCGCGGGCTCTATGCGCGCCTGATCGCCGCGCAGCTGTCGGCCGTCAGCCCGGGGTGACCCGCCGCGTCTTGCCGTCGAGCCACGCGAGGAACTCCGCCGCGTCGGTGAAGATCAGGTCGGCCTGAGCCTCCTGCAGCTCCGCGACGCGCGCGCCGTAAGCCCAGGCCGCGCCCGCCGCGATCACGCCGGCCTCGTGGGCTGCGCGCATGTCGGACGCGCCGTCGCCGACGTAGACGGCGTCTTCCGGCCTCAGACGCCAGCGCTCGAGCAGCCGCCGGATGGCCGGCGCCTTGACCACGCCCTCGGGGGACCCCGGCTCGACCGCGTCGAACGCATCGTCGAGCCCGAAGTGACGCAACGACATCGCGGCCGTGACGTGCGATTTCCCGGTCACGAGGCCCGTCGGGATCCGGCGCTCGCGGAGCAGGGCGAGGGCCGCGCCGAGCTCCGGAATGACCGTCGGACACGTCGGCAGCAGCCGCTCGTACTCCTCGAAGTATCCGGGGAGGGCGCTCTGCCAGGTCTCGGGCAGCACGCGCCGCATCATCCCGTCTTCGCTGGGGCCGAACAGGGCGTGGATCTCGGCGTCGCTGAGCGGTGTGGCGCCCGCGCGCTGCAGCGCGCGCCGGAACGCCAGATAGCAGACCGCGAGCGTGTCCACCAGCGTTCCATCCAGGTCGAACAGCACGGCCGCGAGCACTACGACGGCAGCGTGACGAACGGGTAGCGGCGGAGCGCGTCGTAGATGACGCGCTTCATGTCCTCGATCTCGCGCTCGGTCTTGGCCTCGAAGCGCAGCGTCAGGTACGGGTTGGTGTTGGACGCGCGCACGAGGCCCCAGCCGCCGCCGGGAAAGAGCACGCGCGCGCCGTCGATGTCGATGGTCTCGTAGCGCGCCTTGAGGTCGCGGGCGAGCTCCTCGATCACCTTGAACTTCTCGCCGTCGGGGCAGGGCGCCTTCAGCTCGGGGGTGGCGTACAGGTGCGGCACGGAGTCGAAGAGCGTCGACACGGGACCCCGGTGGCGCGCGGCGATCTCCGCCACCTTGCACGCGGCGAGGATTCCGTCGTCGACGCCGTAGTAGCCCTCGGCGAAGAACATGTGACCGCTCACTTCGCCGCCGAGCAGGATCCCCTCCTCGCGCATCTTGCGCTTGAGGTGCGAGTGGCCGGTCTTCCACATGACGGGCACGCCGCCGTGCTTGCGAATGTCGTCCACGAGCACCTGCGAGGACTTCACGTCGAAGACGATCTTGGCGCCGGGATGGCGCGTCAGCAGATCGCGCGCGAGCAGGACGAGGACCAGGTCCGCTTCGTGGCGGCGCCCGCGCTCGTCGATCACGCCGACGCGGTCGGCGTCGCCGTCCCACGCCAGCCCGAGGTCCGCGCCGGCCTCCACGACCTTCTGCTGGAGGTCGACGACGTTCTCGGGGTCCTCGGGGTCGGGCAGGTGATTCGGGAAGCGGCCGTCCGACTCGCAGTGCAGCTCGATCACCTCGCAGCCGAGTCGGCGCAGCAGCGGCGGCCCGTACACGCCCGCGATGCCGTTGCCCGCGTCGGCCACGACCTTGCGCGGGCGCTCGAGCCGCACGATCCTGGCGATGGTCTCGAAGTAGTCGTCGCGCGGGCTCCTCGTGGTGAGCCCGCCGGCGCCGCTGGCGAAGGCGCCGCGCTCGATCGTCTCGCGCAGCCCCTGGATCTCCTCCTCGGTGAGCGGCGCGGCGCCGGGATGCACCATCTTCACGCCGTTGTACTCGACGGGATTGTGGCTGCCGGTGATGTTGGCGCCGCCGTCGAGCTTCCAGTGCGCGGTGGCGAAATACAGCATGGGCGTGGTGACGGTGCCGATGTCCACCACGTCGATGCCGGCCGCGCGCGCGCCCTCGACGAAGCCGGCCTTGAGGCCGGTGGACGACTCGCGGTTGTCCTGGCCTACCGCGATCGTGCGCCCGCCGTTGTTGCGGATCAGCGTGCCGTACGCGCGGCCGACGAGGCGGAAGACCTCGGGATTGATGTCGGAGCCGACGCGCCCGCGGACGTCATAGGCGCGGAAGATGTGCGGATTGAGCATGGGTCCTTTTCGCCGAGCGTACCACGGCGTGCGATGATGTCGCCCGCGCGAGGAGGCGACGCATGGGTCGGGAATTCGTCCTGGTGCACGGCATGAGCCACGGCGCGTGGGCGTGGGAGCCGCTGGCACGCCGGCTGGAGACGAACGGCCACCACGTGGTGGCCATGGATCTCCCGGGCCACGGGCGGCGCGCGCACGAGCGCGGACGCGCGTCCGTCGAGACGTACGCGCGGGCGGTGGCCGACGCGATGATCCAGGCCGGCATCGCGCGCGGCATCGTGGTCGGCCACAGCATGGGCGGCGTGGTCATCCCCAAGGTCGCGGAGGTGGTGCCGGCGCGCGTGGCGCACCTCGTCTTCCTCGCCGCCGTGGTGCTGCGCGACGGCGAGAGCCTGCTCGGCACGCAGATCCCGCAGCCCGCCCGTCCGCTGCTGGAAGGCCTCGCCCGCGCGGGCGGCGGCGCCGTGCAGTACCCGGCGACGATGGAGTGGGCGCGCTGGATCGGCGACCTGCCGCCCGGCGACGCGCGGGTGGTGGATTCGCTGACGCGGATGACGCCGCAGCCGATCCGACCCTGGACGGAGCGCGTCAGCATGCAGCGCTTCTACGCGATGGACGTGCCGTGCACCTACGTGCGCTGCCTGCGGGACGCGGCGGTGGCGCCGGCGCGCGCGGCCCAGTACGCGGCGCGGCTGGGCGTCACGCCGGTCGACATCGACTGCGCCCACTCGCCCGTGCTGTCGGCGCTCGACGACCTGGTCAAGATTCTCGAGAAGATTCCTACGCAGGGCGAGCCGCAAGACGTCGTGGGGCTGGGGCCCCCCCGTCTGAGGCGAGGAGCCGGACGATGAACGAGACGGAGCTCAAGCAGAAGACCCGCGACACCGCGCGCAAGCTCTTCCACACGCTCAAGGGCGGCGCCGGCTACGAGCAGTGGAAGAAGTTCGACAAGGACCTCGCCCGCCAGCTCTCCATGTTCTTCGCGGGCGCCCTCTACAGCCGCGAGGTGATCTCGCAGAAGCAGCGCGAGCTGTGCGCGGTGGCCTCGCTCACCGTGCTCGATCGCCACAACGAGCTGCGCGCGCACATCCACGCCGCGCTCAACGTCGGCGCCACGCGGCAGGAGGTGGCCGAGGTCATCTTCCAGCAGGTGACCTACGGCGGCATGCCCGTCGTGGTCGAGGCGCTCGACGTCTACGCGAAGGTGCTCGGGGAGCGCGGCGAGCCGTTTCCGGCCGAGGAGAGCGCCGCCCGATGACGACGGCGCTCGACCCGGCGACGCTCGAGCGCGCGCTCGCGGCCGCCACCGAGGCCGCGCGCGCGGCCGGCGCCCTGGCGATGAAGTACTACACGACCGGCTTCGAGGTGACCATCAAGCCCGACGACACGCCGGTGACCCAGGCGGACCGCGAGGCCGAGGAGGCGATCGTGGCCACGCTCGGCCGCGCGTTTCCCGACTGGGGCTTCCTCGGCGAGGAGTTCGGCGCCAAGGGCGCCACGGACATCCGCTGGATCATCGATCCGATCGACGGCACCAAGAACTTCGTGCGCCGGATCCCGGTGTGGGCGACGCTGCTCGCGCTCGAGGCGCACGGTGAGATCGTCGCCGGCGTGATCCTCAATCCCGTGACGGGCGAGCTGTACGCCGCGCGCAAGGGGGGCGGCGCGCGGCTGAACGGCCGGCGCGTCAGCGTCTCGAGCATCGGCGACATGTGGTCGGCGACGTTCCTGCACGCGGGGCTGCGCCTCTATCGCAAGGCCGGCGTGTGGGACGGCATCGTGCGGCTGGTCGATGCCACCGAGCGCCAGCGCGGCTTCGGCGACTACCTCGGCTACGCGCTCGTCACCGAGGGCAAGGCGGAGATGTACGTCGAGGTCGACGTCAAGCCGTGGGACCTCGCGCCGTGCAAGATCGTCGTCGAGGAGGCGGGCGGGCGCTTCACCGATTTCGCCGGCCAGCCGACGATCTACTCCGGCAACGCGCTGGCCAGCAACGGCCGCCTGCACGAGGCCGCGCTCGCGCTGCTCGCCGGGCGGTGAGTCGCGCCGTGGCGAGCGCGACGCTCGCCATCCATCCCGGTGCGCTCGGCGACGTGCTGCTCGCGATTCCCGCCCTCCGCGCGCTGAGAGCCGCCGGCGCGCGGCTGACGCTCGCCGCCCAGCCCCGGATCGCCTCGCTGCTGGTCGCGCTCGACGAGACCGACGACGGCTGTGACTTCGAGTCGCTGCGCCTGGATGCGCTGTTCGCCGGCGAGCGCGGCGCGCGGCTGCCGGCGGTGGAGCGCGTCGTCTGCTGGTTCGGCGCGCGCGATCCCGACTTCGCGCGGCGGCTGGCGGCGATCAGCCCCGGGGCGATCGTCGCGGCGTCAGTTGACCGAGGGGGGCTGACGCCCCCCTCGGACACCCCCGGCGCGCCGGGGCGTGACGTGTGGCGGCATCTGCTGGCGACGACCGGCGACGCGCGCGAGCGGCGCGACGTCGCGCGCGTGAGCGATACCCTCGTCGCCGAAGGCCGCGCGACGCTCGCCGGCGCCGGCTCGGACGGCGCGCGACGCGTCGTCGTCGTGCATCCGGGCGCGGGCTCGGCCGCCAAGCGCTGGCCGGCGGCGGCGTTCGCGGAGGCGCTGGCGCCGCTCGCCGCGCGACGCGACGTCGAGATCATGGTGCACGAGGGCCCCGCCGACGCCGAGCCGGCGGCGCGCCTGCTGCGGCTCGTGCCGTCGGCGCGCCGGCTGCGTGAGCCGTCCCTGCCCGCGCTCGCGGGTGTCCTGGCGAGGTGCGCGGCGTACGTGGGCAACGATTCGGGAGTGAGTCATCTGGCGGCGGCCGTCGGCGCGCCGGCGCTGCTGCTCTTCGCGGCGGCCAACCTCGGGTGGCGGCCGTGGGCGCACGCGGCGCGCGTGCTGACGGTGTCCCTCGAGCGTGCCGAGGCGGGGGATGTCAGCGAGGTGCGGGGCGCGCTGGACGCGATACTCGGATGAAGCGGTCGGCTCGGTGGTCGACGCTCGCGGCCGGCGGCGTCGTCATCGCCGCCGGCTTCGCGATCGCGCTCGTCGAATTACTGCGCTTCCCGAGAGGATCGGTCTGGGTCGTCGTCGGCGCCGCGGCGTTGCTCCTCTTCCTCCTCCGCGTCGTCGGGCGACCTTAGGACCTCGTTCGCTTCACGCAGCAGCTCGTTTGCCGCCGCGTTCAGGTCGGACATCTCTCGGAGCCTGAGCTCGTACCAGGTGTCCATGTCCATGGCCTGTGCCCTATCCGGTGCTGCCTTCGCACCTGCCGGTCGGTTTGAGCGACCGTCCCCCCCAGCGGGGACATCACCTTGGGCCAACGGAGATAGCAGCGGACGTGCCAGACGCGCGGTATCGGGAAACCGCGGACTTACGAGCGATGCGCATCGGTGCCCGACGGCGCCGCGCCCGACGCCGTCGGGCACGTTGCCCGTTGAACGTGGGGGGCCCCGAAATGGCCCCCCACACCCCCCAACGCTCGGAGCGCCCCGGGAAACCCGTGGCGCTCCTCGATCACGCGCGAGCGGCCCCGAGATGGCCCCCCACACCCCCC
>Ga0209056_10001518_pt1 | contig 25603 bp, 26 predicted proteins | sample GraSoiAngelo_114_FD_185876 | JGI IMG/M metagenome (GOLD analysis project Ga0209056, IMG submission 185876) | Grasslands soil microbial communities from the Angelo Coastal Reserve, California, USA - 14_0903_13_40cm (SPAdes) (version 2) | ecosystem: Environmental > Terrestrial > Soil > Grasslands... | reverse complement strand
CGACGCGGCGCGCCATCCTGTGGCAGTTCCTGGTCGAGGCCTCCACGCTGACCCTGGTGGGCGGCGCGGCTGGGATGCTAGTGGGCGGCTGCCTCGCGTTCACCATCTCCCGCGTCACGCCGATTCCGGCACACGTGCCCGTGTGGTCCGTAGTCGTCGCGCTCGGTGCCTCCGCCTTCACGGGGATCGGATTCGGGCTGTACCCCGCCAGCCGGGCCGCGCGGCTCGATCCGGTAGAAGCGTTGAGATACGAATAGCTGACGGCTGACGGCCGAAAGCGCCGTCAGCCATCAGCCGTCAGCTCGAACCCCTGGACCGGCCGTTGTTACATTTCCGGCGCCATGCAGCTCACCGAAGCCGTCCTCCAGGCGCTCAAGACCGCGTGGAGCCACAAGCTCCGCTCGTTCTTCACGCTGCTCGGGATCATCGTGTCGGTCGCGTTTCTGGTGGCGGTGGTCGCGGTGATCCAGGGGATGAACGCTTACGTACGCGAGAACCTGACGGGTGCGATCGTCGGCGTGAACGCGTTTCAGGTCCGGCGCGAGCCCATCAAGTTCGGTTTCATCGACGATGAGGAGTGGCGCCAGATCCAGCGCCGTCCGATCATCGCTCCGGAAGACGTCGCCTACGTGCGCAAGGCGCTCCCCGACGCCATCGCGATCGCGCTGCAATCCGGCTGGCCCACGCCCATGACCGATGTGCTGTGGCGCAACAAGACCGTCGGCGATGTCTTGATCTTCGGCGTCACGGCTCCATTCCAGCTGGTGCAGGACTACGAGTTCGAGGCCGGGGACCCGCTCAGCGACGTCGACGTGCACGAGCGCCGGCCGGTAGCGATCCTGGGCTTCGACGTGGGGCACAAGCTGTTCGACACGCCGGCGCTCGCGATCGGCCAGAAGGTGCGCATCCATGGACAGCAATTCACCGTCAAAGGCGTGATTGCGAAGAAGGGTACCGTGCTCGGGCAGTCGTGGGACGGCTTCGTGATGCTGCCGCTCACCACGTTCGAGGCGCTCTATGGCCGCCGGCAAACGACCGTGATCTCCGTCAAGATGCCGACGGCGACCGCGGTCGCCGATGGGATGGTCCGCGCGGAGGAGGCGATGCGGGTCGCCCACCGGCTGCGGCCCGGCCAGGGAGACGATTTCGCCGTCGACACTGCCGAGGGACTCGTCGAGTTTTGGAAGCGACTCACCAGGGTCTTGTTCACGGTCGTGCCCACGGTCGTCGGCATCGGCATCGTCGTGGGCGGGATCGTGATCATGAACATCATGCTGATGAGCGTGAACGAGCGGACCCGCGAAATCGGCATCCTCAAGTCGGTAGGCGCCCGCCGCCGCGACATCCGCCGCCAGTTCCTCGCCGAGTCCGTCACGCTGGCGCTGCTCGGCGGCCTCCTGGGGGTGCTGGGCGGCGCGGCCATCGCCGCGCTCGTCGATCTGCTCTCGCCGCTCCCGGCGCGCGTCACCACGTGGTCCGTGGCCGTCGCGCTGGCGCTGGGCGCGACCGTCGGCGTCCTGTTCGGCGTGTATCCCGCGGCGCGCGCGGCGCGACTCGATCCGGTGGTGGCGTTGCGGGCCGAATGAAGCTGCATTCGCTGGGCGAGGGGATGGCCATCGCGGTCGAACAGCTCCGCGCCAACAAGCTCCGCTCCGCGCTCACGATCCTTGGGGTGGTGATCGGCGTCGCCACGGTCATGGCGATGGCCTCGATCGTCCAGGGTATCCGCGAACAGATCGTCAACACGCTCGAGGTCGTGGGCCCCACGACGTTCCGCATCTTGCGGTTCTTCTCGCAGACGCCCCTCAACCCCGACGCCCTGCCCCGCGAGGTTCGCATCCGCCCCGTGCTCAAGCCCCAGGAGGCCGAGGCCATCGCGCGGCTGCCGGAAATCCACTACGCGGCGATCTGGTCGGTGGTGTTCGAGCGGCTCGAGTATCAAGGCGTGCGTACCCAGGTGGTCACGGTGTACGGGGCCGACGATCGCTTCATGGAGATCCTCGGGGGCGGGATCCTCGAGGGACGCTCGTTCACTGCGCCGGAAGCCGGGGGCGGCGAGGCCGTGGTGATCCTGGAGCGCTCGGCCGCCGAGCGAGTGTTCGGCCGGATCGATCCCGTGAGCCGCTATCTGCGCGTCGGCGGCCGGCCGCTCCGGGTGGTGGGCATCTGGCAGCGGCCCGCCAACATCTTCGAGCCGCCAGGCCAGGAGATCGCCGCCATCGTCCCGTTCGCCACCGGCCGCCGCCTGTACCGCTACGACGAGACCAGCGCCTTGATCATCCTCGTCAAGCCCCGGCCCGACGTGCCGCTCGGCGTGGCGATGGACGCCGCGACGCTGCAGCTCCGCCGCATGCGCGGCCTGCGGACCGGCGAGCCGAACAGCTTCGACATGATCACCTCCGATCAGGTTCTGGGGGTGTTCGACAAGCTCACCGGCGCCTTTTTCTTCGTGATGCTGGTGCTCTCGAGCGTGGCCCTCATGGTCGGTGGCATCGGCGTGATGGCCATCATGATGGTCTCTGTGACGAGCCGGACTCGCGAGATCGGCATGCGCATGGCTGTCGGCGCCACGCGGCGCGAGATCCTGTGGCAATTCCTGGTAGAAGCGGCGACGCTGACCTTCAGCGGCGGCCTGTTGGGCATCGCCTTGGGCCTGACCACGGGTGAAGGCATCAAGGCGCTGTTCCAGTTCGAGACCTCGGTGCCGGTGTGGAGCGCGCTCGTCGCGTGCGCGGTATCGATCCTGATCGGAATCGTATTCGGGATCGCGCCGGCAGCGCGGGCGGCGCGGCTGGATCCGGTGGAGGCGTTGAGACACGAATGAGTGACACCGTCGACCTTCTTGCCATCGCCGCGCATCGCGACGACGTGGAGTTGACCTGCGGCGGCACACTCGCCAAGGCCGTCAGCGCAGGCCATCGCGTCGGCATCATCGATCTCACCCAAGGGGAAACCGGGACGCGAGGCGATGCCGCGACGCGCGCCACGGAAGCCGAACGCGCCGCGCAAGCCCTCGGCGTGCACCTGCGGCTCAACGCCGGGCTCCCCGACGCCCACCTCCGGAACGACGAGCCGTCGCGCGCCACGCTCGTGGAGCTCATCCGGGCGACGCGTCCGCGCGTGGTGATTCTCCCCTTCCCTGTCGGCCGGCATCCGGACCATCGGATCGCCTCCGAGCTGGGGCGTGACGCGTGCTACCTCGCCGGGCTCGCCAAGTACGGCGGCGCCGGCGCCCCTCACCGCCCGTTCAAAATCCTGCACGCGCTCGCGTACCGCGAAGATCCGGTCAAGCCGACGTTCGTGGTGGACATCTCGGACTGCTTCGAGGCGAAGATGCAGGCGATCCGCTGCTACGCGTCGCAGTTCGACGGGGCGAAGGCGGCGGGAGAGATCTTCCCGACCGGGCAGGACCTGTACGAGCTGATCCGGGTGCAGTCGGCCCACTACGGCTCGCTCATTCGGCGGCCCTACGGCGAGCCGTTCTTCTGCCACGAGACGCTGGAAGTGCAGGACGTGCTGCAACTTGGCGTGCGGTCCCTGTAGCCTGTAGATTTTCCGGACATGGCCAAGCGCCTGGTGTATCTCGACAACGCCGCCACCACCCCGGTACGGCCCGAGGTGTTGGAGGCGATGCTTCCCTATCTCGGGAAGGCCGCCTTCGGCAACCCGTCGTCGGCCCATCGGTTCGGCCGGACGGCCCGCGCCGGCGTCGAGGAGGCAAAGCGCTCGGTCGCCGCGGCGCTGGGGGCGGGGGTCGAGCCGGGCCAGGTGATCTTCACCTCAGGCGGCACGGAGGCGGATAACCTGGCCGTCATCGGGTCTGCGCTGGCGGCGCGCGACCGCGGCGGGCCGTTCCGCGTGGCGGTGACCGCCACGGAGCACAAGGCGGTGCTCGCCGCGGCGCACGCGGTGCGGCACCTGGGCGGCGAGGAGATCATCCTGCCCGTCAGCGCGTCCGGTGTGGTGGAGGAGGCGGCGGTCGAGGCGGCGCTGGCGCGCGGCGTGGCCGTGGTCAGCGTGATGTGGGTGAACAACGAGGTCGGCACGATCCAGCCGGTGGCGGCGCTGGCCGAGCGATGTCGCGCGGCGCGCGTCTGCTTCCATGCGGACGCCGTCCAGGCGTTCGGCAAGGTCCCCGTCTCGCTCAGGGACGTCGGCTGCACCCTCATTACCATCTCCGGCCATAAGATCGGCGCCCCGAAGGGGATCGGGGCCCTGATCGTGCGCGACCGTCACGCGGTCGAGGCGATTATCCATGGGGGCGGCCAGCAGTTCGGGCTAAGGCCGGGCACGGAGAACGTGCCGGGCATCATCGCCCTCGGCAAGGCGATGGAGCTCGCCGCGCAGGAGCAGGCGGAGCTCGCCCGTAGGGTGCGCGCCTTGCGGGACGACCTGGAGCGGCGGCTGCTCGAGGTCGTGCCCGACGCCGTGATCCACGGCTCGCAGGCGGAGCGCGCGCCGCACGTGACGAACGTCTCGATCCCGGGGACCGACTCCGAGGCCCTGCTCATGCACTTCGACCTCGACGGCATCGCCTGCTCGTCGGGCTCCGCTTGCTCGACCGGCGCGGTCGAGCCCTCGCACGTGCTCACAGCGATGGGCGTGCCGCGCGAGCTCGGCGTGGCGGCGCTGCGGTTCTCGTTCGGGCGGGACAGCGCCATGGAGGACGTGGACGCGGTGGTCGCGGTGCTCCCGCGGATCGTCGAGAAGGTTCGCGCGCTCGCCGCGGTCCTGCACCGGTGAACCAAATGCGGAATGCGGAGTGCGGAATGCGGAATAGACCGCGGGAGCGTCGAGGCCGCAGGCCGGTCCTCGGGATCGGACCTTCCCCATCAATTTCGCATTCCGCATTCCGCACTTCGTACTTGGGGTGGGGGGCCTAGGTGGCGGATCGCGTCCTCGTTGCCATGTCCGGTGGCGTCGACAGCTCCGTGGCGGCCGGGGTGTTGGTGGAAGCGGGGTACGACGTCGTGGGCGCCACGATGAAGCTGTTCTGCTACGGCGACCAAGTCCCCGACCGCCCGTGTTGCTCTCTCGACTCGATCACCGACGCGCGGCTCGTCGCCCACAAGCTCGGCATCCCGCACTACGTGCTGAACCTGGAAGACCGGTTCGGCCGCGACGTGATCGAGAACTTCGTGGCGGAGTACGCCCGGGGCCGGACGCCGATTCCCTGCGTGCGCTGCAATTCCTTCACGAAGTTCCGCGACTTCCTGCACCACGCCGACGCGCTGGACTGCGCCTACATCGCGACCGGGCATTATGCGATCGCCCGCGGCGGCGCCTTGTACCGCGGGCGCGACCGGCAGAAGGACCAGTCCTACTTCCTGTGGGGGATCGATCGCGCGGTCGTGGCGCGCATGCTCACGCCCGTGGGCGAGTTGACCAAGCGTGAGACCCGCGCCGTGGCGCGCCGGCTCGGCCTCGTCACCGCCGACAAGCCCGAGTCGGTCGAGATCTGCTTCGTCCCGGACGACGACTATGTCGGGGTGCTCGAGCGGCGGCTCCCCGCGGATGCCCCCGCGCTCTCCCCCGGCCCGCTCGTCACAGTGGGGGGAGAGGTGGTCGGCGAGCACGCCGGGTTCGCCCGCTATACCATCGGTCAGCGGCGCGGCCTCCCCGGCGGCTTCGCTGAGCCAATGTACGTGGTCGCCATCCGGCCCGAGACTCGTGAAGTCGTGATCGGCCGGGGGGACGAGCTGTTCGGCCACGGCGTCACGCTCGAGGACCTGAACTGGCTCGGCGATCCTGCCGCGCCCGGCGACGCGGTCCTCGTGCAGTGTCGCTACCGCGCCCGCGCCGTCCCGGCACGCGTGCGCGAGAGCGTCGGGGACAGCTTGGTGCTCGATCTCGCCCAGCCGGTGCGCGCCATCACGCCGGGACAGTCAGGCGCGCTGTACGACGCCACCCAGCGCCTGCTCGGCGGCGGAGTCATCGCGTAACCGGCTCTGCCACAAAGGCATTCAGCCAGCGCCGCGCCCGTGCGCGGGGTCACTGTATTTCGGGCACCTCGGGGCTACGTTGCAGTCTGCGTTCCCCCTACGCCCACACCGGAGGCAGCATGTCGAGTTCTGGTCGTACCTGGCGCGGCTTCGCCGCGGGCGCCGCGCTCGTCGCCGCTGCGTGCGGTGAGAGCGCCGGCCCTGCGCCGACGCTCTCCAACCCACAGCAGCTGAGCTCCGACCTGCAAACGGTCGGCAACGTCTTCCAAACGCCCCCGTTCCAGAGCTTCGCAGCACTGGCAACCGTCCCCGGCTCGCCCGTGGCAGCGTCGGCGCCGGCGGGCGCGCTGCTCAGCGCGGCGCGCGTCGCCGCGCCGCAGCCCTACGCCGACGCCCCAGCCCAGCTCCAGGTGCTACGCTCGGCCGCTTCGGCCCTGAGCTCGAGGCTCACGGCGCAAGTGATCCCGCCCGACCTCTGGGGGAAGACGTTCGTGTGGGACGTGAACACGCACCAGTACGCCGTCGGCGCGGATCCGGGCCCGAGCACCGGCGTGCGGATCATCCTCTACCAGGTGGATGCGAACGGGGCGGTGATCGAGCCGCCGCAGGCCGTCGGCTTCGTAGATCTCGTCGACCAGAGCTCCGGCAATACCAATCAAGTGCACGTGACTGTGCAGGGTGGGACGCCCGGCAGTGCGGGGACGACGTATGCGGACTACGTCGTCAGCGCAACGGTCGTAACGAGTGGCACCGGGGCCGTCTCCGAGTTCACCGCCACCGCACTGGGCTCGGTAAGCGATGGCACGCGGACGCTGCATTTCAATGCCGCCTTCCATGCGACGAACCTCGACACTGACAACCCCGACGCGCAGGTGGACGTCACCTGGGACCTCGACCACCCCGCCGTGAGCGTCGCGCTTCACGAGACGCTCACCACGCCGGACGCGGATCACGTGAATCTCACGATCGATTTCAGCGTGACGCGGGGTGGGGAGACCGTTCGCCTGACGGGAACCGTCTCGGTCGTGGTCTCCACCCAGTCGGTCACGGCGGACCTCACGGTGTACGTGAACGGCGCAACGTTCGCCCGGATCAGCGGCACCGACGCGACCATCCAGGCCCGGCACCCCAACGGGAGCGCGCTTTCCCAGGACGAGGAAGCGGCAATCGTGCAGATGTTCGTGCTCCCGGACCGCCTGGTCGAAGCGATTGAGCAGCTGTTCCACCCGGCCGAGCATTTCCTGGGCGCCTGAGCCGCGCTCCCAGGCTGCGCCACTCCCCCGTCGGGCTCTGGCCCGGCGGGGGATTCGGCTATATAAGGGAGGCTTGAAGATGGCCTACCGCCTCCTCGCCGACGCGGTCGTGCTGGCGCACACAGCATTCGTAGGCTTCGTGGTGCTGGGCGGGTTCCTCGCCTGGCGCTGGAGCTGGGTGGTGTGGCCGCATGTGCCCTGCGCTGTGTGGGGCGCGGTAATCGAGTACCAGGGCTGGGTCTGCCCGCTTACCCCGCTCGAGAACGAGTTCCGGCGGCGGGCCGGTCTCGAAGGGTACGCCGGCGGATTCGTCGAGCACTACGTCCTCCCGGCGCTGTATCCCGCCGCACTGACGCGCCCGACGCAGGTGGTGCTGGGAACGTTGGTGGTGGTCGTCAACCTGATTGCCTACGGAGTGCTGCTGCGCCGGGCCCTCCGGGGAGGGTGACCCGATGCAGACGCGCCGGCACTTTCTGGAATCGATGGTCACCGCGGGGACCGCCATCCCTGTCCTCAGGAACGATGGCCTCGACCAGCTGCGGCGGCTGGCGCGGCGTGTGGACGGCCGCCCGCCTGCCGACGTCGCGCAGGACGAGGACTTCTGGCTCGACGTCCAGCAAGCCTTCACGCTCGACCGCACGATCATCAACCTGAACAACGGCGGAGTGAGCCCGAGCCCGCGCGTCGTGCAGGAAGCGATGCGGCGCTATCTCGACTATTCCAACACGGCGCCGGCGTACACGATGTGGCAGATCCTCGAGCCCGAGATCGAGTCGGTGCGGCGCCGCCTCGCGACGAGCTTCGGTTGCGACCCCGAGGAGATGGCCATCACCCGCAACGCGAGCGAAGCGCTCGAAATCGTACAGCTCGGCATCCCGCTGGAGCGCGGTGACGAGGTGCTCACGACGACGCAGGACTACCCGCGCATGCTCACGACCTGGCACCAGCGGGAACGGCGCGACGGGATCGTCGTCAGAGAAATCAGCTTCCCCGTCCCACCCCCCTCTCAGGACGACCTCGCCGAGCGGGTGGAGCGGGCCATCAGCGCGAAGACGAAGGTCATTCATGTCTGTCACATTACCAATCTCACCGGCCAGATCTTCCCGATTAAGAAGATCGTCGAGCGCGCGCGGGCGCGCGGGATCGAGGTCATCGTGGACGGCGCGCACGCGTACGCGCATTTTCCGTTCACGCGCGACGAGCTCGACTGCGACTATTACGGGACGAGCCTCCACAAGTGGCTGCTCGCCCCCCACGGCACGGGCTTTCTGTACGTGCGCAAATCGAAGATCGACAAGATCTATCCGCTCATGGCTGCACCGCCCGATATGAACGGCAACATCCGCAAGTTCGAGGAGATCGGGACGCACCCGGCCGCGAACCACAACGCTATCGCCGAAGCGTTGAGCTTCCACGAAGGGATCGGCGCCGAGCGCAAGGCCAGCCGGCTGCGCTTTCTGTTCCAGCGCTGGGCGAAGCGGCTCGACAAGCTGCCGCGGGTCAAGATCCTCACGCCCTACGACCCGGCGCAGTCGTGCGGCCTCGCGAGCGTGGCGATCGACGGGATGGACCCGAACAAGCTCGTCGCGCATCTATGGGACACGCACCGCATTATCGTCACGCCGATCGTGCATAAAGAGTTCAGCTGCATGCGGGTAACGCCCAACGTGTACACGACGCTCGTGGAGATTGACCGGTTTGGGGATGTGATGGAGGAGGTCCTCCGGAAAGGACTTCCCACGTGAGTGTAGGGGCGCAGCATGCTGCGCCCCTACATCGTCGGACCAACCCCCTCCGGGAGGACCGCCACGATCCTGAGCGGCCCCCCACTCCCGCCTCTGATCTTCATCGGCAGCGCGATCACGAACGCCCCGGTCGGGGGCACGGCCGAGAGATGGGCAACGTTCTCGAACGCCGGGATATCCGCCGCGAACAGCGTCTGGTGCGTGTCGAACGTGGTCGACTGCCCGTAGTCGATGCTCGGCGTGTCGATGCCGACGGCGCGGACCTTGCGTCCCACGAGCCAGCGGGCCGCATCGGGATGGATGCCCGGGAAGTGGAGCTCCGGCACCGCCGCCACGCCTGTTTTCGTGGTGCCGAGGTAGCGCGCCCGGTCGGGCCAGCGACTCCCCCACCCCGTGCGGAACAGCACGATCGCTCCTTCCGGAATTCGGCCGTGCGCCTGCTCCCACCCTTCCAGATCGCCAGGGGCGATGCGGTAGTCGCGCTCTGCCTCAGCCTGCCGGCTCACGTCGATCACGTACGCGGAGCCGACGAGCTGAGCGACGGGAATCTGGTCGGTGGTGTGCTTCCCTTCCGCGAAATGGACGGGCGAGTCGAGGTGGGTACCGCCGTGCTCGGCAGCGGCGAAGTTGTTGGCGGCGTAGTAGTACCCTGCGGCAGTGCGTTGCGCCGACACTACCTCGAGCCGGAACGGCTTCGCCGTCGGCCAGTAGATTGTGGTCGAGTCGAAGCCGTAGGTGAGATCGATCCAGCTGGCGTGCGCCAGCTGGTCGGTGAGCGAGGGGCGCGCGCAGGCGACGAGCGTCGTAGCGAGCAGCAGAGGCAGCATTCGGATCATGAGTCGCTCCGTGATGTTCCCGGGCTGAGAGCCCGGGCTCGGCACCGGTGCGTCCTTAAGGACGCGCTCCGGGCCGAGCGCGCCCTCTCAGGGCGCGAATTCATTATGGGCCAACCTGTACGATTGGCAACTCGGTCTTCAGGGCGCTAGAATGACCCGATGAGGCGTCCCTTCATCGCGACGGCGCTCCTGCTCGCCGCCTGCACCGGCACCCCCTCCCGCAAGTCCCGCACGGCCGGCGACTCTCTCACTGAGCGCCAGCGCGACAGCATCCTCGCCAAGTCAAAGATTCCGGGCGCGAGCGCCGTCGGCAAGGCGATGCGGGTCGCGGACTCGACGAGCGCGGGGATTCGGGCGGCCGACAGCGTCACACCGTGACGCGAGCCCTGCTTGGAATCGGTCTCGCGCTCTTGGTCCCCGCCTGCGGGCCGTCCGATCCCTGCCGATCCTCCGAGATGCACCTGCGCAGCCGCTACGCGGCGCGCTACGCCGGCCACTGGGTGGTGGCGCACGGGGACACCCTCACCCTCCCTCAGATGGGCGACCGGTTCAAGCTGACCGCAATGGTGCTCGATACCGCCCGGCGCGTGGTGGGCCGAACGTGCCGCTTCAGAGGTACGCTGGTGTTTCAGGCGCCGCGCGCGGAGACGCTGGCGGTGACGTGGCTGGGCCAGCCGGAGCAGGCCCTCGTGTACGGCTGGCCGGTCGAGCTCGGCCCATTTGCCGGCATTGGCGCCGTGCGGGTGGGCGACTCGCTTGCAGGGGCAATCCTGTTCGACGAGCGGCTGGGCGTGCGAGTGCCGCCCGGCGTGACCGCGCGCTTCGTCGCCGGCCGGGCGCGCTGAGTAGGGGCGCAGCATGCTGCGCCCCTACATATTTACCTCACAGGAGACCCCTATGCCCTTCACCACCGCCGAGCGCGCCGCGATGATCGAGCGGTATGCCCACGGCCCGACACTGCTCAAGCGGGCGCTCGCCAAGGTCCCCCCCGACGCCCTCAAGTGGAAGCCCGCTCCCGGAAAGTGGTCGGCGCATGAGATCGTGGTCCATTGCGCCGACAGCGAGACCAACGCGCACATGCGCCTGCGCTATTTGCTCGCCGAGCCGGAGCCCGTCATCGTGGGCTACGACCAGGACAGGTGGGCCATGACCTTCGACTATCACGCGCACCCGCTCGAGCTGGCGCTGGCGACCGTGGAGGCGGTGCGGGCGAACACCCTGCCGCTCCTCAAGCGCATGACGGACAAGGACTGGCAGAAGACGGGCCGCCATACGGAATCCGGACGCTACGCGACCGAGGACTGGCTCGCCATCTACGCCGAGCACCTCGAGAAGCACTCGCGTCAGATCGAGCGCAACCTCTCCGAATGGAAGAGCCGATGACAGGGTTCTTCTTTCGCCTCGTCATCACGGCGCTCGGCCTCTGGGCCGCCGCGACGATCATCCCAGGAGTGCAGATCGCCGGGGTGGGTAACCTGATCCTCGCGGCGCTGTTGCTTGGGATCGTCAACGCCGTCATCCGCCCGATCATCCTGATTCTCACCCTACCGCTCACCCTGCTCACGCTGGGGCTGTTCATCCTGGTGGTGAACGGGATCTCGCTGGCGCTCGTGGCCTGGATGCTGCCGGGGTTTACCATCGCGGGGCTCGTGCCGGCGATGCTCGGCTCTATCGTCGTCGGGGTCACCGGCTGGCTCGCATCCACGTTCGTCGGCAGCTCGGGCCGCATCGAGCACATCCGCCGCATCGAAGTCACGGGGCGTCGACTCGACTGATGGACCGGCCCGTCGCCGCCGCGCGGTTGACGCCGCGCGAGCGGTGGACGCTCGTGGTCCTGGGCGTCCTCTACGCGGCGGTCGTGATCCCGATCGGCATCCGCAAAGGTGGCGACTTCACCCAGGAGCTGGGCCAGAGCGAGCGGCTGTTGCGCGGCCTGCCGCTCTATAGCGCGAACCCGGAGGGGGGCATCTGGTGGCCGCCCTTCACGGCCTTGGGGCTCGCACCGTTCGCGCTCGTGGCGCGCTGGAGCCTCGCGTTGGCGAAGGCCTGTTGGGCGGTCCTCAATGTCGGCTGCCTCGGCTGCAGCCTGGCGCTCGCGCGACGCTGGACCACGGGGTGGCTGCCCCTGGTGCTGGCGGTCGCCGCGGTTGGGAAACCGTTGCAGAGCAACTTCGAGCACCTGAATCTCACCCCGCTGCTGCTCGCGCTGGTCGTCGCCGCCGCGGCCGATCTCGAGGCACGGCGCGACGGGCGTGCGGGGGCGTGGATCGGCCTCGCCGCCGCGATCAAGGGATTCCCCGCGCTGCTGCTCGTGTACCTCGCCTACCGGCGGCGCTGGCGCGGGCTCGCGGCCGGAATAGCAGTGGGCGGGGCCCTCACCGTGGGCGCCATGCTGCCGTATGGTCCGGTGGACGCCGTGCACGCCGTGCGCGACTGGATGCGACTCTCGAGCGCCGCCACGTCCATCGGACGGTTGGGGACCCAGTCGCTGGCCGGGTTCACGTTCTTCCTCGGCTGGCCCCCGGTCGCCGTCGTGGCACTCGAGCTCGCGTGCGTCGCCGCGGCGCTGGTGGCCTTGCGGCGGAGCGACCCTGAGCGGGACGCCGTCTACGAAGTCGGGCTCGCCGCCGTGATCGCCGTGCTCGTGTCCCCCGTCGCGTGGCTTTACTACTACACGCTGGCGTTTCCGGGCTGGGTGGCCGTGCTCTCGCGCCCACCGCGTTCCCCGCAGCTCAGCGCGCTGCTGCTCGTCGCCGCCATCCTGACGTCGGGACTGTTGACGTTCGGGCTCTATCCGCAATGGTTATGGTTCATCCGCGAAGCGAACTACACCTGGGGCGGCGTGCTGCTCGCCGTCGCGCTCGTGGCGTCTCGCGTCACCCAACCTCAACCGGCACCGCAACCGACATGACCTTCGCCGCCTGCCTGCTCGCATCGCTGTTGGTGCAGCTACCTGCCGGTAAGCTCACGGCCACGCCCACGCGACCGCTCGGCACCCTGCGCGAGCAGGCCGCCATCCAGCAGCAATGGCTGCGCTATCGACTCGACTCGGTGCTCCCCGGACTGATGCGGAAGCACGGCGTCTCGATGTGGGTGATTCCGATGCGGGAGTACAACGAGGATCCGGTGTTCTGGGCCCTCGTCTCCCCGACCACGTTCTTCGCCCGCCGCCGCACCATCTACGTCTTCACCGATCGTGGCGCCGACCGGGGTGTTGAGCGGCTGGCGCTGGGCGGCGCCTCACAGGGCGGTGTGTACGAGGCCTACCACGCACGCGAGACGATCGACCCGTCGATTGGCCGCCGGCCCGAGCTCGTGGGCCAGGCCCAATGGGACCTGCTGCGGCGGGTGATCGAGGAGCGCGACCCCCACACGATCGCCGTCGACATCTCGCACACGCACGCCTTCGCCGACGGTCTCTCCGCCGGCGAATGGGAGCAGCTTCAGACGGCATTGCCCGAGCAGCAGCGCCCGCGCGTCGTCCGGGCGGAGGAGCTGGCACTCGAGTATCAGGAGATCCGCGCCCCGGGCATGCTGCCCGTGTATCGCCGGATGATGGAGATCGTGTGGGGGATCATCGATACAGCGTTCTCGAACCGGGTCATCACTCCGGGAAGGACCTCGACCGACGACGTGGCGTGGTGGATGCGCCAGCGCGTCAACGACCTCGGCTTCGGCACCTGGTTCCATACCGACGTGGACGTGCAGCGGCCGGGGATCGATCTCTCGGATTCCTCCAGCGTGGTGATCCAGCGGGGCGACGTGCTGCACTGCGACTTCGGTCTCACGGCGCTCGGCTTGAATACCGACACCCAGCACATGGGGTACGTGCTGCGCCGCGGAGAGCGGAGCGTGCCCGCGGGCCTGCGACAGGCCCTGCGGAACTCGAACCGGCTGCAGGATCTGCTGCTGGCGGAGATGAAGCCGGGGCGGACCGGCAACGCCGTGCTCGCGGCAGCGCTGGCCCAGATGCGCGCGGCGGGCTTGAATGGCACGATCTACACGCATCCGATCGGGGACCGGGGTCACGGCGCCGGGCCGCTGATCGGGCTGTGGGACCACCAGGAAGGCGTTCCAGGACGGGGCGACGTGCAACTGGTGCCCAACAGCTGGTTCTCCATCGAGCTCCAGGCCACGACGCCGGTTCCCGAATGGCACGACCAGCCGGTGCGCTCAGCTCAGGAAGAAGACGCCGAGCTCGGTGCGGACGGGCAGATGCGCTGGATTTTGCGTGGTCAGACCGAGTTCCACGTGGTGCGATGAGGCGGGGAAAGGGGAAGGGAGAAGGGGGAAGGGGGAAAGGTGGATAAGCACGATCTCGAGACGCCCGCCCTGCTGCTCCATCTCGACGTAGTGGAGCGAAATGTGAAGCACATGGCCGAGCGCGCGAAGCGGCTGGGAGTGAAGCTCCGGCCGCATGCCAAGACGCACAAATGCGTGGAGCTCGGCCGGCTCCAGCTCGAGCACGGCGCCCACGGGCTTACGGTCGCAACGACCGTCGAGGCGGAAGTGTTCGCCCGCGCAGGCGTGAACGATATCACGTGGGCATTCCCGCTCGACCCCGGTCACATCGCGCGGGTGCGCCGCCTCGCGCAGCAGACCGGCGTAACGCTGCGCGTCGTCGTGGATGACCTCGCCACCGCACGGGCGCTTGCGGAGTCGGGGCTGCATGCCTGGCTGAAGGTGGACTGCGGCTATCACCGCGCCGGCGTCGACCCGTCCGCGCCGTACGCAGTCGAGGTCGCGCGGGAGCTGGGCCGCGAGCAGGGGCTCGTCTTCGACGGGATCTTGAGCCACTCCGGGCACGCGTACCGCACGACGAACAAGCAGGAGGCTGCGCAAGTGGCCGAAGCAGAGCGCGGCGTGATGGTGGGGTTCGCCGAGCGGTTGCGGCGGGAAGGGATTCCCGTGCGCGACATCAGTGTGGGATCGACCCCCGCGATGACGGCGGCGCAGACGCTCGCCGGCGTCACGGAGGCGCGCCCCGGCAACTACGTGTTCTACGACCGAACCATGGTGCTGATCGGCTGCTGCGCGCCGGAAGAGGTGGGGGTGACGGTGCTCGCTTCGGTGGTATCGCATCAGCCCGGCGCGGGGCACTTCATCGTGGACGCCGGTGCGCTCGAGCTGTCGAAGGACGCCGGGCCCGCGCACGTGGGTCCGGCCGCCATGGGCGCGGTGCGCGGAGCTCCGGAGCTGACGGTCGCGACGCTGTCACAGGAGCACGGGCTGATCCGCGCGGAGTCGCCCGGCGTCCTGGAAGGCCGTTTCAGGGTGGGCGAACGGCTCGAGATCGTCCCCAATCATTCCTGCCTCACCGTGGCGCACTTCGATGAGTACCATGTGGTGCGCGACGGACAAGTCGTGGACCGTTGGAAGATCGAGCGGGGGAGGTAGGCGCATGGGGACGTGTGACCCTCGCCAGTGTGAGCGTCGTCATCGAGCGCGCGGCCATCGCTCGCTTCTCTTCCTTGTGACTTCCCTTGAGCGACCCATATCATGAAGATCTTACTGCGGCATCTAGTGCTCTGCGCGCTACCCATCCTGTTCGGGGCCGGCGCGGGCTATGGCTTCACGACGATCCAAGGGTCCTGCGGCGCCATGGTCGGCGCGTTGTTTGCTGCCAAGTGCGTTGGGCGGCAGCGCGAGTACCTGGCGAGGTTCCAGCTCGCCGGGGCAGGGTTCGGCACGGTGCTCGCGGCCACCCTGGGTACGTGGCTGGAACATCGCCGCCGTCGCGCCGTACAACGGACAACTTCTGAAGTACAGCGGACAACTCTTGAAGGAGAGCCATCATGAAGCACATCGGGGCGATCGTGGCGCTGTCCCTGCTCGCCGGCCGGGGGCTCGCCGCGCAGGATACCACCAAGGCGGCGCCCGCGCCCCCTCCCCCCCCCGCAGCCAGCCCCAGTGTCAGCGTCGATGAGGCAGCCGTCGCCAAGGGCGTAGTGGATCGGGTGCCGCAAGACACCGGTTCCGTGTTCCCGGTCGACGTGGGCCAGCTCGTGCTCTGGACCAAGGTGAGCGGCGCCACGTCTGGCGGGGAGACGACGATCCACCACGTGTGGTTCCATGGCGACACGCAGGTAGGCGACGTCGAGCTTCATGTCGGCGGGTCGCCGTGGCGCACTTGGAGCAAGAAGACGGTCCCCGCGGATTGGACAGGGGCGTGGCACGTCGAGGTGCGGGACGCGGCCGGAACCGTACTGAAGCGAATCGATTTTACGGTGGGTCAATAACGGGCGTGGTAGGACGCTACGACGCTACGTTGTAAGACGCGACACCCTTATGGAGCTCTGCACAAGTAGCGCGACGTCGGGGGTGGGGGCGTCGCGTCACCTATGCAGGGCTTCCTTATGACGTAGCGTCGTAGTGTTGTAGGGCTGCGGTCACCGCAGCGTCATCCACGCCGCTAGCGCTGCCGTCTTCTCATCGGCTCGCCACGGCCCGTCGATCGCCCGGCCGAGCTCTGTCACTGCCTGTTTCAGCTGTGCTTGGGAACGGCGGAATACCGTCGCCCCTGCCGGATAGGCGTTACGCTCGATCAGGACCGAGGACTTCAGGCCGAGCGACCGGCAGGCCTGCTCGAGCACCGTCCGGAACAGTCGCCCCTCGAGCGCGTGCGCGCGGATGTGGTCGTTCGCGATCCGCGCGGGATCGATCTCGCTGCCGACGACGAGCGCCACACGACGCACTGGGTGACCTGTCTTCCGGTACTCCTGCAGCAGCTGCCGCACCGACTGCCGCGTGACCCTCTCCACTACCCTGCGGAGGCGCTTCTCGATCTTCGCCCCGTTCGCTCGCGATGCTCCCATCACGGCGTGATACGGCTGGCGAGAGGTCGGAACCGCCGGGTCACTCAACTCGATCACGCGCCGGTCGACCACGCGCGGCGCCCGCGCCGGACCCGCCAGCAGAACCGCGGTGGCCCAGCCGGACTTCACGCGGAATCCCAGCGCGGCCTGCATCAAGGTGACGGCGCGACGCGCCGGGCGAGGTGCTGCGCCCACAGCCAACGCCACAGCTCGGGCTCGTTGTAGGCGGATTCCCAGGAGTTGTGCCCCACGCCCGCGTACTCCGTATAGCGCACCGGCGCGCCTACCCGGCGCAGCGCCTCCGCCATGTTGCGCGATTCCGTGACGGGCACGGCCCGATCCTCCGCGCCGTGAAACAGCCACACGGGCATGGAGGCGAGCCGGGCCGCGACGTATGCGTAAGGATCCTGGGCGTCGGACGGAACGGGCGCCACCCGGATGCTCGAGAAGCCGCTCGGGGGGCGGACGCCAGCGCACACGGGCACCAGCGCGGCGAACCGGCCAGGGTACTCGAGCGCGAGTTGCCAGGTGCCGTAGCCGCCCATCGAGAGACCGGTGAGATACACGCGCGCGGAATCCCCGTGGAACTCGAGCAGCGCCGCATCCAGGGCCTGCATCGCCGCGCGCGCCGGGGCACCGCTCCAGACGCTGTCCGAAGGCGCCTGCGGCATCACGACCACAGCCGGGAACGATTCGGCCCGGCCTCTTACCACGGGCCCGAGGCCGACCATCGTCTGCAGCTGGCCGTCCGTGCCGCGCTCCCCGGCCCCGTGCAGGGAGAGGATGACGGGCGGGCGCGCCCCTCGGTCGGTGCCGCGCGGCACGAACACCTGGTAGCGGTACAGCATGCCGTCCACGGTCGTCGTCCGCGCGACAAACCCGGTCGTCGCGGGGGTCGTGCCGCCGGGCCGCGCGGCGTGGCAGGCGAAGCCTGCAAGCAGCAGGCTCGCCACAGCACAGGCTCGCGCGCTCTTGATGCGGATCAGCAGGTTAGTCGGAATCATATCGCTGCCTGGTCAGTTGCACGAGTGGAACACTACGGTATTTGGTCGCGTGCTGCGAGCATCAGTGTCGGAGCTGAGCCAGTTCGTCGGCGACTGCAACCAGGTCGTGGCCATTGACCCGCTCGACTACAGTGTACCAGTGATCATTGACAGTGCTCGGATACATGGCGCCGAGGATCCCGCCAGCGATGGACGCGACGGAGTCACTGTCTCCGCCGATGTTCGCGGCCAAGAGGATCGCTGCTTCCGCCGACTGCATCACTGTCGCGAGTCCCAACGCCAACGGCACGATCGTGAGGGGCTGATTCGGAAAGCAGCACGCGGCCGTCTCTACCGGTCGAAGTGCAGCCAAGCGCCTGAGCTGGTCATGCACGCTGCGAATCGCTGTTGCGAACGCAGGGGCGGCGTGGCCCGGCCACCGACTCTCGGCTTGCGCCGCCGCGCGTTCGGCAAACTCCAGTACCTGTTGTGGGGAGGCCTCATCGATAGCTGCCGACACCGCGGCGGCGGTGGCGGCTGCGGCAGCGACCGCGAGTGACCCGCCATGCGTTGAAATCGCTGCTTCGCGGGCGCCGTTCACGAGATCGTCCAGGCGGTTCGAGGTATAGAAGACGCCCACCGGCGCGACCCGGATTGCGGCTCCACAGCCGTCATGGTTCCTCGCGATCCGCGTTGGGTCGGCGGCCTGATGAAATTCCCACAGGGACTTGACACCCGGATGTACACTTTTCGTGCAGCGGAGCATCTCACGACCGATGGAGACGTGAGCAACGCTCCCCTCGGTGATGATGGCCCGCGCGACGGCGAGGGTCCGCTCCGTGTCGTCCGTGGTTTCGCCCATACGCCACTCGTGTTTCGAATTCCCCGCGTATCGTGGGATGATCGCCCCGGGAGTGTCTTCGAACCCGCGGATGCCGTGGGGATACCAATGGAGGACCTGTTCATGCGATAGCGTCTCCGTCTGCTTGCCGATGGCGTCACCGGTAGCGACGCCCTTCAGGCAGCCGACGATACGATCGGTGACAGTGACAGTCATGGGGAGGGATCACCGCCTGTAGCTTCAAGTGATGGTTAGGCGGCCAGCTAGTACATTCGCGGTTGATAGGTAACACTTCGTACACAGCTGATTGGTAACACTCTCTCTAACCTAGGTGCCTCGCCAGGAGGCGCCAATGCCGTGGAGGGAGAGATCAGCGATGGATGAGCGACTGCGGTTTGTGCAGGATGTGCATCGGCCGGGGTGGTCGATTGCCGAGTTGTGCCGGCGCTACGAAGTGAGCCGGAAGACCGGCTATAAGTGGCTGCAGGCCTACGCGCGGGCTGGCCCGGCGGGGCTGCTGGACGGCTCGAATCGCCCGCACACGTCCCCCCAGGCCACGGCGCCCACCGTGGTGCGATTGATCCTGGACCTGCAGCGCCGCTATACCTGGGGCGCGCGCAAGGTGCGCCGGCTTCTGCAGGCGCGCGTGCCGGCTGACCAAGTGCCTACGAAGACGACGATCCACCGGATCCTCGAGCGGCATGGGCGGGTGCGCCCGCCGCGGCGCAGCCAGCGGCGCTTCCACGCCGGCGCTCCGGGGACGCCCATGGACCACCCCAACGCCGTCTGGACCGCGGATTTCAAAGGCCAATTCCGCACCGGCAACGGCGTGTACTGCGATCCGCTGACGGTTCAGGAGGGCGCCACCCGCTTCTTGCTCGGCTGCCGCGGCCTCATGGCGCCGACCACCGAGGGCAGTCAACCGGTCTTCGCCCAGCTCTTTCGGCACTACGGCCTGCCCGAGCGGATCCGCACTGACAATGGCCAGCCGTTTGCTTCCAACGCGCTGGGGCGGCTCTCGACGTTGTCGGTCTGGTGGGTGCGGCTCGGCATTCGGCCCGAGCTGATCGAGCCCGCGCACCCCGAGCAGAACGGGCGGCACGAACGCATGCACAAAACGCTCAAGGCCGCGACCGCGCGCCCGCCCCAGGCGCACCTGGCGGCCCAGCAGCACTGCTTTGATCGCTTCCGGCAGCGCTACAACGACGAGCGACCGCACGAGGCCCTGGGCGACGCCACGCCGGCGAGCAGCTACGCCCCGTCGCCGCGGCCCTACCGGCCGACGCTCGAGCCGCTGGTCTATCCGGGCCACTTTGAGCGCCGCCTCGTCAGCCGGAATGGCGGCGTGCGCTGGAAGCATCGCTGGGTCAACGCGAGTCACCTCTTCGCCGAGCTGGAGATCGGCTTCGAAGCGATCGACGACGGGCTCTGGAACGTGTACTTCGGCCCGGTGTGGCTGGGCCGCTTTCATGAGGAGGTGGGACGGATCGTCGATCAGCTGGGGCGGCCGATTCGCCGCCAGGGCGATAATCACAAAGGAAGGAACTACACCAAAGTGTTACCCATCACCTGAGTACAAAGTGTCACCTATCACTTGGACCGTTCACGGTCAGCACAACGGCACCCGGATAATCATCACAGCACATCTCCGCACGCCACCTCACTTGTGCAGCGCTCCGGTCTGCGCCTCTCGAAGCCGATGCGCACGAAAGAACGCCCACATCAGGCTCGATGCGTCGATCCTGTTGCTCGTGGGCCCGACGAACCATTCCGGCAGCGGCTGGCCACCGGGCCAGGTGTGGCCTCCTCCTTTAATGGTATAGAGCACCACCGCCGCGTCGTCAGCGCACTTCGTGTATTCGAGGCGCGTGACGTCCGTCGCGACCACGGAATCGACCGGGTTCGTATCGCACCGGTTTCTTCGGGCCCAACTCGCCGTAAAGGCACGGACGCCCTGAAATCGCTGGGGGGCCACCCACGAGAACCCTCCCTTGTACGGAGCAGCCGAATCGGCGGTCCCGTGAAACGCGATCATCGGCACTGGTCGCTGGTCCGTACACCAGCGAAACGGCACCAGGAGAGCAGCTCCCACCATCCCGACCGCGGCGATCCGGTCGGACAGCGTGCAGGAGAGCGCGAACGACATGCCTCCGCCATTGGACAGCCCGTTTGCGTAGATCATCCTCGGATCGATGTTGTACCGGGCCTCCAGTGTGTCGATCAGCTCGGAGATGAATCGGACATCACGCGAGGGTCTGGCTCCGTCGCCTTCGTGCCAGACCCTTGGCCCGCCTCCGCCCTCGCCCGACGGATACACGACGATGAAGCCCTGCTCGTCCGCCACGCGGTTCCACTGGCTCGTTTCCTTCTGGGCGGCCCCCCACATGCCCGCGCCGTGCAAGCTGATGACGAGCGGCGTCGGCTTGCTGCGGTCATAGCTGCTGGGGACGTAGAGCAGGTATTCGCGCTTCCGCCCAGAGGACATGAAAGAGCCGTTCGGCCGGTTCGCGACGCGGAACGACACCGCCTCGACCAGCACCAGCAACACGGGGATGCCCAACATAGCGAGCACCGCGCCGATAACGCGCTTCCGCTTCGGCATGATGGTGGGCGCGGTCACCGGTGCCGATTCCACGCGAGCGCCAGCGGCGCCGCCGAGAGTCGCACGAGGGGAACCGCGAGGATCGCGATGAGCGCGAGCAGGTAGTGCGCGACGAAAGGCGTGGAGAAAAACCACACCAGCACAGCGTAGAGCGCGAGCACGGCGACACACCAGCAGGCCGCGCCGACGAAGAGCGCGCGGTCGCCCAGCAGCCGGCTGCGATCGAGCCGCGTCGCGATCCAGGCGGCCGCGGACATCTTGACGGCCACCAGGCCGGCCAGGATCAAGGGCAGCGCGTTCCATAACGCGCGCTGCACGCTTGGGCTGTCGATGATCCACTCCACGATCGGCCCGAGCAGGACGAGGAACGTCAGCGTGAGCAACACGCTCCCCTTGATGAGCCATTCGCGGCCGGTCAGGCCGATGTGCAAGCTCTGCACCAGTTGTTTCCAGGTCGAGACGATGAACCCCGCCAGGATGAGCAGCACCAACGCCACCGCTCGTGGCGTCCCGACGGCGGCATTCATACGCTGCGCGCCGTCCTTTACCACGGACCAGGTCCCCGACCACTCGAGCGCGAGCGGGATGGCGACCAGCACCAGCAGCCAGGCGGCCAGCGCGCTCCACATCGCCATGTGCAGCTTGGCGGCGATGAGCTCGGCACTGGTCAACGGGCGCGTCGCGATGAACGGGCCCACGCCGTAGGAATCGCTCGCATTTGGATGCGGCTTGCTCACCGTCCACGCCGTGAAGGCGGCCATGAACGGCGGCGTGATCAGCACGAGAAACAGTATTTCGAAGACGAATGCCGGCGCGTCCTTGGCGAGCCAGAGCAACGCCAGCTCGAACGGCAGAACGAGACCCACGAGCGCCGGCAGCGATCGGCCGTGCCGCCTCCACTCGAACCACACTTGGGCGCGCCCGGGCGAAGACAAGTGGTCTCGCGGACGTGGCAGGGCGTCCGCGATGTCTCCTGACCGGGCGGACCGTCCCCGCCAATCGGGCACGTCGCCGCGGCGCGCCCGGGCAACGGCGAAGCGTGCGGCGAGATACGCGAGCGGAACCTGCGGCGCCAGGATGGCCAGCATCAGGGGCTCGCGGGCCTTGAAATGAATTGCCAGCAGGACGACGGTGTCCAGCGCAGCCAGGCAGAGCACCGCAACGATCAAGCGAATGCCCGGCAAGCCATACGGCATCCACATCAGCGCCTGCGTCCACGCGAGCAGGGCCGCGGCCAGTAGCGCCGGCCAGATCAATGGGATTTCGACTCCCGATGGCCACACCGCGAACAGCCTCGCGGCCAGCCACAGGATCGCCATGGCCGCCGTGCCATAGAGCATCGGCCAGCCCACCAGCGCGGCGTTCGTCACGGGGAGCATGAACATTCGGGCGGGATACATCGAATGGCGCGCGGCTAGGTCACCGGCAAAACCGAAGCTGAACACGGCCAGGAGATAGACGAACGTCGTTGTCAGCGGCACCGACAGCATGGCGGCAAAACGGCCGCTACCCATCAGGACGGGCTCACCCGGCTCGAGGATCAGGAACCTGATCGTCGCGACGACGAACCAGTAACCGGCCACGGCGATCAGTCCCCAGCGATGCCGCCGGCGAAACTCCCAGGCGATCGCGAGCGCGGGGGAACGCACGAGCTACGCCTCGGGGGCCGGCGCCGCGTCCCTGCCGACGTGGGCGACGAAGATCTCGTCGAGGGACGGGACGCGTTCACCGACACGGTTCGATTCCCTGATGTCGTCCAGCGGCGCGCTCAGAACGATCTTGCCCTGGTGAATCATGGTGACATGATCAGCGACCCGCTCCACTTCCTCCAGCAAGTGCGACGAGAACAGCACGGTACGGCCTTCATGGGCGATGGTGCGAATCACGGCACCGAGAATGTCGCGGCGAACTATTGGATCCAGACCGGACGACGGTTCGTCCAGCACGAGCAATTCGGGCCGATGCGCCAGCGCGATGAGCAGACCCGCCCGCGCCCTCTGCCCCCTGGAGAGGTTCCTGATTTTCGCCGCGGGGTCCAGGGCGAACGCCTGCCGCAGCTCCTCCGCGTACCCATCGTCCCACGCCGGATAGAACGCGCGCGAGTAGCGCATGAGCTCGTCAACGCGCATCCAGCCGGGGAGGTCGTTTTCCTCGGACAGGTAGCCGATCCGCGACAGGACGGCGACCGGATCGGCGACGGGATCGAGTCCGAAGACGCGCACCGAGCCGCTTTCCGCCCGCAGCAGACCCAGAATGTGTTTGATGAGCGTCGTCTTGCCCGCTCCGTTTGCGCCGACGAGGCCGTAGACCGCCCCGCGCGCCATGGCCAAGCTCACCGAGGCCAGGGCCGTCGTGGCCCCGAAGCGGCGCGTCAGGTCCGACACGTGAACGACCGATTCACTCACCCTCAAACCACCTATCCGTAAGGTTGCCTGATTGTGATTGCCCGGACGTTTGCTGTCATTGTTTAGCCTCTCCAGGCAAGCGGAACGACGATTGGCGCCGTCTAACGCATGTTGAGAGCACGCCCCTTACTGCTATCATGGAGTCGACCAAGACCCGTGGACCACAGCAAGGAGCGGCTCTCACGAAACGGACCACCAAGTATGTCGCGTTGGACGTCCACCAGGCAATGACGGTGGCCTCGGTCCGGGAGGAAAACGGACGGGTGATCGCGCGGACCGTCGTGCCGACGGAGGCGCCGGCGCTCGTCGAGTTCTTCCGCGGCATGCGCGGCGCTGTGCACATCGTCTTTGAAGAAGGGACCCAGGCGCAGTGGTTGCACGAGCTCGTGGCCCCGCTCGTCGATCGGGTCGTCGTGTGCGATCAGCGGGGACGGTCCCGCCACGGCAACAAGGGCGACCAGGTCGATGCGGATCAGCTGTCCGAGTTGCTCCGGCGCGGCGGGCTGCGCGCGGTCTATCACGGCAGCCCACCCCAGGCCGCGCTCACGGAGCTCACCGCCACCTACCGGAATCTGGTCGAAGACGGGACGCGCGTGATGCTCCGGCTGAAGGCGCTGTTCCGCGCCCGCGCGATTCCGACCCGTGGCACCCAGGTGTATCAGCCCGGCGCGCGGGCGCGGTGGCTCGCGCAACTGGCGGAGCGGCGCCCGGTTCCGGGCCGAGGCGCTCTACGCCGAGCTCGATGTGCTGCGAGCGCTGCGGCCCCCGGCGAAGGCGGCGATGGTGGCCGAGGCGCGGCGGGATCCGGCGTGGCCCGTGTTGCGGGCGATACCGTGCCCGCCGCGCCGACGGTGACTTGGAACAGATGTGCCTGGACCAGTGAACACCAGTCCGCCTATGGTGACAAACTGTGGGAACTGTCTTTTATGGGCTCCGCTAGGCAGCGGACCAGCGCATCGTCCGCAGCCGCTACCAGCGGACCTCGGTTGGAAAATACTCCGAAATCAATTCGTTATAGAAGGGCCGCAACTGCTCGACATTCGGGCGCTCGTGGCTCTTGGTATAGAGGTCGTAAGGATTGAAAGCTCGAACCCACTCGAACATTTCCTTGTCCCCGCCGTTCATGAGGTGTTGATATTCCCCTTCGCGGTGCGCCGGATAGAAGGAGTGATAGCGAATCATGTAAAGGGCCTCCGGCGGCAGGTAATCTTTGACGACGTGATACAGGTATTCGTCATGGCCCCAGGAGAGATGAACGCTTTCCAAGCCGCAGCCTTCAGAGTAGATGCCGGTTCGAGTCTGGTATTTCGGCTCGCGGCTGTCGGGATTGTCGGCGAAGAACTGATGAAAGACGATCTTGTCCGAAAAGGCGCAGCCTACTGGAAACGTATCGCCCACCACGGCCCACTGGGGCTCTCCGTAAAGACATAGGATTTTCCCCAGATCGTGAATGAGGCCCGTTAGGATGAACCACCGCGGATGTCCATCCCGGCGGATCTGTTCGGCCGTTTGAAGCAGATGCTCACGCTGCGATAGATCGGTATCGGGATCGCTATCATCGACCAGCGTGTTCAAAAACTCCATCGCTTCCCAGATTCCCATTTTGCGCCGCGACAGCGACAGAAATTCTTTCTTCTTGGCCTGCACGAAATCGTAAGTCTGATGGCGGTGATTGAGCCGGTAGAACTCGCGCACGCTGGGCCGTGCGTCGGCCTCATAATTTCGAAACTGCTCTTTGGCCTTATTTGGGTCCGTCGCCTGAAAGGGTTTTGAACTGGCGGCTGTCTCTTCAGGATAACGGACTTTGAGGAAGTCCTCCCATTCTTCCAGGTTGGAAAGAGGGGTGTTCGAATTGGATGGCATTTCTGTCGCGGCCATAAATTGCAAACTTAAGCTTACCCTGCAGTTGCTGCGTTACGAGGGAATAATCGCCCACGCGGGCGCCCTTCCGCAAGAGAAAACCCGGGTCCAGACATTTCACGCAGGGCCGCTTCAAGAAGCCCCGCTTCTTGATACGAGTTTCTTAAATCGGCCCGGCATTTCACGAGGCTACCCTAGTACCAGCGCCCGTGGCAGACGAGGCCGTCGCAGGACTTACCAGAAAGATCGGGGGGCTGACCCCGGATTTCGAGTACGTCGATCTGTGTGTGTCGCCCCACCAGGGCACAACACTCCGCTTCC
>Ga0209056_10001516_pt1 | contig 25622 bp, 23 predicted proteins | sample GraSoiAngelo_114_FD_185876 | JGI IMG/M metagenome (GOLD analysis project Ga0209056, IMG submission 185876) | Grasslands soil microbial communities from the Angelo Coastal Reserve, California, USA - 14_0903_13_40cm (SPAdes) (version 2) | ecosystem: Environmental > Terrestrial > Soil > Grasslands... | reverse complement strand
TCAGGTGTGGCACGTCAAGGGCGTGGCGAGTATGGGCGGCGATTACGCGGGAGGTAATGAAACGAAGGAGCTAATCTGGGTTCAATCGAGTGTGTAGATCGGTAATGCGGCGGGGCAATTACCTTACGCAACGCGCGGGGTCTGTAGGAGGCGAGACGGCGCGCTGCGAGTGGGCTACGGCTGTATCGCCAGATCTATCATCGCATGCATCTCAGGACCCAGAGATTCACGATCTGTGGATGTGTACCGCCACGGTCAGAACCGGACGCGACCGCCCCCTTGGAGGCTGGAGAAGAAGGTTTTAGTGCTTCCACTGAACACGGTATGCCCTGTGTACTCGGCATCGAACGCGAGTCTCAGGGACGCATTGAACTCGACGCCGACACCAGCATGGGCTCCCGGATCGGTGGATCCAGGATCGAATCGATAGGACCCGCCTCCCGCAGTGATGAACGGCCGGACTCGGCCCGCGTTCAGAAATGCCTTGAGGCCGAGCGACATTTGCGATACATCGACATCAGGGCTTGATGCTTTGCCGTTGAAGCGATGACGACCATACAGCGCTTCAGCCGTGAACGTCTGATTTAGACGCACTGCCAGGTCAGCCGTTACCGCGAACCCCGGGTCGACGGTATTCTTCAAAGATCCATGCGGCAGACTCACGCCGGCGTGGACGCTGAGCGCGTAGCGCTTGGGCGCAAGCGCTTCGATTCTTGTGATCACCGTCGTAAAGCTGTCGTTCGGAACTGTGAGCTTGTAGAAGTTCGGCGCGATGCGATGGAGCGTCACCCCGTGAGCACCTGCGATCGAATGTCGCCAGCCAGCCACGTTGCCATTGTGCTGGACCCAGTACCCGAACGACGTCTGCGGACGCAGACCTGGAACTTTCCGGCCCCGTACCACTACGCTGTCGGGCGTCTCACGATAGACATGGACGCGGTAGGTCGGCGCTACAGAATCGATGCCGTCATTGCCAACGAAAAAGAACGCGCGACGAGCTCTTTCAGCGGCTCCGCCGCTATCGGTCAGCTGGCGGACGACGGAACCAGTTGCTCGCCCATAACCAGGAGCTCGCGGGAGGAGATTAACCCAACCCAACCTTTGTGACCCCGTCGCAAATTCGGGCATGTTATGCGTTTCCACATACAAGTAGACCGTCTTCGGCCCTCGTCCCTCTCTCTCCGGGAGCCTTTGGACGCCGATCTGTGCGTCACGCGTCACAACAGAAGCGGTCTCGAAGTCCATGTTTCGCCAGAAGCTCTTTCTGACGAAGCTGTAAGGTTGCGGAGAAGAGAGTTCCGCCAGGACGCATTGGTGGCTGCCGCGCACCAAGTCGGGACAGGCGCCGGGGAGGGGATAACTGGGATCGAGCCCGCGTCGGAACTGAGCCAGCCAACAACCACTAAGGGCCCACGTGAACTCGATTTCACTCGAACTGGTGGCAAGGCCTGCTCCGATATCACCCACATTCTTGGATTGCTGACGCAACTGGAGCTCGTCTACTGGAGTGAGTTGCTGCCACTGTCCGGTACCGGCCGTCCAGCCGGGCTGAGATCCCCAGTTAGCGATCCAGAACCGAGCGTTGACGCTGTCTTTGGGGACGGACCGCGAAGGGGAGGTAATGTTCGTCGGTCGTACAACGAATAGGTTGTCGGGTGAGGTCCCGGAAACCGAGAACAGAATCTTGGAATCCGGCGTGTTCTTCGTGCCGATGTCTGAGTGGGCGGCGATCGCGAGGTCACCTTGGCAATCGTTAGGGAGCGGATCGGATCGAGTAAACGGTCCCCAATCTGAGAGATTGGGACCCCCAACTCCTCGATAGCTGACGATGGTTCCAAGCTCGCGGGGCCAAGTGTAGTGTACCACGTCGGTCTGGCTAGGTAACCTGACATCGACTTGGTACCACATTTTGAAATCCGTACCGATGTTCGGACCATCGGCAAGACCCACCGCGGTTCCATTAGTCCGCAGCGCAAGCTGGAATCCCCATGCCTCACCGGCCGGGGATAGCTTCCATACCGCTCCAGTGCCGGTGATCCAGGGTGGCGGAAGCTTATTGGGATCAGTGCTATTGCTGCTGTATTGCCAGGCACCCAAGGTCATGAGAGTCGGATCCGCAACCATATCGGCGAGCCAGACCATAACGTTGTATCCATCGGCGTCCGAGTGCGTCAGGGCCTCGCCGGCTCCCGTCGTCTTGAATACAAACTTCAACACCACCGGCGACTCGCCACCTTGTTGTTCGATACCAAACCACAGTTCATCCTCCGCCTGCGTGTCGATAATACCGACATGGGGATTGAGCTCAGGGTCTACCTTAACGACCCATGACAAGAACAGGGTGTCCGAGCGTTGCAGGGCGCGGAAGTCGACGTGCTGAGCGTCACCGCTCCCGTCAGTGTGGCTTGTGGCCCCTTGCCAACGCGGATCGTCGAATCTCGGCAGGCGGGGCCGACCGTTCGACCACCAGTTGGGTGGCTGTTGCCAGAGACCAGGCACTCCAATCGCGCGGGGAATGCAAGTCTTGGCTACGGCTTGAGCTCCTCCGCTACGGCTCCAGGTCAGCATCACGAACGCGGCCCAGAGAATGGCTTTCAAGTTCGTATTCATTCTCCGCTCCTGTACTCCCTAATGGAGACTCGCTAGGAACCTGCTGCTCGCAGCACTCGAGGCTCGGCCACCCGGAGTGGGACGCGACTGCAGGGCACGGGCGAGCCGCTGACTGTGCACGTTCGAAGGGGTGCCTCGGTTCCCAACTGCGCGTCGGTTGCTCGACCCCAGCAGTACATCGCTCCTAGCATGGTGATCCCGCAGGTATGGAAATACCCTGCACTTAGAGAAGCGAAGGTGAGGTTTCCGAGAACCGGCCTGGGTTCTCGGACGTCGGTGTTGGAGAGCGAGTCGACCCCGAGCTGACCATAGTCGTTTGCGCCCCAACAATACGCGTTCCCGCTGGGGCTCAGAGCGCACGAATGAGTGCTGCCAACCGTTATCGAATCGAAGAGAAGGCTTCCCGTCGTTGCCTTCGGGAAGGCTTCGTTAGTCATCAAGCCGGTGCCCAATTGGCCCCGCCCGTTCCACCCCCAGCAGTAAGCAACGCCTGCCGTCGTGATGCCACATGCATGTTTGTCGCCTGCGCTTATCGATCGGAAAGCCAACGCGACGGTTGCGCCGAGAGGAGGCGCAACGGCGCGGGGTGTTCGGCTGCTAAAGACGGTATCTCCCAGTAAGTAGACTCTCGCGAGCGTCAAGGGTTCTTGCGTCCCGCTACCCCAGCAAAAGGCGCGGTCGGTGGACGATGGTTGCTTTGAGATTCCACAGACGTGAGAAGTCCCCACATCGACCGACGAAAATAGGAACGGAGCGTCACTGGCCGTCCTAACGCCACGAGGAGTCAGGCTGCACTCATCACTTCCACATCTGTCGAACGTGTCAGCCGAGACAGGGACACCCAACTGCAGAAGGGCGTTGTTCCCCCAACAGAAGCCTTCCGACGCGGTGGAGATGGCGCAGGTGGTCGCGCCGGCGCGCATCAATAGTGTCGCGCGCCCCAGGGACACTTCAGTTGGGAAGAATCGATCAGCTTGGGAACCATTACCTAGTCGACCTAAACTTCCCGAGCCCCAACAATACGCGAGGCGCTGGATGATGATTCCGCACGTGTTCTCCTCGCCTGCGCTGATTGACTCGAACTCAAAATCGCCGAGCCCCAGTACTTTGTCAGGGACGTCGCTCGTGGTTTGACCATTGCCCAGGGCGCCTTTCTGTCCGTTTCCCCAGCAGTACGCCTCGTGGTTGTAGACGATGCCGCAGGTGTGAGACTTACCGGCGCCAAGTGACAGCCAACGCTCCATGACAACCACTCGTCGACTCAACACGTCACGCTCGAACCCAGGTCTGTCCACCGTCGCGGTGATCGTCACGCTGCTGTCTCGGGCGTAGGCCCTGACGACTGCGCTCAATTGCGCAGAGAGCGAGTCTTCGGTTGTGCCACCTGCAGGTAACGGCAGGACTTCGAGTTTCGCAGGCTTGTCGGACTCCCACGTCACCTGCACACCCGTGATGCTTTGACCGCCTGCCGTGGAAACGCGGATCCCAAAGACCGCTTGGTCCCCCACCATGACCGTGTCCCGCCACCCGGCGGTGTCGATCATCAATGCAAGTGGAGGATTGTTCGTGAATTCATCGCTGCAGCCCAGGAGCACGATCACCACCACCGGAGTCCAGGTGGACAGCGAGCGTCTGGTCACAGGCCCCACCGCAACCCCGCCCCGACGAACGCCGTCGGCAGCTTTGGCACGCTGTCCGGCACCGTGAAGCTCCAGTGCCCCGTCATGACGTCGAGGATGACATGCCGCGCGACGATGGCGGAAAACGTGACTCCGCCGCCGATGCCGATTCCGTCTTCTCTCATCTGATGCCAATATGGGACGTAGCGATTGGGATTCTGCGGATTGCCGGTGGCTATGTAGTAGCCGCCCGCGTCGAACCGGCCTTCCACACGACCAAGCCCGGCCTCGAGGAATCCCGCGGCCGCGAAGCGCCCGCTCCGGAACGTCAACGCGCCGCCGACGAGCCCTGCCCGCACACTCAGATTGTCGGGCGCCAGCCGCAGGAGGCCGACATGCCATGTCAACCGAGACTGTCCTTGTCGCGTCATCACCAGACGCCCGCTCGGCAAACGGTCCTCCGCATACGGATCGCGGGTGGCGGAGACCGGTGCCAGCCAGGATAGCGCAACGCTGTTCCGATATCCCGCCCTCGGCACCGACGGTGGGCGCAGCCGGATCTCAAAGCCTCGCGCCTCGCGCAGCACGTCGTCGATCGAAATCGCGTTCGCCCGCGGCGGCGCGTCCTGCGTCACCATTCCGACGACTTCCCACGAGCCGTTGAACAAGGCGCCACCCGAACTGCCTCGGTCGACGAACGACGACTGAAACAGAATGCCGAGCCGGTCCATGGCGATGATGCGATCCGGAGGTGCCGGCGCCTGCCAGCAACTTCCCTGCGGGCATCCCACGGGACTCACCGGATCATCGTTCTTCAGAGCGTGAACGTCGCCCCGGCGGTCCCATGAGTGAGGCATTACGCGCGCTGCAGCCAAGGGAGCGATGACCACAGTCAGGACGGCGAAGTCCAACCCCGGACGCGGCGGATGCGACACGGTCGCCAACACCGAGTCGCGTGAGGCGAATACGACCCAGATCGTCGTGGCCGCGGTGTCTCGTTGGATGACATGACCGGCCGTTGCGATGTACAGCGAGTTGTTTGAGCCGCCGAGGAGGATGCCGGCGCCGAACGTCGGTGCCCGGCCCTCCTGGAAATAACTGACGACTTTCACGACCAGGCCCTTGGCGTCAGCGGGAACGTTGTCCGCTTGCGCGCTGAGGCAACGCGTGCACACCCCGAACAGGTGGATTGCCAGCATCGCACCCGTCACCACCGTGGAGCGCCACACGGCGATCATCTGGTCCGCTTCCACCAGCCGGAGATACTGAGAAACAGCCCCACGACGTATGTGGTCGTGCCCCACAGAAGCCAGACACCGTGTCGCGCGCGCAGCCAGTCAAGCCAGGTTGGCATCAGGTTACGCTTCGCGGGTCCTGTGCCAGTGCTCATGCCCCTGACCGCGCCATGGAACCGCAAGGCGATCGAACCGCCCTCGAGCTGTAGTTCACGGATCTCGCCATCCGACCACGCGAACTGCAGTCCCTCACCGGTACGCAACGGGAATGCGCGAGCGTCCAGGGCCTCGAAGTACAGCGTGCCAGAACGAATGGTTGAGATGTGTCGCACCAGCGTCTGACCCTCCTGCTGCACCTGGTCGACTCTGGACAGGAGCAGGCCCGTGGCGAGCAGGGGGGACGAGAATGGACGGCGCACACGGGCTGAATCGGCGGCTGTGAAGTCGAGCGTGACTTGGTGGGAATCCAGCGCCAGGGTGACTCGTCGAGGAACTAGGAAGTCGTGTACCTGATTCGTCACCGGCGAGAACACGATCCGCGTTGGACCACGCACAGACGCCACGAGCGGCGGAGTCGCGCCCTGCAGAATGATCCGAGAGCGGCCACCGGATTCCTCGGCCCCCACGAGCACGCGCACTCCCGAAGGGGCGGTAATCGGGTCGACCGTGACCGAACCTAGGCGCTCACCGAGCTGCTCCCGCGCAAGGAGCACATTCACAGCTCCTCGCGATGTCGGCGGGTCCGCACGAGCGTCGGGGAGCTCCGCCGAGCGTACGCCCGACACGCCGAGCTGCGCAACGATCATTGGCTCCGTGATGGCTTGCTCGGTCGGGAGCGCAAAGCTGACCTCCGAGACGTTCAGGTCAGCTTCGATCTCCGTCGTCGAGACACGGGCAAAGAGCAGCAGGCTGGCCACGATCAGCGTCACGAGCGCCACGGCGGGAAGCGTCCAGCGATTCTTGCTTCGTGTATTGGCCGCGTGGCGCAGCTCGACCAACCGCGCCAGCCGCGCGAGCTCTTCCAGCCGGCCCGGCGATACCTGGCCACCGGTGCGCAGCGCTTCAGCGGCGATGTCATCACCCCGCTTGGCCACCAGGTCCTCGAGGGCCCGAGTATCAGCGCTCGTGCCGCGCGCGCCCATAGTAGATCCAGTGCGTCAACGCGACGGAGCCGCCGTTGGTGAGGTCGGCGCTGATCTCGAGGTAGTAGACGCCGGCCTCAGCCTGGTCGCGGAGTTCAATCGGTATCGGCTGCTCCGGTGGATAGTAGCCGTAGTGCAGCGGCTGTCCTTTTTTCATGTACTGCAGCGGATGCCCATCGGCCCCGACGGTCGCGAGCGTCACGTAGACTTCGTTGAGACGGACGGTGGGAAAGAGTACGAGCTCATACAGCGCCGTATCGCGCGGAGTGCTGTGCTGCGCGATGCGGAGGGGCACATAGACATCACGCTCGACTCCCCCAATCGGCTGGCGGATCCAACCCAACACGCCAATGTCTTCCCTCGAAATGCGTTGCGCAGCGAGAACATCGGAGGGCCAGTGGTACGATCGGGGCGTTGCCGAGCGGACAGCGTCCATTCGGTAATAAAGATCGTGCTTGACTCCCTGCGCCCGCAGTCGCATGACCGCGTCGGCCGGGGTACTCCATTCGATGACGAGATCGGCGCCGGAGGTGAGCTCGTAACTTTCGAACGACTGTGTGTACGACGCGACCCACAGCACGGTCCCGCCAACCTGCTGGATGTAGATGCCCTCGCAGCGATCGCCGCGCAGCGCGTAGCCGTTGGGACCGTGACCCAATCCCTCGAGCCCCTTATCGCAGGGCGAGTTCTGCGCTGCACCACTGGTCGACGCGATCGCCCACATGAAGCACGCCAGCGCTGCGTACCGCGCGGACCTGACACGTGCGAGGGAGCTCATGGCAGGACTCACACCCAGATCGTTTTGGCAGTCGCCCACAGCTGGCGCCGTTCTTCGAGCCCCGTGCGACCGCCGTTGATGGTCGTGCAGATTCGCACGAAGTCCTCATCATCGTTGTCATCGTTGCGATCATCGGCCAGTTCATTCAACCCCCGCGCCTGCCAGAACTGCGCCGCTGCAAGCGCTGCGACATCCGGCGATTCCAACCGCTCCGGCTCTGTTTCCAGCGGAAGTCCGATCCCCAGTCCCGTCGACCGGTAATTCCCACGCCCGGTGATCTGGAGGAGCCCACGGCCCCGAAACCGCCACCCGTCGCCGCTGGCGGAGTCGCCGTTCCCCAAACGGCTGGCATACACGTAGTTCGCGAGCTTCTCCGGCTGCCGTTCGTAAGGTGTCGCCGCCTCCAGCGTCGGAAACCGCTTCGGCCAGACGTTCACGAGCCGGTCGGCGGAGTAGTTCAAGTTTTCGACCAGGTTTCGAAACTGGTTGGATTCGTGCGCGACTTGCGCGAGAAACGCGGCCGCGCGCTCCACGGAATTGATCTGAAATCGGCTCATCGCGGTGTTCAGCGCCGGACACCACACGTCGAGTCGCGTTGCCGCTGGCAAAAACGCTCTCAGTTGTGGCTCGGTACACACGTCGGTCATGCGACTACCCTGCGGCGCTCAGGTGGGGCGTGGGATTGGTACGCAGCACTTTGCGCATGATCGCGGCCGCTTCCGCGCGACGATGCACTTGCAGCTTGTCGAGGATATTGTGGACGTGGTTCTTGACCGTGGCGACCTCGATGCCGAGGCGCCGAGCAATGTCCTTGTTGGCCAGCCCGTCGTCGAGCAAGCGCATGATCTCGGACTCGCGTGGCGTCAGGCGCGCCGCGGTAGGGCCCAATGGCAGCGCACTGGCGAGCTCAGCCAGGCGCCGCAACAGACTGCCCGCCATCCGCGGCGAGCAGAGCGCTTCGCCGCGCTCCGCACTTTCCAGCGTCGCGATCAGATCATTCAGGGAAGCATCCCGCGGGACATAACCGGTGACGCCTGCCTCGGCGCATGCGCACACGTCCGCATCTGTCTCGGCAACCGACAGCGCCACCAGCTTCGTCTCCGGCACACACTGGCGAATCGTGCGGACGACGCCGGCGCTGCCCGCCATCGCCATGTCCACCAGGACCATATCGTGGGTCTGGGCCCGGAGCTGGGCAATCGCGCCGGGCGCATCGCCCGCCGTCCCGATCAGGTCGAACGAGGACTGTCGCGCCAATGCCTGCGCCAGACCCTCGCGGTACAGGCGGATGTCAGCCACGATCAGGATACTGGTCACGGTCTCGGGACTCGTCGGTTGAACCGGCCCAACAGTGATCTAGATCACGCGTTTCGGCTATCGCCTTTTGAGCAAAAGTACGGTTTGCATCCGGCCGGGAATTGTCCCAGATCTGAGGGCCGTTCACTTAGTCCGAACAGTGATCGCAGCCTGCGCACACGGCGGCGCGCTCGCCGAAGTACTCCAGCAGCATCCTCCTCCGGCACCGCCGAGCTTCCACATATCGCCGCATGGCCGGCGCGATACTGCCCCAGGCGAAGTCCTCGCGCCGCCACACCACGACACAATTAGACGGACAGCCATCGCGCCCAGCCCTGCCGGCTTCCTGGTAATACGCCTCGACCGTCGGCGGCGGACCCCAATGCAGCACCTGCCGCACGTCGGGTTTGTCGATCCCCATGCCGAAGGCGCTCGTCGCCACGATCACATGCACCTGATCCGCGAGGAACGCCCGTAACACACGCCGCCGAATACCGGCGCTGAGACCCGCGTGATAGGGAGCCGCGCGCACGCTCGACCGCAGGAGTGCGCGCGTGACCAGCTCGGTCAGCCGCCGGGTTGGCGTGTAAATGAGCGACGCTCCGGCCCCGTTGCGGACGCGCTGGCGGATCGTCGCGAAACGCTCGCGATCATCTCGCACGCGGCAGACACGAAAGTCGAGATTGGGACGATCGAACGACGTCACCACAACGTCGGCATCGGGCATCCGCAGCACGTGCAGGATGTCGGCGCGCGCGGCCGGCGTCGCGCTTCCCGTCAGGGCAATCGTCGGGGGCCGTCCGAGCGCCGCGCGGAACACGCCAAGGCGTCGGTAGACCGGCCGGAATTCGTTGCCCCATTCGGTGATGCAGTGCGCCTCGTCGATCGCGAGGAGCGTCACCGGCGTGCCTGCGGCCACCAGGCGTCGCGTCAGCGATGCCAATCGCTCCGGCGCGCAGTACAAGAGGGCGAGTCGCCCGCCGATCGCCGCGTCGAGGATGACGCGCCGCTGCCTGACATCCAGCTGGCTGTTGACGTACGCCGCTGCGATGCCACGGCGGCGCAACGCGCCGACCTGGTCTTGCATCAGCGAGATGAGGGGTGAGACGACGAGCGTGAGTCCGTCTGCGAGCAGCGCCGGTACCTGATAACACAGCGATTTGCCCGCGCCGGTAGGAAGCACGGCGAGCACATTGCGACCCGCGAGCAGCGGACCCAGCACCTTGAGCTGGTGGACGCGGAATCGCGGGTGACCGAAGCGTTCTTTGAGGACTGCGCGCGCCGCGTCGAGTCCCACGATGCACGTCGGCATGTCGCACGAAACGCCATGACCGGCTCCGACCCCCTACCCCAAAGCCGCGACACGGGGCACGTTTACGCGTCATGCCTCCCTTATTCCTCGCGACACTCATGCTGGTACAAACCGTGACATATCCCCCCGCCCGCAAAGGCGACATGGTCGATGACTACCATGGCACCAAAGTCGCCGATCCCTACCGCTGGCTCGAGGATGTGGACTCGCCGGAGACGCGGAGCTGGGTCGAGGCCGAGAACCGGGTCACGTTCGCCTACCTGGAGCAGATTCCGGAGCGCGAACGGATCCGCCGGCGCCTCACCGAGCTGTGGGATTATCCGAAATACGGCGCGCCGTTCAAGAAGGGTGGCCGCTACTTCTTCTTCAAGAACTCAGGGTTGCAGAATCAGTCGGTGCTCTACACGCAGGGCACGCTGACGGCGGCGCCGCAGGTCTTGCTCGATCCGAATGCGCTCTCATCCGACGGCACCGTCGCGCTGTCGATCCTCGCGTTCGCCGAAGACGGCAAGACGATGGTCTACGGGACCTCGGGCAGCGGCTCCGACTGGCAGGAATTCCGCGTCCGTGACGTCGCCACGAAGCAGGATCGGACCGATCATCTCAAATGGATCAAGTTCTCGACTGCGGCGTGGACGCATGACGGCGCGGGCTTCTTCTACAGTCGCTATCCCGAGCCGGCCGCCGGCGCGGATCCGCTGCTCGAAGTCAATCACAACCAGAAGGTCTATTATCACAAACTGGGCACCGATCAGGCCGCCGACCGTCTGATCTACGAACGCCCCGATCATCCCGACTGGGGCTTCGGCGTCGAAGTGAGCGCGGACGGCCGCTACGCGGTCTACACGGTCTGGCTCGGCACCGACCGGCGCAATCGCATCTACTACCAGGACCTCGGCGACTCCAAACAGCCGCGGCTCGATGCGCCCGTCGTCCGGCTGCTCGACGATTTCGATGCATCGTACGGATTCGTGGGGAATACCGGACCGACGTTCTACTTCCAGACCGACCACACCGCGCCGCGGGGACGGATCATCGCCGTGGATACGCGGCACCCCGAGCCCGCCGCGTGGCGCGAGGTCGTCCCGCAGGCGCCCGACGTGGTCGAAGGCTCACAGATCGTCCACCACACCTTCGTCATCCGCTATCTGCACGACGCGTACTCGCAGCTGCGCCTGTTCGCGCTCGACGGCAAGCCGGCCGGCACGGTGCCGCTGCCGACGCTGGGCTCGATCGTGCAGGTGACCGGCGAGCCGAACGACACCGAGATGTTCTACGCCTTCACGTCGTTTCTGTATCCGACCACGATCTTCCGGCACGACTTCACGAGCGACACGTCGAGTGTCTTCAAGGCACCGGAGATTGCGTTCGACCCCGCGAAGTACGAAACCGTGCAGGTGTTCTACCACAGCAAAGACGGGACGCGCGTTCCGCTGTTCCTGACCTACAAGAAGGGTCTGAAGCAGGACGGCTCGAATCCGACGTACCTGTACGGCTACGGCGGCTTCAACGTCAACATGACGCCCGGCTTTTCGATCGCCGTGCTCGGCTGGCTCGAGATGGGGGGTGTGTACGCGCAGGCGGTGTTGCGCGGCGGATCGGAGTACGGCGAGGAGTGGCATCAGGCGGGGATGCTGGACCGCAAGCAAAACGTGTTCGACGACTTCATCGCCGCCGCCGAGTACCTGATCGCGGAGCGGTACACGTCACCGCCCAAGCTGGCGATCGGCGGCGGCTCGAACGGGGGGTTGCTGATCGGCGCCGTCCTGAATCAGCGGCCCGAGCTGTTCGGCGCGGCGCTGCCGGCCGTGGGTGTGATGGACATGCTGCGGTTCCACAAATTCACGATCGGCTGGGCGTGGGTGACCGAGTACGGGTCAGCCGACAGCGTCGGGCACTTTCCGTTCCTCTATCGCTACTCACCAATCCACAACATGAAGCCCGGGACGCACTATCCCGCCGCGCTCATCACGACCGCCGATCACGACGATCGCGTCGTGCCCGGCCATTCGTTCAAGTATGCCGCCACGCTGCAGGCAGTCCAGGGCGGACCGGAGCCCGTGCTGATCCGCATCGAAACGAAAGCGGGGCATGGCGCCGGCAAGCCCACCGCGAAAGTCATCGAGGAGCAGACCGATCGCTGGGCGTTCCTCGTTCACAATCTGCATATGCAACTCCCGGCGGAGCGTCCGGCGCCGCCGAGGCCTTAGGAGACGAACGGCATGTCGAAACCCAAGTTGAGCTGCTCTTTGTGCGAGTCTCCTGTGGACGGCCGGTCGCTCCGGTCGCCGCAGAAGCTGGAGAACCGGATCATCGATCTTATCAGACAGGATCGACCAGAATGGGAGGCGAACCGCGGCATCTGCCCCAACTGCCTCGAGACGTATCGGGCCAAGAAATTCGTCGGCTACCTCGAGGCCGAATACCAGAAGCTTTCAGAGATCGAGCACGCGGTTGTCTCGAAAATCACGCGTCGCGGGAGAGTCAGCGGCGTCGTGCATCAGGAATTCGAGACGACGATGACGTTCGGCGAGCGGGTGGCGGACAAAGTGGCGCAATTCGGCGGGAGCTGGCGGTTCATCGGCCTGTTCGGCGGTATCCTCGTCGCGTGGATGATCGTGAACGCCTGGGCGCTCGCGCGCCACCCTTTCGATCCCTACCCCTTCATTCTCTTGAACCTCGTGCTCTCGACCCTCGCCGCGCTGCAAGCGCCGGTCATCATGATGAGCCAGAACCGGCAGGCGCACAAAGACCGCATGCAGGCGAATCAGGACTATGAGATCAACTTGATGGCGGAGATTGAGATCCGGGACCTACACGACAAGCTGGATTCGTTGCGATTCAAGCAGTGGCACGAGCTGTGGCATATTCAAAAGCGCCAGATTGAACTGCTCGAGCATTTGTGTGAGCGGACCGCGAATCCCGAGACAAAAGTGCCGGCACCGACTCCCTACGTCCCCCCGGAGCTTTAGCCGGAATCCTTCCAGTCGATTGCATAACTCCGGCCGCATTCATGGCACTTCGCATCTTTGCGGCCCTCCGGGACGACTGTCCGGGCATGACATCCCGGGCAGACCACGTGCGGCTCACGGACCACACTCCACGCATTGGGCCGTTCATTGCGAATTTCGACATCGCCCTTGGGAATGCGAATCTCGACGTGATGTACGTCAAGGACGACATAATCCTTGGGCGTATTCTCGACGACGCGATACCATGCGCCGCGCCGGAGACCCTGCCCTTCCGCGCGATCGCCACGACTCCGTGCCCAACCGATGTCAGCCATGCTTCCCTCGTACGAGTACCAGAATCGCGGCCTGCGGGACGACCAAGTACGTCTTGCCCTCGAATGTGATTTCGACCGCGGCTTTGCGGAAGAACAGCGCGTAATCGCCGGCCTCCGCCTGGGTCGGCAGATATTTCACTTCGGAACCTCCGCCGTGGATCTTCCAAGGCTCCTCGTCCATGCTCGCGGGCTCCGGCATCGGGGTCCCTGGTCCGGTCGCGACGATGCGCCCGCCCTGCACCTGCCGTCCTTCGATCGCCGAGGGGGGCAAATAGAGGCCGACATTGGTCCGCTCCTCGCCCTCCTCGGGAACGATGAGGACGCGGTCGCCAACGACGATCAAGCGCTTCGGGTCATCCGCCACACCGAGATGAGTAGCCCCGGCTGGGCATTTTACGCAAGTCGCAAGGGTCCCGTGATGCTCGTCACCCCCCGTTTGCTTGACTTGGCGGGTCCACTTTTATAACAATGTGCCCGCCTCGTAGTGAACGCCGTCCTATCCCGTGGGAGGGCTCTTCCGATGCAAGACGCTGTGGCCAACGCCGCCCAGACCCAGCAGTGGAGCTTCATCCTGTCGCAGCTATTTGCCTGGGTGATGGCGGGACTGGCGTGGATCGTGCCATTCCAGAGTCGGATTTTTGGATTTGTGCTCCAGGGCGAATCGTTCTGGAGCCTCGCTGGCTTGTCGGTGCTGCTGCTGCTGCCCGCAGCGGTCTTCGTCGCCGCGATCTGGGGCACCATGGTATCGCTCTACACGATCCCCTTCCGCCTGGGACGCTCGGTGACGCTCCTGCAGTCGGTCGCGTTGGCGTGGTGGGACGCGCTGCGGATGGTGTGGTTCTATTGGGCCGGCCTCGTGAAGTTTCTCATCGTGCTGGTCGGCTGGGTTTGGGGTCTGCTCAAGCTGAGCGTGCAGCTCATCATCGGCACCCTGAAAAGCGCGATCACTTCCCCGCTCGCCATGCTCGACGCCACCTCGCGTCGCCCCGGTGTTCCCTGGCCAGCGTTCTTCCTGCTGATCGTCTGGTCCGCCGTCGAGGCGACCATCTTCACGTTCACCCTGCGGCCCACGATGAGCGAGCTGCTGGCGGACCTCACGGGATACGAAGTGAACGGGTTCGCGTTGATTCTGATCCTCTGGATTTTCCTCGCGATCATCATCGCCGGCAGCTTCGCGTGCATTCAGGTGCTGAATGAGGCGATCAAGGCGCGGCAGACCGGCAACATCGTCTTCATGATCATGGTGGAAATCGCGGTGGCGATGTTTGAAGTCCTGTTCCTCTATCGCGAACTGGTGGATGCCATGACGCCGTGGCTGGCGCAGCAAGGCATTCAACTGGGTGTGTTCGGCACGATCGGCCTCGCGTTCTTCGGCTGGGTTGGCGTGCGTGGCATGACCTGGTTCCTGTTCGGCCGCTTCGGCGCCCCCGCGCTGATCGGTCTGCTCGGCCGCCAGGCGTTTGCCGTCGAAGGGTCGGTCCCCCACAGCGGCTCGACGGCGGTGCCCGATTACTGGAAGGGCCCCATCAGTGCGCTCAAGGCGGAGCGCGAGTGGTTCCGCAAGGAATCGCGTGAGCTGTTCGAGCTGGCGTCGCTACCCGTGCTGCAGGTCGTCGCGTCGGGGATGAATTTCCTCTTTGTCGTGTTCACGGGTCGTGGCCACTTTACGCTGCCGTTCAAGTCCATCGAAGACGTGTTGGCCGCAACGCACTTCCCGGCCCGCGTCAGCGGCGAGGTGGCCCGGTGAAGCGCGTCGTAGTGGGGCTGCTCGCCCTCGGGCTCGTCAGCTGCAAACCGCCGTCCAACGCGCAGCCGCCCAAGTCCACGCTCGTCGTGGGCCTCGATATCTCCGGCTCATTCCGCAAGAGCGGTCAGTTCGACGACGCGCTCCGCTACGCGGCGCTGTACATCTATGGGCACATCAACGCGCTCGGCGGCTTGAAGCAGGCCACCGACGTGTTCGTGGGTTCGCTCGGCGGCGAGCACGTCGGACAGCCGAAGAGCTTCCACCCGATCCAGGATCTCTCGGGGAAGACGCCAGCCGAAATTGAAGCGAGCCTTCGCGCGTGGTTCCCGGAGGACGATCCCGTCACCGACTTCAACTCTTTCTTCGAGCGGACCGCGGTGCACATCAAGCGCCAGAACCTCGTGCTTGCTCCGCTCAACATCGTCCTGTTCTCCGATGGCGTGCCCGATTTCCCCGGGGCCGGCCGCATGAGTGCCCCGACGCTCTACGCCAAGATCGACGTCAGCCCGATCGAATACTTGTCGCGCAACGTCACGATCCGATTGCTGTACGCACAACCCCAGGTGGCGCAGAACTGGGAGAAACTCGTCCCGCGCAACCGCGTGAAAATCTGGACTCAGGACCAGAACGTGATGGTGGGCTGGCACCGCCATGAGGTGCAGGGCGTCGCCATGCAGCGGCAAGACTCATTGTGGAGTTGGACGCAGCAGATTGTCGACTTCCGCGTCCGCCGCGGCAAAATCCTCTAAAAAAACGGTGTTACATACGCACCACTCACCACGCACCACGCACGAGTGCGAGCCAATCCTCAGGCTTCACCGCATCATGCGGCACGAGCCCCCGCCACAACTTGTAGCGCAGCTTCCGCCAGCCCTTCGGCTCTGGTCCCAGCACGAACGGTAGCAATCGGCTGATGCGGCGGCGCAGCGCGCGCCGCGCGCCCCGCCACGTGCTCCCGTCATGCGGCCGATACTGGGCCCAGCCGATCGATCCACACAGGCCGGCCGGCCCGAAGTCGTCCGAGTCGAGCAGCTCCTCGGCGAACACGCGTACCGGGCCTTCGAAGGTGTGGAGCACGTCGTGCAACGCGACGATCGCGCCCGGGACCAGGTGCGGGCGAAACAGATCGATATCCTCCTTCGCCCCGCGGTAGGTGTGGTCGCCGTCGATCCAGAGAAACCTGATCGGACGGGTCCAGCCGCGCGCCAAGTCACGGGAGTACGCGCGATGGGCCTCGACGGTGCGCTCGACTCCCGCACTCCGCAGCGATGCCTGAAAGTCATTCCACGACGACTGTCCGGAGCCGTGACCGAAATCGGTGACTGCGGGCGCGGAGTGCGGATCCACGGCGACGACCGGGCCCAGATCGTAGCGCTGTGCGACAGAAGCCAGGCCGACGGTGGACTTTCCCTTGAAGCTCCCAATCTCGAGGATGGTGCCCCCCGCGGGAGCGCAGGCCGCGACGAGGGCGAGAAAGCGGCCTTCACGTTCGGTGAGGAAGCCCGGCGCAGCCCGCACGCGGGCCCACGCCTCATCGATGGCAGCGGCGAAATCGGGCGGGACAGACGGCTGACGGCCGATGGCCGATGGCCTTATCAGCAGTGCTGCTCGAATGCGGCGGTCAGATCGGCCGCGATGTCCGTGGCGTTGCGCCCCTCGATGTTGCGCCGTTCCAGCATGAACACGAGGCGCCCGTCCTTGAACAGGGCAATCTGCGGCGACGAAGGCGCGTAGCCCGTGAAATAGCTGCGCGCGCGGGCGGTTGCGTCGGCATCCTGGCCCGCGAACACCGTCACGAGACGGGCAGGCTTGCGCGCATGCTGAATCGCGAGCGCCGCGGCGGGCCGAGCATTGCGGGCTGCACAGCCGCAGACCGAGTTCACGACGACCAGCGTCGGCGCGCGCTCGCTGGCGAGCACCGCATCTACCTCGTCGGGCGTCCGCAGCTCTTCAAAGCCCAGGCGGGTCAGCTCCTCGCGCATCGGGCGAACCATCTCCGGATCGTACATCGGGACATTCAGATTGCGCATGTGCTCCTCATTTCTTCAGAAACGTACTCAGCGCGGTACGAAAATCGGGCGTACTGCGGCTCACGGCATTGACGTCGGCACCGAGCCGAAGGCCATCGTCGAAGCTCAAGCCATCGAGTTGGTAGAACTGCTGCTTCGTGAACGCCAGCGCCGACGGGCTGGCTTCGGCCAGGACGCGCAGCACCTCCGCGGCCTGCTCCTCGAAGTCGGCGTCCTCGTAGACGCGCGACGCCAGACCCAACGCCGCGGCCTCGGTTCCGTCCAGCAGCCGGCCGGTCGCTGCGAGATCGAACGCGATCTTCTCGCCCACGACGCGCCGCAGCATCGTCATGACGATCGCAGGCACGAACCCCCGCTGCAGCTCCGGATAGCCGAACTGTGCCGACTCCGTCGCCAGAATGAGATCGCACGCCGTCGCGAGGCCGCAGCCGCCGGCCAGCGCCCGGCCCTGCACCAGCGCGACAATCGGTTTGGGCAGCCGCCGCATCCGCTGGAAGACTTGCGCGAAGTGCAGCGCCGCCTGGCGGTTCTGCTCGAGCGTGTGGTCGGCGGACGCGAGGAGCTCGTTCAGATCCATCCCCGCGCAGAAGTCCCGGCCGGCGCCGCGCAGGGCCACCACGCGAACCCCCGCGTCGAGGTCCGCGCGCTCGAGCGCCGCGAGCAACCCGTCGATCATCGCGGAGTCGATCGCGTTGCGCTTGTCGGCGCGGTTGAGCGTCGCGGTCATGATACCGCCCGCGACCTGGAGGAAAACCCGTTCGCTCACGTCTTCACCTCGATCTCCATGCGAAGCAGCGCCGTGGAGAACACCTTCCCCTGGGCATCCGTCTTGAGCGAAACGGTGCCGCCGCCGTCCAGCGCGCCGTGCAACAGGAAGTTGAGCGCGTGGAGGTTCGGCAGCTCGAAGCGCTCGACCGGTCCGTTGATCATGCCCTTAAAATGCCGCGCCACGCGGGCCGCCGTCACCTGCTTCACGAGGATCGGATAGTCCTTCGGCTTCAGGGCGATCAATCCAATATTGGCTGTATCCCCTTTATCTCCTGACCGGGCGTGGGCGAGATCAACGAGCCGCCGTTTCATGTTTCAATCAGCTCCACGGCCGGCTCCACCATTTTCTTGTCGATCAACGCCGGCCAGTACGCCACGATCTCCTCCGGCTTCGGCCGGCCCCCCGCGAATCCCGTGACACTCGGGGGGCCGTTGAGAATGAGTGGCGCGATTTCGCGCGTGAAGCGGTCCACGGGTGCCTCGTCGCGCGCGCGCACGCCCACCCGCAGCTGCACCTCGGGGATCGCCGCGACATCGATGTCTTTCAATCCTAACGGCCCGTGCGTGGCGTCGGCGCCCACGAACTCGGTATGCATTGCCTCGAACGTGAGCCCCAGGTCGTCGAGGCGTTGACGCAGGATGCGATCGGCCGCTTTCGCCTTCTCAAGGGCGTCAGGCCAGGCGTACACGAGTGTCCCGACGGCCTTGTAACCATAGAAGTAGGCGACCGAGACTTTCAGCTTGTCGGTCGCGGGTTTTCCCTTGATGCCCGACACGCGGACGCGGTCCTTCCCTGCCTGCTTAAGCTGGATGGTCGTAAAGTCGGCGACACCGTCGGGTGTGATGTAGGCGTTTGGGTCGCCCATTTCGTAGACCAGCTGCTCGGTCACGGATGCGACGTCGATGCGGCCGCCCGTCCGCGGGTGTTTAACGATGTCGAAGCTGCCGTCGCCGCGCGCCTCGACGATCGGGTAGCCGACGTTGGCCATGTCCGGGATCCGCTTCCAATCGTGGAGGCAATTCCCGCCGCTGCACTGCGCCCCGCACTCGATGATGTGGCCCGCGACCGTGCCGGCCGCAATCCGATCCCATGCGTCGTCCGCCCATCCGAACGCATGCATCAACGGCCCGAGCGTCAAGCCGGTATCGGTGACGCGCCCGGTGATCACGACCTGGGCGCCGCGTTGGAGCGCCTCGACGACCGGCGCCGCGCCGAGGTAGGCGTTGGCCGAGAGCACACGATCGCGCACGTCATGCAACGGCCGGCCGGTGTCGAGATTCTTGAGATCGTGACCCCGGGCGATCAAGCCGTCGAGCCGACCGAGCAGATCGTCGCCCGTGACGACACCGATGGTCAGCCTGCCGCTCAAGCCGAGTTTCCGCGCCACGGCGGCCACGGCCATCGCGCAGGCGCGGGGATTCACGCCGCCGGCGTTGGCGGTGACTTTGATGCCCCGCTCCACGACCGTGGGAAGGATCCGCTCCATTTGCGTGATGAAATCGCTGGCGTAGCCACGGGCCGGATCACGCGATTTCTGTTTCTGCAAAATCGACATCGTGACTTCGGCGAGGTAATCCATCATCAGGTAATCGACCGGACCACCGGTCACCTGACGGTACGGCGCTTCCAGCCAATCTCCCCAAAACCCCTGCCCGCCTGCGACCCGCACCGTCGTAGGACGGCTGATCATTTGAGCCCGCCAGCTCCACGAGCGGGCGGCGTCACGACAGTCCGCCGGGCCGCCAGCGACCCGGTGACCGTCGTGACCCGTGTCTCGACCAGAGTCGCGAATCCTTCTGGCAAGTCGAGCGGCGGCGGGTTGGGCGGCCGGATGACCGTGCGTCCTCCCGCGACTACCGACAGCGAGCTCCCTACGCCAACCGGCTCGTCGGGGCCGAGGAATCGGACCTGCGCAGTGCCGCGCCAGGCGTGACCGGGGAGGCGCGCGAACGCTGGATAGAACTCGACGGTGAGCGGGACGCCGATCAGTGAATCGGACAGCGCCATGCTCAAGCGACCGAACGCGTAGTTCACCGGCTGGTTGCCGCCGCGTACCTGCTGGCCGGTCGAGTCGTAGACGGTGACCGACAGGTCGGTCAGCTCGTCCCAGAGATCGGGCGGCAGCTCGAGATCCACTTCCATTCGCTTCGCCCAGCGCGGCGCGCGCACATGCAGCGACTCCGGCGGCTGCCCGCGGCCCGCGATCGCATAGCTCCGCTCGGCGCCCACGAGCCGGTAGGCGAGCTGTCCGCTGGCGGTCGCGCCGGCCGTCTCGCCGGTGAGCACACTCGAAGCTTCCAGGGCCGCGCCGTTTTGCGTCACGGCGAGCGCGACCGGCCCCAATTCGGCACGCACCGTCACGGTCGCTGCGGTCAGGGGCGGCGCGACGACGTCGAGCTCGTAGACTCCGGGGACGACGTCCTCGGCGCGCACCGTGATGACCGCGCTGCCCCGCTGCTGCTGGCCGAGGTCGATGTCCTCCGGGGCGGACCGCGCCGGCTCGCCGTTCGGCTCGTACAGCCGCACGGTCGCCTGCTGCGCCAGCGAATCGGGCAGCGTGACGGTCGCTCGCAACGTCGAGTTGTCCTGCGGGACGCGCAGGAAGTAGCGCTGCACCGCACTGGGTCCCACGACGCGCCGTTCGTCGAACAGGACCTTCGTCGTGAGGTCCGTGGGCACGATGACGGTGTTGACGAGTGCAAACAGCGGGCCGGCGATGGTATCGCGTGGGTTGCGTGCGGTGACCGTCCCGACGTACACCCCCGGTGCCGTCAGAACGCCCCGGTTATACGTGACCGCGATCTGGGTCGTGCGCGGACCGGCGTCCACCGAATCGTCTACGCTGAGCCATGACACGTCCGCGCGCAGCGTAAACTCTGCCGCGCGCAATCCGGCGATATGGCGCACGGTGAACGTCTCGACGCTGTCCTGCGGTCCGGCAAAGCCGTTGCGGCGGAACGCGGCAGTGACGCCGGTGGATGCGTGCACGCTGTAGATCGAGCCCTGGTGTCCGCCTTCGAGCCACTGATACGCCGTCTCGAGCGCGGGGACTCCCGCGCCGTCGTCGATGATGCGGGCACTATTGAATGGACGCGCCGACATCCGGAGCGCCTGGGCGATGTCGGTCGCCGTGGCGCGGCGGCCCTCCTGCGCCAGTGCGGAGACCAAGCACGCGGCGAGCCCGGCGGCGTGGGGAGACGACATGCTGGTGCCGCCCTTGATCTCATTCCCGGTGTCCCAGCGCGGCACGCTCGAGAACGCCACGCCCGGCGTCACGATGTCCGGCTTCGCCAGCTCGCCGCCGCGAGAGCTGAACCATCCCAGGACGTCGCGCGCGGGTGGGACGCCGGGCTGTGGTGCCGCGGCGAAGACGCCGGGATAGGTCGCGCCGACCGAGAGCGCGAGATCCGCTGAACCGGGGAAGCCCACTGTGGACAGGCCCGGCCCATCGTTCCCGGCACTGATCGTGAAGACCGCTCCGGGATGCGTGAGCAGGAACGCATCGATGATTGAGTCGATCACGGCGCGCCCCTCGTGCTCGTTGCCCACGCCGAAGCTCATGTTCAGCACCAGGGGGAGATTGCGTTGCGCGGCGTAGCGTGCGGCGTAGTCGATCGCGCGCATCATGCTGCCGTGCACGGTGACGCCGCCGCGCGCGTTGTTCGCGATCTTGAGGCCCATGATCTGCGCGCCCGGCGCCACGCCGTTGAATCCGGCCACGTCGAACAGATTGTAGCCGGCGGCGATGCCCGCGACGTGCGTGCCGTGGCCCGAGGTGTCGAAAAAGAGATCGAGCACCGGTGTGCTGTCCGCCGCGGTTTCGCTGAAGTTCGCGACGATGGTGAGAGGTTTGGTGCCGAGCGCGATCATCTCGCGCCCCTGGCGATAGTCGTGCAGTGGCATTTCGTCCTCGAACGAGCCGTCGAGGTTCGTATCGAGGAATGCGACCCAGCCATCCGATGCCTTCACGACGACGACGGGAAACTCATCGGTGTTGCGGCCGTTGCCGTTGACGTCGCCCGCCGGTGGCCGGCCGAGCGGCAGCTCGCGGAACACGCCACGATACCAGGTCGTGGCGGTGGTCAAGCGGCCGATCCGGGCCGCGCCCTTCATTTCACGTTCGGTCGGCGCCGGGAACGCCGTCAGCGGGATTCGTCCCTCGCCGGAGAAATCGCGCAGCTCGATCACCTTGGGGGCGCCCGTGCTGGTGGCGATCAGTCCCGGCACGCCGGGATCGATCCCGCTGTCCAGAATCGCAATCAGCACCCCTCGGCCGTCGTACGTCGGATGGAGCGCGCGGAAGATGTCTACGCCGGTGCTCTTCAGCGGCATCAGCCCCAGCATGTAAGCCACCGCTGGATCGACCGCGGGCTGCGGCATCGCGGCGCGGCTGCCGTCTGAGGGGACGGCGGACGCCGGCGTCGGTGCCTTGGGCTTGAGCTGACCCGGTTTCGTGACGCCCTTGGCGCTGGCGCAGGCGGCGATGATGGCGAGCGAGAAGAGTGCAACAGGCTTCAGCATGCGGAGACACTCGGCAGAGCAAAGGCCCCCAGGTGGGGGCCGGTGAATTCGTTGGCGACCTCGAGGAGAAACGCGAGCGTATCGCGCGTCTCCTCGGGCGTCAGAATCGCATCGACAAACCCGCGCGCGCCGGCGAATTTCGCGTCGAGTTGCTGTTCGTAGTCGGCACGCATCGCCTCGACGGCGGCGGCGTTATCCGGCTTCGCGGCCTCGCCGCCGTACACGGCCTGGACCGCGGACTCCCCCTCCATTACGCCCATCCGACCCGTCGGCCAGGACACGATGAAATCGGGATCGAACCCCTGTCCCGCCATTGCATAATAGCCTGCGCCGGACGCGTGATTGACCGTGAGGACCAGCTTGGGAACCGTCGCCGTCGCCATCGCTTCGACGAACCGCGCGCCGGCCCGGATGATGCCGGTGTGTTCCGCCTCGGTCCCGACCATGAAACCGGACACATCCTGAATGAAGAGCAGCGGCACGCGCTCACGGTCGGCATTCTCGATGAAATACGCCACCTTCTCGGCGCTTTCCGTATAGATGATGCCGCCGATGCGGGGGGCTTCGCCCGTTTTGCCCTTGATCACGCCACGCGAATTGGCGATCACCGCCACGTGCCGGCCCTCGATCGCACCGTGCCCGCAGGTCATCTCGGGTGCGACGTCGGGCTGGAACTCATCGAGCCGCCCGGCGTCCAGCAGACACTCGAACAGCGCTCGTACGTCGTAACTCATGCGGTGATCCACCGGGATCAGGTCGTAGAGCGCCTTCGTGTCGCGCTTCGGCGCCGGATAGGTCCGGCTTGCCAGCGGTGAATGCGGCAAGCGGCCGACGTACTCGCGGATCCGGGCCAGGCACTCCGTGTCGTCTTTGGCTCGGTAGTGCGCAACGGCACTGATCGCGGTATGCGTCCTTGCGCCGCCCAGCGTTTCCGCGTCCACCACCTGCCCCGTCGCTCCTTTGACCAGATTCGGGCCGCCCAGTCCCATGAATGACGTGCCATCCACCATGAAAATCACGTCCGACAGCGCCGGTAGATACGCGCCGCCCGCGATGCACGGACCCATGACGGCAGCGATCTGCGGCACCTTGAGATAGCGGCGCATGATCGAGTTGTAGTAGAAGATCCGGGCCGCCCCATACTGACCCGGGAAGACGCCGCCTTGATACGGCAGGTTCACGCCCGCCGAGTCCACGAGATAGATGATGGGGATGCGCTGGCGCATCGCGATCTCCTGCGCGCGCAGGATCTTCCTGATCGTCTCTGGCCACCAGGAGCCGGCTTTCACCGTGCCGTCATTGGCGACCACCACTACCGGGCGGCCGCCGATGCGGCCCAATCCGGTCACCACGCCTGCCGCCGGCGCCTGGCCGTCGTACTGATCCCAGGCGACGAGCAGCCCGATCTCGACCCAGGGGCCGTCCTTGTCCAGCAGGGCCGTCACGCGTTCGCGCGCGGTCAGCTTTCCTTGATCGTGCTGGCGCTTGATCCGCTCCGCGCCGCCGCCCTGCTCGAGGCGTGCGCGGAGCTTCTGGTATTCTTCGCTGAGCGTCTTGAGGCGACTCACGCGGCGACGTGCTCCGCCGCCCACTCCTGGATGTATTTGATGAGGTCGGACGTCGGCGTGCCCGGGCCGAACAGCTTGCCCGTGCCCTGCGATTCCAGCGCGCTCATGTCTTCGGGGGGAATAATGCCACCGCCGGTCAGCAGCACGTCCTGCCGGCCGGCAGCGTCGAGCAGTTTGCGGACGCGCGGGAACAGCGTCATATGCGCGCCCGACAAGATCGACAGACCGACGACGTCCACGTCCTCCTGGATCGCCGCCTGCGCGATCATCTCGGGCGTCTGGTGCAGGCCGGTGTAAATGACCTCCATCCCGGAGTCGCGGAGCGCCGCGGCCACGACTTTCGCGCCGCGATCGTGTCCGTCCAGGCCCGGCTTGGCCACCAGGATGCGAATGGGACGACGTCGCGCGGTCATCAACGGCGGAAGCGCAGCAGCGCGGCCATCACGTCTACGCCGCGGCGTGCCTTCTCGTCGTACAGGACGTCCACCTGGGACCGTTGGCGCAGCGCGTCTTCCACCGCTTCGTCGATCCGCGGATCGTCATCCTGGCCGTCTGCCAGCAGCGTGCGCACCTGGCCGCGCGACAACGCCTTGAGTGTGGGATCGACGCCGTTCACCGCCCAGCCCTCCGGGACGCCGTCCTTCAGCGCTTCCGCGTGCGCTCGCTCCCAGGCGCGTTCTCGCTCTTCACGCAGGGCCAGGGCCGCATCGCGCACTTCCGCCTTCGTGGCCGTCTTCGGATTGAGTTTCACCACGCCCATCACGAGATCGTGCAGGTAGGTGTGAAGGTGGGGGATGACGGCGCCGCCGTCCGGACCTACGCCGCCGATGAGCAGCCCCGCGAGCGGCCGCACGCGATGGATATTGAAAACCCGGTCCGCGATCTGCGCGTAGAACCGCTGTTTCTCGGTGCGAATGCGCATGTGGTAGTTGTGCTCGCCCGCGCTGCCGGAGGGTGTTCCCGCCCGCGCCATCACCTGCCGCTGATGCGAGCCGTGGAATTTGCTCGCGCGCGAGGCGTCGAGCGCCGGGAGCGCAGTGAGCTCCACGCAGTCGTACGCCGTGACCTCAAAGAATCGGGACGCCGTCCGGTCGTAGACCACCACGAGAATCGTCCCGAACTCCTCGTCGAGGGCAACGAGCTCGCGCACCAGCGGCTCGTGTTCGACCCCGAGGCGGGAGCGATGCACGTGCGGCAGCGGCAGCGTCTCAAACAAATCAAGCCCCTGCGATGCGAAGATCGCGATCGCGCGCGTGCTCGGCAGGTGATTCGGCTCCTCGAGGTAGTCGAGCACGCGCTGTAAATCGGCCGCGATCACCTCGCGGTCCGCGTGCCCCAGCGACTGCCTGGAGAGTGCGTCGGCAGCTTCCTTGACCCGGTTCTTCATCTTGATGAGGTACTTGCCGCGAGTCCGGTCGCGGGGCTCGAGCTTGAGGTAGCACGTCACGACCCAGTACGGGCCTGGGTCGATCGTCGCCAGCCGCTGAACCGCGGCATGGACGTCCTGCTCGGTGATAAGGGCGGGGAGTGTGCTCATAGTCTAGAAGAACACCGGTTCGCGGTACGCTCCCCACACGCGTTCCAGCGCATGGCGAATCTCGTACAACGTGGCATAGACACGCGCACAATCGAGCATTGGGGGGATCACGTTCTGATCGGACTCGGCCGCCTGGCGCAGCGCCTCGAGGCGGCGCTCGACCAGCGTATTG
>Ga0209056_10001515_pt1 | contig 25623 bp, 23 predicted proteins | sample GraSoiAngelo_114_FD_185876 | JGI IMG/M metagenome (GOLD analysis project Ga0209056, IMG submission 185876) | Grasslands soil microbial communities from the Angelo Coastal Reserve, California, USA - 14_0903_13_40cm (SPAdes) (version 2) | ecosystem: Environmental > Terrestrial > Soil > Grasslands... | reverse complement strand
ATTGTGGTGATTTCGTGTGGTTCGAAACGAAGCGGCTTGCACTTAACTTAAACAAAGGACACACGTAACTTGCATTCGTTGTACATCAATCCCGGCCGAATCCCTGCTGCGGCACGGCCGCGGAAATCTTCGGTTTTGAGCGGCCTTGCCGCACTCGGCTGGTGGTTCTCATTTGAACTATGAGCTTTGGCCCTCACATACGTACAGGCCATCTTTCACAGTGCCGCAGGCCCATCCCACAGGCAAATTTAATCTAGTCTGTAGGACGCGTCTCGAACTTGGGGTCTTTTTGTAATCTTTAGCCAGACTTGCCCGTTGAAAAGTCCTTCTGGCAGCTCGCGGAGAAACAATCCTCTCTTCCGGCACTCAACATCGATCCATTTTCTGCTATGTCGAACCTGGCCTGGCATAGCCCGCTCATGGCTTCTACCCACCCACTTGTCTCCCTTGTAGTCGCCGCGTCCAAACCATCCGACCGGCAAATACGAGGTCAGGAAAAAGGCATCTGGCGTGCTATGTCGAACGAACTCATCCAACATCACGCAAATCTGGGCCTTAGACGCGTGGCTCCAGATCGAACGCGCCAGCACGCAGTCAAAGGGAGCATCAAAGACAGAAAAATCAAAACGACCATTCGTGTCAAATCTCGGCTGTTTGCTTTCCAGCAGACCAGGTTCCAACAAGCTCTCGATTCCCTTGTGCAGCATTTCCCTGTGAGGTTCAATACCGAAGTAGCACGCGCGATCGAGAAAATGAATAAGCCAATAGCCGCCCCGCAGGCAACCGCAGCCTATGTCGAGGACTTTCGAAGACGGATACAATCCTTCGCGAATCAACATCGCGAACTGCAGGCGACCGGCAATTTCAAAAAACTGTGTAGGTCCACCGAGGAAAATCTCTTTGCTGATCCTTTCAGCAATTTCTTGCAATCTCATACGAGGGCCACCGTTTCAGATATCCTGGTGGAAGTTTTCTGTAGCCGGTGCTCCCACCAGGGCTTCGGCTGGTCTCTGCGCTTGCGGTCCGAGTTCGCCCACTCGAAGAGCATTGTTGGTCACAAAGGCCCACGCTATGCAGACTCCATAAGTCAATCCTGCCGCCGCCATTTGCATCAGCAATTGCTGGTAGTTGTGGGTAACGAACCAGCGTTGCATCAGCAACAATACCCCAATCATTGGAATGCAGGCCAACAAGGGCAGCGTGTAGGCTTCCCTGAGAAACGTCCGCAAGCGAATTCCGAGTTGCCGGCATAGGTGGACAGGCAGAAAAAAAAGCATCGTGCAGGTGAGGGGAATTGCTGTCCCTACAGCGTCGCCGATAATTCCATAGGGCCGCACGAGGAGAATGCTCAAAATCAGATTCGAAATACCTTCAACCAGAGTGACTATGGCGAGCGTGCGGTGTTTACCCATCCCAAACAACACGCGTCCTGAGGCGGATTGCGCCAGCATGAGGGTAGAAGGAATCAGCATGATCAGGAGCACCGGGTAACTCTGCGCAATATACTTCTTGCCAACCCACACTTCAATCACAGACTTCCCCAAAATGATGAGCAGGGCGCAAATGGGAAAAATCATAAAGGCGCAGAACCGATTACCCGCAACGAAGATCTTCCGGAGCCGGTCAATATTCCCTATGGCATCTGACTGGCTGGACATCGGGACAAAGATTTGCGAAAGGCTCGTGACTACCTCTCCCGCATAATCCACAATCCGTGCGCCGATATTGAAGTAGGTGATAGCAGCAGCGGAGAGAAAGGTGCCTATAACGATTTCGTCAGTCTTGAATCGCAGACGACCAGCGACGATAATCATGAATGTAACACCACTGTAATTCGCCATTTCGCGCAACGTGGCACCGTTTACATGCGACCACCCGAGCGGAACCGGCAGAAGCCGCTTGACTGCGGCGGCGCGAATCAGCGATGTCAAAATTGGCAAGGCAACAGTGATCAATGCGGCTGTCATTAGGCCGTACCCGAGCCTGAGAAACACCACAATCAGGGCCGCACGCGCAAGCGTAGAGGCAATGCTTGTCCAATTCAAAATGTCAAATCTCTGTAGGCCTTCCAATATTCCGCCGAAAACGCCCAAAGGGAACCCGAGAGCAACAGACGCGCCCACCATGAACAGAAGCCAGCGCGTTGTGACATAAAACTCCGGAGGAATGCGGAATATTCTGTCCGCATAAAGTGATACCGCGCATGTAACTAACAACGAGAAGACGCCCACGCAGCTATAACTGAATAAGCTCGTGTTGACCAATTTGGCGCTGTCCTCTGCATCTGCAATGGCTGTGAACTTGGAGACGTAACGCACAACAGAGGACCGGATTCCGAAATCGAACAGTCCGTAGTAACCGGTAATCGAAAAGATAAGGACCCAGATTCCAAATGCCGCATCTCCGAGTCGGTGCAGGATGAATGGGGACAGGAAGATCCCTACCGCCACGTTGATGCCCAGGGCGAACCAGCTGGAGCCGACGTTCTTGATGATTTGGACCTTCTCAAACTTGCGCATATGCTGCTGATGCCACTCTGACCTATTACAGGTTCAACTCTGGGCGGCTTACTTCTAGAGGTAATTTGCGAATCGGAGCCACTGTTCTACCAATCTCATTCCCTCATTGAACGACACTCGTGGACGATAGCCCAGTAGGTCGCGCGCTTTGTCTATCCGAAAAAATACAGTTGTGGTTTGAGTGGCGAATGTGACTTCATCCGGCATATGTTGCCCATTCGATTGGAGCGGTCGTATTTGTCGCGGTACACCAATGCGCGCACGAATTTTCTCTCGCTTTTCTTCTGGCAAAGATGCCAGCCAGCCCCATGCCATCGTGAGCAACCGTTCCGATGCCGGGATCTGAAGAAGCATCTGCCTGAACTCACGGCTCCGCAACACGCGCCCGGTCGCCTTAAATGAGGCTCTGATCAAGCCTGGACGTTTACTGTAATACTTGGCAACTTGCTCGCTATGCGCCTCATGTACTTGAGGCTTATTCTGCAACATTGCGATATGGGCGCGGATGAAATCGCCCCAGGTAATTGCTTCTCCATCAGTGATGAAAAACGTGTGCCCGATCGCCTGTTCGTTCTCCAGAGACAAAAATATCGCATCCACGAGGTTGTCTACATAGGTCGTGTTGCAAGACCCTCGGCCGTCATCGATAAGGACGACACGATTGTCCCGCAGATTCTCAATTAACCGCGTCGACCAAGCGGAGAAAGGCCCGCAGACGATCGATGGCCGTAGAATGACCGCGGACAGCCCACGTTTGCCAAACTTCAGTACCACTTGTTCGGCGCGGGCTTTGTTGTCACAGTATTGATCACCAGTAAGGCGCACCGGAGCCTCTTCGGTTTCGCAGCCTGGCGGAGGTGTTAAACCATAAACCGCGGTAGTGCTCATGTGCACAAATCGCTTCACGCCGGACTGAACGCAAATTCTCAGCAGGTTTTCGGTTCCTTGCACAATAGCGCGGGCGTCACCCAGGCCGCAGTGAATCACTAAGCTCGCACCCGCCAGTGCTTCGCGTAATGAACCTGGATCCAGCAGGTTCCCAGGGCAGAGTTCGATCGGAAGCCGGGCAATACGGGCCGCACGATGCGGCGAATGCACTAAGGCGCGAACTCGACTTGCTCCAGCCTGTACCAGGCGTTCGCATACGCGGCCGCCAATAAAGCCTGTTGCCCCCGTGACAAATATCGACTGCTCTTGCCAGCTCACGCCGAAAGCCCGCTGCTTTCGGCTTGCAATTGAGCCCATGGTTCGGCAATGCGTCGCTTATGGGTGTAGCAGGCCTCCACGAGCTCGATGACACGCAAAGCCTGCCAGCCATCGACTTTCAACTTTTGACGGCCGCGGATGCTCTCGATGAAGTTATCGAGCTCCTTCGCATAACTACTTGAGGAAGCACTGTTCTCCAGGCGCAAGGTTTGGCTTATTGGCGTTCCAGCTAGTTCGCGATGAAGTATGATCACCTCCGGGTCGGCAACCGGGATCTCCGCAGTTGCCTGAGCGCCCAGCAGGAGAAAACGATTCTTCAGGGTATAGGTACGACTTATCCGCAATCGGCCCTTTACCCTTCCGTAAGATCCGTCGTGCTGCAGATCGACTATGGCATTAGCTTCTATCCCGCTACCCCAATCATCATCCTGATAGTCGAAGCCCGAGACTGGTCCAAGCCAGTCGATTACCTTGTCAAGAAGATGAACTCCAAAGTCGATCAGCACTCCGCCGCCTGCTAATGCTTGAGAAAAATAAAATTGCGAGGCGCTTCTCCAGTCAAAACTCCCGCCACACTCCCAGTCATACCTGTCGAGGGTGCCCAGCAAGCCCTCCTCGAGCACTAATCGTAAGAGACGGTGACTATCGAAGAACCGCCAGTTCATTCCAACCGCGAGCAATCGGTTCTTCTGCTGTGCCAGTTCGCAGCAAGCCAGCCCATCGGCAGCCGTAGTGGAGAGCGGCTTTTCACAAAGCACGTGCACCCCAGCACTCAATGCTCCCTGATTGACAGTGGCATGCATGTCGTTTGGTAGGGCGTTGATTATGGCGTCAACCCGGCCGAAGACAGAGCGATAATCCGCTAGGATCTCGCACTTCGTCCCGAGAGTTCCTGCCAATAATCTGGCTCTCTTAATATCGGCGTCGACCAGCGCGACTAATTCGACTTCTGGGTGAAGTAGAACCGTTTGTAGATGTGCACTCCGCGTGATGGCGCCGCAACCAAGAATGGCAATCCGGATTTTATCTGCCATCAGCGTCGCTCCCGCTGCAAACCGGTCGCCAGAGCTTCAGGAGTATAGCCCACGCTTATAGTCACCAGTTCGTAACCAAGCTTCACCATCAGCGGCGCCCAGGCGGTCTCAATTTCACTGACAGAACTCTCCGGGAGTTTTGTTCTCCAGCCACCCGCAACCGCAGTTCGCACGAACGGTATATCTGAACGCTTGTTTTTCGTGGAAACCCATTGCTCTCCCTGGATCTTTTCTAAACTACGCAGGCGTTCCGCCGAGCTCCGCTGCACCGTTTGCGAAAGCGTTTGAGGCGTGGCATTGACGCCAAGAAAAACAGCGACTTTGCTCAGTTCGCTCTCCGTGTCTGCAATCATGTCTTCATAGCGAAGCAGCAGGAATCCCGATTGCCCGCCTCGCGCGGAAATCCAGCTGCCTACGTTCTCGCGCCACGTACCCCAGGAGGCAGAGCTAAGCCTGCCGGCTACGAAATCGCTGACATACCTGGTTAACGGATACTCATCGTGAATTTGTCTATATTTCCGTTGAAAGTCGTAGTACGACAGCGCGACATCGCGGGGGTCGCGGACGATGTAGACGATTCTCTTGAATCGATGGTCAAAATACTGATGGCTCTTGATAACTCGCGGCCTGGGAACCCGCTTGAGGTAGCGGCTGGACTGAGCTTCGCTGTCGGGTACCCATCGTTCAATGTTGAAAAATGTGGCTGGCTCCTCCGGATGCAGCAGATTGGCGATCAAAAACCGTGTCCAGGTGTTGCCCGAACGCGGGTATGAAACGATGAACGTGTCGTCCGGATACACGGCCATAGTGCGACCGGCAATATCAGTGCCGGCCAGATACTTGAGGACCTGCTTGACACGGTAAATCACCGGGCCGCTCCTCCCAGCACAGATGCGGTGAACCGGAAACCTTGAGTACTCGACTTTTCATCAGATGCTAGCTCATATCCTAGCGAGGTCATCAAGGATCCCCAAGCAGCCTCAAGTTCTGCGACCGAGTTCTTGGGCAGCTCCGACTTCCAGCCGCCTGCTTTGGCAGAGCGCACGAAGGGGACGTCTTGACGTGTCTTCCTTGTTGAAGACCAGAGGCCGGATTGCGCGTTTTCCAGCTTACGCATCTGGTCCGCCGAGCTGCGCTCGGCAGCCTGAGCCAGTAAAACAGGATCGGGATTCCTGCCCAGGAAGGACACCAATCTGGAGAGTTCCGGTATCGTTTCGCTCACAAGGTCTTCGTAGCGCAAGAACAGAAAAGTGGACGCCTGATAGCGTGTTGCCAGCCAGCTCCCTACGTTTTCGCCCCAGGACGCGTACGGACTGGTCGCGCCAGCGACGAACCTAGTGACGAAGCGCTCGATTGGAAAATTATCTTCAATCATGCGGCGCTTTCTATGAAAGTGGTACTGCGAAACTGCGACATCGCGTGGGTCACGGACGATGTAGACGACCTTCGGATAACGTGGGTCGAAGTACTGGTGGCTCTTGATCACACGCGGCCGCGGCATGGCGTCCATTTTCCTCTTCGAAAGTGCTTCGGGGTCGGGAATGAGCTCGTTGATGTTACCAAAATCGGTCTGGATTTCCGGATGCAAAAGATTGGCGATCAGAAACCGAGTCCATGTGTTACCGGACTTCGGGTACGAGACGATGAAGACATCGTCCGGATAGACCAGCAGATTGCGTCCTGGATGATGCAGGCCAAGCATACGCCTGAATCCAGCTTTGATATGCCCCAACATTGTGCCACCCTCTATCTTTCCTGACGAGAAATTCGGCTTAAGGTCTCTCTACAAACTCAACTCAACGAAATCATCTATTTATTTCGTGGCGGCAACTTCCCTTCATCAAATATCAGTTCAGCATGTGGCTGAAATCTTTTCAAGCTACGTGCGGAATGCGTGGCTCGCAACCGGTCGCGGAAATGCGACCAGCGTTCGTAGGTGTTATACGCGTGCTTAAAGACGTGCGGAGCGCGCTTTAAACCAAAAATTGCCCAATTCAGCTTCGCGCTTTTAGCTAGAGTTCGCGCACGCTCAGCGGCTTCCAGTGCAAGGGGATATTCACCCGACGCCGAGTGCTGTTTCAATAAGTCTAGTTGAGATCGCACCTTCGTCCTGCGGATGCATTGCTGGATCAACTTCTCCTGGGCTTTTGATACAGGCATCGTCGAAGCGATTTTCCCATACACATCAATTAGAGCACATTTCATCAGGTAGAGACTGGAGGATAAGCCATCCGGCGACAATAGGTGATAGAGGGACGGTTCATGGCAATAATTCATGCGCGTGCCGCGAAAAGCCATACGCAACCACAAATCGAAGTCCTCGCAGCGGGAAAACTGTTCGTCGAAGAGTCCGGCATTGATAAGAGCGTCCCGCGATGCGACTACCGAAGATGTCCCGATGGCGCAGTCCTCGGCTAGTAAGGACTCAAATGTGACAGGAGGATGCTGGGGTTGCTGACCGAAAGCATGCCCGACTACCACGCCTTCCTTCATAAGAATCGAGTCGGAATAGACCAATCCCAACGACGGCTCTTCGGCTAGCATTGCTAATTGATTCGCAATGTGGCCAGGAAACCATGCGTCATCGCTGTCGAGGAAAGCTATAAGCCTCCCGTTCGCCTGCAGGACGCCAGTGTTGCGGGCCGCGCTCGGCCCCCCATTCGGCTGCTTGAGATAACGGATTCGCTTCTGATACGGCATCAGCGCTTGCTCGAGCAAGTCCGTATCCGGCGAGCCATCGTTTACAACAAGGACCTCGTAATCAGTGAAGGTCTGAGCAAAGACAGATTCCAATGCCTGGGCGATATGGCAGGACGACTGAAAGGCCGGGATCACAACACTAACAAGCACTTGATATGTGGCCCTCCAGAATCGAAGCCTGATTCTACCATTATTGCTTGTCACTATAACCAAACGGTATCTCATGTCGCGCCCGCACGGGATCCCCCGAGGAGCATATTCCATCTCGTCGTGTTCTCACCCCCTCAAGTACAGAACTGTAACTCGACAGAAAGGGGCCCCTGTCTTTCGCGTTTCGAAGGCGGGTCTTTGGACTTAACCGCAAAAATGCTTGCCCGATAGCCGTTCTTGGTCATCCTAACAATAAGAGTGACTCCGTAGACGGGCGCGCGGAGCACAGAGTGCGCTGGGCTTGCACACGGGCAATGCAGAGGGCACACTTGACTTTGGCTTGTGATGCTCATTTACTCGGTGCTCAGATAGACTCGCCATGCAGTGGCGACGGCCCGACGCGCCTTGGGAACTTGCTCTCGGTCCCAATGACAAGATGGCGAAGCGTCCCACCGAGTCGGGCAAACACAATGGGCATGCAGAACCATTCTCATTCTTTCTAAGATTCTTTGGTAGTGGTGCAGTTCAAACTGCACCACTACCGATTCTTTGGAATAATCGCGATTTTGGCTGGAATCGGCATTAAATTGAAAGATCTGAAATTCAAACGCAAGCTCCCGCTAACATGAACCTGCCATGTCTTAGAGCGACATTGTCTTCCAAGCTGGCTCTGCAATCGAGTATCATAAGAAGGGTTTGGGGGCTATGTGGGCGTAAGGAGCGTTTTCCCATATGAAGCGATTTTCTTTGGTTTGCTTGGGATTCGGAATGTCGGTTCTCGCGGGGTTCGCTCAGAACACAAAACCAACTACGGTACTCGGCCACCGCACGAAAGCAAGGTCGATGCCTTCGATCACGGCCGCAACTCCCCGCCATGCGCTTACAATGCCAGATCCCAAGCCGCGCGCAAAAACCAGTAGTGTGGGTGACCAGCTTAACAAGCTGGAGCGCGATACGGCTAAATCCGCGGGACCAAGGAACAGGGACCAGAGCAACAAGACGGCACATGCCGGGACGGCGAAATCGAACGACACACCCGCAGCCCGGAAGGCAATGAATTTCAGTTACCAGGTGCCTCCTGGTCTTTCGAAGGGAAATCAAGGCAGCCAGCCGTCATCCCACTACAAATCGGCTCTACGGCGGCGGGTTAGCCACAGCGCTCGCTAGGCTGCGTGGTTTCAGTGGTTCCAATTTCTGGCTTCGTTCCTCGATCTGCGCAGGTTGCAAAGTAGATTTGGCGGTGCGGCTTTCGCCTGCTTCTTAAAATCTTTAACAAAACCATCACACGCAACCAAGCCCTGAGGGTGTGCTGACGGAGGCTATTCGGTCCATTAAAAATCGGGTTTAACAGGCTGCATGCCAGTGGGGCTGCTCCGGGTTTTGCCTCGCCAGCCGGGCGTTTTGGCGGGTTCTATAAAAGGGGATGTCATTGCCTAACCCGCGAACCCGTGCGCTCTGCCGCCGGAAAAACTCCACGCCAGCGAGTCTCACGGGCCGCCGTATGCCCCCTCGGACAACCCAACAAAGCCATAGGCCTCACATTGCCGCCACGCAGCTTGCAGGCGCTCCGCCACGGCACGAAGAACGCAGCAACTTATGGACCGGGATCCGGCGCAACGCCACGCTCTACAACAGAGCCGCGCACGGGGCTGGATGTCAGACAACTACCTTCTCCATGCGGAAGGGGAGAAGTGTTTTTTCTTGGTAAAACTGGCCCAGTCATTTGGCGCGGAACGCTTTAGGCTGCTTGTGGCTTCAGTTGCTCGGCGTCGAAGCTTTCTCCTTTCTTCCAAACGCTCAGGGTAATGGCAGCGATCTTGCGCGCCAGCGTCAAGCGCGCCATCGCCGGCTGCATGCCCTTTGGCCAGCAGGCCTTCATAGAACTCACGGAAGGGGCCGTGGATGGCGCTGGCCGTCGTCGCCGCACTCTTGAACAGGTTTTTCAGATCGTGATTGTGGTTGCGGTTGAGTCCGCGGATGAACACCGCGCACCAGTTGTCCGTCCTCGAAGCGGTAATCGGCGCTGCTACGCGTCTCCAAGGCCAGCCCGCAGTAGGCCCAGAACTGACGTTTGCTGCGGAAGCGGTGCGGCGTTTGTACCCGCCCGATCAATAACGCCGCGCGAATCGCACCCAGCAGAGGTACGGTGCGCAGCAGCTTCGCCGCAGCATGCTTGCGGCTCTCCAGCACCAGCTCTTCGTAGCGCCGACAGCGAAATATACGATTGGCACTCCCGGCTCTGGACGCTGACCTCGCCCATGAACCAGGCACGCGCTGCCCCGGTCTCACTACGACTGAAGGACGGCCGTGTAATGGTCATCGGCGGATTTGGCGATAGGTCAGTGCGACGGGTTGGCGCGAATGGCTGACAACCAGTAACGCCACGGATTACGGTAACTAATTCGCCGCTGAAACATTTGCCGCTGCCCACTACCTCTTCACGGTTTGTTCTGCGTACCAATGATGCCTCAGAACGAAGGTTCCGTTCCATGGCGCTTTGCCGGTTCCATAGTAATCAGATTCGATGACTCGAATCCGCACAGCGTCGTTGATCAAATCTGCTTCTGCGTTCTTGATATCGAGCCACACCCGTAAGCTGTATTCGCCAGGAGTCAAAGTCAGGCTTGGGATATCACAGATGAAGACTTGAGGTCCCACTCGCGCGCCCGCGGGCCGATTAGGTTCAAACTGGCTGTCCGCGGTGAAGACACGCTGCCCATAGGCATTATTGAAGCCGAGGCCGACATTGAAGTCCGCCGTCAGGTCGGGCAGTTCAAAATGCACTCGCACCTGCAAGCGCGCACCAATCAGCAGGCCTTCCACCAAGGGCCGGTTTCCGTCAGTGTAAAACTCCAGCTGCTTCAGGAGCGGACCAAGTGCGAACCGTCGATCAGAATCTGCGCTCAAATCCACTATATGTCCGGCGGAGTCGTGTGCACCGGAAATGAGGTTGAGGTAATCGAGAACTGCGTCCTTTGAGGTACCCTCAAATACAAGCGTTCCGCCGTCGAGCACAATTCCGCGCCTACACAGATTTTCAACTGCCGCCATGTTGTGGGAGACAAACAGCACGGTCCTCCCGACGCGGCTAACCTCGTTCATTTTGCCCAAACATTTCTTCTGAAATGCTATGTCACCAACTGAGAGCACCTCATCCACGACCAGAATTTCGGGATTCAAGTGGGCAGCCACGGCAAAGCCCAGCCTCACATACATGCCACTGGAATAGTGCTTCACTGGAGTGTCGAGAAATTTCTCCAGTTCGGCAAACGCGACGATTTCGTCGAACTTGGAAACGATCTCGGCCTTTCGCATGCCGAGAATCGCGCCGTTGAGAAAAATGTTTTCGCGTCCCGTTAGGTCGGGATGAAAGCCCGTTCCAACTTCCAGCAGACTGGCCATCCGGGCGCGCAGCACCACGCGCCCTTCAGTGGGATCAGTAATTCGCGAGATGACTTTCAGCAGAGTGCTCTTGCCTGCGCCGTTGCGACCGACAATTCCCACTACATCTCCCTCACCGACATTAAAAGTAACGTCCTTCAGAGACCAGAAGTGTTCCCGGCCTGCAGCTTCTGGAAACCGGAAACTGCCGCGAAATCGTCGCAGCGGCGAAGCCAATCGTCGCGCCAGCACTTCTCGCAAGCCACGTCGCAGCGAATCGCGCGGCAGCACGTATGCCTTTGACAAGTGCTCGATCTGGAGGATTGGCTGCACGTCAAATAATGTCGGCGAAACGCCTCTCCATTCGCCGGAAGATCAGCAGACCAAAAATAAAGAGTACAGCACTCACAATGAGCGACAATCCCATGACTGGCCCTGGGGAAGGACTTCCCAGAAGAGCATAGCGAAATCCCAGCACCACTCCAGCCATCGGGTTTAAGCCCATGAGTATTTTCCAGTGCCCGGGGATATAGCGAATCGGATAAATCACCGGAGTCACGAAAATGCCCATCTGAATGAGAAACGGAACCGCATATTTCACGTCCCGAAAGCTGACATTGAAAGCCGAGAGCGTTAGTCCTACGCCAGAGGCAGCGAGCACTGCGGCTAGGATGAAAACCGGCAGCCATAGCAGATTTGGCGAGATCGGCCAGCGGTAATGGAATATCAGCAGAACGAGAAAACCCAGAGTCAAGCCCAGATCGAGTAGCAGAGCGCCAATTGCCCCGAGCGGGATAAAGACTCGCGGAAAATAGACCTTCGATACGAGCTGCTGGTTGCTCACCAAGCTGTTGCTGGATTGTGAAACTGCGGTGGAAAAAAATGTCCAAGGTGCGAGTCCCGCGAACGCAAACAGCGGGTAAGGGGGACCATCACTTTTCACGCCCGCGAGCCGATTGAAGATAAAGGTAAAAATCAGCATCGCGATCAGTGGTTGCAAGACCGCCCAGAGTCCGCCAAGAAGCGTCTGACGATATCGAATCTTAATGTCCCGCCACACTAGAAAAGCCAGCAACTCCCGGTAGAGCCAAATCTCCTTGATGTCTATCGGTTGCCAACCCCGGCGCGGGCGGATCGTCACCTCAAATGAAGATGGCATGTGGCTCCTGATTGTGGGAAGCAAGCGGAGAGTGGAGTCCGGGTCGCGAATTTTGCCGCGTGCCATGTCAGCTTAACTCCAGATCTGCACCTTGGACGCGCGTCTGCAACCTGCGGTTTCCCTGAACGCGAGACTCCCATAAACGCGAGAATCCCATAAATCAGAGGTGCTTGTCCAGATTACCGGCACGTTACCGTTTCCCGAAAAACTATGCGGCGGCAGTCTTTGTTCTGATGCGCTTGAAGCTTGCCTCCACCGACAAGGTGACAGACGCGGCACGTCACACCTGTGAACGCGACGTAAAAGAATGATTTCTTGCTGCGAAGATGGCCTCGAAGCGCCCAACAGTATCTTTACGTTGTCAAATTGACGATCAACTTCTCGTTTGGCTTTAGGGCGCTAGCGACCAACGATGTTCGAGAACGAACATCCCATCGCTTGGCAGCTTACCGCGACCGTAGAAATCCGATTCCAGAACCTTAATTCGCGCGGCTGAGTCGATCAGATCGGCTTCGATGTTTCCAATATCGAGCCAAACTCGCAAAACGTAATCGCCAGGCACGAGTGTCAGACTGGGAATTTCGCAGACCACCACCTGTGTGCCGACAACTTGGGTGTGGTCGCGATTAGGCTCGAACAGCGTGTGCGCGGTAAACACCCGCTGCCCGAAGGTGTTATTGAATCCCAGACCCACGTCGAAAACCGAAGTCGGGCGCGGCGCAGTGAAGTGAACGCGTATCCTCAGACTAGCGCCAAGCGGAATTCCTCGCACGAGAGGTTCGTCCAGATTGGTGTAAAGCTCAATAGCTTGCAAGAGCTTTCCTTGCGGGGAGCGGCGGTCGAGAGCTCCACTCAAATCAATTATGTGGCTGGGAGTGCCTTGCGTGTTGAACATCATGCCGGTGTAGAGCTGGATCGCCTGTTTCACTTGACCATCGAATGTCAGCTTGCCGGCATCGAGCACGAGGCCGCGGCTGCACAGATCCGCGACGGCTGCCATATTGTGAGATACGAAGAGCACAGTGCGTCCCTGCCGGCTGACTTCGTTCATTTTGCGCAGGCATTTTCTTTGAAAGGCGATATCGCCCACCGCCAGCACTTCATCAGCGATGAGAATTTCAGTATTCAGGTGGGCGGCTACGGCGAACGCCAGTCTCAGATACATTCCGCTGGAGTAGCGCTTTACCGGGAGGTCTAAAAATTTCTCGATTTCTGAAAAAGAGACAATCTCATCAAAGTAAGCATCGATTTCGGCCTTGCTCATGCCAAGTATGGCACCATTGAGATAAACGTTTTCTCTCCCGGTGAGCTCGAGGTGAAATCCGGTGCCGACTTCGAGCAAACTGCCCAAACGTCCGCGAAGGGTAACGGTGCCCTTAGTGGGATCCGTGACTTTGGAAATAATCTTCAGCAACGTGCTCTTGCCGGCGCCATTCCGGCCGAGAATCCCGACCACATCGCCTTGGGCAACTTCGAAGCTAATATCATCGAGAGCCCAAAATTTCCGGGGTCGGTCCGAGTCCTTCTTGGGCCGCTCTCTGCGAGAGGAAACCTTGAGCTTTCGCATAAGAAACTCGCGAAAGTTCTCGCGATTGATGGATCGCCCCAGCTCGTACTCTTTCGAGAGGTGGTTTACGTCAATGATGGGAAACATGGAAAACTTAATCTACCAATTATCCGAAATATCAAAAACCACACTGCTTCGATGCGGCAACTGCGCTAGAATACTACAGTGCAATCAGCACTTCGAGATTTGCGCCGACACGCCAAAAATGAATTTAAGCCCTCCCGGAAACTTCTCGTATTTGAAACTACGGGGCAAGCCCTTTGCGCATGCAATTCTCGGTGGTAATACCTACTTATAATCGTGCCGGCGAACTGAAGGAAACTCTAGCCAGCCTGGCGAAAATTACCAATGCTGGGACCTGGGAAGTAATCGTGGTGGATAACAACTCCGCGGACGCGACGCGCCGGGTTGTTGTCGATGCGGCGGCCAACTTTCCTGTTGAACTACGATACCTGCTCGAGCGGCAAGTGGGGCGCAGCGCTGCTCTTAATGCTGGGATCAAGGCTGCTGCAGGAGAAATCATTGCTACTACCGATGATGACGTGCGGTTCGAGCCGGATTGGCTGCAGCAGGCCGCCGAAGCGCTGGAGCGCGAGCAGTGCGATTTTGTGGGAGGCAAGGTTGTGCCGATTTGGGGCGGGCCCAAGCCCGCGTGGCTCTCCGACAAGGGAGGGCGGCACTGGGCTGTGATCGCGCTGCTCGATTTTGGCCCCGAACCGGTGGAGTTCGGTAAGCGGTATGCACCGTTGGGCGTGAATCTTGCGTTTAAGCGCGAGGCATTTGACCGCAGCGGGCTATGGGACCCGGGAATCGGTCGTAAGGCCGGAACACTTTTGGGGCAGGAGGTGCGCGAGTGGATGCTGCGTGCTCGCGATGCTGGGTTGAGAGGCATGTATGCTCCAAAGATGGTTGTGCATCATGTGATCCCGGAAGATCGTCTACAGAAGCGTTATTTTCGAAGATGGTTCTATTGGCACGGAGTCAGCCGGGCAATGCTTTATCAGCAGCATCCGATCGATATGCATGCTCCAGAGGAAACGAGCATTGATTTTTCCAAGGTTCACCTGGTTTTTGGGGTGCCTCGCTACATGTATCGGTCGTGCTTTGGATCGGCAATCGCCATGGTCAAAGCGGGCTTCGATGGCGAGGAAGTTGCTTGCTTCGAGCATGAGCTGGCGTTGTGGTTCTTCTTGGGGGTTCTGCGGCAACGTTGGAGAGACCGCAACCGGCCCCCCGGCGCGGGAAAAGATTCTGGTAAGTTTGTGGGAGCCACAGCTTAAACCGATGTGGTTAGTAACGATACACCAGGACTGGACATGAGGGCTGTCATACTTGCAGCCGGAAAGGGCTCGCGGCTAGAACCGACCTCCGGCGAAGCCGTGAAGTGTCTCTTAGACTTGGGTGGAATAACACTGATCGAGCGCCAGCTCGGATATTTGCGAGCCTCTGGGATAAGTGAGATCGCAGTCGTCGTTGGTTTTCAGGCGGAGCGCATTCGGCGCGCCTGCGGCCCTGAAGTCGAGTACATTGAAAATCCGATTTTTGCCGAAACCAATAGCATGTACTCGCTGTGGCTGGCACGACATGTTTTTGGAAACGGATTCGTGGTCTTAAATTCCGACGTACTTTTCCATCCTCAGCTTCTGACTGATCTGCTTACCGCGAGACATGAGGATGCGATCCTTGTGTCTTATCGCAACGGAACGAAATATGGTGACGAGGAGATGAAGGTCAAGATGAGTGGAGGGCTGTTGCTCGATATTTCGAAGACAATGAATCCCGACGAGGCCGATGGTGAAAATGTGGGCATCGTAAAATTCGGAAAAACAGGCGCCGTCGTGCTTTTGAAGGAAATGGATGCCTTGGTTGCGAGTGGCGAGCTGCGGAGCTGGGCTCCGCGAGCATTTCTCGCATTCAGCAAGATACGGCCATTACATGTCGTTGGCACCAATGGTTATCCCTGGACTGAAATCGACTTTCCCGAAGATTACCAGTGGGCGCGGGAAGAAGTTCTGCCGCAGATCCCTGCAAGTGTTCCCCTCCAATCGGTTGCTACAAGCGAAGAGCGCTGAAGTGCACCAGCCGGCAAAGTTCCCATCAGAGGCGAGTGCCGCATGAAGCGGCAAATTGTGCGATGGATGCGTGGGCTCGACACGCAATGGCGGCGAACGCGAAATCCGGGGCGTCGCCGTGTCTTGGTAAATGCCGGCCTGCCCATGGAGTTTGGCATGATTGCGCCAATCTACCGGCGCATGAAGAGCGATTCACGAGTCCAGTTTTTCTTCACCTCTACCGTCCGCCCAAATAATGCTCCACGAATCTTCGCGGAGGCTGGCACCGGCCTTCCACTAGTCAGCCCCGCTCAGGCGGCATGGCTGAAATTCGATGCCTATATTGCCGCCGATCTGATTTGGGCAAAACTGCTGCGCGGCACCAAACGCGTGCAAACCTTTCATGGGGTTGCCGGGAAATACGGGAACTTATACGACCGCCCAGAATCGTCGTTAGGCGAATGGGACCGATTGTTCTTCATCAATCGCAGGCGCCTGAATAATTTCATCGCCTCTGGTGCAATCGAGGCTGATAGTCCCGTCGCTCGCCTGGTGGGCATGCCCAAAGCCGATTGTCTGGTCGATGGCTCCCTGCGGCGTGATGAAATTCTGCAATCTCTCGCCCTCGACCCCGCTCGCCCCACTGTGCTCTACGCGCCGACCTGGACGCCGTATTCTTCTCTCAATGCGATGGGTGAGGAGCTGGTAACACAACTGGCGAATGCGGGCTTCTGCGTGATTGTGAAGCTGCACGATAATTCCCGTGACCCAGATCCTCGAAATTCGGGGGGGATTGACTGGGTGGGACGGCTGACCCCTATCCTGCAAAGAACTGGCGGACATCTCGCTGAGCGCGGCACGATTTCACCGTATCTCGTGGCGGCCGACGTGATGATTAGCGATCACAGTTCCGCTGCTTTCGAATATTTGCTCTTGGATCGTCCCTTGATCCGCGTCGAGATGCCCGAACTGCTTGCCAGCACCAATATTAACCCCGATTATGTAGCCCTGCTAGCCGAAGCCTCCACTAGCGTTCGGAGTGTTCCACAGGCAGTGGCTGCTGTAGGAGATTCCCTCTCAGATACGAATCGGCTTTCCGCACCGCGCAAAGCGGTTTCCCAGGAGTTGTTCTACAAGCCCGGTACAGCGACCTGTCGAGCAGTATCTGAGCTTTACGATTAATGGAATTATCTCTTCCCATGTAAATCCCTGCATAAGAGAGAAAAGATTTTCCCACTTTTGCGCAATCCGTTTGAATCGCGATGACTGCCGGTGCAAAATGATGGGCTGGGCTGATTGCCTCTGCAATCGATGCTATGCATTGGCTGGCAGACAACCAACCAGGCGGTCTGGACGTCTGACAGGCTGGAACCCTGCGTGCAGCATAGACCTGTAGACGTTAGGTAGATAGCCGCGTAAGGACACCAGGCTACAAGACATCGGTCCTCCTGACGTGGGGTTTTACTGAGATAGACGAGAATCCCGCTGCTCCAGTCGGACTCGCGCCACCTGAAACATAGATTCCAAAATTCTGTTGTAGGTACATATGATGGTAAAGAAAGCTTGGACCCCGCCGCTCGCCTTGGCATTACTCCTTTTCCTAATCCCGGCCGCATCGGCGACAGAACGGCTTTGCGATGTGTCGTTTGAAGATTGTCGTGCGCCATTGCTGAAGCTCATCCAAAATGAAAATCAGGAAATCGATACCGCCTTCTGGTTCATGGATGACACCACCATCTCCAATGCGTTGATTGCTGCTAAGCAGCGAGGCGTTACAGTACGTATGCTGGTAGATCCCCGAGCTAACGAAGGGCATTCGACAAATACGCAGATTCTTACCACATTCGCATCCCCCCCTTACAGCTTTCCCATGCGGCAGAGGGTCGCAAACGGCATTCTGCACTGGAAGATGATGCTGTTCTCTAGCCAGGGCGTGGTTGAATTTAGCGGTGCCAATTTTTCCGCCGGCGAGCTCAGGCCCTACACTCCGTATGTAAATTACACAGATGAGGCCATCTACTTTTCCGATGACGCAAATGTGGTCAACAGTTTCCGCACCAAATACGACGATTGGTGGACTGACCCGGTAGACTTCACTGACTACGCAAACACTTCCGGCATTACTCTGACGCGCGCGTATCCGACATATCCGATTGACCGCGAAATGGACTTTCTTCCCACAAGCGTGGCGCAGAACAATTATGGAACTCGCTCCCAGGCTGCCATTAATGCTGAGAAAGTCAAACTTGACATTGACATGTTCCGCATCACCAATGCGGCCATTACAGATACGACCACCAGCGCATTCACTCAGCGCAACCTTCCAATTCGAATGATTGTCGATTCCTCCGAGTACCGAAACCCAGCTCGCGTGTGGGACTCTTACAACGTCGATCGGCTGTTCATGGCCGGAATTCCCATCAAGATCACGAAGCATCAAGGACAAAATCACGAGAAATCCTTGCTTCTCTATGGGCAAGCGATGACGGTTTTCGGCTCCTCAAATTGGACCCTGCCTTCCTTCAACATCCAGCAAGAGCACAACTATTTCCCCTGTGCCGCACAGCTTGGAAAGTACACGTCCAACACGTGTTCTTATGTGTCGCCGGCAAAGCCGTGGTTCTTCCAATGGTTTCAAAATCAATTTGAGCGGCGCTGGAACTCAGTTACGGAATACAAAGCTTTTGTGCCGCTCCCTCCGAATACGCCCACATACAAAAATCCTGCAAATGGCGCGAGTTCCACTGGCACCACTGTCACTTTGACCTGGGAAGGTGGGCCGTGGGCGCAGCAATACGACATTTATTTCGGAACCGCGACGAACCCGCCACTACTCGCGTCGAACATTGTTACCGGACAACCGGAGGATCCCAGCGGTCCGCTGACGCCTGAAACGTTCAAAGTCTCAGGCCTGGCGCCGGGAATGACGTATCACTGGAAAGTGGTTTCCAAGACGATGGCCAATCTGAGTGCCGTCGGTCAGGTCTGGTCTTTCACTACCGCAGCCAGCACTCCAGGAACTGGGGCCACGGTTAGTTCTATTACTCCCACGTCTGGACTCTCCAGTGGTGGAACAGCGGTGACAATTACCGGGAGCAATTTCGCTACGGGCGCAACCGTCAGTTTTGGGTTTGCCACTGCGACGACTATTGTGGTCGTAAATAGCACCACGATCACGGCAAAAAGTCCACCGCATGTGGGCGGCACCACAGGCGTGACCGTACTTAACAAGGCTGGAGACACGGGTACACTCCCGAGCGCCTTCACCTTCATTGCGCCCGTGGTATCTACAGCGCCAAAACTAAACCTGGTCTCGCCAGCCACAGGATCCCCAACCGGCGGCGATTCGGTCATCATTACAGGAAGCAATCTGCGTCCTGGGCTAAAGGTTACCTTTGGCGGGGTTCCAGTCACAGTGAACAGCAGCGGTCAGGTTTCAATAAATGCGACCACTCCGGCTGGAAATCTCGGGCTGGTAGACGTTGTGGTTACCAATACCGATGGCCAGACTTTCACACTGAAAGGTGGCTTTACTTACGCCAATCCGCCGGAGCCGCCGACAGTCACATCGGTTTCACCTGCCAGCGGTTCGCTCAAGGGGGGCACTACGGTCACGATCAGCGGTACTGGATTCAATAAGGGTGCGGTGGTCACGTTTGGCGGGTCGATGGCGACTACGATTGTCGTGATAAACAGCACCACCATTTTGGCCGCGACTCCCGCTCATCCTGTTGGGACCGCTGATGTGGTTGTTACCAATATTGATCCCGCGACTGGCGTTATCGATAGCGGAAGTGGGGGTAGCACGTTATCCGGCGGATATACTTACACGACTGCTCCGCCGCCCACGATCAGCGCAGTGTCGCCTAATACTGGTACCGCCAGCGGTGGGACCCAGATCACCATTACGGGCACAAACTTCGTGTTTGGGGCCAAGGTATTCTTGGGCGGGCAACAAGCTACCGTCCAGACCACAACCGGAAGTTACATCTACGCGACCACCACTCCCGCAGCGCCTAATGGACTGGGTGCGGCAGATGTCATGGTGGTCAATCCGGACGGGCAAAGCAGCACGCTTTCGGGCGGATACACTTACCAGTAGACCGAAAAGACATAGGCAACGCATGGCGTTAGCGTTGCCCTTCGTTTGTTGCGTATTTTCGTCTTCGCAGGCTGCGGAAAAACTCTGGTGTGGAACCTATTTGGGGAGGGATGAGTTTACTGGTGCCACTAAACCCTGTACTTTTTTGTCATTCCGAACCGCTTTAGCGTGAATCTGCTTTCGCGAGTTTTACCGCAACCTCTAAGGCAAGGCTTCTAGCTAAAACGTTCTAGTTGACGTCAAAAGCAACCGACATGAAATTGTGATCCGAGGGTCTGACTCCTTCGTCGTCGGTTGTGCCGATCTTGACGACCACCAAAGCCGCCGTACCGGGGACACGCTGGTCCGGGACGCCTGCTCCGGTTACGGAGACTCCGGTGGCGCCTTTTGAGTAAAAGACATGGTCAATGCGGCTTCTGCGAGTTCGGGTATAAATGCCGGGCGGGTTGTCGGGGTAGGCCGCGGCGATTGTCTTGCTCACCGCTGTGTCCCAGCCACCGTAATACTTCTGGAGAATGATGTTCACCTCCGGAGTGCCCACCTGAGCATTGACATCACCGCCGATGATCCGCGGCTCGGGAAATTTCGAGGCAAAACTGACCAGTTCATTCGCCTCTACTTGCCGTTCTGAGCTGGCGTTCTCAGGCCACTGAAAATGCGTTGCGAAAAAGCTGATCAGTTTCCCGTTTACGCTGAGCGTGGCCTCGGCGATTGGCATTTGATAGCTCATGAAGTACTGCGCCGTGCTCACGATGGGCCATTTCGAAAGGATCATAACCCCTTCCGGGCAACCTGGATACTTCGGTACGTAATAGCTGTACCACGTGAGCCCAGTTTTTTGCTTCATCAGACCGGTAGTAAGTGAAGGATCGTTGTATCCTCCAATCGCCTCGACCAGCGAAGCAGCATCTGGATTCATTTTCACGAGCCAGTCCGTGGTCCGATTCAGGTTAATGATGTTATCGGTGCCATGTCCTCCATACGAAATATTGGCCTCCACCACTCGGAATTTCGTGCCCGACGATGTACCACTGACACTGATCAGGCTGGAGGCACTCCCCTTCGAACCTGAGGTGTCCATGACCGTAAGCTTAGGTGTGTAGTTTCCGGCATTCTGGAAGGTGTGGCTGGGATTGGCTTCGGTGGAAGTTTGACCATCCCCGAACTGCCACTGATAGCTGGATATGGAGCCGCTCGTTAAAGTGATGTTCGAAGTGAAATTCACGCCCAAGGGAGCAGATCCGGAGGACGGGCTGGGAGAAATACTGACCAGAGGGGCTACATTAAGGGCCGGGAGGTTGGCCGCAAGAATGGTTTTATCGTCTACACGTGCACCGGGGGCGGTAGAAAGATACGTCTGGGGCGAAAGCACGATCTGGTCAATCGAGAACCCGTCTTCCCGTACCTGTACCCTAATGGTGTGATTGCCGGTGCTTTGGAAATAGAAATCCGTTCCGAGGCCGCACCAACCGTCGTCGGCCCAACCCCATGACTGTTCGAGAGCTCCGGTGCAAGATTGAAGCACAACCGCCGCTCCCGACGTGGTTCCGATACGATCCACGGCAGTTCCGCTACTGTTCACGCTGTCAGAGAATTGCACATAAACTGAATCATTGTCGTAAGAGTTACCGGCGGCCTTGCCACGAAGCCACAAATGGTACGCCTGCCCCGAATATGCAGGAAAGGTGATCTCAAAATAATTAGCTGGGTTGGCCAGTGGGGTGAGAAGCTTAGGCGCGCCCAAATTGGGATTTGCGATCGCGAATCCGGCAGCTGCGGTGGAATCGCTAACTACGGCCCATGTCCCGGCCCGGACTGGAGCTTTTGAAGCATATAAGACGATATCAGTGGTTGCGTGTGCCGGAATTGCAGACAGAAGAAGCCAGGCAAGACAAGCGGTGGTCAGTGACATTAGGCGAAGACTCTTTCTTAAGATTGCCACTTCTGCCTCCGTGTGATCACGTCAGGTTTCCGACGCACATCTCTTGCAGCCGGTACCCTGCAATAACGAACTGGGTCTGCGTCTTGCCTGCTAACTCCTAGAGTTTGCGACGGGCCTGCGAGTGCCGTCGAGATCACGAGAGTGCACCCATCCCTTACGCCCAGAAGTCAAACCGTGGGCGATGACGGGTAACCAACGAAGTGGGGGACTACCACCGGACGCACTACTTTGGTTAAATGGATTGTGCTCACGTCTGCCAAGTTCGATTCGCGAAATGCCCACGAATCGCCCTCATCGCAGACTCAAACCCAATGCCGAACGGAATAGACGAAGCAGTCGAAGCAGATGCTGAATTTGCGCGATATTAAACTTACTTACCTTGAGATGGCAATAAGCTGAACAACTTAGTTATTATCCAGTTATAAAAATCTTCGGTATGATGCAATGAGCCCATATTAACTTTGTTGTTAAGAGTTCTGGAATGCAAATCGACGTCTCGGTCATCCTTAGCACTTACAATCGCTGCTCCCAGCTTGGGCCCGCTTTGGAAGCACTGCTGGCTCAGAGCACCGCTAGTTTTAACTACGAAATTCTCGTCGTGGACAACAATTCTTCCGACGGGACGCGCGAATTAGTACAGTCGTTGATCGCACGCAATCCAGAGAACCTGCGTTACCTATTTGAGGCAAAACAAGGTCTGTCCTATGGGCGAAATGCGGGAATTTCCACGTCGCACGCTCCGATTATTGCGTTCACCGATGATGACGTGCGTGTCTCACCCGACTGGGTAGCACAGATCAAGCGGGAATTCGATGCTTATCCAAACATCGATTTTTTGGGAGGCAAGGTTCTGCCACGCTGGGTTTCACCTCCAGCGCCGTGGCTCACTCGCGAACACTGGGCTCCGCTCGCCTTACTCGACTACGGCGACCAAACGTTCTATGTCGATGCCGCCAAGAGGCTTTGCCTGATTGGCGCGAACTTCGCTTTTCGCCGCCGAGTCTTTGATGAACTGGGAATGTTCAAGACAGATTTCCAACGGGTCAAGGACGGCATTGGTTCACTTGAAGACCATGAAATGCTGCTCCGGCTTTGGCATGCCAACCGCAAAGGGCTTTACTTGCCCCAGATCATTGTAACCGCAGAGATCGAACCGGAGCGGTTGCAAAAGAGCTACCATCGCCGCTGGCACGCTGGCCACGGCCGGTTTTATGCGGCCTTGCGTGATGAAGAGATAGAACGTTCAGACATCGGCCGAATCTGCGGGGTTCCCGCCCATTTCTACCGGCAGGCGCTGCGCGCTGGGCTGGGCTGGGTCGCGTCTAGTCTCGGAAATCGACCCGACGAGGCATTTTCCCAGGAGCTTCGGCTCCGCTATTTTGTAGGCTTTTCCAGCAGGCGATGGTGGGAGTTTTTCGGACTGAAGCGACAGCCGCGATCCCAATAGCGATCGCTGCATGAATGCATGGCCCGGTAGAAGTGCTTGCCGTAGAAGAACCCAACTAAGTCCCACATCTGAAGCTCGTCAGCAAAATTTTCAGCGCGTTTGCTTTTGAAGCTTACGATCCCCTTTAATATCCGCCACAAGGCTCGAATAGCTCTTCCGAAAAGATAGCGCGGAATCCCCAGCAGATAAGTCGCCTCAATGGGTTGCCGCCGGTCGAGCACCCCGGAGGAAACGCCGCGCCAGAAATGCCAAGCACGAAAATACCGTTTGCTCAGCCGCTCAGGATGGATATAGTGATAAATAATCAGATCGGGGACATACATTCCTTTTGCCCCCGCCGCGAGCAGACGCCGGTACATGTCGGTATCTTCATCGGCTAAAGCGCGCTTTCCCTTGCGGCCCAAATCGGTCGAATAGAGGCCAACTTTTTGCAGCGCCGCTCGCGACACGACAGCGTTTCCGCCCATCAACTCGGCGTGGCTTGTGCCGTATGCGTGCAGCGAGCCCGCATCTACAACCCCAATCACTCCCGCGTGATTGCGCGGCAGCCACTGCGGCAGCGCGCCACCCCAATGCGGCACATATGGGCCCCCAATGAAATCGACGTCTCCACTTGAGAACATTTGGTAAATACAGCGAAACCAGGATCTATCAACCTGTTCGTCGTCATCGATCATGCCGACAAGATCGCCATCCGTGGCGTTAATCCCTGCGTTTAATGCATGCGACCTTCCCTGCTTCTTCTCAAATACATAGTGGAGCCGCCCACAAAATTTTGGTTGGTAAGTCTCCACCGTCTCCCGTGTAGCATCGCTGGAGTTGTTGTCCACCACAGTTACGAACACGCTTAAATCGGCAGGGACTTCAGCGGTCAGCAGGCTGTCTAGCGTACGCGTTAGAAGCTGGTGGCGATTGTAGGTCGGCAGAATGATGTCCAATCGCATGCTGAATCAGCTTACCTCCAGCTGGTAATTTCTATCGAGAACGCGGATAACTTCTTGCGCGCGATTCGCGCATGCCATTGATTCCGCGTTCGATAGAAGAGCCGAAGAGCTACAGGGGCGATGCGGATGATCCACTCCACGCATCGCAATCTTCTGCTCTGAAAATGATTATTAGCCAATCTCACCGCTTTCGCGGATTCGCTGTATTTTCCCGCCATCAGTTCGACCTTGCTGCGGTGCAACTGGATGTTGGCCATGCAGCGTGCAATTTGTTTCTGGACGATCGCTTGGTGGCGGGGAATCAGCGGCAAAATCCGGCCGAATTTCGTGAATACCGCAATCTGCGATTGGATAAAGTAGCTTTCATTTGCGGTGATCGCCTTGGGGTGAATGCGGTGCAGGCCGAGAACCTTACACTGATAAGCCATCCGTGCGCCGCGATCCGCAATGCGGACCCACATATCGTAGTCCTCGCAGCAGCGGAGATCTTCGTCAAAAAGACCTGCATTCAACAAAGGCTGGCGCCTGACCACAGTGCAGGAAGTATTAACCTTGCAATCGAGCTTCAAAAGACTTTCGAGCGTCACGGTTCCCTGTGAGGGATTGATTTCCATCGCCGTTTTGCCGGCGCTGCGGGAGGCGCCGATTAGGAGGGCATCGCAATAGACCAAATCGAGCCCGGGGTCAGCGCGAAGCGCAGCGAGCTGTTCCGCCAGATAATTTGGATACCAGGCGTCGTCGCAATCCAGAAAAGCAATATAGGTGCCCTTCGACCGGCGGATGCCGGTGTTGCGAGCTGCACTCGGGCCGGCATTAGCCTGCTTGAGATAGATAACCTTTTGCTCGTAGGGACGCAGCTCATTTTCAATTTGCTGGGTTTCTCGTGAACCGTCGTTCACAATGATAACTTCGTAGCGGGTAAACGTCTGGGCGAAAACCGAACTCAGCGCCTGTGCAATGTATTGCGCTCCATGATAAACAGGAATCACCGCGCTGACTTCGGGGGCGTCACACATCAGCTTCCCAGCCCACGGAAATCTCCGGAGTCAAAATCTGGCAAAGCTTACCATAGTGACCGGGTGGCATGCCACAATGGAAAAAGGGTAACTTACCAAAAAATAGCTCATTTACACGCCTTGCTCTCTATACCTGCGATCGCGGGCACGAATTGCTATCGACAGGTGTCACTGATCAGCGATCATGGCTGGCGGCGGAAAGCCTGCATCGGCCTTGCGATCCAAAACTTCACGGGCAGACTTCTCCGGATCTTTCCTGTATCCCGCGCGGAAATTCTTCCGGTTGCGTGTACGAGAACCCTCGAACCGACTGGATGAGCCCTTAGCTGTGTTCCTAGAGTTCCTGCTTACAGCAAGGCTGAAGTGAATCTCAGATATTTCCCGTATGTGCGAGCGGTCACAATC
>Ga0209056_10001514_pt1 | contig 25628 bp, 23 predicted proteins | sample GraSoiAngelo_114_FD_185876 | JGI IMG/M metagenome (GOLD analysis project Ga0209056, IMG submission 185876) | Grasslands soil microbial communities from the Angelo Coastal Reserve, California, USA - 14_0903_13_40cm (SPAdes) (version 2) | ecosystem: Environmental > Terrestrial > Soil > Grasslands... | reverse complement strand
TCGCCTTAACATGATCACTGGGGTTATTTGGGTCGCCTAGCTCATCGTCGTTTCTCGGAATCGCGGTATGCAGCCCAATGTTTAAACTGGGGACTGCATTCGGGAAGGTTGCGCCGAAATCAGGGTTGGTCGTGCTGCGGTAGCGGGTCCACCAACTGGTGTCTACAGTGAGCTGCTTAAGGTTTGTAAGCCGTCCAGTTTGCGGCACGAACGAGACTTGGCTGGGTGGCAAGTTGGCGAACTGCCTTAGGTTGACCTGCCGCTCGCCTTTGGATCTTAAATAGGCATTTAGGAAAGCCGCGTGACTTAGCTCATCATCGGTGTTGTCGGAAATGTACTGCGGCTGGTCTCCATCCAGAATTTCAAGGCCAGCTCGATATCCCGATTCTGGTGAATCGACTCCTCCAAGCTCCTTGTATTGTTGCCAGAGATCGGCCTCGATAAGTTCGGCAGCGGCGAGGAGCTGGAGGATCGCCACATCACCTGGTGTGAGCGTTTGGCTGCCATTAGCTGCTAAAGTCTTGCCGGAGCCGCGTAGCAAAGCGGCACCGGGTACGAGTAGAGCTGCGCCCAGTCCAAGGCGTCGGAGAAAGGATCGCCTGGCTAGGCGGCTAGGTGCTGGGAACGCGGTGGCTAATTGCGATGATTCTGTGGCCTCTTTGGCGCCGTTGTCGTCGGAGTGATAAGTATTAGATTGCATAAGAATGTGGGTTTTATTTTGGTTTTCTTTTTGGTTTTGTTTAGGTGCTTGGCAGATTGCCTCACACCTGTCCTTTACCAATCCGGCGCATTTTTATTCCAAAAATCTTTGAGAGTAAGACATGAGGTTCTGGCGTTACCCAACCGGATCACCAGTAAGATTTCTGCGCCATTGTTTGGCGCCCAGAGCGAAATTGGCGCTGCTCCATTGGGTAGCTGCGATGGGATTTCCAGTAGCGTTATTGGCAATACTTTCCCTTCGTTCACCTCATCATTGCACTTTCGCAGCCAGATCACTACGTCGGCTCCTTCACGCGCCACTGCTTCAGCAATAGCTCGCCCGACGGAATGTTTGCCACCGATTACGACGACCTTCTTTCCTGTAAGGTCAAGGGTGATAAGTCAGGCCTCCGCTTCTGGAATTAATCGATCGTCACGATGGAAAAAACTCTTGATCAGATCGTATTGTCTCCCAGTACTTTGGACCTCGATTAAGAATCGCGTGATGCCACCACCCATCTGATGAACAACGAGATCGCATCCGTACGAGTGGAGCCTCTCTCGTGCGATACGCGCGACCTCTGCATCGAGTGCTTCTTGCGTCATGAGTCCGCCTGAACGCAATTGGTCTAGTTCCTTTAACGCGATGGCGGCCGCTTTGCGGATTTTGCGAACGCGATCGTCGTACTCTGCGTCAAACTCATTTCCCGTTTCGGAGTTCATCGGTCAGTTTGTGCTAAGCGCCTTGTCTCCTTCTCCCAGAGATCCAAGTCAAGGATCGTCTGCTGACCATCCTTGATAACAACGAGGACGCGGCCGTATCCGTCTCTCTCCGACCGAGCTACGACGGCGTAAGTCCCAACTGGCAGAGCCACGACCTCGGGAATTTCATCGGCCGGGAAACGTTGGTTCTTGACCTTTTTAAAGAGCTTTCCGTCGATCGTGTAGATGGCGTAAGAGCTGTGTGGAAAGTACCACGCGTCGCCATCGTTGAATTCATCGATGGCCGAATAGACCTTGAGATATCCTAGTGCTAACTCAGTTCTATAATCCAAGTTCCCTGGTCTTATTGGGCCGGGAGACAACGGATCTTTACCTCCGGCTTGCGCGAGCGTTGAACCGCCAAAGCACAAGGCCAACGGAACAATCAAGAGCGCGGTTTAAAAAAAAGACGACCAGTGTGGTGATTTCATATGTCGGTGGAATTGATGTTTACTTGACAATGATTTTCCCAGTCATCCGGGGGTGGATGGAACAGAAGTAAGAGTAGGTTCCCGTTGTGGCGAAGGTATGGGAAAAGCTCTGACCACTCTTCAATAGAGGCGACTTTTTGAATTGATTGTCACCACTGGACACAACGTGTGGCACGCTGTCGTGGTTAATCCAGGTCACTGTTCCGCCGACTGATAGCGTCAATGTGTTTGGAGAGAAACTGAAGTTGTCAATAGCAACCTCAGTCTTTGTCGCTTTGACAGGAGCTGACTCTCTCGTTTGGGAGTCCCTGCTTTGCGTAAAAGTAAATGGAAGCGCAACAACGGGACTACGCAAAAGCGCTAGACCAACGAACATCGCAAACGCCAGAGTGCCCGTATTTACATGTTTCAGAATCGGAGAGAGTACGGATACGCGCCTGGCGGTGTGTTTCTGATGGTGAATAGGAGAAGCGAACATAAGATGCGTCCTTTCGAGATTTGGTTTTAGTGATGTTTTCATCGGTAAAATTGTCTTCAGTTATTCATACTGTTTTGCTGAACTAATATTCCCACCGTGTGAGAAGGTGTTTCGGAAAACTGGGCTGCTGGAAGAGGATCGGATATAGCAACGCAAGACGCCTGAACGGGGCTCTTACTCAAGAAAGGATCCAATGCCCGGGATCCGAGTCACTCTTAAGAAAACTACGACTTATTCTGCTACGATGTTGGTGACCGCCGCCACTGGCTCAACAGAATGTTTCCCATCGGTCGCAACGAACGTTATTTCGTCGCGATCTGGACGTTGATCAGGAATCGCATTACGCCATCATCCATCCGATGAACAACCAGATCGCATCCGTAAGGGTGCAGCTTCTCTCGTGCGATGCGCGTGACCTCAGCATGGAACGTTTCTCGCGGCGTGGGTCCGGTTGAACGCAATTAGTCTAATTGCCTTATCGCGGCTGCGGCCGCTTCGCGGATTTTCTGCAAGCGATCGTCGTACTTTACGTCAAAACTCATTCCTCGCTTCGGAGCTGATGCGAGTCTTGGTAAAATTGAAAAGTTACGAATAGCTTGAACTCGCCGCGCGATCACTGATCTGGAACCGCCGTCTGTATGTCCCTGGTCCGCGAAGTCCAAATCGACAATCGTCCGCTGGCCAGCCTTGATGACAAAGCGAACGCGGACTTCTCCAACTCTCTCCGATCGAGTAACGACCTTTCTGATGTTTTATTCCTCTCGGAGCAGAATGCTACCGTCGATAGACTCTGCGACCTGCCCGCCCAGATCCTTACCAGCGATGTGGTCAGTGCGGAAGTGTTGCCCTGCGTAAATACGGCTCAGTCCCGCTTCCTCCGCCGCTGCGGAGAAGGCTGTGAAATGTCGCGTCACTCCCGCCAGCGACTCGGAGGTGACATCGAAAGTGAATTGGTCGCCAAGGTAAAAGCTCAACACGGTTGCGCCCGCTTTACTGATTGCGCTGTGTGCTCCGGGGTAGGAAGGATCTGGAGCGGTCTTCGTGGTTAGTGGAAGCCAAGTTGGATCAGGCTCAGTCTGCGGATTTCCATCAGTGTCTGCGAGTCGAATCGCAGTTACCGGACGCCAAAAGTTGTACGTGTACTTGGCTTCGAAGAAAGCGATCGCAGTGTCGGCCAGGCTTATATTCAGCAGTGCAAATAGGCGCGCGCTATGCTCAAGATTGAGATGGCGCTGCAGCGCAGCCGTCTGTGCGATTTCGTTCCAGAAGTCCTGGATGTTGCCGTTCCAGAACCGGCCGATCTCGGTTTGTTCCGCAGTGCGGGTTGTGCTGTTAATGAACCCGAGACTTTTGACTTCATTGAAGACCTCAGTATAAAGGTCGCTTGTAAGTGCCGGAGGAGGACTGGGACGGAACTCGTCGGCCTGCTCCAATGCAAACGGCGTGACCTGGGGCCACTGGGTAAAATCCGCAGGCGCGAAATTGGGCGGCGTCAACTGGTAGTCTCCGGGCTGGTTACCGGGGACGTACGGCGGTGGAATTACATTCGCTCCATCGGCACTGCGCGCAGCGAGCAGCTGGCTGGCAACTGCCTGCCCAACGGTTATTCCCTGAGCTTTTCGCTCATTATCGGGAAGCAGCGCTAAGTCCTGCACCAGTTCCGTATCCAACGACGCCTGAAACGCAGGATATAGGAACACGAGGACATCATGAGCTGCCTTATCGGCCGCAGCTATTTTGGACGCGCTCCTCGGAACGTCGGGAAGGCGCACAAGGTAGGGACTGAACCTTGGATCGATATTATTGACGGCGTCGTAGATGGCAGCGTGCAAAATTGCGAAATTGCGAGTTGAGTGAATGGTAGCTGGCTGAGCACCTGGCGTGCGAACGATTGCCAAAAGAGTTCTATTCCACTCGATTACGGGGTCGACAGGCTGGGCCGAATTCTGTTCTTCGTCCGTTGCTGCATTCGCAAGGGGAGCGACCTGCAAGAAAGCGGAAATTAACGCAAACGTGGGCAGAATTCTGAACATATGTTTACCTCAAGTTGTTGATTAGTTTGTTGTTTCTTAAGAACGCCGGTAATCCGGCTTGCATATCTCTAGACTGTAAGACCGCGTGAAATATTCCTTGTTGTTGTAAAAAAATAACAAATCGCTGCAAAGAAGTTGATGGCGTCACTTCTCGCATACACACGCGATGGGGGCAGCATGGAATTAGCCAGCCAGATACTTGACCCGTGCACAACCCCGTGTGTGCGCGGGTTGATTACCGGGTTCTGCGCGTGTTTTGCAAGCAGCGGCTTTTAGATCAAATGGGTTCATGTGAATTCGCGATTGGTCAGTTGTGCGCGAACGATCTTAGCGTCTTCCCTTCTCAAACATCCAAGTCGAGAATCGTCCGCTGGCCTGCCTTGATGACAACAGGCACGCGGACGTATCCGTCTCTTTCTGATCGAGCTTCGACCGTGTAAGATCCAACTGGCAGAGCCACGACCTCGGGAATTTCATCGTTGCGCGAAATGTGATTTTCCACGTTCTTGAAGACCTTTCCGTCGGTCGTGTAGATCGTGTAGGAACTGTGCGCGTGGTATGGCACGCCACCATCGTCGAATTCGTGGGTGGCTGTATAGACCTTTAGATAACCCGGGAATAACTCGGTTCGATAATCCAAATTCCCTGGTCTTACTGGGCTGGGAGACAACGGACCCTTACCTCCGGCTTGCACGACCTTTGAACCGCCAAAGCACAAGGCCAACGGAACAATCAAGAGCGCGGTTTTCAAAAAAGACGAGCAGTGTGATGATTTCATGTAGTTGGGATATGATGCTAATAGTTTGAAGAGGATCTGCTCGGTTGACTTGATGGCGATTTCGAGGGAGCGAGTGGCTGGCTGGATGTGTCGGGGAGTGGAGCTGTCGGCGAGTCGGCTATGCCTATTCCCTGTTGGTTCGCGTATTCAATTAGGGACGGGTCGTTGAACGCGCCTTTGAAGGCGTTAATGATCCTGCCTATGAACTGCGACAGGGTTAGCGGTCGGGACATCGTTTGCCCGGCCGCCTTGGTCACAACGTTGGGGACGTTGTCATCTTGCTTATCAATAATAACCTCGCTACTGGTAGTTTCGATAGGAGCCGACTCTCTGGTTTCGGGCTCCTTGCCGCGAATAGTATTCAGAAGGGCAAGAGCAATGAACAAAACGAACGCCAGGGTGCCCATATTCAAACGCCTCAGAAATGGAGCGATTACCGACACGCATCTGACAGTGCGCTTCTGACAGTGAAGAGGAGAAGCTGACATAACGGAAGGCTTTCTATGTTTTGGTTTCACTCATTGGGCGATTGGTAAATTGCCTTTACTTGTTCATACCGTTTTGGGGCGGAGATATTCCTGTGCCATTAGCTGATGCTGGGCAAAACAGCGACTCCTGGCTGAGTGCTGGAGTTTAGCGAGGGAGAGGCGTGAACTCACACCCGTGACCAATGAAGGGAGCTGGCCGCTGTTATCTTTGAATAGAGAGCTAAGCGCTCTCAACTACCTAAAGCCTTGTCCGGCGACAAGGCCTCTGGTGATCGTCAATGGTGCGATCTTTGCGCTTCGAACTGCTGCTTAAAAGTCTGTAAATCGCTAGCGCTAACGTCTGAAACGGCCCAGTAGTTGAAGTCCGGGTCAGCCCAATGCAGAAGCTGATAGCCTTGATGCGACATCGCCAATGCAGGTCTTGCTGCTGCCTCTCCCGGCCAAACAAACACGTTAATGAAATGCTTACGCCTCTGGTAAATCAGAGCCGCCACCGTTCTGTTGTCGAGATAATCAAGACGACCGCCGATTAAAGGAAATCCTTCGCTGGCAAGATCGACCACCGGAGGCGCGAAATCGAGCTTGGCATCCAGCCAGGGTTTGACTGTGTGTTGGTCGGATGACGCGACATCCGTAAGGTGGTTTACCATTAGTGAACGCACGTGACTTGCAATGAGCTGTGTCGCCAGGAACTGATCGGCACCAGGGCGTCGCAACATAGGCGCTAAGTTCGAAAAGATGATCGCAGCGAAAATGATAGCGGCCGCGAGACCGAGCCCGCCGAGACTGAGCCAATTCCATGGCGTCCCGAAAAGAGTGGTCCGCGGCTCTGGCTGCTTTCTTGTGACCAGCAGCCGCGGAACAGCGCGCGCGGGCCTGTCGGCGATCTCCTCTCGTAACGAGCATTGAATTCGCTCACGCAATCCTGCGGGCGCCTTGTAATAAGGGATGGCGCTGCCGATTGCATTAACCAGCGCACGATTGGCCATGTATTTTTGCTCACAGTTAGGGCAGTCTCGCAAGTGCTGTTCGATTGTCTGGCTGGTAATCGGATCCAGTTCGCCATCCAAATAACCATCCATCAGTTTTGTAGCTTCTTCGCAGTTCATCTATTTATCCTTACCGATTCGAGCCGCCAAATATTCCTTTAGCTCGGCGCGTGCGCGGGAGAGCCGCGACATGACGGTACCCGGCGGAATTTGCGCGATCTCGGCTATTTCCTTGTAAGAGAGACCTTCCTGGTGTCGCAGCGCCAGGATTTCCCGGAATTCCATAGGCAATGCGTCCATTGCCTCTTTGATTAGTTCCGCGTTTTCACTGTGCTCGAGAATCGCCGCGGGACTGACAGACTCGTAGCCGGCCGTATGTATTTCCTCATCAAAAGTTGTGGTGAGATCAACCGCACGGTTCTTCTTCAGTAATGTGTAGGAGGTATTTCGGACAATCGTCAGCAACCAGGCCCGGCCATTGGAGCCGTGGAATCCACTGAAAGACTTAAACGCACGTAGGTACGCCTCTTGGACGACATCCTGCGCATCCTCTTCGTTACGAAGCAGCCATTTGGCAAGGTTGTGGGCCGCATCCATGTGAGGCAACATCGTTTCTTCAAAAGACGCCACTTCATGTTCCTGAGCGGCATCTTGTTGTTGGTGTTTCTTAAGTATGGCAAACTTCACAATCTTGGCACTCGACTCGAGATCTTCAGTGTCGAAAGCATAGTCGACCTTCAGTGGTGCGGCCATATTGTTTCTTGATCAGTCAACTCGGCTCGAAACTGCATTTAGAACCAGAGCGTTTGCATCGGGCCACCGCCACAGCATCGGCCAGTCTCCACGCGTCTCAAATCGCGGAAAGGTCGTTGCCACTGGGACCGCACCAGGCGTAGATGCCTCCACATCACGCCTTTATGCAACACATACCGATCCTGTCCTTTCGCCGTGGTGTTATTTAACGCTTCAGCGATCGCAATGGGGTACAAGGCTCCTGCTTCGGTTATGGACGGTTGCATTCATTTAATACAACCGGCGCAGTCCCACTTTTATTCCCCAGTCTTTGAAAAAGGACTGATGGATCGACTTCTCCTCGTCGGGCTCGCGATAAGAGACCACCTTCGGGAATGTAATTCTGCCAAATCAGTAACTTGGGAGCGTTGACCGCAAGCCAGCGAATCCAAATCGTTCGGCGATTCTTAGCTCAAGCCCATTGTCGTTAGCAGTTGTTGGCCGATCTTGCCATCCTCTGGCAACCCGTGAGCGCGCTTATATTCGCGGATCACTCTCCGCGTGCCGTCGTCGCTCACGCCATCGATCGAACTATAATAATAGTCTCCCACGAGCCAGACGGAGCTGAATTTGTCCAACCAACTGGTCGGTGTATCCAGCATTGCCTTGGTAAACAGGTTGATTGTACGGATCACCGACCGCCGCGAAAGCCACCGCCGCGAAAGCCACCGCCGCGAAAGCCACCGCCACGAAAACCGCCGTTGGTAAAGCCGCCGTATCCGTAGCTATAGGGATAGTACCCGTAGTATGGATCGGGATAGTAAAAGAACGGGTCGCCAAAATCGCCAAAGAAGAAGAAGCGATTGTCGAACCCGCGATTGTTGAACCGACCGCCGCGAAAGCCACCATCATGAAAGCCGCGGCCACGAAAGCCACCGCCGTTAAAGGCACCGTGAAACCCGCCACCGCGAAAGCCACCACCGCGAAAGCCACCGTTAAAGCCGCCGCCACGAGAGCCGCCGCCTCCGCCGAAGCCGCCGCCGTGACCGCCTCCACCACCGCCGCCATGCGCCGTCACGTTCGAGCCCGCAAAAGCACAAACTGTAAGAGCAATTGTCACTGCAATAAGTTTTTTGTAATTCATATACATCTTTCCGTTTGTTAAGTACAACTGGACAGGCCTGTTTTTTATTCCGCTCCTCCTAACTAGAAAGGCCTGGTGGATCGAGCTTCCCTCCCCAGAGATCCGCCGGACATACGACGCGCGAGATCACTTTCTTGGAATATAACTTTGCTAATTCGGTATGAATGGATTGAACGCTGCACAACTTTCTTACGAAACAAACATATCGGAGATTTTTTTATGTCTATTACGATCGCCAGTATCATGAATCTTATGGGGCCGGACATGATGGTAATCCTCCTCATCGTGTTGCTCCTGTTCGGAGCTAAGAAGCTGCCAGAACTCGCCCGAGGGATGGGTCGAGCGGTAAAAGAGTTCAGCGCAGCACGAGATGAGATTGAGAAGGGATTAAGTCAGTCCGGTCCCAGCGGCGTAGCGCCGTCCAAACTACTGGACGCACAGAGCGAGCTACCGTCCGCGCGGTCGTCCTAGCGGTATCTACAGGTTCTCGACAGCTTCTCACCGGCAGCTCCGCTACAGAAAGAACTCGATGATCGCTCGCATCACTCGGAGGCCGCGCAAAAAACGAATCGTCATTCTCGGCGGTGGTTTCGGCGGGGTTTATGCCGCCATTCATCTTGAGAAATTGCTGGCGGGACAACACACAGTGGAGATTTGCCTCGTTAGCCGCGATAATTTTTTCCTCTTCACGCCTATGCTTCACGAAATCGCAGCAAGCGATCTCGAGATCACAAATATCATAAATCCCCTTCGGAAACTGCTCCATAAGGTCGAGGTATTGGTAGGTGACGTGAACGAGATTGACCTGCCAAACAAACGGGTCCTGATTTTGCGCGGTTACCGCAACGAGTCACGACAAGTCGACTATGATCATCTGGTCATCGCTCTCGGATCAATCACAAACTTTCATAACCTCCCCGGTTTTTCCGAGCTGGCGTTAACGATGAAATCGCTTCCAGACGCGATTCGATTGCGCGCCCAAATCATCCGACATTTGGAAGAGGCAAATTCAGAATGTAATTCCACCGACCGGCAGTCGTTACTCACTTTTGTGGTGGCAGGCGGCGGCTTCGCAGGTGTGGAAACGGTTGCGGCGTTAAACGACTTCGTGCGGGAAGCGCTGCCGTTCTATCCCAATCTGTGTGAAGATATGTTGCGAGTTATGCTCGTGCATTCCGGTTCGGTAATCCTGCCAGAACTGGGTGAGAGTCTGGGACGATACACGCAGGAAGTGCTCGCGCGACGCGGTGTGGAAGTCCAGCTTAACACCCGGGTCAAGAGCATGACGGAAAACCGCGTATTTTTGGTTGATGGTGTTGAAATTCCGTCCCGCACTTTGGTGTGGACTGCCGGGACAGAGCCTAATCCCCTAACCGTTTCGCTCCCCTGTGCAAACGAACGGGGCCGAATCCGCGTGAACGAATTCTTGCGAGTCCCCGATTGGCCTGATGTATGGGCGGTGGGTGACTGTGCGTTTGTGCCGGACATTAGAAATCCGGGGAAATCTCACCCACCTACTGCGCAACACGCCATGCGCCAAGGGAAGGTTGTGGCGCGGAATATCGCGGCTGTGCTGTTGGGTCGTCGACCAGAGCCATTTTCGTTCAGAACCATTGGGCTACTGGCCTCGATCGGCCGACGGACGGGCGTAGCTCGGATTTTCGGGTTCAATTTCTCAGGTTTCTTCGCGTGGTGGATGTGGCGGACAGTTTACCTCAGCAAGTTGCCCGGCTTGGACAAAAAGATTCGTGTGGCATTTGACTGGACACTGGACCTTCTCTTCCCGAAGGACGTTTGCGCAGTTTATGACTTTGATCACCGTCGCGATTTCGATAATCAGAACCACACGAGAAATGCGCTCGGGAATAATGGTGGTTACGGAGTAACCGCGCACGCACCTGGAGCGGGTGTAAATTGGTCGCATGCACTTGTACGAAGCGCATCTCCCGGTGGCTAATACCGAGGCGGCGCAACAATTCTACGTTGAGATCGTCGGGTTACAGTTCGCGCATCGCGACGTAACGCGCGATGCCATTTTTCTATGGGCTGGGGCCGATAGAAGATCGATGCTCGGCCTGTGGGGTCCGAGCACGACGCTGGGCTGCGAGTTTCGTAAATGCCATATCGCATTCAATGTTCCGCTCGCTGAGCTGCTCGCTGCTGGCGAACGACTAAACGCTGCAGGCATCCAGACGCAGAATTTTCTTGGCGAGAAAACGATTGAGCCATCGGTAATCGGCTGGATGCCTTCGGCCCAGTTGTACTTCTGCGACCGCGACGGTCACTCGGTCGAGTTTATCGCGCTGTTGGACGAACCACCGGAGCCGGAGTTTATGGGTTCTCTCTCAGAATGGAAGCAACAGAGCCACTCGACATGAAGTGTGCGCGCGGCTCCCTGCTTCCCTAGAAATTGATGGGCGTCCACCCTCAGAACAAAGCTCACCTTCAAAATTCAAAATCTCCACGTTTGAGGCTCGCTTACAGCGGGAACTTTAGACCCAGAGCGTGCGATCGAACGTGCGATATTGGATTGCCTCACTGACGTGCTCGGGTGCGATGTCGATCTTGCCATCGAGATCGGCAATTGTGCGTGACACCTTTAAAATCCGATCGTAAGCGCGGGCGCTCAGGTGCAATTCGTTCATGGCCACCCGAACCAACTCGTGTGAGTCCTGGCTGAGCTTGCAATATTGTTTGAGATGACGCGTCGCCATGCGCGCGTTGCAGTTTACCTTGGAGTCATTGCGGAAGCGCTCCTGCTGAAGTTGTCGCGCTCCGATAATGCGCTCGCGAACCGCAGCGGAAGTTTCCTCTGCGCGTTCGCTGGCAACATCGCGATATTCGACTGCGGGCACTTCAATGTGCAGATCGATGCGGTCGAGCAACGGGCCGGACACTCGTTGGCGATAGCGCTGCACCTGAAGCGGCCCACAACGGCATTCGCGTTTCAAATCGCCAAAATAGCCGCACGGGCAGGGATTCATCGCCGCAACGAGCATGAACTCCGACGGAAAAGTGACACTGCCTGCTGCGCGCGACACCGTAACCTTCCCGTCTTCGAGCGGCTGGCGCATTACTTCCAACGCAGATCTCTTGAACTCGGGCAGCTCATCAAGAAAAAGGACGCCGTTGTGCGCGATGCTCACTTCACCGGGATTCGGAAACGTGCCGCCGCCAAGCAGCCCAATGTCGCTAATGGTATGGTGCGGATCGCGGAATGGTCGCGTGGAAACGAAAGATTTTTCAGTGTCGAGCAAGCCGGCGATGCTATGAATCTTCGTCGTCTCAATCGCTTCATCGAGCGAGAGCGGCGGAATAATGGTCGGAATGCGTTTTGCGAGCATCGATTTTCCCGACCCCGGCGGACCGATCATCAGACCGTTGTGACCACCAGCGACAGCCACTTCGATGGCGCGCTTAACGTGCCCCTGCCCTTTAACGTCGCTGAAATCAACATCGTAACTTGAATGGGTGGCGAAGAATTTGCTCAGATCAGCGCGTGTCGGCAGGAGCGCAATTTCTCCGCGCAAGAAAGCGAATGTCTGCCGCAAATTTTGGACGCCATAGATATCGATCTTATCGACCATCGCGGCTTCAAGTGCGTTGGCTTCGGGAACAAACAACGCGCGCTTGCCGCGTCGGCGCGCCTCCAATGCCACCGGCAGCACGCCTTTGACAGCGCGGACCGAACCGTCCAAGGCGAGCTCACCGACGAAGCTAAAATTCTCGAACGGCGAACTGTCCAGGTTCTCGGTGACGGCGATCATCCCAAGAGCAATCGGCAAATCGAAACTCGGGCCCTCCTTTTTGATGTCTGCCGGAGCAAGATTGATCGTCGTGCGACCGCGTGGCCAATAATAGCCGCTATTTGCGATCGCAGTTGTGACACGATCCCGGCTTTCCTTCACCGCTGCATCCGGCAACCCAACAATCACAATGTTCGGGTCGCCGCCCGCCCCGTTTACTTCGATCTCCACTTCGTATGCATCCACGCCGTAAACGGCAGCGGAATAAATTTTTGCCAGCATTACGGCACCAGAGTCTCAGAAAACGACGTTAGCGAAAAGCGTCAAATACCCTCAGAGCGCGGTGCTAGTGACGCTCCGCGAAAGGTGCTGCAGAATGCTACAATCTCACGGTCCGCGGTGTTGGTCCGCCACCGAGCACCCAGTCGTACACCAACCGCATCTGTTCACCAATTCGCGGCCATGAAAATTTTGTCGCGACTAGACTGCGGCCACGAGCGCCCATTGTTCTTCGATCGTCGTCACTCATTTCGTTCAGTTGTTTTAGACCAGCGGCAATTTCCTCCGGCGTGGTTCCAATTTGTAACGCAGCTCCGGCAGCGAAGCCTTCGGGCAAATTGCATTCGGGCGTCATTACTACCGGCTTCCCATACGCCCATGCTTCCAGCACCGTCATCGGCAGACCTTCACTCAATGACGGCAAGATGAATGCGTCGCACGCGCGATAACATGCATTTTTCTCGGCCCCGAATTGCGGTCCAAGGAAGGCAAGAGATGGAGCTGTCGACTGCTGTCGGCTGAGTTCTGTCCTGTCACTACTAACGTCCGCAAACAAAAGGCCACGATCATTTGCGAGTTGCTTTAGTGTTCGGTCGTACCCGCCCTGATCCCATCCGACGATAGCCAGGACCCAGCTCTCGCTGATCGGACGATCGGAGTTGAGCGTTTGTTTCCAAGCGCGAATCAAACTGGCCACGTTTTTCTTTGGATGAAGTCTGCCCAGGTAGAGCAGAACTTTTCGGCCTTGAGCAAATTTTTGAAATAGCGGGCTCTCTACTTCCACCGCTGAACTCTCGACCAGCTCTGGCAAATCAACGCCATTGGGAATGATGCAAATCGGGCTGCGCATTCCGTAGGCGCGGATGGATTGCGCTTCCGCTTCGCACAAAGCGCGCAGGCACGCCGCGTCGCGCAGATGCGTATGTTCATAAAGCAGCGCAGCGATTTGTTTTTTCCACTTTGCATTTTGCAACGCCCATCGCTCCAACATGCCGTGCGAATGAACGATGTACGGCCGCCCCGTCCGGCGATGCCATTGATGCGAAGCAACGGAGCAATATTTCCACAAGCCGTGGGTGGACAGAATGTCGAGATCGGCTCGGAACAAAGCAGGCAAGAGTTGGTTTGAGTAGCCCCAGGCGCGGAATCGTGGTTGGAACGTATAAACAGAAAGCGGCTGCCACGCGAGTGAATCGACAGCGCTCTTTTTGTCGCTGATGCCGAACACGCGCGCCGTCGTGTCCTTCGACATCACCGCCTTAGCAAGCCCGCGCACGCTTTGAAATAACCCGCCTGCTTCGCGCGAGACGCTGCCGACCAAAAAACCGATCTTCATGGAGGCTGGGGCGCGCGCATTTGCGAGAGCAGTCTGATCAACACACGGCCGAGCAGCGAGGCCTTGCTTGGGTCCCTCAGCGCCAGGTGCGCGGCTTGTTCCAAGCCCGCGCCGAAACGTTCCGGCGCGAAATTCATAGCGATCCGGTAGCTCGCATCGCCGAGACGCTGTCGCTCATCGTGTGACAACGAAGCCATGGTTGACAGCCGCGAGGCCAACTCATGTTCATCGACTGGATCAAATGTGAACCCGTTGTCTTGCACGAGCTCCGGCACGCACCCACACCGGCTCGACACAATCACCGGCAACCCAGACGCGAGAGCTTCATTCACAACCAGCCCCCATTGCTCAGTCGTGCTTGCATGGACGAACGCGCTCGCCAACGCATAGTAAACCGGTAACTCGTCGTATGGTTTAAAGCCGGGAAGATGCACGTGGGGGTGTAAGTTGAGAGTTGAGAGTTGAGAGTTAAGAGTTTTCCGAAGTGGACCATCACCCAACAGCACGAGGTCCCATGGCGCGTTCTCGCCGCTGACCGCTGAGGTCTGACCTTTCTGTCCGCCGTAGCCTTGGCGAAGGCGGATGACTTCTGATCTCTGCCGATATTCCGCGTAGGCTCTGATAAGTCTCGGGAGATTCTTCTTTTCAATAAACCGCGCCGACGCAAGGAAGTAATTCTCCGGCAACCCATACTTTTTTCGAATTTCGAATGCAGCTTGCCCGCCGTAGCCTTGGCGAAGGTGGGACTTTCGGATCTCGAGAGTGCGTCGCGCAAAGTAAGCGTTATCGACCACATCGTAGCCGGTGAAGATTCGATCGCGAGGCATACCAAGTTCAACGAGATACTCAACGTGACGCTGACCGCCTACGAGCGCGGCAGAGTAAAGATCAACAATCCGTCGCTTAATCATCTCCTTCCACCACGTGCGAGGCTCGTCACCGCGAGCGCTCTCCGACATGACCACCATGGGTATTCCGTGGCACACGCAACAGTTCGCCGCAGCCAGCGATCCAAAATCGTTCCAGCCGTTGACTGCCACCACATCGGGCCTGGCCCGTTGCAACGTTGCGTAAAACGCTCGCCGAAGCTGGGCGTTTCCCGGGAAACAGTCTCCTGCTTCCGGGAAGAGAGAAACTTTGTGGTACCGCGCTAGAGAGGCCGCTGCCCCCCAGGGGTAATACTCCCTGGCGGACCACTCCAAACCGGTTGCCAGCAATTTCTCTGCTGCAGCGTTGAGCCGGGCATGATGATACGGGCCGATGTGCTGAAAAACGACAGCGATGGCAGGCTTCGGCTCCATTCTTTCGCCAGACGCTACCTCCCGGCCTCACACACCACTAATGGAATGGTTCTCAGTGAATATGCCCAAAACGCATAACTCCCACGCTCGGCTCCAAACGGACGAATCCGGTTCCAAAAGAAATTGCGACCAAATCTTACTGATTCCACGGTTATTGAGCAATTGAGTTCCTCTGAGATACTCCAGGCCGGCCTCGCATCTCTCCCGCAACGCGTCTGTCATCCAACGATTGATCGGTAATGTGAAGCCTTTTTTTGGCTGGATCGCTACTTCCTTCGGCAACGCCTCTGGAAACGTGGCGCGCAACAGGTGCTTAGCCTGCGCTCCCTTGGGAAAGCGGATGCGCCCGGCAATTGCAAACGCCATATCGATCACACGCGTATCCAGAAATGGCATCCGCAATTCCAGCGAATGCGCCATGCTATTCGCATCGCCATCGCGAAGCAGCATGTTTCCAAGGTAATAGTGCGTTTCAAGCCATGAGACGGCCTCCGGAACGGCAAGCGACTCAAACTCGAAGGGCGGTTCGGATTCCGGCGGCAGAAAATTTCGGGCGGTTGGAAGCGGCCCGTTGATTCCGAGCTCTTTCAGTTGCTTGTTTGAGAGAGTGCGTCGTCTCTGGAGATACAATGAACGAACGTCGCCGTTTGATTCGGCGATATCGATTGCTTTTGCACGGACGACGGACGATTTCGCAAAAAGCGCCAGCTGCACGCCTGACCGGCGAACAAAACGCGGTAGAAACCCAAATTTGTCGTAAAGGCTTCGCATCCGCTCCACATCGACAAATGATGGGTAACCGCCAAAAAGCTCGTCGCCACCCTGACCGGAAAGCGCAACCTTGATGCCCTGCGCATGAATGGCCCGCGAGATAACGAACACGTTCAAGCCGTCAATCGAAGGCTGGTCCAAAGAATCCAGCCAGACCCGGGCTTCCGCTCGCCCGTCGTCCGGCCCAATGACAATATTGCTGTGGCGCAAACCGAGCCTCTCCGCTGTGCGTTGCGCGAGATCGCTCTCCGATTCGCTGCTGTTCCCGGCGAGCCCGACTGTGAACGAGCGAATGTGAGGCGCGCTTTTCGCCGCCAGGCTCGTCACGATCGTGCTGTCGACGCCTGACGAGAGCAACATCCCCACTGGCACATCACTGATGAGATGTTGATCGACCGCCTGCGTAAGCGTGGCTCGCACCTGTTCGATTGCCTCAGCTTCGGAAATTTCCTGAATTGCCGGCATATTGAAAAAGCGCTTTGGCGGCGGTGGAGTGGATAGGCTTTGTCGCGTCAGTGGGATAAGCTGGGAACTGCCGCGCGCGAACGCGCGAACTTCCTTGAAGATCGTCCTCGGCTCGGCCACTGCGCCGTACGCGAGATACGAGATAAGTCCCTGTCGATCGATCTCCCGCGACAAACGCGCGCCAGCAACGACCGCGCGCACCTCACTGCCGATCACCAGCAGGTCCGGACTGGAATGCTGGTAAAGCGGTTTGATTCCCAGCGGATCACGAGCAAGCAGCAACGCTTTTCGCTCTCCATCCACGAACGCGAGAGCAAACATGCCTTTAAGTCGTGGAAGGAACGCCGTTCCATATCTTACCAGTCCATTCAGCACGACCTCGGTGTCGCTGGTGCTTCGGAACTCAATTCCCGCATCGAGAAGCTCGCGCCGTAACTCGACGTGGTTGAAAATCTCGCCATTGAAAACAAGGGCAGCGCCAGTCTTCGGACAAATCATCGGCTGCGCGCCGGCAGGTGAGAGATCCAGAATCGCCAGACGCGTGCTGGCCAGCCCGCAGAAAATTTCAGGTGCGTTCAGCAATAAACTGCCGCTCCCATCCGGGCCGCGATGATGCATCGCCGCGATCATTCGCGGCATCCCGTCGCGCACCTGCTCTTCGCTTAGAGAAACGATTGCGCCGATACCGCACATGGCGTCAGGAAAAGTTCAGTGACCTTGACGGTAAAAGGCCGATATGATGAAAAACAATAAACACAGCAGGCTTGCGCTCCATTCTTTAGCGAGAGGTTAACTCCCACGATTCCGCAGAACCATTTGTTTTAGCGAAGATACCGTCGGTGTCGGTAATCAATCTGAGGTCATCGATTCGGCGGGGCAGACCTCCGTACACAGGTTCACGCCAGCGTTCGTCGATATTAGCGCTCACGGACTCCGATTCCCTTAAGCAACGCCGGTAATCGTGGGTCAGCACGCAATTCATCCAAGCCCGCACAGATGCAGTATTCCCGAAGATACGCAATGCTACCGTTTTCATGTTCCATGCCTCGGGCGAAGCAACCAAAGGCTTCGTCAAGATTGCCCAAACTTGCATGAACGAAGCCCAGACAAGGTGGCTGGACATACATCCGCTTTCCGAGTTCGCCTAAATCTTCGAGGACCTGTTGAGCTTCCGCCTTCCGACCCAACCGGCCCAACAGGCACCCGAGATCGGCCAATGGAACAGGACCTCCTCCCAGCACGACTGCTTTGCGCAACTCCGCGACGGCAGCGTCGTGCAGTCCCTGAGCCCAATGAGCCAACCCCAGCATCCAATATGTCCCGAAGAAGTTTGGCTCCAGATCAAACAATCTACGGGCTTGTTCGAGCATTAGATCGTACCGGTGCATTAACCAATATGCTGCTGCTATGTGCAAAGTGTCCAGGGGGGATAGGGGATCAAGCTGTAGCGCCCACCGCGCCTGAGTTATCGCTTCGTCGACCCGGCTCCTGCACGCCAGGAACAAAGCATAATGCTCGTGAGCGGTGATGTAGTTAGGGTTAAGCTTGATGGCTTGTTTGAAGCACTCTTCAGCCACTGACCAGTCCCTCTGGTTCCAAAATCTAACGATCGCCAAGGCGGTCTGTGTTTCGGCCAGGTTCGGATCGAGTTCTACTGCCTTTTCTGCGAATAGATCGTGAGGACCGATCGCAGCGAGCTTCTCTTCAAACGAGAGATGCCCCGTAAAACCAGCCGTATTGGAAGGAGAGCGATAAGGCAGCATAAGCGAGCGCGTAGTTTGGCTCTATTTCGAGGGCTTTTTTGCAACACTCGATGGATCGCTTGAAGCCGTCACCAGTGAATTTGTTAAAGTGATACCTGGCCTGAAGATAAAGTTGATAGGCGTCGGGGTTGTAAGTGCCATGTTTCCCCAACGGTTGATCGCCTGCGCCAACCAGTTGCATCTCAAGGGCGTCCACGATTTCGCGCGTAATCTCATCCTGAATCGCGAAGACCTCTTGCATTTCGCGATCAAACGTTTAGGACCACAGGTGATCGCCGTTAAGGACATTGATCAGTTGGGCCGTTATATGCAGCCGGTTGGCAACTTTGCGCACACTCCCTTCTAAAATCGTTTTCACATTAAGTTGCTGGCCAATCCGGCGGACATCCTCATTTCTCCCCTTGAACGCGAAGCTTGAAGTCCGGGCCGGCACGCGTAACCCCTTCAATTGTGAAAATGCCATGATCAGGTCTTCTGTCAGACCGTCGCTCAGATACTCGTTCTCCGGGTCTGAGCTCATGTTTAGGAAAGGCAGGACGGCAATCGATTTCTGAGCCGAAGAAGATTCATCGGCTCGCACGAGGTCCGGTGGACCCGACGCTGCGCCCTCGTATCCGACCCAATAAACCTCCAGAGGCCGCATCATATTCTTAAGTTTCACCTGCCCCATCCTTTTCAGCGATTGGGCAGCGCGATTCTCGATCTGATCAAATACCTGCTGGGAAATACAAATGCCGCCCGCTCCGGCCAATGGTTCGATGCGAGCGGCGATGTTGACACCGTCGCCAATCACATCGTTGTCACGGCGCACAACATCGCCCGCATGAATTCCGATCCGAACCTGAAATGTTCCTTGCTGCGGATTGGCAGAATTTCTCTTTGCGATCCCCTCTTGAATTTCAGTTCCGCATTGGACTGCCGCTAAGGCGCTGGAAAATTCGAGTAGGAAGCCATCTCCAATCGTCTTGATTTCAGACCCCTGATGTTTTGGAAAAATTGAACGCAGGAGTCGGCGGTAATCCTCGAGTAACGCAAGTGCGAGGGCCTCGTTGCGCTCCATGACAGCGCTGTAACCGACCATGTCCGTGAACATGATCGCGGCGAGCTTGCGATGCTCGGTGCCGTCTTGAACCATAGGCAGCCTTGTGTACGAGCTTACCAGAACGAAGCTCGTGGAGCAAAAGATTCGCTCTATTAGACCGCTCCAGGCGCCAGAGCTTCAGTACGAAATGCGGAAATCCGCGGGAAGGAACGCGCTCGTGGCTGTCGCGCCGACTGGGCCATGCGTGGCATCATTGGCACCCACGTTGGGTGATGGTGCTGCGATTGGTTGCTGGCCTTTGGCTTTGAGCGATTCGTTTAAGGCAGGCAGGTCTTGCGCGAGTAGTTGGTCGAATTCTTTCGTCACGTCATCGAGTTCGCGCTTGAGCGCATCGATGTAGGCGATCTGGTACGCGCCCGGTTTCCCCTCATAACTAAGGATCGCTCCGTAAAGCTGGTCGGTGTGTTCGCGCAACCGTTCCTCGCCCGTAATCGCGCCGCCCTCGGTTGTCGCGACGATCTTCTTTCGCACTGCGTCAACCTTGCCGTCGAAGTCGGAAATGTTTTTGCCAAGCGGATCGCTTTCCGGAAAGGCGGCGCCACTTTGGGCCAATGCTTTGCGCAACGCTAGGATCCGATCCATCAGCGCGCTTTCATCGCCGAACAACGCGACGACTCGCATCGCGGCGTCGAACTGCGCCTTGCGGTCTGTTTCGCTGAATTTCGCTCGGCGATCCAGACCCAATGTCAACTTCGTCTCCGAAACTTTGCCTCGCTTCGTGAGGCGCACAGTGTACACGCCCGGCACGAGGCGCGGACCGCGCGTTCCCGCGGATGAAACCTGCGCCCCCGGAGGCACACGCGGCGGCTTTGCGCGCATTGGCCACGTCACCCGATTCAGGCCAGGGCGTTTGCTGGCCGGCAATTCATCAATGACGCGTCCGGAAGAATCCAAAATTTCCAGTTTCATTTTCCCGAACAGATGCCGCTCGCGCTGGTAGTAATTGATGACTGCGGCGTCAGGCGGATTATCGCCGACGAAAACCGCGTCGCCATTTGCCCAGCCTCCTGCGCCTTCGATTCGCTGCTGCACCGGGCGCGCTGAAACAAACGCAACGTCCTGCTTCAACAAATCGGGCGTTAGTGCGCGCAGTGGCGTGATGTCGTCTATGATCCAGATGCCGCGACCGTGCGTCGCGAGAACGAGGTCATTGTCCCGTGGATGAATTGCCAGATCGCGCACGGCAACCGCAGGAAAGTGGTTGCCTTTAAATTGCCCCCAGGTCTTTCCACCATCAATGGAAACCCATAGCCCGAACTCGGTTCCGAGAAACAGCAGATCCGGTTTGACCAAATCTTCCTTGATCACATGAGCGTATCCACGAACAGCTTTCGGATCCTGCGCGGTTACAAGCGGCGTCCACGTTTTGCCGTAATCGGTCGTTTTGAAAACGTACGGCGACATGTCGCCAAAGGTATGTCGATCGAATGCGGCGTAAGCGGTGCGCGCATCGAAGTTGCTGGCCTGGACCCAATTGACCCACGAATTCTTCGGCAGCCCGGGAATGTTGCCGACTACATTCGTCCAGGTCTTGCCGCCATCGCGCGTGAGCTGGAGGTTGCCATCGTCGGTGCCGACCCAGATCAGCCCCTTCTGCTTAGGCGATTCGCTGATCGAATAAATGGTGGTGTGCATTTCCGCCGACGAATTGTCCACGGTCACGCCGCCGGATTGTTCCTGCTTCTGTTTTTGTGGATCGTTCGTGGTCAGGTCTGGCGAAATGCGTTCCCAGTTCTGGCCGTGATCGCGTGAGCGGAAAAGAAATTGCGCACCGACGTAAATGGTCCCCTTCTCATTCGGCGAGAGCGCGATCGGCGTGTTCCAATTAAACCGCAGTTTTTCCTTATAATTTGGTCTTGGCTTGATGTTGCGAGCTTCGTGCGTGTAACGATTTACACGACCGATCTCGCCGCCTTGGTACTCGGCATAGATGTAATCGGGATCAGCCGGATCGGGAAACATCCAAAAGCCATCGCCATTGTACATGTTTTCCCAACGTGAGTTGGTGATACCGCCCGGGTACTGCGAGTCGCCTACCCACGAACTATTGTCCTGCAAACCGCCGTAAACACGGTACGGGTCGTTGTTGTCGAGGCTGACATGGTAAAACTGCGATACCGGCAGGTTTTCGCCTTTCCACCATTTGCTGCCGCCGTTGTAGGAGTACCACATTCCGCCATCGTCTCCCACGAATACTACCTGCGTGTTGGTGGGATCGATCCACACATCGTGCGCGTCGCCGTGAGCCCCTTGAAAACCGCCGACCACCGCGAAACTTTTCCCGCCATCCTCGCTGACGATCAGTGATCCGTCCGGCTTGAAGAGGCGGTCCGGATTTTTTGGATCGACGATCAGATTCGCGAAGTAGAACGGACGCCACACCATCCACCGGCTCTTATCACGCTTCTCCCATGTCATCCCGCCGTCATCGGAAACGAACAACGCGCTCTCTGGCGATTCGACAAAAGCGTAAACACGCTGGGCGTTCGAGGGCGCAATCGCTACTGCGATGCGGCCATACGGTTTCTTGGGAAAACCCTTGTTGGTCTCAGTCGTGATCTCCGTCCAGGTATTGCCGGAGTCCGTGGACCGAAACAATCCACTAGCCGACGGCGCGGTAGGACTTTCGCCGCCCGAGCGGTACTCCCAGCCTTTGCGCCGGAAATCCCACATGGCTGCGAACATCACGTTGGGATTGGTTGGATCAATCGTGATATCGGTGCAGCCAGTCGAAAGATTTGGTCCTTTCAGAACTTGCTGCCATGTCTTGCCGCCATCAGTTGTTTTGTAGAGACCGCGATCCGGTGAATCGCTCCACAACGCGCCGGGGACCGCGGCGAAAACCGTATCACTGCTCCTCGGACTAACTGCTATCTTTGCAATACGCTCGGATTTCTCTAAACCAGCGCGCGTCCACGTTTCACCCCCATCGGTTGATTTATAAATTCCGTCGCCAATCGAAACGCTGTTACGCGTCCACGATTCACCAGTTCCGACCCAGACATTTTTCGAATTCTTCGGATCGAGCGCGATCGCACCGATCGATTGCGCACGCTGCTCGTCAAAAACGGGCCGGTACCTCGTCCCGCTGTCGTCGGATTTCCAAACACCGCCGCTGGCCGCACCGACAAAGAGCGTGATCTTGCCCGAGGGCTCGCGTGTACCGGCGATGGCAGAGATGCGTCCGCTCATTGTTGCGGAACCTATGTTGCGCGTGCCAAGGCCTGAGATCGTTGCCGAGTTATATGGCGATTCCTCGGCGTGACAAGGAACGGCGGGAAGAAAAAGGACCGAAAGCGATGCGAAGACGCATCGCACTCCAAAAGCACTGCGTGCGAAATCCATAGAGATGCGTCAATTCTGTTTCGTCCCGCAGTCGCGGGACTTTGGGAGTGCGCACGCGTCCTCGCGTCGCTTTCGGCTGCTTAGTATTCCCATCTGCTTAGTGTCCGCTGTAGTCACACAAGAGTTATTTCGAAGCCGGGAAGTGAAAAATCGTGTCATCGACGGGCACGTTGGCTTCGACCTTGTCGATAATAATTCTTTGTTTGTCCGGCGCTCCTTTGCGCCCGGCCTCGATTGACGTCGGAATGAATACGCCCCCCGCTTTTTCGTAATCCCCCAGATCTGTCTCTACCTCTTCGTGCGCGCCGTGTCTCATCCGTTGCGTCAAGACACGAATCTCCAAAAAGTGGTCAGGATCCAGATAGACAAAGCTCACGTCCCCATTCTTGCGCACCACTTTTAATTTATGCGCAGGTGTTCCCTCGACGTCCTCGGTTCCGAGGTATTCGACACTGCTTCCTTTCGTCTTCCAATCAACCAATGGTCCATCGATTTCCGAGTTCTCAATCAGTGCCTTGACATCATCGACGGACATGCGTTCGGGGTCTTTACGTCCGAAAAATGGAGACACTCTCCAGCCTTCCTTGCCGTCATACGCCTGGATCTGTGTCATTCCCTGAAGAGAAGCCTCGGTGCGGACTTCGTCAGGCCGCTTCTTAGTTTGCAGATAGGCATATTCGATCTGGCCCTGCTGCACCAGCATCTTGCCGGTAAGCCGCAGCGATTGGAGATCATGCAGCGCGGTCGCGCCGCCCTTGGCTTCGATGTTCTTGGCGACCAGTTGGTCTACAGTCGGCTGATTTGTGTCTTGCGCAAAAATTGTTGGCGTGATGACGGCGGCGAAAACGAGAGAAATTACGGAACGCAGATGCATATGAACTTAGGAGACGATATCAGACACCGCAGCGCCACCGATATTCAAAGGAATTCGCAAAGCAAAGCTCTTCTGGACGCTTTGCTCGCGGCGTTGTCGTATGGCGATGTTGATTCAGGATAGTTCATTCGTAACGGAGCGCTTCGATTGGATCAACGTGAGTGGCGCGTCGCGCCGGCAACAAGCATGCGATCAGGGCAATCATTGCGAGCAACACAGTTACGCCGCCGAGCAGAGCGGGGTTGTGTTCCGAAACCTGGTAAAGTTGGGTGGCAATTAAGCGGTCTACCCCTAATGCCGCCCCGATCCCGATCGCCAGTCCAATGACAACGGGTTTCATGCCCTGGTTGATGACCAGGCGAAGAACATCTCGCGTTTGCGCACCGAGCGCCATGCGCACACCGATTTCGCCAGTGCGTTGTTCGACTGTGTACGCGACCGCGCCATAAATTCCGATGCTCGCAAGCAACAACGCGACTGCTGCAAAAATTCCGAGCAGCCAGGTCATCAGCCGAGTCTGGCCGAGGGCTTGTGCGATGATCTTTTCCATTGATTGTGGCAACGCGATTGCAAGACCAGGATCAACAGTCGCCAGCGTTGAGCGCACCAATTTTGTGACGGCGTCCTCTCTTAAATTGGTGCGTACTACAATCGTCGGGAATGGAAAGTTCTCCTGCGCCCAGGGCCGATAAAATTCCATATCGTCAGGCTCGTTGACCTTTCGCGAGCGAACGTCGCCGACGATGCCGACGATCTCGCACGGTGTGCCGGAACTCGTGACCAAGAGCGTTTTGCCGATCGGATTTTCGTTGCCGAAAACCTTTTTCGCCCCTGACTGACTGATGAGAACGACGTTCTGATGATCCGCGGTATCATGCTCATCGAAATCGCGTCCTGCCAGAACAGGAATGCCCCAGGTCTTGAAATAACCGGGCGAAACGTCGTGGCTTGGGGCCGTCGCCCGCTTGTCCACCGGCAACACCTCGCCATCAGCGCGCGAATAAAGCGTCGCGTTAGCGCCGCCGGGCAGCAGCGGAATATCACCGCTGGCAGCGACATTTTGAAAACCTGGAACCGCTCGCAACGAGGCGAGCAAATGCTCTACGAAACGCTGCCGCGTCCCGAGATCAGAGTATTGTGTTGTCGGTAAAGTGACGAAGCCAATCCAAACATTTCTGTACTGGTAGCCGACATTTTGCTGATTGAGACGCACGAAACTCGTGATCAGCAATGCGGCGCCGGCGAGTAGCGTCACCGAGAGCGCCACTTGCGCGCCGACAAGAATTTTTCGGAAGCGCTGTTGCCTCACGCTGCCGGTCATTCCGCGGCCGCCTTCCTTAAGTCCATCTACCAGATCGGCGTGCGAGCTTTGAAGTGCAGGATAGATTCCCATCAACAGCCCGGTCAAAATCGACAATGCAATTGTGAAACCGAGTACCGAAAAAGAGAGGTTAACGCGTGTGTTGGGATCGAACGGCAAAAAATTCGCGGCCATTTTCGGAACGAGCGGGACCAATTGCCAGGCCAACACGGTGCCGACGATTCCCGCGAGAAAACTCACGAGCAAACTTTCAAATACGAACAGCCGGACGATGCCCGTGCGGGACGCGCCAATCGCCATTCGCAACGCGATCTCACGGCGGCGGCCGCTGAACCGGACCAACAGCAGATTTGCAACATTACTGCAGGCGATGAGCAACACGAAAGCCACCGCAGCGAACAGTGTCGCAAACGCGGGGCGCAAATTTCCGCTCACATCCTCTGGAAGCGTCTTCAGGGTTGTGACCAACGCGCTATCGATCTTACCCGGAAATTCGGCGCGATAGCTTTGACCTAGCGCAGGTAACGCGGCTCGCGCTTGTTCTACGGTCATTCGCGGTTTCAACCGGCCTACGACGCGCAAAAAGGTGGTGCCGCGCATCATTCGCTCGTACGTGAAACCGGGAATCACGTACGGCTTGGTTGTCCAGACCTCGGCGTTCGGGCCGACCCAGGCAAACGGCAGATTCGGCAACACGCCAACAATCGTGTGCGCCACGCCGTCGAGAGTGATGCTGCGGCCAATGACGTTCGGGTCTCCGCCCATTCGTTTCCGCCAGAAATTTTCCGTGA
>Ga0209056_10001513_pt1 | contig 25631 bp, 23 predicted proteins | sample GraSoiAngelo_114_FD_185876 | JGI IMG/M metagenome (GOLD analysis project Ga0209056, IMG submission 185876) | Grasslands soil microbial communities from the Angelo Coastal Reserve, California, USA - 14_0903_13_40cm (SPAdes) (version 2) | ecosystem: Environmental > Terrestrial > Soil > Grasslands... | reverse complement strand
TCGGCCCGCACGCTCCGCCGCCCGGGCGACCCGTTCACGCACGCGCTCGAGGTTGGCACGAATGTCGGTCATGGCCGCAGGGTGATTCTAGCAGGGGCCGGGGGCCAGGGGAGGGCTCAGGGTGCCGGGGGGGGAGGGCTTGCGGGTCGGGGAGCCGGCCGCCTAGGGCAGCGCGGCGACCGTGACGAGGCGGCCGCGATTGCCCTTGCGGTACGAGTACAGCAGCTCCGGGTGGCACGCCGTGCAGAGGCGCGGGTTGCCGATCGACGTCGGGGGCACTCCCGCATCTTCCAGGAGTGCCTCGTTGACCGCCCACAGATCGAGCATCACGTGGCCGGCGCGCGAGGGCCGGACCCAGGTTGTCCAGCGCTCCCCGAAGGCGCGCGCCAGCTCCGCCATGACCGGCTCGTCGACCTCGTAGCAGCACGGGCCGATCGACGGCGCGATCGCGACGCGGAGCGAGGCGGCGCGCCCCCCGAGCTCGCCGACGGCGCGCACCGCCGCCTGCGTCGCGCCGCGCACCGTTCCGCGCCAGCCGACGTGGGCGAGGCCGAGGACGCGCGCCGCCGGATCGTAGAGGACGATCGCGAGACAGTCGGCGGTGAAGATCGAGAGCGGCACGCCGTGCTCGGCGGTGACCAGGATGTCGACCGAACCCGCGAATCCCCCGCCCGCGGGCGCACGCGCCGTCGCGGCGCCGTGCACCTGGCGAGCGTAGCAGACGCGGCTCAACTCCAACCCGGCTCCACCCAGGACCGCCGCGGCCTCGGACCGAAACGGCGCGCGCGGCGCCTCAGGGGCAATCGGCTCGGCGAACGACGCGATCCCCGGACAGTGCCTCGTCGTCGTCGCATGCGCCAAGCCCACATCGCTGAGCCACGGAAACGTGAAGTACGCCGCCGGCTCTCCGTGCGGCACTAGGCGAGAGGTCATCTCTTCTCAGTATGACGCTTCTCAGCGTGACAAGCCGACGGGCCGCGGGGGAGCGGGCTGGGCGGGTGGCGGGCGGGGTCGACGCGACCCGTCCCCTCCAAGCGACGCCGGACGCATCCGCGCATGATGGAGCCCAGCCGCGAAGGGCTTGCGGGCGCGTGCCGCGTGGTCGAGCGACCCCGCCCGCCACCCGCCCCGCCCGCACCCCGGCCGGTTCCGCGAGCGCTAGTCCGCCTGGCGCCGGAGAAAAGCGGGGACTTCGAGGTCGCCGTCGCCGACCTCGGCCCCGGCTTCGGCTTCGGCCCGCGGATCGGCGAACCGCCGCCGCCACTGCGTCGGTGCCGCGGCCGGGACAGAGCGCGAGGCGCGCGGAAGGTCGACGACCTTGCCCCCGACACCGATCGCGTCCTTCTTATCGGCAAAGCCGGTCGCGATCACGGTCATCCGAACCTCGTCCGAGAGCTGCGGATCGATGACGGCCCCGAAGATGATGTGCGCCTCCTCGTGAGCGGCCTCCTGGACGATCCGCGCCGCCTCCTCGACCTCGTGGATGGACAGGTCGGCGCCGCCCGTGAAGTTGATCAAGATGCCGCGCGCGCCTTCGATCGACGTTTCGTCGAGGAGCGGGCTCGCGACGGCCTTCTGCGCGGCGTCGAGGGCGCGGTTCTCGCCCTTGCCGGTGCCGGTGCCCATCATCGCCAGCCCCATGCCCGACATGATGGTGCGCACGTCGGCGAAGTCGAGGTTGACGAGCCCGGGCACGAGGATCAGGTCCGAGATCCCCTGCACCGCCTGCTGGAGCACGGAATCGGCGACGCGGAACGCGGCGATCAGCGGGGTGCCGCGGTCCACGACGGAGAGCAGCCGCTGGTTCGGGATCGTGATGAGCGTGTCCACGACGGCCCTCAGCGCCTCGAGCCCGGCCTCGGCCTGGAGCATCCGCTTCCTGCCCTCGAAGGTGAAGGGCTTGGTCACCACGGCGACCGTCAGGATACCCAGGTCCTTCGCGAGCGACGCGACCACCGGCGCGGCGCCGGTGCCGGTGCCGCCGCCGAGCCCCGCCGTGATGAAGACCATGTCGGAGCCGCTCAAGAGACGGGTGATCTGATCGGGGTCTTCTTGCGCGGCGCCGCGACCGACATCCGGGTTCGAGCCGGCGCCCAGGCCTTGCGTGAGCCTCGTCCCGAGCTGGAGCTTGACCGGCGCCGGCGAGGCGTGGAGCGCCTGGAGATCGGTGTTGGCCACGATGAACTCGACGCCCGTGAACTGCGCCGCCATCATCCGGCTCACCGCGTTGCCGCCGCCCCCGCCGAGGCCGATCACCTTGATTTTCGCGGCCTGCACTTGCTGTTCGAGCTCGAAGAGCGGGCGCCGCGTGCGATCCTTCTCCATCGAAGTCTCCTCTGAGGGTTCGTCGGAGGTACGCCTCCGGCCGCGTGAACGGATCACGTCTGACGGGAACAAGGGCGGCTGCCGCCCGTCGCGACCCGACCTAGAAGATGTCACCCAGAAGTCCTGTCGCGAGCCGCATCAGACGGCCCATCGGGGTGGCGCCTGCCGCGCTCCCCGACTCGCCCGGGGCCCGCGAGTGCCGGCCGTAGAGCGCCAGGCCGACGGCGGTCGCGTAGATCGGGCTCTCGATCGCGTCCGCCAGCCCACCGACGCCGATGGGCACGCCCCGGCGCACGGGCTGATCGAAGATGCCCTCGGCGAGCTCGGGGATGCCCTCCATGATCGAGGTGCCGCCGGTGACGACGACGCCGGCCGTCGCCGCGTCCTGAAAGCCCGCCCGGGCCAGCTCGCGCGCCACAAGCGTGAAGATCTCCTCCACGCGCGGCTGGATGATCTCCGAGAGGAGCTGTCGCGAGAGCTGCCGCGGCTTCCTTCCGCCCACCGCCGGCACGTCGACCGTCTCCTCGGCCGGGACCAGCGCCGTCAGTGCGCATCCGTAGCGCTTCTTGATGTCCTCGGCGTCCGCGGTCGGCGTGCGCAGCCCGATCGCGATGTCGTTGGAGACGTGGTCGCCGCCGAGCGGCAGGACCGCCGTGTGCCAGATGGCGCCGTTGCGCAGGAGGGCGACGTCGGTCGTGCCGCCGCCGATGTCGATCACCACGACGCCGAGCTCTTTCTCGTCGTCGTAGAGCACCGCCTCGGCGGAGGCGAGGGGCTCGAGCACGATGTCCTGGACGGCGAGGCCCGCGCGATTCACCGAGCGGACGACGTTCTGCACCGAGGTGACGGCGCCGGTCACGATGTGCACCTCGACCTCGAGGCGCACGCCCGACATGCCGATGGGCTCGAGGACCCCGTCTCCGTCGTCGACGACGAAGCTCTGCGGCAGGACATGGATGATCTCGCGGTCCTGGGACAGACTGACCGCGCGCGCCGCCTCGACGACGCGCTCCACGTCGGCCTCGCTCACCTCGTGGTGCTTGCCGGTGATCGGGACGGCGCCGCGGCTGTTGACGCCCCGGATGTGGCCGCCCGCCACGCCCGCGTACACGCCCGAGACCTCGACGCCCGCCATCTGCTCGGCCTCGGCGACGGCGGTCTTGATCGCCTCGACCGTCGAGTCGATGTTGACGACGATCCCCCGGCGGAGCCCGCGCGAGGGCGCGGTCCCGACCCCGATGACGTCCAGGACGCCCCGGGCCGCCGGCTCGGCGATGATCGCGCAGATCTTCGTGGTGCCGACGTCCAGGCCGACCACGAGGTCCCGCGTCTTCGCGCGTCTCATCGCGCCTTCTCCCGCTGGAAGACCACCTGGTCACGGAACCGGAGGTCGACCGTTCGCACGTCCTGCGTCGCGACCTGCCCGAGGACACCTTCGAGGCGCGCCAGGCGCTCCTCCCAGTCCTCGCTGCCGAGACGAACTTCGACGCCGTCCACCGTATAGAGGACCGGCCCCTCCCGGCGGCTCATGTCGATCTCCGAGATCTCGGCGGTCAGCCCATTGCCGCTCCGGAGAAGGGCGCGGATCACCGCGACCGCCGCGCGGGCCTTCGGTCCGGGGGCCGTGCGCATGGACGCGAGCTCGTCGGCGGTGAGGCCGCTGATGACGGGCATCGGAGACGCCACAGCCGCGGGTGGGGCGCCGAGCAGCCGCCCCTCCTCGTCCATCCAGTGCAGGCGCCCGCCGTGGACGAGCGTGAACGGACGCCGCTCCTCGACGCTGATCACGACCCGGTCCGGCAGCTCGCGCACGACGTCGGCCCGGCGCACTTCCGGGAGCGATTCCACGCGCCCGGTCACGACCGTCGTGTCGAGACGGAAGATGTTCGTTCCGCGTGGGATCGCGGCCACCGCCAGGATCTGCTCGGGCGACACGCGGGACACGCCGCGCACCTCCACACGCGCCACCGCGAACCGATGGGTCGTCAAGAGCCAGTGGCCGACGGCGCCGAGGGCCGCCGGGATCAGGGTAGCGGCCACGACAATTCCCGCGAGGCGCCGGAGCCGGGCGCGCCGGCTCGCGCGCTGGCGCCGCGGTCGACCCACGCGCTGGCGGTTGACGAACGCCGAGCGCTCGCCCAGGTCGGCGAGGACCGAGGCACGGCTCCGCGGGGAGCTGAGGCCGCTGGGCATCTATTCCCCGATGATCCTGATCTCGTTCTCGAGCACGACGGAAAAGTGGCCGTGGACGCGCTCGCGCGTCAGGTCCATGAGGGCCAGGATGTCCGTCGCGGTCCCCCCGCCCCGGTTCACGATGAAGTTCGCGTGCTTGGAAGAGATCTCGGCACCGTTGACCCGCTTGCCCTTGAGGCCGCACTTCTCGATCATCCGCGCGGCGACGTCGCCCGCCGGGTTCTTCCAGACGCACCCGGCGGAGGCGAGCGCCAGCGGCTGGGTGGACTTCTTGAGCTTGAGCCGCTGCTTGATCTCCTTCTGGATCTCCGCCAGCGGACGGCGATGCAGCCGCAGGCGGCAGCCGATCAGCACGGCGCCGGCCGGCACGTTGAAGTTCCGGTACGTGAACGTGCCCGGGGCTGGCTTGAACTCGCCGAGCGTCCCGTCCGGGTGCAGGTAATAAACGGCGCTGACGAAATCGCCGATCCACCCGTCGGCGGTTCCGGCGTTCATGGCCAGGGCGCCGCCGATCGTGGCCGGAATCCCGACGAGGCACTCGATGCCGCCCAGATTGATGGCGGCGGCTTCCCGAATCAGCGCCGAGAGGCTCACGCCCGCCCCGGCGATCGCCTCTTCGCCGTGGAACTCCGCGCGCCCGAGACAGCCCTCGAGCCGCAGAACGACGCCGCGTACGCCGCGGTCCTTGACCAGCAGATTGTTGCCGCCGCCGATCACCGAGACGGGCAGCTGCTCACGCTCGGCGAACATGAGCGCGTGCCGGATGTCGTCGACATCCTGGGGCACGACGAAGATGTCGGCGGGTCCGCCGATGCGGAGCGAGGTGTGAAAGCTCAGGGGCTCCTTGAACCGAACTTCCCCCCGGATCTCTCCTAGCATGTCGACCTCCCAGTCTGCGAGTCCGCATTCAGGCGCTTCAGCAGCTCCGGACCGAGCTGGCTCACGTCGCCGGCGCCGAGCGTCACCACGAGGTCGCCCGTTCGGGCGATCTCGCAGAGATGCCCGACGATGCGCGTCCGGTCGCTGCCGAGGTAGGTGACGTCACGGTGGCCGTGCGATCGGATCCCCTCGGCGAGATCTGCGGCCGTGACACCGGGGATGGCCGACTCACCGGCGCCGTAGATGTCCATCACGATCAACACGTCAGCCAGGTTGAAGGCCGTGAGGAACTCCTGTCGCAGGTGCAGGGTGCGGGTGTAGCGGTGCGGCTGGAATACCGTCACGACCCGGCAGTCGAACCCGGCCTTGGCGGCGGCCAGAGTCGCCTGGATCTCGGCGGGGTGGTGGCCGTAGTCGTCGACCACCGTGACGCCGCGGGCACGACCAAGGATCTGGAATCGGCGCTGGACGCCCGAGAACCCGGCCAGCGCTTTCTGGATGGTGGGGAACGGGATCTCGAGGTCCAGGCCGACGCCGACCGCCGCGAGGGCGTTGAGCACGTTGTGGCGGCCGGGGATCTGGAGCGCGAGCTCGCCGAGAGCGCTCCCGCGCTGGAAGACCTCGAAGCGGCTCGTCATGCCGGCCAGGCGCAGGCGCCGCCCCACGAGGTCGGCGCCCGACTCCACGCCGTACGTGATGATCCGCTTCTCGATCCGTGGGATCAGCAACTGGATGTTCGGCTGATCGAGGCAGAGGACGGCCGAACCGTAGAACGGCACCCTGTTCACGAACGCGACGAACGCGTCGCGGATGGCGTCGAGGCTCCCGTAGTGATCGAGATGCTCGGCGTCGACGGTCGTGACGACCGCGATCGTCGGCGCGAGCTTCAGGAACGAGCCGTCGGATTCGTCGGCCTCGGCGACCAGGTACTCGCCCTGGCCGAGACGGGCGTTCGAGCCGAGGCTCGTCACCCGCCCGCCCACGACGATCGTCGGATCGTAGTGGCCCTCGGCGAGCACGGCTCCGACCATCGAGGTGGTCGTCGTCTTGCCGTGGGTGCCCGCGACCGCGATGCCGTACTTGAGACGCATCAGCTCGGCCAGCATCTCGGCGCGGGGAATCGTCGGGATCTGTCGCTGGCGCGCGATCTGGACCTCGACGTTGTCCCGCGAGACCGCCGACGAATAGACGACGACGTGGGCGCCCTCGACGTTCGTCGCCTGATGACCGATGAAGATCTTCGCGCCCAGCTCGGCCAGTCGCTCGACCGCGTCGTTGCGCTTCTGGTCGGAGCCGGTCACCCGGTAGCCGAGGTTCAGCAAGATCTCGGCGATGCCGGACATTCCGCTGCCGCCGATCCCGACGAAGTGGATCTGCTGATAGCGCTTAAACATGGGCGTGCTGGGAAATGTTGAGGAGCACTCCCGTCGAGAGCATCGTGACGAGCAGGGCGGAGCCGCCGAAGGAGATGAACGGCAGGGGCAGTCCCTTCGTCGGCAAGAGGCCCGTCACGACCCCCAGGTTCACGAGCGTCTGCGTCGCGATCAGGACGGTGATCCCGAGCGCCAGGTAGCCGCCGAAGGGATCGGGCGCCCGCAGTCCGATCCGGAGCCCGCGCCAGATCAGAACGATGAAGAGGGCGACGATGGCCGCGGCGCCGACGAAGCCCAGCTCCTCGCCGATGATCGCGAAGATGAAATCCGTGTGCGATTCCGGGAGGTAGAAGAGCTTCTGGCGGGACGCGCCGATGCCCTGGCCGAAGATCCCCCCGTTGCCGAGCGCGAGCCAGGACTGGATGATCTGAAAGCCACTCCCGCGCGGATCCGACCACGGGTCGAGGAACGCGACGATGCGGCGCAGCCGGTACGGCGCGGCCCAGACCGCCACCACGAGCGGCGGCAACGCGAGCGCGAGGACGAAGCCCAGGTGGCGCACCCGGCCGCCCGCGAGGAACAGCAGCGTGAACGTGAGGGTGATGAGCGTCAGGCAGTTCCCGAGGTCCGGCTGAGCGAGGACGAGCATCGCCAGGAGGCCAGCCACTGCGAGCGGCGGCAGGAGCCCGCGGCGGAGATCGGCGATCGCCTCGCCCTTGCGCGCGAGAAACGCGGCCAGATAGAGCACGAGGGCGAGCTTGGCCAGCTCCGCCGGCTGGAACGATACGGGGCCGAGCCGGATCCAGCGGCGCGTGCCGTTGATCGCCTGACCGAGCGGCGAGATCAGCACCAGCACGAGGAGCACGCCCGCGAAGATGAGGAGGGGGAGGACGAACCCTTCCAGACGTCGGTAGTCCAGGCGGATCGCCATCCACAGGCACCCGGCGCCGAGCAACGCCCAGAAGACCTGCTTCTTGAGAAAGAAGTACGGGTCGTGGAAGCGGTCGGCCGCCACGATCGCGCTCGCCGAGTAGACCATCACCACGCCCGCCGAGAGGAGGACGATCGCGACCCCGAAGAGCCACACGTCGGGCGCGAGCTTCCTGGGCAGGTTAGTCAGGCTGGGGGGAAGCGAGCGCCGCTCCTCCCCCAGACCCCCCCACCGCTCGGAAAAGCCCGCCAGACATCAATCGAGCCGCGCCACGAGGCGGCGTTCTCGACATCACTGGAGCCGTTCCACGAGCTTCTTGAATACGTCACCCCGGTGTTCGCCGCAGCGGAGCTGCGTTCTCGACATCAGTCGAGCCGTTCCACGAGCTTTTTGAATACGTCACCCCGATGTTCAAAATTATCGAACATGTCGAACGAGGCGCACGCCGGCGAGAGCAGCACGACGTCTCCGGGCGTGGCGAGTGTCCGCGCGCGGTCGACGGCCTCCTGGAGCGACCGGCAGAACGTCACGGGAACCGACACGGCCGTGAGCGCGGCGCCGATCTTCTCCGCGTCCTCGCCGATGAGGAGCGCGTGGGCGACCCGGCCGCGGGCCGCATCCGCCAGCGGCTCCCAGGCCTGCCCCTTGCCCTTGCCGCCCGCGATGAGCACGATTCGTTCCGGGAAGCTCTCGAGCGCCCGGAGGGTCGACGCGACGTTGGTGCCCTTCGAGTCGTTGTAGAACTGGACCCCCTTGAGGTCGTGGACCCACTCGATCCGGTGCGCCACGCCCCGGAAGCGCGCGACGGCGGTGCGGATCGCCGCGGGCGCGACGCCCGTCCAGAGGGCGCACGCCGTCGCCGCGAGGACGTTCTCCACGTTGTGCTGGCCGCGCAGGAAAATCTCCGACAGCGGGCAGATCTCCTCGACGTGGCCGTTGAGCCGCGCGGCGATCCGCCCCTCGCGGACGAAGACGCCGTGGGCCAGCTCGCTCCGCCGGCTGAACCACACCACGGGCGCCCGCGCCCGAGACCCGAGCGCGCGCGTCGCCTCGTCGTCGGCGTTCAAGACGGCGCAATCGGCCGGCGCCTGGTTCGCAAAGATCCGGGCCTTCGCGTCCACGTACGCGGCGAACGTGCCGTGCCGGTCGAGGTGGTCCGGCGTGATATTGAGGACCACGGCGACCCGCGGCTGAAAGACCTTGGTGGTCTCGAGCTGAAAGCTCGAGACCTCGCATACCACCAGCCCGTCGGCCGGGAACGAGAGCGCGTGCGCAGAGAGCGGTGTGCCGATGTTGCCGGCGATCAGGACGGGCCGCGGCTGCTGCGCCAGCACCGCGCCGATCAGCGCCGTGGTGGTCGTCTTGCCGTTGGTCCCCGTGATCGCGATCGTGTCCGCCTCCATCGCCCGCCAGCCGAGCTCCAGCTCGCCGATGATCGGCACCTGGCGGGCGCGCGCCGCCGCGAGCTGGGCCCCGTCGAGCGGGATCCCGGGGCTCACCACGATCAGGTCGGTGTCGGCGAAGGCGGCCGCCGTCCCGCCTTCGCCGGCGAGCAGGCGCACACCCAGGTCAGCGAGCGCGGCCGCCTCGCGGCCGAGAGCGGCGACCGGTTTCACATCCGTGCCGATGACGTCAGCGCCGGCGGTGCGCAGGAGGCGCGCCGCGGCGACGCCGCTCTTTGCGAGCCCGACCACCGTCACGCGACGGCCCGCGAGGGAGTCGAGGTAGGCCCGGCCTCGCGTCACCGTGTCCACCTCGTCGAGCTGGCTCATACGCCCCTCATCTGAGCTTCAAGGTCGTGAGCGCCAGTAGCGCGAGCGCGAACGACACGATCCAGAATCGGACGACGATCTTCGGCTCGGGCCAGCCCGAGAGCTCGTAGTGATGGTGAAGCGGCGCCATGCGAAACACGCGGCGACCCGTCAGCCTGAAGCTCACGACCTGGATGATCACCGACAGCGCCTCGACGACGTAGAGGCCGCCGATCAACGGTAACAGCAGCTCCGCCTTCGTCAGCACCGCCAGCGTGCCGATCGCGCCGCCCAGGGCCAGCGAGCCGGCGTCGCCCATGAAGATCTCGGCCGGATGGCAGTTGAACCAGAGGAACCCGATCGCGGCGCCGATCAGCGCCCCGCAGAAGACCGTCAGCTCGCCCGCCCCTCGGACGTTGAGGATCTTGAGGTAGTCGGCCGCACGGAAGTTGCCCGTGAGGTAGGCGATCACACCGAACGCCGCGCCGGCCATGATGACCGGGCCGATCGCCAGCCCGTCGAGCCCGTCCGTCAGGTTCACGGCGTTCGAGGCGCCGACGATGACGAGCAGCGCGAACGGGATCCAGAGCCAGCCCAGATTGACGAGCCAGCCCTTGAAGAAGGGGATCGCCAGCACCGGCAGCCAGGCGCTGGGCGGTTGCCAGTAGACCAGCTGCAACACCGCGAAGGCCAGGACCAGCTGCGCCCCGAACTTCACGCGCGTCGCGAGGCCCTTGCGCGTGCGCAGCTTGGTCACGTCGTCCCAGATGCCGATCAACCCGAAGCCGGCGGTGGCGAGGATCACCACCCACACGTAGCGGTTCCCGAGATTGGCCCAGAGCAACGTCGTCGCGATGATCGCCGTCAGGATGACGACCCCGCCCATCGTCGGCGTGCCCTTCTTGGTCCGATGCCGCTCCGGGGTATCCTCGCGGATCGTTTCGCCGCCGTGCTGCAGCGCTCGAAGCCGGCGGATCAGCCACGGCCCGACGACGAGCGAGATGATGAACGCCGAGATCAGGGCCATGAACGAGCGGAACGTCAGGTAGCGAAAGACGTTGAAGACGATATGGTCCTTGGCCAGCGGGACGAGGAAGTAATAGAGCATCCGTCTCCCTCATCGGGCCAGGCGCGCCACCAGCGCATCCACGACCCGCTCCATGCGCATGCCGCGCGAGCCCTTCACGAGCACGACGTCGCCCCGTGTCACCCCCTTGAGGAGGTGAGCCACGGTGTCCTCGAACGTCGTGGCGTGATGCGCCGCGGCCAGGCCGGCGGCGCGCGCGGCCTCGACTGCCAGCCGCGCCAGCCGCCCCACGCCGACGAACTCGTCGGCGCCGGCCGCCGCCACCGCGCGGCCCATCTCCTGGTGCGCCTCCTCGGCGATCGGGCCAAGCTCCAGCATATCGCCCAGCACCACCACGAGGCGTCCGGACGGCCCGGCCGCGCGGCGCGCCGCGGCGGTCTCGAGCGCGGAGCGGACCGACACGGGATTCGCGTTGTACGTGTCGTCGAGGATGCGCACGCCGCCCGTGTCGCGCCACACGCAGCGACCCGCCACCGGCCGCGCCTCGGCGAGCCCGCGGGCGATTTCGTCGAGGGGCCAGCCCAGCGCCACGCCGACCGCGGCGGCGGCGAGCGCATTCGTCACGTTGTGCCGTCCGACGAAGGCGAGCGACACGGGTGCCCGCGCTCCTCCGCTCTCGAGCGTGAACGCGAGTGTCCGTGCATCCTCGACGATGTCCCCCGTCGCTCGCACCTCCGCCCCGGGCGCACGGCCGTACGTGATGACGGGCGCGCGGCTGTCGCGCGCCATGCCCGCCACCCGCGGGTCGTCGGCGTTGAGCACGACGCGACCGTCGGCGCCGACGGCGCGGACAAGCGCCACCTTCTCGGCGCGGACGCCGTCGAGCGAGCCGAGGAACTCGGTGTGAGCATGCGCGACCGTCGTGACGACGGCGACGGTCGGGCGCGCGAGGCCGGCCAGCGACGCGATCTCACCGGGATGCTGGCTGCCGAGCTCGAGCACGATCGCCTGGTGCTCAGTCGTGAGCCGCAGGAGCGTCAGCGGCAGCCCCCACTGGTTGTTGAAGCTCCCGCTCGGCTTCAGCACCGGCCAGCGCGTGCCGAGAACGCCCGCGATCAGCTCCTTGGTCGTCGTCTTGCCGTTCGAGCCGGTCACCGCCACGACCGGGATGGAGAATCGTGCGCGGTGGTACGCGGCCAGCATGCCGAGGGCGCGCGTCGTGTCCTCGACGAGCACCAGCGGCACGTTGGCCGGCACGTCGTCGTGGAGCGTATGTACGACCAGGCACGCGGCGCCACGCGAGGCCGCCTCGGCGAGGAACGCGTGCCCGTCGAGACGGTTGCCCCGGATCGCGAAAAAGGCCTCGCCGACGCCGAGCGCGCGCGAGTCGACGGACACCCCGGTGACGGGCACACCGAGGTCGCCGGCGACCAGGGCGCCCTGGCTGGCGCGGACGATGTCCTGCACGGTCAATGGTGGCACGGGCGCTCCTAGGTCCTCGGCTCCGACAGGATTCGCCGCGCGATGTCGCGGTCGTCGAACGGGAGCACGTCGGCGCCGATGATTTGATAGGTCTCGTGGCCCTTCCCGGCAATCACCACCGTGTCGCCCCTTTCGGCCCAGGCGAGAGCGTCCCGGATCGCGACGGCGCGGTCGGGCTCCCTCACGTAGCGGCTCGCGGCCGCTCCCGTCCGGCGCACGCCGGCCACGACCTCGTCGATGATCGCCTCCGGCCGCTCGGAGCGTGGATTGTCGGAGGTCACCCATACCCGGTCGCCGAGGCGGGCCGCGATCTCCCCCATGATCGGCCGCTTGCCGCGATCGCGGTCGCCGCCGCAGCCGAAGACGACCCCGAGCCGCCCGCGCGTGAGCTTCCGCGCCGTGGTCAGCACGCGCTCGAGGGCGTCCGGGGTGTGAGCGTAGTCGACGACCACCAGAAACGGCTGGCCGGCCCGCACCTGCTCGAAGCGCCCGGGCACGGTGCCGACCGCCGCGAGCGCCTGCGCAATGGCCGGTGGCTCGAGGCCCAGCGCGAGCCCGGTCGCCACCGCCGCGAGCAGGTTCATCACGTTATGCTCGCCGATCAGCGGCGACGTGAGCGCGAAGCGGCCGCGCGGCGTCTCGACCGCCATCCGGATGCCGTCGAGCGATGACGCGTGCTCGACGGCTCTGACGCGCGGGGAGGCGCCGAGCCCGAAGGTGAGCACGGCCAGGTCCAGCCCGCTGACCATCGTCGCGCCGGCCGGATCGTCGCCGTTGACGACGGCGGTGCGGCGGGGCTTGGGCGACTCGGCGAGGAGCTCGAACAGCCGGCGCTTGGCGAGCCGGTAGCTCTCGAGCGTCCCGTGGAAGTCGAGGTGGTCCTGCGTCAGGTTCGTGAACACCGCCACGTCGAAGGCAAGGCCGTCGGCGCGCGCGAGCGCGAGCGCGTGCGACGACACTTCCATCGCGACGCCGCGGACGCCGCCGTCGCGCATGTGCGCGAGCATCGACTGGAGGTCGAGCGCCTCCGGGGTCGTCTGGCTGGCCGGGCGCGTCTCATCGCCCAGCACGTACTGGATCGTGCCGATCACGCCGGTGGCGAGACCGCGGGCGCGCAACAGCGCGTCGATCAGGTACGAGGTCGTCGTCTTGCCGTTGGTCCCGGTGATGCCGACGAGCGTGAGGTGCCGCGACGGGTGGCCGTAGAACGCACCGGCGAGCCGGGCGAGCGACACCCGGACCGACGGCACGAGCACCTGGGCCACGGAGAGCCCGGCGACCGGCTCACCCTCGGTGACGACGACCGCCGCACCCCGCCGAACCGCCTCCGGGATGAAGCGGCGCCCGTCCTGCTTGAACCCGGGCACCGCGACGAAGCATCCACCCGGCTCGACGCGGCGCGAGTCGGCGGCGATGGACGAGACCGATCGCGGTGGCTCGCCGATCACCCGCTTCTCCGGGAGCACCGCAAGCAGCTCGCTCATAACCGCACCCCTCCCCGCCATCTCACCGCTCGCCTCGCTGGCATGATTCCGAGCCATTGAAGCGCTCGCCTCGTCGCTCGACGCGCCGTGGCTCGCGCGGCCATCTCACCGTGCGCCCGCCGCGTGCGTGAGCGTGAGACGGGCGACCGCGCCGGACTCGAGCGGCTCACCCGGCCCCGGTACCTGGCGAACGACGCGTCCCTGCCCCGCGAGCCGGACCTCGACCCGGAGCGGCTCGAGGGCTCCCAGCGCCTGGCGCAACGTCTTCCCGGCGAGGTCGGGCATCCGCCGCGTCCCGTCGGGCTCCACCACCTCTGCCGCCGTGCTCACGAGCCTCACGCGAGCCGGGAGGGCGGCCTCGGCCCCCGTGACGATCTGCAGGGGCTGGGCGTCACGCGGCGGGACGTCGAGGTAGCGGAGGATCTCACGGCCGATCGCGGTGAAGATCGGCGCCGCCGCCTCGCTGCCCCACTTCTCGTTCTTCGGCTCATCGAGCATGACGAGCATGGCGAACCGGGGCTCATCGGCCGGGGCAAAGCCGACGAACGACAGGACCCCCGGCGCGCGCGAGTAACGTCCGGTCGCCGGATCGAGCTTCTGGGCCGTACCGGTCTTGCCCCCGACCGCGTACCCGGGGATCGCTGCGAAGCGCCCGGTGCCCGACTCCACGACCTGGACGAGCAGGCGCGAGAGCGTCCGCGCGGTGTCCGGTGAGATGACCTGACGGACGGCCTTGGGCTCGAAGCGGCGCGTCTCGCGGCCTTCGACGTCGAACGTCGACCGCACCAGGCGGGGCTGCATCAGCGTACCATCATTGGCGATCGCGCCGAACGCCGTGACGAGCTGGAGCGCCGTCACCGAGATCTCCTGGCCGATCGACATCGTCGGCAGCGACAGGAGCGACCAGCGCTGCGGGTCGCGCAGGAGCCCCCGGCTCTCGCCGGCGAGACCCACGCCGGTCGGCGCGCCGAAGCCAAAGGCCTTCATGTACCGGTGATAGCGCTCGCGACCGAGCGCCAGCCCGACCTTGATCGACCCGATGTTCGACGAGTTCTGCAGCACTTCGGCGAACGTGAGCCAGCCGTACTTCTTCCAGTCGTGGATCGTCGTGCCGGCGAGCGTGATCGCGCCGTTCTCACCGTTGATCCGATCATCGGGTCGGACGACGTGTTCCTCGAGCGCCGCGGCCGCGAGGATCGCCTTGAAGGTCGAGCCGGGCTCGAAGGGATCGGTCACCGCGCGATTGCGCCAGTGGTCCGCCGACGGGACGTTCAGGAAGGTGTTCGGGTTGAACGTCGGGCGGATCGCCATCGCCAGGATGTCGCCCGAGCGCGGCTCGAGCACGACCACCATCGCGGCCTTCGCGTGCGTCCGCCGGTAGGCGGCGTCGATCTCGCGCTCGGCGATGTACTGGATCGTGCTGTCGATCGTCAGCATGACGCCGTGCCCGGGCAGCGGTGGCCGGAGCAGGTGCGGCGCCGCGACCTCGCGGCCGAGCGCGTCGCGTCCGGCGATGGCCTTACCCGGCACGCCGGCCAGCTCGGCGTTGAAGGCCCGCTCGATGCCCTCGAGCCCGCCGTCGACGCCCTCGAAGCCGACGACGTGCGCCGCCAGCTCGCGATTCGGATAGAGCCGGAGCGGCTCGGGCAGGAAGCCGAGCCCGGGCTCGCGGAGCGCCCTGACCTGCTCGGCGACGGTGGGCGGGAGCTTCCGGCGGAGCCAGACGAAGGGGCGGGCGCTCGTCAGCGCGGCGTGAAGCTCGGGCTCCGACAGGCCGATGACCGGCGCCAGGCGCGTGGCCACGCGGACCGGGTCGCCGACGCTGCGCGGCTGGACGAAAAGCGACTCGGTCGCGGTCGACGTCGCCAGCGGGGCGCCCCGGCGGTCGACGATGGGCCCGCGATGCGCACGGAGCACGACCGTGCGGGAGTACTGGCGCTCCGCGAGCTGCGTCAACTCACCGCGCTTGACGACCATCAGCCAGGCGAGACGACCGGTGAGGCCTCCGAACGCGAGCGCGAGGATCGCCGCCAGCACGAGCACCCGCGTCCGGACGGCCGCGTCCCTCACTGGGCCGGCGGCCTCGGGGCGATGAGCGACACGGCGCGACTGCGATTCGCCGCCAGGCCCGTCCCACCGGCCACGTACTCCTTGGCCAGCCGGATCTGATCTCGGGCGGGCGCCACGAGGCCGATCTGGCGGGCGCGCGCCTCGATGCGGCTCGGCGACCGGAGTGTGGCCACCTCGATCTCGAGCTGGCGGATCCGCTCCTGGGCGCGCCCGCGCTCGCTCCGGAGCGCGTCGAGCCGATACGCGAGATGGACCTGCTCGATCCGCACGCCGACGACGGTGAGGGCGCCGGCCGCGAGCAACGCCGAGGTGGCGAGCGCTATGACGAGCGAGCGCCGCACACGTCGGTCGGGTTCCCGATGAAGTCGCTGGTCCTTCGTCATGGCAGCCGCTCCAGCACGCGCAGCTTCGCGCTCCTGGCGCGGGGGTTCTCCCGCACCTCGTCGTCCGCGGGCTGTCGGGGCGACGGCTCGAGCTCGGCGAATCCCGCCGGCTCAAGAGCTCGGAACGTCCGCTTCACGATGCGATCTTCGCCCGAATGAAACGAGATGACACCCAGCCGGCCGCCGGCCGCCAGCAGCGCGGGCGCCTGGGCCAGCGCCTGTCGGAGCGCGCCAGGCTCGTCGTTGACCGCCATGCGCAGCGCCTGGAACGTGCGCGTGGCGACGTGGAGGCGGCGGGACCACGCCGCGCGGGGCACCGCGCTGCGGACCGCTGCCACGAGGTCGCCCGTCCGCGCCAGGGGCCGGCGGCGGACGATCGCCCGCGCGATGCGCCGGGCGTGCGGCTCCTCGCCGTACTCGAAAATGATGCGCGCGAGCTCCGCCTCGGAGAGCCGGTTCGCGAGCGCGGCCGCGCTCGCGTCGGCCGACGGGTCCAGGCGCATGTCGAGGGGCTCGTCCTTCTGGAAGGAGAATCCCCGTCCCGACTGTTCGAGCTGCCAGGAGGACACGCCGAGGTCCAGGAGGATCGAGCGGGCGCGGTCGATCCCGCACGCGCCGGCGGCCCGCTCGAGGTCGCGGAAGCTCGAGCGCACGAGCCGGACGCGCTCGCCGAACGGCGCCAGCCGCGTGCCCGCCCGCGCGAGCGCCTCGGGGTCGACGTCCAGACCGAGGAGGCTCACCGAGGCGTCGCTGGCGCTCAAGATCGCCTCGGCGTGCCCGCCCATTCCCACTGTCGCATCGATCACCCATCCCCCGCCGCGAGGCCGCAAGAGAAACGCGACCTCATCGGCGAGCACCGGAACGTGAACTGCTACACTCCCAGGCTCGACAGCCTTTCAAACAGCGATGGCAGCCGTTCCTGACGCGTGCGCTCGTACTCGTCGAATCGGCTGCGGTCCCACACCTCGAACTGCGGCAGGCCCCCGCCCACCAGCGTGACGTCCTTCGAGAGCCCGGCTTGCTCCCGCGCGTCCGGCGGGATCAGCACACGCCCCGCCGCGTCGAGCGCCACGTCCTTGGCTCGCGAGATGTAGAGCCGGCCGAGCTCGCGCACCTCCGGATTGAAGATCGACTGCTCGCGCAGCTTCGTCTCGATGCGCTGCCACTCCTCCAGCGGGTGCACTTCCAGGCAGTGATCGTTCGGCACGACGACCAGCGCGCCGTCGTACTGCGCGAGGGCGTCCCGGAATCTCGCCGGCACGCTCAAGCGCCCCTTCGGGTCAATCGTATGGTGGTAGCGGCCTCTAAACATGTCCGCACTTGACCAGACGCGGTCTCCATTTGATCTTGATCCATTTCATCCCACTTCGCCCCACTTATGAGGCGACACTAGCGTTACCTGGAAGGTCGTGTCAAGGGAAAAACTTACGATTTTTCAGGGAGATTAGGACCACAGGAGGGTTGAACGACCTGTAGTACCAGTTTCCCCACTTTGGCCCCCTGGATGGTGGTGCCTGGGTCGCCGGCTACGGGAGGGGTCGGGGTGGGGCTTCAGGGACCGATCCGGGGGATCGCCGCGGCCCTTCGATGCCTCGCCTTACTAAGCGAAGGTCAGCGATTTCTCAGCCGCACGCGGGTCGAGAAGACTGTCACCGGGGAGCGCTCGGCCGCATCCCAGACGGCCTCGGTCACGATCGTGATCAGGACGGTCCGGACCTCGTCCGGGACCTGGACGGGTAAGCTCGCGGCGTCGAGGTACTCGAGCCCGAAGCTCCGAACCCCGTCGACGATCGGCTGGGCACCGCCTCCCGCGTCGCGGCTCAGCGTCTTCCCGGTGAGTCGCCAGATGATGGTTTCGCCGTTGCCGGCGATGACGCCGTCGCCGTCGAGGTCGCGGTGCAGAACGATGTGTGTCGGCTCGGCGACCGAGATCGCGGCGAACATCGCCGGGCGCGCGCCGAGACCGGCCGTCCGGATCTCTCCCGCGAGGCGCTCGACGGCGACGCGGCCGCTTTGCTGGGATTCGGCGCGCGACGCACCGACCGCATAGACGCGGAGGCCCTCCTGGAGCACGGTGAAGACGCCGGCCGAGACGAGCCCGAAGATGGCCATTGCGACGAGCAGGTCGGCGAGGTGCACGGGGCTAGCGTCCCCGCCGCACGCGCGCCCGTCAAGGTCCACGGTTGCAGACACGCGAGACGGATACATGGTCATCGCGGACCTGGTCGCGCGCTTCCCCGACTCCGGCTGAGGGCAGAGTTACGGCAGGCGCACGACCGTCCAGCCGCGGGTCTCGATCTCGGTGTCCTCGAGGGGACGCGCCCGACGGCCGTACCGGCGACGCTCCATCGGGGACGGCGCCTCGTGCCGGCGGCGATGCCTGACGACGCGCCGGTCGAGGATCACCTCGACACCTCGCTCTTGCCCAAGCACCACGCGCAGGGAGTCGTAGAGCTCTCGCCGCGCTTGCGACACGATGAACAGGATTCGCTCCATGGCGCGCGCCTAGTCCAGCCGCGGGCGGTGTTGGGCCCACGGACGGGCGCGGTCGAAGGCCGCCGAGGCCCGCAGCACGGTCGCGTCGTCGAATCGCCGGCCGACGATCTTTTCCCTGATCAGCGCCGCCAGCTCCGTCGCCGACAGCCAGCAGAGCCTCGCGTCAGCCATCTGCGAACCTCCCTCTGTCGAAGTCCCGGACCATCCGGTGCGCCTCGTGCCGCACGCGTCAGCCGCCGCGGAGGCGAGGATCGAGCGTGTCGCGCAGCGCGTCGCCGAGCAGGTTCGAGCCGAAGACCGCGAGGCTGATCGCGATACCCGGGAAGAGCACGAGGTGCGGCGCTTTCTGGGCGTACTCGGCGGCCGAGACGGACAGCATGCGGCCCCACGACGGGTACGGCTCGGGGACGCCGAGTCCAAGGAACGACAGCGTCGCCTCGACGAGGATCGCGCTCCCGAGCTGAGCCGTGCAGAGGACGATGAACGGCCCCATCGTGTTGGGCAGGATGTGGCGGAACGCGATTCGCAGGTGCCGGACGCCGAGCGCCCGCGCCGCCTCGACGTACTGCATCTCGCGGATCGTCAGCACGCTCGAGCGGATCACCCGGCCCGCCCGCGGGATGATCGGGATCGAGATCGCGATGACCACGTTGTGGAGCGCGGGTCCGAGGGCGGCCGACATCACCAGCGCGAGCACGAGCAGTGGCAGCCCCTGCAGGATGTCCAGCACTCGCTGGGTCACGAGGTCGGTCTTGCCGCCGATGTAGCCGGACAGGAGCCCGACGATTCCCCCGAGCACCGAGCCCATCAGCGTGGAGGCCACGCCGACGATCAGCGAGACGCGCGCGCCGTGGACGATTCGGGAATAGATGTCCCGCCCGAGGTGGTCGGTGCCGAGCCAGTGCTCGGCGGAGGGCGCGCCGAGGGTATAGGTCGCGTCGGTGGCGATGGGATCGTGCGTCTGCAAGAGGTCCGCGAAGATCGCCGTGAAGAGCATCACGAGGATCAAGACCCCTCCGGCAGCGCCGAGCGGCTTCTTCCGCGCGAAGCGCGCCAGGACGGTCCACGTTCCGGCGCGCGGTCGGGCGCCCGCCGGGACGGCGATCTCGGCCGGCCTAATCGCCATAGCGGACCCGCGGGTCGAGGACCCCGTAGAGCATGTCCACGAGCAGGTTCGAGAGGATGACGACGATGGCGATGAACATGACGAGGTTCTGGACGATGGGGTAGTCGCGCCAGAGGATCGCCTGGACCAGGAACCGCGCGACGCCAGGCAGATTGAAGACGGTCTCCGTGACCACGAGGCCGCCGATGAGGAACGCGAACTCGATGCCGATGACGGTGACGACCGGGAGCAGGGCGTTCTTGAGCGCGTGGCGCCAGATGACGATCCGCCCGGTCTGCCCCTTGGCCCACGCCGTGCGGATATAGTCCTCGCGCATCACCTCGAGCAGCGACGAGCGGGTGATGCGCATGATCAGCGCCGAGGAGCGATAGCCCACGGCGAGCGCCGGCAGCAGGAACTGCACGGCGTGCAGCTTGAAGTCCTCCGTCGGGCCCACGTAGGTCAGCGGCGGGATCCACGAGAACCACGTGACCAGGCCGAGGATGATCACCATGCCGAGCCAGAACGCGGGCATCGACAGCCCGGCGAGGCTGAACACGCGCAGGACGTAGTCGAGCGTCGTGTCCTGTCGCACGGCGCTGATGACCCCGGTCGGCACGCCGATGAGCACGGCGAAGAAGGTGGAGAGCGCGGCCAGCTCCAGCGTCACCGGGACGAGCGGCCGGATGATCTGCCAGGCGGGCTGGTCGTATCGATAGGACTTGCCGAGGTCGCCCGTCAGGATCTGGCGGAGCCAGTCCACGTACTGCACCCAGTAGGGCCGGTCGATCCCCAGCTCCTTCATGATCGCCTGCTTCTCGGACGGGCTGACGTAGCCGGCCGTCGAGAAGAGGATGTCGACGATGTCGCCCGGCGCCAGGCGCAACAGCGTGAAGATCACCATCGACATGCCCAGCAGCGTCAGGAGGGCGATGACGAGTCGCTGGACGACGTAGGTCTTCACGCGCTCGCCATCGCGCTCGGGCTTACTTGTCGCTCCACACTTCCTGCATCCGGCCGAAGTTGTAGATGGACTGGTGCGGGATCAGGTTCTTCACGTGCGGCCAGACGGTGAAGAAGTCGATCTTCCAGTCCAGGATCGGCCGCGCGGCGTCGGCCTCGAGCTTCTTCTGGATCGCGACGTTGAGCGCCAGCCGCTTCTTCGGGTCCAGCTCCTGCGACTGCGCCTCGAACAGCTTCATGGCCTCTTCGTTGCAGTACTGGCTGTAGTTGCGCGGGGAGCCGCAGGCGTAGTTTTCGTAGTAGTTCGCGTCGGGGTCGTCGGGCCCGATGCCCGTCAGGTTGGCGCCGATCTGATAGTCGCCGCGCGTCGCCATGGCGTGCCACTGCGCCGTCTCGATCTGCTTGAGCGTGGCGTCGATGCCGATCTGCTTCAGCTCGTTGATGATGAACGACGCCATGTCCACGTAGACGGCGATGGCGCGCGTGACGATCTCGACCTTGATCGGCTTCTCGGGCGAGATGCCCGCCTCGGCCATGAGCTTCCGGGCCAGCGCCTTCTCGTCCGCCGGCTTGGCCCCGTAGCCGGGGAGCCCGACGAGATCTTTTTCGGCGAGTCCCCAGAACCCCCAGGGCTTGGGCGCGAGGGCGGCGCCGACCACGGCGCCGCCCTGGTGCACTGCCTGGATCAGCGCCCGGCGGTCGATCGCGTGGCTCACCGCGAGCCTGATCTTGGGATTGTCGAAGGGCGGCTTCTTCACGTTCATGATGATGTTCTCGGCGACGTTCTGGCTGTACGGCGTCACCACGAGCTGCGGGACGGCCTTCTTGAGCTGCTCGGCGGCGGTCTTGGTGGTCTCGCCCGGGAACGAGACGTCGAGCTTGCCGGCCTGGATGGCCGCCTGGCGCGTCCCCCGCTCGACGATGACGAAGTACTTGAGCCCGTCGAGATACGGGCGCCCCTTGACGAAGTAGTCGGGGTTCTTGACGAGCTCGACGTACTCGCCCTTGCGCCACTCCTTGACCTTGAACGGCCCGGTGCCGACGCACGTCGTCCGGTAGTTGGCCGGCGGCACGTGGGCGGCGTAGACCGGCGTGTAGCCGGAGGCGAGCATCAGCAGGAGCGAGGGCTGCGGCTTCCTCAGGCGTAACACCGCCGTGTACGTGTCCGGCGTCTCGATCGCCTCCACGTTCGCGTACCAGTCTTTTCGGGGATTGATGCGGAGCTTGGCGGGCGCGTCGGCGGCCTCGCGGAGCATGTCGAAGGTGAACTTCACGTCCCTGGACGTGAACGGCTGGCCGTCGTGCCACTTGACGCCCTTGCGGAGAAAGAAGACGAGGTTCCGGTAGTTGTCCTGCCACGACCACTTCTCGGCCAGCTCGCCGATGATCGTGTCCACGCTCTCCGTCTTCCGCAGCGGGTCGAACAGCACGAGGTTGTTCAGGCAGGGCATCGCGGGCCACACGGTCGAGATCGTGGACGTCTCGTGGATGGAGAAACCCTGGGACAAGTCTTCCCGCAGCATCATGTTCAGGACGCCGCCCGGCTTTGGAGTCTGCGACGCCTGGGGAGTCGGCGACGCTTGGGGGGTCGGCGACGTCGAGGGAGTCTGGCTCGTGGCCGGAGCGGTGAGCGCAACGGCGACGAGGACGATGACAATGGTGGAGAACAGCGCACCGCGCACGCGCGACATGGGCACCTCCCCGAAAAATTGGGCGCATCGGAGTTTACGTGAAAACCCCGGGGCCGACAAACCGGTTTCCGCCGACCGCCGGCTACAGCAGGCGCAGGAGAAGGTGGACCGCGTAGAGCAGCCCGCCGGCGAGTCCTCCTACGACCGTGCCGTTGACGCGGATGTACTGAAGGTCGTCGCCGGCATGCTCCTCGATGAGTCGCACCGCGCCCTCGGGGCCGAGGGCGCGCACGCCGTTCTCGATGAACTCGGCGAGCCGCTGGTGGTGCCGCTCGACCGCCTCGATCACGCGCCCCTTCACCCACTGATCGAGCTGCCGCCGGAGGTCCTCGTCCCCGGCCAGCGCCCGGCGCGCACGTTCGAGCCGCTCCACGATCCAGACGCGGACTTCGGACCGCGGCCCCTCGAGGTCGGCGAGCAGCGTCCGGTGCAGCGCCGTCGCCGCGTCCTCGAGGACGCGCGTCGCGACCGGCGTCGCCAGCAGGTCGCGCTTCGCCGCCTCGACGCGCGCGGCGAGGCTCGCATCCGCACGTAAGCGCGCGGGAAGCTCGCCGACCGCCTCGGCCAGTCGCCGGCGCACCGGATGGTCGGGCTCCTGGACGACCTGGCGGAGCCCCGCCTGGATCGCCCCGAGAACGCGGTCGCGGTCGATCAGGCCGAGCAGGCTCGCGACGCCGAGCCAGAAGCGCGGGTACGTGCCCATCCGCTCTCGATAGCGCGCCAGCAGATCGTCCACCAGCTCGCCGACCATCGAGCGGAACGCGGGCCGGTCGAGCGCCTCCGCGATCGCGCCGGCCAGCCCCGTTATGATTCGCTGGTCCCACCCGTGGCGGCGCGCCAGCTCGAGCGCCGCGGCGAGCGCCGGGGCCAGGGGCCGGTCGAGAAGAAGATCGCGCAACCGCGTCACCAGATCGCCCGCCGCCTTCGGCGACAGCTCGGCCGCGAGCCAGCGGGCCAGCTCGCGCGTGGCCGCATCGAGGTCGCGCGTGCTGAGCCGCTCGGCCGCGCGGGCGATCAGGGACGCGACGTCCACGCGGCCGACTTCCTGCGCGACGTACTCCTTGGTGAGCACACGGCTTCCGACCATCGTGCCGACGCGCGCGGCCATCAGCTCCCAGTTGGTCGGGATGAGCGCGGTATGCGGGATCGGCAGGCCGAGCGGCCGGCGGAAGATCGCCGTGACCGCGAACCAGTCGGCGAGGCCGCCGACGATGCCCGCCTCGGCGATCGCCAGGATCCAGCCGCCCCACCACGTCCCGCGGATGGGAAAGACCGCCACGGCCAGGGCGGCGGCCGCCAGCAGCACGCCGAGCGCGAGTCGGCGCTGACGCCGGGGAGCGCTCCCCCTCACGGCGCGAACTGGGCTCGACCGTCCAGGGCCCTCACCGCGCGCTGCCCCTTCGATTGGATCGCTCGCCTCGGGCCTGGGGGCCCCAGCCCCCGGGCAGCCCTGCGGCTCGCACTGCCTGAAGGGCTCGGCGCGGCCGCCCGACGGTCTCACCTCGCATGGCTCGAGCGCCGACGGCGCGACGGAAGAAGGATCCGGTTCTGCTTGACGTCCCAGACGCCGCGCGGCGACAGCCGCACGACCGGGAGAAAATCCGCTGAAAGGAAGAACAGCGTATAGAGCGGCTCGTGGTGCGGATAGCCGCGCTCGACGAGCTCCCGGCGCAGCTCGTCTTCCTGCTCGGCCACCTCGTCGAGCGTGCGGCGCGTCATGATGCCCCCGAGCGGCAACGGCAACTCGTAGACGATTCGGGCGCCGTCGACGAGGACGATCCCCCCGTGGAGGTCGAGGAGCCGGTTGACCGCACGCGCCATCGCCTCCGGACGGCGACCCAGCGCCACGATGTTGAAGTCGGTGCTGATCGTCGCCGCGAAGCCGTCGACCCGCTCGGCGAAGCCCGCGACGACGCCCGGCGCGACCCAGCGTCCGCCGCGATCCAGGAGAGCCGCGTGGAGATCGCCCGGCGCCATCGGTCGCTCCTCGAGCCGGCTGATCACCGCGCTGACGAGCTTGATGACGGGATAGCGCTCGCGGACGGGCAGCTCGAAGTCGTCGGGACCTGACTGCCAGCGCACCGCGAGCCGCGCCTCGGGAGACGTGAACACGCGCCGCCACGGAGGCTCCGGCACGCGCGCGAGCAACCGGCCGCCCCTGGCGATCACCTTGCCGCGCGCGATCACGGTCGTCGGTCGCGGGACGGCAAGGTCCTCGAGCAGACAGATGTCGGCGTAGCGGCCGGGCGCCACGCCCCCGATATCGCCGTCGAGCCTGTAGTAGGTCGCCGGGTTCAGGGTCGCCATGCGATACGCGTCGACGGGCGCCACGCCGCGGTCGAGCGCCACGCGGATCAGATGGTCGACGAATCCGTGGGTCCGGATGAACGCGGGCATCGAGCCGTCGGCAGTGAGCATGAGCCGCGAAGCGAGCGCCGGCGCCGTCTTCAGGGCGTCGAGCAGGCCGACGAGATCCGGGCGCAGGGATGACTCGCGCAGCATCACCGCGATGCCCTGCCGTGCGCGGTCGAGGACCTCCTGAGCGGTGATCGGCTCGTGGTCCGAGGTGAAGCCGGCGGCGGCGATCGCCGCGATCTTCTCCGCCGAGGCGCCGGCCGTATGGCCCTCGACGCGTCCGCCGCGCGCGAGGGCGAGGCGCTGGAGCAGCTCGGGGTCGCCGCGCCAGGCGTCCGGCCATCGCGTCACCTCACCGATCGCGAGCGCCCGCGGATGCGCCATCGCCCGCGCGAGCGTCTTGAGATCGAACCGGCGCCATTCGTCCGGCGCGCGGCTCTGGGCATGCGGGCGGATCATCCAGTAGAAGCGGAGCGGCGCCGCCAGCAGCGCGTCGGCCACCTTCAGGAACGCGGCCAGGCCGCCCAGCTCCCAGAACTGGAGCGTGTCCGCGACGACCGCCGTGGTGCCGAGCGGCAGGACGAAGCGCGCGAGCGCGGCCGGCGTCGTCAGGGTCGCCGGATGCACGTGCGGGTCGATGTAGCCGGGCACCAGGATCTGCCCCCGCGCGTCGACCACGCGCGTGCGCGCGCCGACCATGTCGTCGCGGGGCCCGACGTACGCGATCCGCTCGCCCTTGGCGGCGACCCCGGCCGGGTAGATCTCGCCGGTGTAGACGTTGAGCAACGATCCACCGCGAACGTAGAGGTCGGCGTGGGTGGCGCCGCGAGCGACGTCGGTGAGGCGCCGGCGCTCAGCGATAGTCACGACTGGAGATTATAGACGGTCGTGCGAGCCACAGGACGTCGCGGGGCTGGGGCCCCTGCCGTCCGAGGCGAGCTTATAGACGGTCGTGCGAGCCACAGGACGTCGCGGGGCTGGGGCCCCGCCGTCCGAGGCGAGCTATAGACGGTCGGGCGAGCCGCAGGACGTCGCGGGGCTGGGGCCCCTGCCGTCCGAGGCGAGCGTGAGCACGATACAATCGACGGGTGAGCCGCGCGATCGTCGTCAACAGCGTCGTCCG
>Ga0209056_10001509_pt1 | contig 25662 bp, 18 predicted proteins | sample GraSoiAngelo_114_FD_185876 | JGI IMG/M metagenome (GOLD analysis project Ga0209056, IMG submission 185876) | Grasslands soil microbial communities from the Angelo Coastal Reserve, California, USA - 14_0903_13_40cm (SPAdes) (version 2) | ecosystem: Environmental > Terrestrial > Soil > Grasslands... | reverse complement strand
TTCCGGCTGACGGTGTCGATCGAATGGCCGCATCCGTTGATCGGACGGCAGGCCGGCGCCTACGAGGTCACGCCGGCAAACTTCGCTGCGGAGCTCGCGCCGGCCCGGACGTTCGGCTTCACCCACGAGGTGGCCGAGCTGCAGGCGCGCGGGTTGATCAAGGGCGCATCGGAAGGGAATGCGATCGTGCTCGATGAGCGCGGCGTGGTGCATGGCGGGAAGTTGCGCTGGCCGGACGAATTCGTGCGACACAAGGCGGCGGACATCGTAGGGGACCTGGCGCTAACGGGCGCCAGGATTCAGGCTCATGTGGTGGCGACGCGGCCCAGTCATGGCGGCAATATCGCGCTGGCGCGCGCGCTCGCACGCGCAGGGAGGCGCACCGGAATGCCCGCGATGGACATCAGCAAGATCATGGACTATCTGCCGCACCGCTATCCGTTCCTGCTCGTGGACCGGATCATCGAGGTGGAAGGGCAGAAACGCATCGTGGGCATCAAAAACGTGACGATCAACGAGCCGTTCTTTCAGGGGCATTTCCCGGGTCATCCTATCATGCCGGGCGTACTCATCATCGAAGCGATGGCGCAGGTCGGCGGGATGCTGTTGATGAGTCATTTCGAGGGCCAGGACACGGCAAACAAGGTCGTGTACTTCATGTCGCTCGATCACGTGAAGTTCCGCCGTCCGGTAGTACCGGGGGATCAGATCCGCTTCGAGCTCGACATGCTGCAGTTCCGCGGCAAGACGTGCCGGATGAAAGGCGCCGGCTTCGTGGATGGCCAGGTGGTCGCGGAGGCGGAAATGATGGCGATGGTGGTCGATAAGTGATCCACCGGACGGCGCTCATCGATCCGACCGCCGAGCTCGGCGCCGACGTTTCGGTCGGGCCGTATTGCGTGATCGGCCCGCGCGTCACCGTGGGCGAGCGCTGCAGCATCGCGGCCCACGCCGTCCTCGAGCGCAACACGCGCGTCGGCGAGGGCGTGAAGATCGGCTATGGCACGATCATCGGCAACGATCCGCAGGACCTGAAATACAAGGGCGAGGAGACGTGGGTCGAAATCGGCGACGGCACGATCATTCGCGAATACTGCACGATCAACCGTGGCAGCACCGCGACCGGCAAAACGACGGTGGGCGCGCGCTGCTTCCTCATGACGTACGTGCACGTCGCGCATGACTGCGTCATCGGCAACGACGTGATCATCGCCAATTCCGTGCAGATGGCGGGGCATGTCACGGTGGACGACCGCGCGATCATCAGCGGGCTCGTCCCGATCCACCAGTTCGTCCGCATCGGCACGTATTCGTTCGTGGGCGGCGGGTCGCGGGTCAATCAGGACGTGCCGCCTTTCACCAAAGCAGCCGGCAACCCGGTGCACCTCTACGGGCTCAATTCGGTGGGCCTGCAGCGGGCCGGGTTCGCGCCCGACTTGAAGCTCGCGCTGAAGCGCGCCTACCGGCTGGTATTCAACTCCGATCTCACGATGAGCCAGGGAGTCGCGCGCGCCCGCACGGAACTGCCGCAGGTGCCGGAGGTGGAAACGTTTCTGCGCTTCATCGAGGCGTCCCAACGCGGAGTGATGGTGTGAAATCGCGCATTCGGTCGGTGCGTGTGGGTGTCGTCGGGGCGGGTGCGCTCGGTTTCCACCACATACGGCTTCTGAAGAAGATCGACGGCGCAGATCTCGCGGGATTTTACGACCACAACGCGGCGCGTTCGGCTCAAGTCGCCAAGGAGCTCGAAACGACCGCGTTCCCCTCACTCGAGGCGCTGTTGGACCGTGTCGAAGCCGTGACCGTGGTCGTTCCGACGCCGGCGCACGTGGACGTCGGGCTGCCGGTGCTGGAGCGCGATCTACACGCGCTCATCGAGAAACCGCTGGCCGACACGTTGCCAGGTGCCGAGCAGCTGGTACAGGTCGCGCGCGAGCGTGGGCTGTGTCTCCAGGTGGGCCATGTCGAGCGATTCAATCGGGCGGTGCGCGCCGCGGCACCGTACCTCGAGGAGCCGCGCTTTCTCCAGACCGAGCGCCTGGCGCCGTTCCAGCCGCGCGGCACCGACGTCGCGGTGATCCTGGACCTCATGATTCACGATCTCGATCTGATCCAGGAGCTGGTGCGGTCGGAGGTGGGCGAAGTGCGCGCGACCGGCGTGCCGATCCTCACGCCCCACGTGGACATCGCCAACGCCCGCGTCGAGTTCGCCAACGGCGCCGTGGCAATCATCACGGCGAGCCGCGTATCGCGCGAGCGCACGCGCAAGCTGCGCATCTTTCAGCCGACGGGCTACTTCTCGCTCGACCTCGCCCAGGGCAACGGCCATTTCTACCGGCTGAAATCAGGATGGCAGGGATTCGGCGCGACCCGGATCGAAGAGATCGTGGAGCACGTGCGGCTCGACGCGCCCGAGGCCGAGCCGCTGCAGCTCGAGCTCGAGAGCTTCCTGCGCGCGGTGCGCGGCGACGGCGACGTCGTGGTCACCGGGGCCGCCGGGCTGCAGGCACTGACCCTTGCCTATCGCGTCGCCGACGCTATCAGCGCCTCGCCGCTCGCCGCGGCGCGGCCGTGACGCGGATCTACATCTCGGCAGGGGAGCCGTCCGCGGACGCGCATGCCGCAGCGGTAGCGACCGCATTGCGCCGCCGTCTTCCAGGGCTCGAGCTGGAGGCCTTGGGCGGCCCGTCGCTCGAGCGCGCGGGGGTCCGCGTGCTGGACCGGATGGAATCGTACTCCGTCGTCGGGTTTGTCGAGGCCATCGCCAAGATTCCCGCGCACTACCGCCTGCTGAACCGGATCAAGCAGTCGTTCAAGGACAAGCGCTACGATCTCGTGATCCTCGTCGATTACCCGGGTTATCACCTCCGTGCCGCCGCTGCCGCCTCTGCCGCCGGTATTCCCGTGCTGTACTACATCGCGCCGCAGATGTGGGCGTGGGGGCCCAAGCGGGTGCGCAAGCTCGCCCCGGTGAATCAGCTCGCGGTCATCTTGCCGTTCGAGGAACAGTTTTTCCGCGAGCGCGGGGTCGCCGCGACGTTCGTGGGGCATCCACTCAAGGACCGGCCCGCCCCGCCCACGCGGGTCGACGCGCGCCGCATGCTGCGCCTCGACCCGCAGCGGCAGACGCTCGGCTTGTTTCCGGGGAGTCGCGCGCAGGAGGTGAAGCGGCACTGGGCGATCTTTCGTGAGGCCGCTGCGCGCGTCACCGCCGCGCGCCCGGACGTGCAGATCATCGTCGCCGGCACGCCGGACGCCGAGTATCCGGACCCCGGGGCGATCACCGTGCACATGGGCGATCCGCTGCTCGTATTCGCGGCGGCGGACGCGGGGATTTGCAAGTCGGGCACGACGACGCTGGAGGCGGCGATCGCCGACGTGCCGATGGTCATCACGTACCGCGTCCATCCCATCTCGTCGTACATCGCGTTCCGGCTGCTGCAGGTGCCGTGGGTCGGTCTCGTCAATCTGGTGGCAGGCTACGAAGTCGCGCCCGAGTTCCTCCAGCGCCGCGCCAAGGCGGAAGCCCTCGCCGACGGTGTGCTGCCGCTGCTCGATGCCGCGAATCCCGTGACGCGGCGCCAGCGCGAAGGGCTGCAGCTCGTGCGCGACCGCCTCGGCGCGCCGGGGGCTGCCGACCGCGTCGCCGAGCTGGCCGCCGGCCTGATCCGATGAAGCTGCGTTGGGCGGAGCCGATCGCGACGCGGATCGGCTCGTCACTGGTCCGCGCCCTTGCCGCGACGTGGCGCTACCGCGTGACGGGGTACGATTACCTACGGGCGTTGCGCGAGGCGCGGCGCCCGTTCGTGTTCGTTCTCTGGCACAGTCGCATTCTGCCGCTGCTGTACCGTCATCGCGGCGAGAACATCGTCATGCTGATCAGCCGCCACCGGGATGGCGGCTATCTCGCAGACCTGGGGGCGCGGTGGGGCTACCAGTCGGTGCGGGGGTCCACCCAGCGTGGAGGCGAGGTGGGATTGTTGGGAATCGTGCGGGCGTTGGAGGGAGGCGCCGAGGTGGCGATCACGCCCGACGGGCCACGCGGACCCGCCGAACAGGTGCAACCGGGTGCGATCGCCGCTGCACAACACGCCGGCGTCCCGATTGTGGCGGTTGGTGCCCGGGTCCCCTCCGCGTGGTATCTGGGCTCTTGGGATCGCATGTGCATTCCCAAACCCTTCACCACCATCGACGTGATGTACGCGCCCCCAATCCAGATCGCGGCAGGCAAGGAGGGGTTGCGGCGGGGCATAGATGTCGTTTCCCGTAGCCTGCGCGAGGTCATGGGGACAGGGTGAGCGCCCAGCGCATTGCCCAGTGGCTGTGGTGGAGCAATGCCGCGCCGGCGCGGGCGGCGCGCGGCGTCTTGCTGCCGTTCGCGTTCGCCTATCGCACAATCATGAGCGCGCGGGCGAGCGCCTACGCCCGAGGCTGGCTGCGGCGCCGGCCCTTGCCCCTGCCGGCCGTCGCCATCGGCAATCTCGCGGTCGGCGGAGCGGGGAAGACGCCGCTGGCCGCGTGGACCGCCGCGTTTTTCGCGAGCCGCGGCGTCAAGCCGGGGATCCTGCTACGCGGCTATCGCGGAGACGAGCAGGCAGTGCATCAGCGGCTCGTGCCGGATGCGATCGTCGTCCCCGACGCCGACCGGTTGGCGGGCGCCCAGAAAGCCCGCGCCGGGGGGGCGCGGGTGCTCGTGCTCGATGACGCCTATCAGCGGCTCAATGTCGCGCGCGACGTCAACGTCGCCGTCGTGAGCACGGAGAGTTCGCCTCCGCGCCACGTGGCGTGGCCGCTGCCGGCCGGTCCCTGGCGCGAAGACTGGAGCGCCCTGGGCCGCGCGGATGTCATCGTCGTGACGCGGCGCCGTGCGGCGGTCGCCGAGTCGCGCGCGCTCGCGGGGCACCTCAGCGGCCGGTGGCCAGACGCGGTCGTCGCTGGGGTCCATCTCGCGCTCGGCGGACTGGCCGGACTCAAGTCGGGCCGGCGCGTCGAGCTGTCGGCGCTGGCGAAAAGCCGAGTGATCGTCGCGGCGGGGATCGCCGATCCCGTCAGCTTCGCCGCCCAGGTTCGCGCCTTCGGCGCCAGCGTGCAACTCACGGCGTATCAAGATCATCACGCCTATCCGCCCGGCGACGTCGCCCGGCTCGCGCGGGCCGCGAAAGACGCCGATTATGTTGTAGTCACGGAGAAGGATGCGGTGAAGCTGCGGAGCCGCTGGCCGGCGGATGCGCCGGAGCCGCTCGTGGCGCAGCTCGCGTTGCGCTGGGAATTCAACGGCGACGCCGTCGAACGCGTCCTGGAAGGGGTCCTGAAGAGCCTCGTATGAGCGAACCTGCGATTATCCGCCCCGACAAGCAGACCTTTCTCGCCGAGGAAAATCCCTTCGAGGCGATGATGGAGCGCTTCGATCACGCCGCCAAGCTCCTCAATCTCGACCGCGGCCTGTACAAGGTGCTGCGCAACCCCGAAAAGCAGATCATCGTGTCGGTCCCAATTCTTCGCGACTCGGGCGAGGTCGAGGTCTACACCGGCTACCGGGTGCTGTACAACACGTCGCGCGGGCCCGCCAAGGGCGGCATCCGCTTCGACCTCAACGTCACGCTCGAAGAGGTCAAAGCGTTGGCCGCGTGGATGACCTGGAAGTGCGCGCTGGTGAACATCCCGTTCGGGGGCTCGAAGGGTGGAGTGGTGTGCGACCCGAGCACGATGTCGATGGCCGAGCTGGAGCGTGTGACGCGACGCTATACATCCAGCATCATCGAAGTCCTGGGGCCCGACTCCGACGTTCCCGCGCCCGACGTGAATACCAACGAGCGCGTGATGGCGTGGATCATGGATACCTACTCCATGCATAAGCGCCATACCGTGACCGCGGTGGTGACCGGGAAACCGGTCGAGATGGGCGGCTCCCTCGGCCGGCGCGAGGCGACGGGGCGGGGCTGCATGATCGTCACGCGCGAAGCGCTGGCGAAACTGGGGATGAGCTTCAAGGGTGCCCGCATCGCAGTGCAGGGGTTCGGCAATGTGGGATCGATCGCCGCCGACCTCATGGCGAAGGAGGGCGCGACGATCGTCGCCGTCTCCGACAAGTCGACGGCGCTGTACAACCCGAAGGGGCTCGACGTGCAGGACCTCGTCAAGTGGGTGAAAGAGCGTCGCCAGCTCGGCGGGTACACGAAGGCCGAAACGATCTCGCACGAGCAGGTCTTGACCGTCGACTGTGAAGTCTTGATCCCCGCCGCAACCGAGAATGTCATCACCCGCAAAAACGCTCCCCACATCAAAGCCAAAATCATCTGCGAAGGCGCGAACGGTCCCACGAGCGCCGCGGCCGACAAGATTCTCGAAGACAAAGGCGTGTTCGTGATTCCCGATATCCTCGCGAACGCCGGCGGCGTCACGGTGAGTTACTTCGAATGGGTCCAGGACCGCGGGGGCTATTTCTGGGACGAGGACACGGTCAACCGCCGGCTCGAAGCGATTCTGGTTCGCTCCTTCGGCGAGGTGATGGCGATGGCGGCGAAGCACAAGGTGGCGAACCGCGTTGCCTCCTACATCGTCGCCGTGGACCGCGTGGCGGCGATGCACCGGTTGCGCGGCATGTATGCCTGATGCGCTATCGCGTCGTCGCCCTGGGCGGCAGCCGCATGAAGAGCGCGGCGCTCCGGGCGGCCTGTGACGACTACCTGAGCCGGATCCGGCACTACGCCAAAATCGAGGAACTGGAAGTGACGCAGGCGCGCATCCCCGAGGCTTCGCGGGTGGTCGCGCTGACAGAGCGAGGTGAGAGCTGGACCTCGTCACAGCTCGCCGAGCTCGTAGGTCGCTGGGAGATGGAAGGCCGCGACGTCACGTTCGTGATCGGCGACGCCGACGGCCTTCCCGACGACGTGCTGGACCGCGCCGAGCGCCGCTGGAGCCTGGGACCGCTGACCCTGCCGCACGAGCTGGCGCGCGTCGTGCTGTACGAGCAGCTCTATCGCGCGCACACGATCCGTCGCGGAGAGAAGTACCATCGGGGATCCTGACTCCTGCCTCCCATTGACACCGGCCGATCACGCCGCGCTGCTCGCGCTGGCGCGTGGCGCGATCGAAGCGGCCTTGGCGGGTCGCTCACCTCCGGAGCTGCCCGATGTCCCCGGCGCCGCGCTGCGCCGCGGGGCGTTCGTGACGCTCGAGGAATCGGAGGGACACGATCTGCGGGGCTGCATCGGCCATGTGACCGCCGACCGGCCGCTCGGCGAGGTCATCCGCCAGGTTGCGGTCTCGGCGGCTCGGTCCGATCCCCGGTTTCCGCCGGTTCAGCTCGATGAGCTGGGCGCGTTACGGATCGAGATCTCCGTTCTCGACGACCCGGTCCGGGTCGAGCCTGCGGACCCTTCCTGCCTGGTGATCGGACGCGACGGCCTGCTGGTGCGCCGGGGGCGCGCGCAGGCGGTGCTGCTGCCCCAGGTGGCAACCGAGCACGGCCTCGGGCCCGAGGCGTTCCTCAACGCCGTGTGTCACAAAGCGGGACTGGCGCCGGGCAGCTGGCGGGAACCCGGGACGCAGGTTTTCACTTTCAGAGCCGACGTCTTCGTCGAATGACCGAGTGGTTCGAGCAGTGGTTCGGCGAGGAGTATCATGCTCTCTATCCTCACCGCGACGATGAGGATGCACGCCGCGCCGTCGCACTGATTCAGAGCGTCATCTCCTGGAGGCCCGGTGATCGGATCTTGGACCTCGCCTGCGGGCCGGGACGACACGCCGCAGAGCTGGAGCGCCTCGGCGGGCATGTCGTCGGGTTCGACCTGTCCCGCGCGATGTTGCGTCGCGCCCGCGACCGCATGCGCGCGCGGCTGGTACGGGGCGACATGCGAGCGCTACCGTTTCGCGACGGCAGCTTTGCCCTCGCCGTCAACCTGTTCACCTCCTTTGGCTACTTTCTCGATGACGGCGAGCATCGACTCGTCGTCCGCCAGGTGGCCGCGGCGCTTGCCCCGGGAGGCCACTTCGTCCTCGACTATCTCAACGCGGAGCAGGTGCGGCGTTCGCTCCAGCTCAGCGAGCAGGGCAAGGGTCGGGCGGGGGGCGGCACTAGCGAACGCCGCAGCGGGCCGCGCGTCACCAGGCGAATTGGCCCGGACGGCCGCTTCGTGATCAAGGAAATCGAGTTGCGGGGCCGAGCGCGCTCCTTCCAGGAGCGCGTGCGCCTGTACGGGGCGGACGACCTGGAGGCCTTGTTTGCCGACGCCGGGCTGCGCGTGGTGGCGCGGTTCGGGGACTATGACGCCGGCGCCCCAGGTCCCGACGCGCCGCGCGTGATCCTCGTAGCCGCTCGAGCATGATTTCACGTATCCTCTCGACACCGCTTCCCATGGCGCCGGGAAAGCTTCCCGCCGGGAAGCCACGCCGTGTGCACTCCGACGTCCTCGCCTCGGTCCTCGAGGGCCCCGGCCGCGAGCGCCTCGCCGCCGGGGAAGTGTTGGCCATCACGACCGGGCAACAGCCCGGGCTCTTCACGGGCCCGCTGTACACGATTTACAAGGCGCTGTCGGCGATTGCGCTGGCCCGCCGAGTGGAGCGCGAGCGGGGCATCCCCGTCGTTCCCGTGTTTTGGGTCGCCGGAGACGATCACGATTTCGCCGAGGCCAACCACGCCGCCGTGTTGGGGCCGGATGGAGACCTGGTCAAGATCGTGCTGCGCGAGCGGCCGCATGAGGCACCACAGCTGCCGCTGTTTCGCGAGCTCTGCGGCAAGGAAGCGAGTATCGCGTTGCAGGCTCTCGACGCAACCCTGCCCGACACAGAGTTCAAGGCCGACGTTCTGGGGTGGCTCGAAACGGTCTACCTGCCGGACTCCAATCTCGCGGACGCTGGAGCGGGGGCGCTCCATTACTTATTGGCGCAACGTGGCCTGGCGGTGTTTCGGGCGTACGACCGGAACGCCAAACGCGCGGCCGCGCCGTGGATTCTGAAGGCGCTGGACGAGATGTTGCCGGATGGATTGACGCCGGTGATGGTCGAAGGACAGTTGGGTCGTGACCGCTTGCGCAAGGACGGCAGCGAGTTCGTCACGCGACGCAGTGGCGAGCGGTTGACGCGGGCGCAGCTGGCAGCGATCGCGGCCGACACGCCGGAGCGGCTGTCGCCCAATGTGCTGCTGCGGCCGGTCATCGAGGCCGCGCTCTTTCCCACGCTCGCGTACGTCGGCGGCCCGGGCGAGATGGAGTACCTCCCTGAGGCCGCGCCGTTGTTCTCGAGCCTCGGCGTGGCGCCGCAGGCGCACGTCGCGCGCTGGTCCGGGCTCCTCATCGAGGCGCGCGTCGACAAGATCTTGAGCAAACATGGCCTCACACCCGCCGACTTCGACGGCCCGCCCGGCACCCTCGAGTCTCGAATTGCGAAGGCGGAGCTTCCCGCCGGGCTCGCCGCGGCTCTGCAAGAGTTGCGTGATGATGTCGAGTCCCGCTTCGCCAGAATCAGCGGCGAGGTGCAACAGCTCGATCCCACGCTGGAACGCACCGTGCAATCGGCGCGTAACGCGGCGCTGGCCGGCACGAACGAGATCGAGAAGAAGCTCGTCGCCAGCCTGAAGCGTACGCAGGGAACGCAGGTGAGCCAGCTCGCGCGCGCGCGCGCCGCGCTGCGGCCGGACGGCCAGCCCCAGGAACGCGTCTTGACCGCCGTGTCATTTCTAGCGCGCTATAGCGGGTCGCTGCTCGATCAAATCGATGCGGAGGTGGCGCGCTGGGCCGCAGGTTTATAGAATCCGTCCATGTGGGTGCTCGCCGTGATTCTGATCGTCGCACTGCTGATCCCGGTCGCCGCGATTCTCGTCGACTCGCCGCTCGGCAAGTCGTTCGCGCGGCGCATGGAGGAGGGCCGAGGCGGAGGAGACGGGCAAGGCCCACCTGAGCTGCGCGACATGAAACGCAAGGTGGAGGTGCTGGAAACCGAGGTGGAGGACTTGAACCGCTCGGTGGCAGGGATGCGGGAAGAGCTGCAGTTCATGCAGCGCCTACTGGAAGATCCCCACCGCAAAAAACCCACGTCTTGAACCGCAGTAGCGCGGTAGGGAGCGGGGGGGGCCGTCACGCGGCGCGAGTCGCGGCCGGCATCCTCGTCACTCGCGTGCTCGGCTACGTCCGCGAGCGCGTGTTTGCCCACTACTTCGGCAACGGCGCCGCGGCCGATGCCTTCCGCGCCGCGTTGCGCATCCCTAACGCCCTCCGCAACCTGCTGGGCGAAGGGACGCTGTCTGCTTCATTCATCCCTGTGTATGCCGGACTCAATGAAAAGAACAAGGACGCGGCGCGTGCTCTAGCCGGCGCGGTTCTGGGATTGTTGGTGCTCGCGAGCGCCGTGTTGGCGCTGATCGGCATCGCGTTCGCGCCGGCGATCACGGCCCTCGTCGCGCAAGGCTTCGATGCACCGCGCCGCGAGCTGACGACGGTGCTGGTTCGCATTCTGTTCCCGATGACCGGACTGATGGTCGTGTCGGCCTGGTGCCTCGGGATCCTCAACACCCATCGCCGCTTCTTTCTGCCGTACGCCGCGCCCGCGCTGTGGAACATCGCCGGGATCGCGGCGATGGTGGGGGCGGCGGCATGGCTGAAAGGTGAGGGACTCTACGGCCTGTCGCTCGCGCTTGCCTGGGGCACGGTCGCCGGCAGTCTGCTGCAGATCGCCATCCAGTTGCCCACGTGTTGGCGGCTGCTGGGAGGCATTCCGCTCCGCGTCAGCGTCGCACCGGAGGGCGTGCGTCACGTGATCACCGCATGGCTGCCGCTCGTCGTGGGGGCGGGAGTCGCCCAGCTTTCCGGCCTCGTGGACACATTCCTCGGTTCCTACACCGGCGAGGGCGGGCTCGCGAGCCTCGGCTATGCGCAGCTGGTCCAGCTACTACCGATCAGTCTGTTCGGCGTGGCGGTGACGGCGGTCTCACTTCCCGAACTCTCCCGTGACGCCGTGGGGGAAACACCGCACGAGCAATTGCGTGCCCGGATCGCGGTGGCCTTCCGCCGCATTGCGTTCTTCGTGATTCCCTCCGCCCTTGCTTTCGCTGCCTTAGGCCCGCAAATCATCGGCGCGCTCTTCCAAACGGGACGCTTCGATGCGGATGACACCGTGCTGGTCGGCGGCGTGCTCGCCGCCTATGGCATTGGACTTCTGGGGGCATCGACGGTGAAGCTGTTTGCGTCCGGCTTCTATGCGATGCGCGATACCCGCACGCCAGTACGCATCGCGATTCTGTCGCTGGTGATATCGGGCGTGCTCTCGTGGTTCTTCATGCGCCGCTTCGGTCCGGCCGGCATCGCGCTCGGCTCGTCGATCGGCATCACGCTGAGCACCGTGTTGCACCTCTACGATCTCGACAAGCGCATCGGCACAATCCTGGGGAACGCCGATTGGCGGATCCTGGGGACTGTGGTCGCCGCTGCGCTGATCGGGGCCCTGCTCGGCATGGGCATGGATCGATTGGTCGCCGGTTGGCGACCCATCCCTCGAGGCATTGCCGTGCTGGGTATCTTTGGGGTGGCTTACGGGGCGCTCACTTTGGCGTTCCGCCACCCCGACGCGATACGCGCATGGCAATCTCTGACCGGCTCGCCCGCCAACTAGCGGCACTTCCCGCTCGCCCCGGCGTCTACATGTGGAAAGACGCCGCCGGGGAGATTTTGTACGTCGGCAAGGCGGCCAATCTCCGCACGCGCGTCCCGAACTACTTCGCCGACGAGCAGGGCAGTCCGGAGCGGGAGGTGTTACAGGGGCAAATCGCCGACTTCGAGACGATCATCGTGCCGAACGAGGCGCAGGCGCTGCTGCTCGAGAACACGCTCATCAAGGAGCACCAGCCGAGGTTCAACATCCGGCTGCGCGACGACAAGAGCTATCCGCAGATCGCGGTGACTCTGGGCGAGCCGTTTCCGCGCGTGCTGGTCGTCCGGCGCGTCACGATTCCGGGCGCCCGCTATTTCGGCCCCTACACCGACGTCGCGACGCTGCGACAGACGTTGAAGATCATCCGCCGCATCTTCACCGTACGGTCCTGTTCCTGGCATCTGCCGGAAGAGGCGCCGGACCGGCCTTGTCTCGACTATCATATCGAGCGCTGCAAGGCGCCATGCGTCAATTATCAGAGCGTCGAGGATTACCGCCGCATGATCGATGATGTCCTCCTGTTTCTCTCGGGGAAGACGCTCGATGTGCGCACCGGGCTGCGCAAGCGGATGCACGAGGCGAGCGACATGCAGGACTACGAGCGTGCGGCGCAGCTGCGGGATGCGCTCAAATGGCTGGATCAGCTCGAGCAGCCGCAGACGGTGGAGGTCGTGGGGGGCGGCGACGCCGACGCGATCAGCCTCGCCCGCGACGGCGACGACGCGGTCGGCGTCATCCTCCGCATTCGCGACGGCAAGCTCATCGCGCGCGAGCACCGCTTCCTGGAGCACGTCGAACATGCCCCCGAAGGCGAAGTGCTGCGCACGTTCCTGGTGGGGTACTATCTGCCGCTCGAACAGCGGGCCGAGCGCGTCGTGTTGCCGTTTGCCCCTGCCGATCTGGATGCGGTGCGCGAGCTGGCGCCGGGCGTCGAGTTTATCGTCCCCCAGCGTGGATCGGCCGCGAAGCTCGTCGAGCTGGCCGATCAGAACGCGCGTCATCTGCTCGACAGCTTCAAGATCGAGACGTTCGACATCGATGAGCGAGCGGCCGACCCCGTGTTCGCGCTCGGGCGCGACCTCGGCCTCCCCGTCGTCCCACGCGCGATGGTCTGCATCGACATCTCGACCAATCAGGGCCGTGACACGGTAGGCTCGCTGGTGTGGTTCGAGGGCGGCCGGCCGCGCAAAGCGGAGTACCGGCGATATCGGATCAAGGGTGTAGAAGGAATCGACGATTTCGCGGCAATGAAGGAAGTGGTCACACGCTTTCTGACCCGCCGCATTGCGGAGAACAAACAGATTCCCGACCTGATCGTCATCGACGGAGGAAAGGGCCAGCTGGCTGCCGCAGTCGAAGCGGCGCGCTCGCAGGGACAGGAGCGTCTGCCCATCGTGAGCCTCGCGAAACGAGAAGAGGAAGTCTTTTTGCAGGACTCCGGCGAGCCGCTCCGACTCTCGCGCCGCAGCCCGTCGCTCAAGCTGTTGCAGCGCGCGCGCGACGAAGCACACCGCTTTGCGGTCACCTACAGCCGCAAGCGGCGGTCGCAGCGGACGATCACGTCGGAGCTGTTGCGCATCCCCGGAATCGGGCCCGCACGGCGGCGGCTGCTGCTCGAGCGCTTCGGTTCACTCGCCGGCGTGCGCACCGCGACCCCGGCCGAGATCGCCGCGTTGCCGGGCTTTTCCACGAACCTGGCGGATCGCATCCTCGACCGGCTGCATCAGCGCGCGTGAGCTCCTGGACCTTGGAGTGCTCGGCGTGTGTCCCCACGCGCACGCGTGACGCGGAGGGCTTCCCCGGAGTTTGCGAGGTCTGCGGAGCGCCCTATCTGGTTCGCTACGAGACCCTGCCGCTCCCCGAGGCGAAGGCCCATTTGCACCAGCAGCGATGGACGATGTGGCGCTACGACGGGTGGCTGCCGCTGCGCGACGGCGAGCACCCTATCACGCTCGGCGAGGGTGGCACGCCGCTGCTCAAAGTGGAGCGAGTCGCCGCGCGCCAAGGTTTCGACCAACTCTGGGTCAAGGACGAAGGCACGAACCCCACGGGATCGTTCAAGGCGCGAGGACTGGCCGCCGCGGTCACCCGGGCGGCGCTGTCGGGCGCCAAGGAATTCGTGATACCGACGGCGGGCAATGCGGGGGTCGCGCTCGCGGCCTACGCGACCCGCGCCGGAGCGGCGGCGCGCGTGTATGCGCCCGCCACGACGCCGCGCCCCATCCTGGATCAGATCCGCGCGTTCGGAGGGGATCTCATCCTGCTCGATGGTCACATCGGTGACTGCGGCATCGCCGCCCGGCTGCACGCCGACGACACCGGTGCCATCGACGTATCCACACTGAGAGAGCCGTATCGCATCGAGGGCAAGAAGACGCTCGGCCTCGAGTTGGCCGAACAGCTGGGGTGGACGCTTCCCGACGCGATCGTCTATCCGACGGGCGGCGGGACGGGCCTGATCGGGATGTGGAAGGCATTTCAGGAGCTGCGCCAAGCCGGATGGCTGCGGGGACCGCTGCCCCGCATGTTCACCGTGCAGGCGAACGGCTGTGCACCCGTCGTGCAGGCGTTCGACTTGGGCGCGGAGCGATGCACGCCGTGGCCCGATCCCCAAACCGTGGCGGCTGGTTTGCGCGTGCCCTCGCCGCTGGGTGACCGGCTCATGCTGCGGGCGCTGCGAGACAGCGGGGGCGGCGCTGTCGCCGTGAGCGACGAAGCTCTGGCCGCGGCCGCGCGTGAGCTGCAAGTCGCCGAAGGGATCGACGCATCGCCAGAAGGTGGAGCGGCCTTGTCAGGTGCCGTCGCGCTCAAGAACCGAGGCGTGCTCCGTCCCGAGCAACGTGTCGTGCTGTTCAACACCGGCGCCGGGTGGCTCTACAGAACCTAAGCTGTTTAATTTCAATACTTCGGCCCATGCGCATCGCCATCCTGGATCCAGCCGCTGGTATCAGCGGCGACATGACGTTAGGGGCGCTCCTCTCCCTTGGCCTGCCGGCCTCCTGGCTCCAGGAGTTGCCAGGACGGCTCGGCGTCGGCGACGTCCGTGTTACGGTTCGAGACGTTCGCCGGTCTGGTATTACGTGCAAGCAAATCGCCTTCGACATCCCAGAGCAGCCGCACGGCCGACACGTGGGTGAGCTAGTGCGGCTCGTCGAGCGGGCGCCGATTTCCGACTGGGTGAAGGAGCGCGCCGTACGCGCGTTCCGATTGCTGGGCGAGGCCGAGGGCCGAGTCCACGGCGTCGCTCCGGAGAAGGTGCATCTGCACGAGGTCGGAGCAGTAGACGCCGTGCTCGATATCGTGGGGGCCATCGAAGGGTTCGAGCGACTCGGCGTCGAGGCTGTGCATCACCTTCCGGTCGCGGTGGGGCAGGGGTGGGTCGAGGCCGCGCACGGCCGCTTGCCGGTCCCGGCACCGGCCACTGCGATCCTGCTCGAAGGGCTGGAGATCGCAGGCGCCGGACCCGTGGAAGGCGAAGCGACGACGCCGACGGGTGCCGCGCTGCTGCGGGTGCTGTCGGGAGGCGCGCCGCCGGACCGGTGGCGCATGGTCGGCAGCGGGTGGGGGGCTGGTCAGCGCGATCCCAAGCACTATCCGAACGCGTTGCGCATTCTCATCGCGGAAGCCGCGAGCGAGGCGGGTCGAGTGGTGTTGCTCGCGACCGATGTGGACGACATGAGTCCCGAATACGTCGAGCCGCTGCGTCAGGCGTTGGTCCAGGCAGGCGCGCTCGATGTGCAGACGTGGCCGGTGCAGATGAAGAAGGGCCGTCAGGGGTTCCGCGTGGAGGTCATGGCGCCGGAGGCGCTCGCCGAGGCGGTGACCGCCGAGCTGTTCCGCCACAGCACCACGGCCGGTGTGCGGCGCTGGATTGCGGAGCGGGCCACACTGCCGCGCCACCAGCTCACGGTACGGCTGGACGGCGTGGCAGTGCGCGTGAAGGTGCTGGATGGCGACAGTGTCCGGGTGAAGCCAGAATACGATGATGTGCTGGCGGCGGCGCAGGCGTTGGGACGTCCGCCGCTCGACGTGGCGCGCGCCGTGGAGCGCGACGCCGCAGCTCTTATCGCGAAAGCCAAGGAGTGAACGTGCGAACGGTTTGCAAGCTTGCCGCAATCATGCTCACCGCAGTCACAGTCCCGCTGGCGGCGCAGCAACCCGCGGCGAACCGGTGGGCGGATCCGAAATGTGACTTGAAGCCGAACCATTATCTCGTCAATCAGGGCATGGGGTACCTGAAGGACGCGACGACGACGCGCTTCGAGGATCAGAAGAAAAAGGACCTGAGCGACGCTCAGCGCCTGCTGACGCAGGCCGTGACCACCGGCGACCAGGGCAAGAATCCGGCAGCGTGGTATTACCTGGCGCGCTATTACATCATGACCACCGACGCGCAGGGCGCGGACTCGGCATTCGCGCGCGCCCAGACGCTGAAACCGGAGTGCAAAGACGACATCAGCATCTGGCGCCGGTTTGTGTGGATGCCCACGTTCAACGCGGGGATCGCGGCGTGGCAGGCGAACAACACCGACTCCGCGATCGCCTCGTTCCGGCGCGCCACCGCGCTGCTGCCCAATGAGCCGACGGGCATCAAGTACCTCGCCACGCTGTTGTACAACGCCGGCAAGACTGATTCCGCCGTGATCTATTTCCGCCGCGCCGCGGACGTGGCAGCGGCGGATCCCAAGTTCGCGCAGGAGCGCAAGGACGCGCTCTACAACCTCGGGCGCATTCAACAGAGTCTGCAACAGATCCCGGAAGCTCAGGCGACGTATCGTGAGTACCTGGGCCTGTATCCCAATGATGCGGAGATCATGGCATCGCTGGGCGGGACATACATGCAGAAGGCGAGCAAGGACACCGCCTACAGGGATAGTGCCTTCGCGATCTACCGGCAGATCATCAGCAAGGGTGACTCGATGGGTTTTTACCAGCTCTATCGGGTCGGGGCCGAGATCTCCCAGACTGTGCCTGAGGACCCCGACACCTCGGTCGCGGGGAGCAGCTGCCGCACTGCGGCACGGGCGAAACGGCCGCCGTTGACGCCGGCGCGGATTCGCGCGAGCTGCGATTCCGTGACGAAAGGGCTGGCGCGGGCGTATTTCAACAGCTCGCGCGCGGCGTTCTCGCTCGCTGCGCAGGCACTCGATGCGAGCCTGAGGATCAATCCTTACTACCGCGAGACCCTGATCTTCCGGGCCAACACGGCGCTGGGGATGCGCGATTCGGTGACGGCGCTGGCGATGTCTCGGCGGCTGCTCGCCGTCGATCCGATGAACCGCATCGGCATCAAGATCATGGCGTACGCGCAGCAGCAGAACGCCAAGATCGACTCGGCGCTGTACTACTACCGGCTGAGCGACTCGACATTGATTGGGGATGTGGTGGTGAGCCAGTTCGACTCGACGGACACGGGTCGAGACGTCAAGGGGTCGGTGACGAATGTGCGCGAGAAGCCGAATGCGCCCTACAAGCTGGTATTCGAGTTCGTCGATTTACAGGGACAGGTAGTGACGACCGACACGGTGCAGGTCGCGACGACCCCACCGGGCCAAAAGCAGGATTTCGCGCTCAAGCCGGTTGGTAAGACCATCGCCGCGTGGCGTTATCGGAAAGAATGACGATTGACAGCGGGCGGGATGTGGAAACACATTCCGCCCAGACTGCGGGCGTAATTCAGGGGTAGAATGCCAGCTTCCCAAGCTGGACGTCACGGGTTCGAATCCCGTCGCCCGCTCTGATCACATTGCGACTCCGGGGGACCGCCACCGATGGCTGGTCCCCTTTTTGCTTTTTGGTATTATGAACCCCACCAAAAGGCGTTATGCGCGCGCTCTCCGCCGTCGTTACGCTCGCCATCAGCAGTCTCGTCGTGTCCTCCTCGACACCGCTGCGTGTCCTTCGAGTCACACCCGCTCCTCCCGATCGCGCGTCCGCCACCACGGTCGTCGCCGTGACGTTCGACCGGCCGGTCGCCGGCTCGCTCGACGCCAGCGTTGATCCAAAGCGCATCTTCACCATCACGCCCGCCGTGGCGGGCCGCGTGGAGTGGCGCGATCCGATCACACTGCGGTTCACGCCCGCGGCGCCCCTCAATCCCGCGACCGAGTACACGGTGACGGTCAGCAGCGATTTCGCCGCCATGGACGGGAGCCGGTTGGAGAAGCCGTACAGCTTCACCTTCCGCGTCCACGGCACGATCCCGCTCGCCGGCACGCCCGCTGGTCCGAATGAAGAGGGTCGTTTCCTCAAGCCGGACGCGCGATTCGAAGTCGTCTGGAGCACCCCCGTCGATCTCGGCGACGTCAGCAAGCGGGTCTACATCCAGTTCGATCCGGCCTGCCCGGTGCTGGTGGTCCGGCTGAGGGCGGTATCGCAGCGGCCGATCAAAGACGACGATTCGTGGCGTTATCGCGAAGCCGGCGGCTGGCAGCGCGACCGCGGTGGGGACGCGCTGCGCCGCGTGGTGCGACTCACGCCGATCGCACCATTGCCGAAGGGATGCCACGGCTCCCTCGTCGTGCCATCGGAGCTCGATCCCGAAGGCACGAGCCCGTACCAGCGCTGGCGCCTCGCGACGTACGGTCCGTTCCAACTGATCTCCGCCACCTGCGGCTGGGGCTGGGCCAGCTGTCCGACCGGGCCGCCGCGCATCGAGTTTTCGACGCCGGTGCGCGGCGCCGAGCTGCTGCGCGGCATTCGCATCCTGCCACGCGTTCCCATCGCGGTATCGGATACGAACGAGGAATTGGCCACCTGGACGCTGGACGCTTCGTTGAAGCCGCGGACCGGGTACGCCGTCATCGTGGACACGCTGGCGTTGCACGACATCTTTGGTCAGCGGCTGGTGGGCAATCCCGTAAAGGCGTTCGGGACCACCGGGTACGCACCGTCGGTGACGTATGACTACGGCATGATGTTGGTCGAACGGAACGGCTATCGCACGTTCCCGATCCACCACGTCAACGTGGATACGGTGCTCGTCACCACCGCACCCGTCCCCGACAGTCTCGAGGCGTTGGTCCTGCGGGCTCCGCCATGGAGCCTGGGAGATGTGTGGGCGCGGTTGGCCTCCGGTGCGACACAGCGTCCGCTCGCCGTCGAATCGCGGCGCGACGTGCCCCTCGTGAGTGTGGTACGCGCCCCGGTCTACGCCGCCCGCGCCGGCGCACCTGCGCTCAGCGCCATTCGCATCACGTATCCGACGGACAGCGGTCCAAAGTCGCGGCCCGCCCGGCCCCAGCCCGTCGCCCTGCTACAGACGACGGACCTCGGCATTACGGCGCGCGTGGGGCAAGACGAGGCCGTCGTCTGGGTCACTGGTGTCCAGGATGGGATTCCCAAATCCAGCGTCGACGTCGAGCTGCGCGATCCCGCCGGCCGCGTCCGAGGCCGAGGCACGACGAACGCACAAGGCCTCGTCTGGCTGAACGGTCTGCGCGACTCGACTGGCGCTGACGACGAGGGGGAGGAGCGCGGGTTCGCGGGATACGTCTCCGCTCGCCTGGCGCTCGATCGGGCCGTTGTCCCTATCAACACGTGGTCCGGTGACCTCTCGCCCTGGCGGTTCAATGTTGGCTCGGCATGGGGCATCGACCGCCTGCCCGTTGCCGCCGCGGTGTTCACCGAGCGCGGCATTTACCGCCCCGGCGAGCCGGTCTTCGTCAAGGCGATCGTCCGCAACGGCGCGCTCGGGGCGCTCCGCGTACCAGGCGCGACCGATTCGCTGCGCTGGGTGTTCCACGATCGCGAAGGCGGTGTGATCCGCGACTCGATCGTGCGTCTCTCCTCGTTCGGCACGGCGGCGCAGACATTGAGACTGGGAAACGATTTGCCCCTCGGTACCTACAAGGTCACGCTACAAGTCAAACGCGGCACATGGCAAGATGTCGCGAATACCAGCTACCGAGTCGCGGAGTATCGACCGCCGGAATTCCTTGTGACGGTGACCGCTGACTCGGCGCCGCGCTTCAACGGCGACTCGCTCCGCGCCAATGTCGAGGCGCGCTATCTGTTCGGGGCGCCGATGGCGCGCGCCGTCGTGAACTGGACGTTGAACGTCACGCCGGGCACGGTGAGTGGCCTGAATATCCCGGGCCTGGATCGCTATTACCTCGGCGAGAACGGCTGGTGGTGGGAGGAGTGGGAAGGGAACGCCACGCGGTCCCACGTGAGCACAATATCGAGCGGCGTCGATACGCTCGACGCTACCGGCCGTTTGACGCTGCGACTTCCCGTCACCGCGATCGAGGGACGCCCCGCCAACACGAGGCTGCAGGCGACTGTCACGGATGTGAATCGCCAGACCGTCTCCGCGTCCGCAACCGTCCTCGTTCACCCCGCGTCGTTCTATATCGCCGCGCGGCCGCTCGGCACCAACTACTTCTGGACCGCAGGCACCCCACAACAGATCGCCGTGCTCGCCGCTCGACCCGACGGTCGCCATGTGACCGGGGTCCAGATCCGCGGCACGATCGTGCGGCGCGAGTGGCATCGCGTGCAACGGGCGCGGGATGGCGTCGAGGAGCAGATCGGCGAGTGGGTGGCCGACACCGTCGCGCATTGCGATGTGGTGAGCGCCGAGGATCCCGCAGCTTGCCGATTCACTCCCACCGCGGGCGGCACGTACATCGTCTCGTTCAAAGCCAAGGACGAGGCCGGTCGTGCGGCGTCCACCAGCTTCTATCGGTGGGCGACCGGCAAGGACTGGATTCCCTGGAACGACGAAAACCAGTTCAAGATGGACCTGATCCCGGACAAGACACGGTACTCCGTCGGGGACACAGCCACGATCCTCGTCGCAGCGCCATTCAGCGACGCCGAGGCGTGGATTACGGTGGAGCGCGAGGGCTTGATCGAGCAGCGGCGCATGCGCGTCAGCTCGGGCGCCACGTCCCTCAAATTCAGGATCACCGAAGCGTACGCACCGAATGTGTTCGTGTCGATGGTGCTGGTGCGTGGCCGCAGTGCGCCGCCGGGCGGGATAGCGGATCCCGGTCGGCCGACGTTGCGTGTCGGGTATGCCGAGCTGCGCGTCACGCCGGAGGTGAAACGGCTGGCGGTGGACGTGAAGCCCCTGCTCTCCGAATACCGCCCTGGAGACAGCGCCCGCGTGCAGATCCGCGTCCGGGACGCCGCCGGAAGGGGGCGGCGCAGTGAGGTCGCGCTCTGGGCTGTGGACGAGGGCGTGCTGTCCCTGACGGGCTACAAGACACCGGACCCGCTCGATCTGCTGTATCAGCCCCGCGGCGTGAGCCTGCGGCTTGCGAGCAATCTCATCGCGATCGCGCCGCAGGTGCTGGAGCAGGAGGGCACGTCGATCAAAGGCGAGCAGGAGCCAGGTGGTGGCGGCGGGCTGGGGAGTGGGGACATCCTGCGCTCGCGCTTTGCCGCAACCGCATTCTTCCTCGGCGAGGTCGAGACCGATTCCAGCGGGGCCGCGCTGGCCGTCGCGAAGCTGCCGGACAACCTGACGACATTCCGCGTCATGGCCGTGGCCGTGACCGAGGGCGACCGCTACGGCCACGGCGAATCGCCGCTGCTCGTGACACGGCCGCTGCTGGCTCGGCCCGCGCTGCCGCGATTCCTGCGGTCCGGCGACGTTTTCACCGCCGGCGTCGTGGTGAACCAGCGTGCCGGCGGAACACCGACTGTCATCGTGCGCTCCGACGCGAAGGGCGTAGTTCGCGGCGGCGCCGCCACGCGCACCGTCACGCTTGCCCCGGGTCGCGGCAGCGAAGTGCGGTTCGCGTTCCGCGACACGACCGCGGATTCGACGGCGTTCCGCTTCGACGTCGCGTCGCAGAATGATTCAGACGCCGTGCTGGTGCGCCTGGCCGGACGGCCGGTCTACACGCCACGGGCGTACACTGTCACCGGGAGCGTCGTCGACACGACCAGCGTCGTCATCGATCTCCCAGAGCCCGTGGATCCCGACCGCTCGCGCCTCGAGCTCGGTATCGGCACCACGCCGCTGGCGGTCCTGGCGGGCAGCTACCGCTGGCTGGCGGTCTATCCGTTCGATTGCTCGGAGCAGATCTCCGACGAAATGCTCCCCCTGATCGCGATCTACCGCGCCGGTCCCGTGGCACAGCTGACGGGGCTCACCCCGGAGCGGGCGCGCGCCGAGATCGAGCAGGGCGTCGCGGTGTTGAGCGCCCGCCAGCGGCCGGACGGCGGGATTGGTCTCTGGTCGGCGGAGGACTGGACGACTCCGTGGCTGAGTGCGTTCGCCGGTGAAGCGCTGCTGGCTGCGCGCGATGCGGGCATTCCGGTGCGTGACTCGGTGCTCGCGCGACTGAGCATCTACTTGTATCGCAGCGCGCATGAGCGCACCACGATCATGGCGCCGATTGCCACCTGGTACTCGAACCTGCGCGTGCTCCTCGCCGAGCAGGTCGCCGCCGCCGATTTCCTGAGCCGCGTTGGGCATCCCGATCTGCCGACCGAAAACGAGATGTTCCGGCAGGCGGCGCAGCTCTCCTGGGAGGACCGGCTCCGGTTGGCGCAGATGATGGCGCGCCGGGGAGCCGCGGGGGCGGCCCGCCAGCTGATCGCCCCGATCTGGGCCTCGGTACGTGTCGAGGGACGACGGGCCGTCCTGCCGGACTCCGCGCGGCAAGTCTCCTGGTTCTACTTCCCGTCGACCCAGCGGCCAATCGCTCGACTCTTGTCAGCGACCCTCGTGGTGGATTCGGCCAATGCACTGATTGGACCGCTCGTCGAAACGCTCGTCGAGCAAAGCCGTGGATCGGGTGCCTGGGGCTATTGGAACACGCAGGACTACGGGACGGCGGCTGCGGCGCTGGCCGACTTCACCGCGCGACAAAGGCGTGCGGCGCAGCGCGGCTACGAAGTGCGTGCGGGGAATCAGGTGGTGTTCCGCTCGCGCGGCGACAATCTGCGTGAGGTGACGCGTCCGCTCGCCGGCGCGGTCTCCAGCGCGCCGGGAGGCGGTCAGCGGGTCGTCCTCAACGTTCGCGCAACGGATGCGGCGTCTGGCGGCGCACCACTCTTTTTCTATGTCACGGTACACGAAGTTCCGCGCCAGCGACCCGTTACGCCCGACCAGCAGGGAATTCAGGTCGAGCGCTGGTACGAAGACTACGAAACGGGAAAGCCGATCGTCAGCGTGGTCGAGGGTTCGCTAGTGCGCGTGCGGCTGCGGATCACCGTGCCGGCGGATCGGCAGTTCGTCGCGCTCACCGATCCGTTGCCCGCTGGACTCGAGGCGGTGGACTTGAGCCTGCGGACCACGGGTCAACTTCCCGGGCCTGGCGCTACCGTCCCCGAAACACGGACGGAAGGGACAGAAGGAGAATCGGACTACTACCCATGGGGCTGGTATTACGGCAGCTGGGACGCGGGGTGGTGGTCGCCGTTCGATCATAAAGAGCTGCGCGACGACCGCGTGGTATACGTGGCCACGGTGCTCTGGACCGGACGCTACACGGCGACGTACGTGGCGCGCGCGACCACACCCGGCACGTTCGTGCGGCCGCCGGCCCACGCGGAGGAGATGTACAACCCGGCGGTTCAGGGCCGGAGCGACGGTGGCGTCTTCACGGTGACACAGAGAGCGCCGTGAATCGCCCGAGGCGGGTCGTCGCTATCATTGGCGCTACAATCGCCGGCGCGGTGCTGTCGCTCGGCATCTGGGTGGCGCTGCCCGTGCCACCCACACTCACGTCGCCGCCCGGTGTGACCAGCCTCACGCTCGAAGACCGCAACGGCCTGGTGCTGCGCAGCACGCGCGCGGGCGATGGCTCGTTGCAGCGCTGGCTGCCACTCGCCGAAATCGATCCAGACCTGCTGGAAGCGTTCGTCGCCGGCGAAGACCACCGCTTCTACGATCATCACGGCGTGGATTGGCGCGCCGTGGGGCGGGCGATCAACGAGAACATGCGGGCAGGGAGGGTGCGCTCGGGCGCGTCCACAATCACGATGCAGCTGGCGCGATTGCTGCGCGCCGATGGCAGCCGCACGTGGCATGGGAAAATCCTGCAAGTGTTCTGGGCGCTCCGTCTGGAAGCCCATCTCTCCAAGCAGCAGATCCTGGAGCAGTACCTGAACCGCGTGCCCTTGGGGCAGGGCACTGTCGGTGTCGACGCGGCCGCCGCTCTCTACTTCAACGCCACGGCGGCGCGGCTATCACTCGGCCAGGCGGCGCTGCTAGCCGGCCTGGCGAAGGCGCCGTCCACCGACAACCCCTTCGTCGCTCCCGATCGCGCGCGCAGCCGGCGCGCGGTGGTGCTGGGCCGGATCGGCCGCTACGGCTACGCGACTGCCGACGCGCTCGATCGTGCCAGCCACGAGCCGCTCGTTGCGCCACGGTCCAATCCGCCGTTTCTCGCGCCGCACTTCACGAGTCGCGTACTGCAGTGGCTGGACACGACCGCTGCGGAAGGGACTTGGCGCACATCGCTCGATCTCCCGTTGCAGACGGCGCTCGAAGGCGAGGTCCGCCACACCGTTAGCAGTCTCTCTGACCGCGGCGTGCGCGAGGCCGCGCTGGTCGTGATCGACAACGCCACGGGCGAGCTGCTCGCCTGGGTAGGATCGCCGGACTTCTGGGCCGATTCATCTGGCCAGGTGGACATGGTGGTCTCGCCACGCCAACCGGGCTCGGCGCTGAAGCCGTTTCTGTACGGCCTGGCGTTCGATCGTGGGTACACGCCGGCGTCGGTGTTGCCGGATGTCGCTCGCGCGTACGCGACGTCCACAGGCCCCTACCAGCCGCGCAACTATGATCGCCGCTTCCACGGGCCCGTACGCGCGCGCGAGGCACTCGCGAGCTCGTACAACGTGCCCGCTGTCGAGCTGGCCGACCGGGTCGGGGCAGCCAGTCTGCTGCGGGTCCTGCACAGCGCGGGATTCGGCTCGCTCACGCGCACCGCCCAGTATTATGGCCTCGGGTTGGCCCTCGGCAACGGGGACGTGACGCTGCTCGAGCTCGCCAATGGATATCGGGGTCTGGCGACTGACGGCGCTTGGCACGCGGTCGAATGGCGTAGGCGAGGTCCGGATGCTCGATCTGCGGGAGATCGTCGTTTCATATCTGCCGGATCTGCGGCCCTGGTGCTCGACATTCTGGCGGACCCCACCGCCCGAATTCCCGGTTTCGGCGTCGAGACGCCGTTCGATTTCCCGTTTCCCGCGGCGGTCAAGACGGGGACGAGTCATCACTTCACCGATAACTGGGCCGTCGGCGTGACCGGTGGGTTCACGGTCGCCGTCTGGGTCGGCAACTTCGACGGGCAGCCGATGCGCGGGGTGAGCGGCGTAACCGGCGCGGGACCGCTGCTGCATCGGGCGATGCTTGTGACATCGCGCCGCTACGCGCCCGGAGAGCTCCAGAGCCCGCGGGCTGTCGGCGCTACGCGGGTGCGGATTTGCGCCCTGTCCGGTCTACGCGCGACTGCGGGATGCCCGGATCTCGACGAATGGTTCCTTCCGGGCACGGCGCCCGAGAAGGAGTGCGACTGGCATCAGGGCAGCACGGTCGTGTGGCCGGCGGAGTACGTCGAGTGGGCGGAGCAAAGTGGTAAGGCGGCGGCGGGTGAGGCGGCGGCTGGTGAAACGGCGGCAGATAAAACGGCGGCGAAAGACGGCGCCGGCCAGTTTCAGATCGTTTCGCCGCGCTCCGGCGACCGATACGAGATCCCTCCCGGGATCGACGCCCGCTATGCCACGATCGCGCTCCGGGCATCCACAACGCCCGGTGACGGCGCCGTGCGGTGGTTCATCGACGGACGGCGGGTCCTCGCGTCCCGCTGGGCACTCGAGCCGGGAACGCATGTCGTTCGGGCGGTTACGGCTTCCGGCGCGAGCGATGAGACGCGAATTGAGGTGACTTCTCCGCGGCGTTAATCTTCGTGTGTGGCAGCGCTAACACCTCACGCCCGACGCGTCATCCTGGCGCTGGCAACTCTGTACGCGGCCGTGGTCATTCCAATCCAGCTCCACAAAGGGCCGACTTCAAGCCCGAGCTGGGACGTGGATGCGAGTTCGTTGACCTGA
>Ga0209056_10001508_pt1 | contig 25662 bp, 29 predicted proteins | sample GraSoiAngelo_114_FD_185876 | JGI IMG/M metagenome (GOLD analysis project Ga0209056, IMG submission 185876) | Grasslands soil microbial communities from the Angelo Coastal Reserve, California, USA - 14_0903_13_40cm (SPAdes) (version 2) | ecosystem: Environmental > Terrestrial > Soil > Grasslands... | reverse complement strand
CGCGGCCACCGCATCGAGGCCGGCCAGGTCGTCCTCTCCTGGCTCGGGTCGGCCAACCGCGACGAGACCGTCTTCGAGCGGCCGGACGAGTTCGACATCATGCGCCGTGACAACCGGCACATGGCCTTCGGATTCGGCCCGCACTACTGCCTCGGGGCGAGCCTGGCCGCGCTCGAGGCGCAGGTGGCGCTCCGCGTGCTCCTCGCCCGCGCGCGCAGCATCCGGCGCGTCGACGACGCGCCGCTGCCGCTCCACCCGAGCTTCGTCTTCCGCGCGGTGACCAGCCTGCCGCTCGAGCTCGAGGCGGCGTAGCCATCTCGGACGCTCGGGCTCGCTTGTCGCGGCCCGCCGTTCCACATATTGGGCGGCCCATGAAGAAGGCCGCGAGCCCGACATCGGCTCGATTCGAGGGCTTCGCGGACCGCGACGGTCGGTTCTTCCGTGCCCTCGCCCGCAATCAACGCCGCGAGTGGTTCGAAGCGCACCGCGGGGAGTACGAGCACGGGTGGCTGGCGCCGATGAAGGCGCTCCTCGCCGAAGTCCGGGAGCGCATCGACCCGCTCTTCCCGCACCATCCGGTCGCAGAGCCGAAGGTCTTCCGCATCCACCGCGACGTCCGCTTCTCGAAGGACAAGTCGCCCTACAAGACGCACATCGGCGGCTACGTGGCGATCGACGGCGTGGGGCAGGGACCGTCGGCGCCGGCAGCGCTGTACGTGCACCTCGGCGCCACGGAGGTATTCGTCGCCGCCGGCCACTACATGATGGATCCCGGACAGCTCGCGTGCTTTCGCGAGGCGGTGGTCGACGACCGTCGGGGTGAAGCGCTCGTGGCGATCCTCGGAAAGCTCACGCGGGCCGGCTTCACGGTGGGGTCGCACGACGTGCTGCAGCGGGTGCCGCGGGGTCTCGATCCGGGCCATGCGCGCGCCGATCTCCTCAGGCGCAAGGGGCTCATCGTGACGTTCCCCCCGCCGTCGCGCGACTTGCTCGTGGCGCGCACGCTCATCGAGTGGCTCGTGACGCACACGAAGCGGGCCGTCCCGCTCGTCGAGTGGCTCGCGTCGATGGGCGAGTGAAAGCTCTGGACGACGTGCTCGACGATGCCGAGCGGCGCCATGTCGCCACCCTCTTCGCGGACAACATCTTCCTCTTCCTGCGAGCGCTCCGGCCCTACGTCGCCTACGTGCAGGATGCGAGGAACGGCTTCTCCTCGGTGACGCTCGCCCTCGGCTCGGGGACGGAGTACTCGGTACGGCTTTGATGTGAGTGCGAAGATTTGCGCTCCTCGGCCGCGGCAGCTATCAATGTGCGTTCCATGGACACCGATATCGCCTCGATCAACGACCAGGTGAAGGACGCCTCGGCCTTCGCCTACAAGCTCCGCGAGGAGATCGGCACCGTCGTCGTCGGGCAACGCTACCTCGTCGACCGGCTGCTGGTCGGCCTCCTGGCCAACGGGCACGTGCTGCTCGAAGGTGTCCCCGGGCTGGCGAAAACGCTCTCCGTGAAGACGCTCGCGCAGGCCATCTCGGCCACCTTCCGGCGCATCCAGTTCACACCCGACCTGCTGCCCGCTGATCTCATCGGCACCATGATCTACAACCCGCGCGACGGCGGCTTCACCACGCGGAAGGGGCCCGTCTTCGCGCAGCTCGTCCTGGCCGACGAGATCAACCGCGCGCCCGCCAAGGTGCAGAGCGCGCTGCTCGAGGCGATGCAGGAGCATCAGGTCACGATCGGCGACGCCACGCACGCCCTGCCCGAGCCGTTCCTCGTCCTCGCGACGCAGAACCCGATCGAGCAGGAGGGCACCTACCCGCTGCCCGAGGCGCAGGTCGACCGCTTCATGCTGAAGCTGAGGATCGGCTACCCGTCGCGCGAGGAGGAGCGCCAGATCCTGGACCGCATGGCCACCACCGCCAACCACCAGGAGGTGCGGGCGGTCGTGACGCCCGCCGAGATCCTCGCGGCGCGCGCCCTCGTCGACCAGATCTACATCGACGACAAGGTGAAGGAGTACATCGTCAACATCGTCTTCGCGACGCGCGAGCCGGCGGCCTACCAGCTCGACCTCGGCCCGCTCATCCAGTACGGCGCCTCGCCCCGGGCGACGCTCTGCCTCACCCTCGCCGCCAAGGCGCACGCCTTCCTCCAGGGCCGCGGCTACGTGACGCCGCAGGACGTCAAATCGATCGGCCCCGACGTGCTGCGCCACCGCGTCATCGTCACGTACGAGGCCGAGGCCGAGGAGGTCGACGCCGACGAGGTCGTGCGCCGCGTCTTCGACGGCGTGCCCGTCCCCTGACCGCGCCGCCGCCGCGGCATCGGCATGCTGACGCGCGAGCAGCTGAAGGCGGTGCGGAAGATCCAGATCCGCACGAGCCACCTCGTCACCGACGTCTTCGCGGGCCAGTACCAGAGCGTCTTCAAGGGCCGCGGCATGGAGTTCGCCGAGGTGCGGCTCTACCAGCCCGGCGACGACATCCGCACCATCGACTGGAACGTCACCGCCCGGACGGGCGTGGCGCACGTGAAGCGCTACGCCGAGGAGCGCGAGCTCACCGTCATGCTCATGGTCGACGCCAGCGCGTCGACCGTGTTCGGCAGCGTGACGCAGCTCAAGTCGACGCTCGCCGCCGAGCTCGGCGCCCTCTTCGCCTTCTCCGCCATCACCAACAACGACAAGGTCGGCCTCATCATCTTCACCGACCGGATCGAGCTGGCGCTCCGCCCCCGCAAGGGGACGCGCCACGTGCTGCGCGTGATCCGCGAGGTCCTGTCCCTGAAACCCGCCGGCCGCGGCACCGACATCCCCGCCGCGCTCGAGCACCTCGGCCGTGTCACCAAACGGCGTTGCGTCGTCTTCCTCGTCTCGGACTTCCTCGATCCCACGTGCAAGCACGGGCTGCGCGTGGCGGCGCGCCGCCACGACGTGATCGCCGTCGTGCTCGAAGATCCGCGCGAGGGCATGCTACCGGCGGTGGGGCTGGTGGAGCTCGAGGAGGCAGAGACGGGCGAGCGGTACGTCGTCGACACCGGCGACGTGCGGGTGCGCGAGGCGTTCGCCCGCCAGGCCGCCACGGCACGCGCGGAGCGCGATCGCATGCTGCGCTCGGCCGACGTCGATGCGATCGTCATTCGCACCGATCAGCCGTACACCAACGCGCTGCTCCGGTTCTTCCGGATGCGGGAGCGACGGCCGTGAGGGCGGCTCCGCGCGCCATTCAGGCGCGCGGCAGGACGTAGAGGACGACGACCGCGTAGTGCGTGCCGGCGGCCGCGACCACGAGAGCGTGGAACACCTCGTGGTAGCCGAACACCGCCGGGGCCGGGTCCGGACGGCGGAGCGTGTAGACCGCCGCGCCGGCCGAGTAGAGCGCGCCGCCCAGCGCGAGCAGCGCGGTCGGTGCCCAGCCGACGTGCGACACCAGCTGCGGGAGAGCCGCGGTGCCGCTCCAGCCGAGGGCGACGTAGACCACGGCGCTGAGCCACTTCGGAGCATCGATCCACAGGACGTGGAGCAGGATGCCCCCGAGCGCACCGCTCCACACGAGCGCCAGGGACACGGTCGCGAGCGTGCCGGAGAGCACGAGCAGCCCGAAGGGCGTGAACGTGCCGGCGATGAGCACGTTGATCATCGCGTGGTCGAGCCGTCCCATCCAGCGGCGCGCGCCCGCCGACCACGTGACTCGGTGGAAGAGCGTGCTCACGCCGAACAGGGCCACGAGGCTGAGACCGTACACCGTCCCGGCAAAGGCGGCGCGGCCGGTCCGGGACGCGAGGAGGAGGACCGGGAGGGCGGGGAGTGAGGCGAAGAACGCATACTGGAGCAGAAGACCGCGCAGGCGGGGCTTTACGGGTGCGGGACGGGCGATCATCGCGATCCGATGCTCAGCGCCCGGGGCCGAACCGCCGGCGGCGGCGTCGGCGAGGCATGCCCGGGCGCGCCGGCCGCGGTGTCCCGTCGGCGCGAGCCGGTGCCGCGGCGGTCTGCTGCGCCCGCCGCTCGGCATTGATCCTCGTGCGTGCCCGCGCCTCCGCCTTCCGCGCCCGGATGGCGGCGATCCGCTCGCCCACCGGCACCTCCAGTCGCTCGGCCGGCCGCTTCGTGTAATCGAAGCCCGGCAGCGTGACGCGCGGCAGCTGCTTGCCGATGGCCCGCTCGATCGCCCGTAGCTCGCCTTCCTCCTCGGGCGCGACGAAGGTGAACGCGTCGCCAGTCATCTCGGCCCGCGCGGTTCGCCCGACGCGGTGGATGTAGTCGTCCGGCACGTTCGGGACGTCGAAGTTGACTACGTGGCTCAGCGCCTCGACGTCGATGCCGCGCGCCGCGATGTCGGTCGCCACGAGGACGCGGAAGCGGCCGGCCTTGAAGCCGGCCAGCGCCTGCGTGCGCTGCGGCTGGGAGCGGTTCCCGTGGATACGTTCGCAGGGGACGTGGTGCCGGTCGAGGAACTGGGCGAGTCGGTTGGCGCGGTGCTTCGTGCGCGTGAAGACGAGGGCCTGCGGCACGTCGTTGCGCTGGAGGAGCGCCAGCAGCAGCGGGCTCTTCAGCTCCTGCGGGACGGGGTAGACCGCATGCGTGATGCCGACCGCCGGCGCCACCTTGCGCTCCAAGTTCACGGTGACCGGATCCCTCAGCATCTCGCGCGCCAGCCCGATGATCGGGGGCGGCATCGTCGCCGAGAAGAAGAGCGTCTGCCGCCGCGCCGGCAGGTGCCTCAGAACGCGGCGGATGTCGGGGAGGAAGCCCATGTCGAGCATCCGGTCCGCCTCGTCGAGGACGAGCACGTCCAGGTGCTCGAGCTTCGCGTACGGGTGGCTGAAGTGGTCGAGGAGCCGGCCCGGCGTGGCGACGATCACGTCCACTCCGCTGCGGAACGCGTGCTCCTGCGGGCCCATGCCGACGCCGCCGAAGACCGCAGCGCCCGTGAGCGGCGTGTGGACGGCGAGCTCGGCGAAATGCGCGTCGACCTGGGCGGCGAGCTCGCGGGTGGGCGTGAGGACGAGAGCGCGCGTCACGCCGCGACGCTTCGCCAGGAACCGCTGCATCATGGGAAGGAGGAACGCCGCGGTCTTCCCGCTCCCCGTCATCGCGCAGGCGAGGATGTCGCGGCCGGCGAGGGCGGGCGGGATGGCGTCCTTCTGGACGGCTGTCGGGCGGGTGAAGCCGAGCTCCCGCGTGGCGCGCAGGAGGGCAGGGTCGAGCCCGAGACCGGTGAAGGGCATGAGTGGCCAGGTGTAAGGCAGCGGCCGCGGCAGCGCAACGCTACGTTCAGGCCGTGAGCGCGCGCAGCAGCGCCGTGACCGCCTGCTTGTGCTGCGCGAGCACGACCTTCACCACCGCCTCGCGCGCGGTCGTGGCGCGACCGAGCGTCGCCGCGTCGGCGGCGATCATGGCGACCAGGACGCGGGGCGCATGCGCGGCGGCGAGCCGCTCGACGTTCCGGTAGAGCCGCTCGGCGCCGTCGCCGGAGAGGAGCAGCAGCCGCGACACCCGTGCACCCGGCGCGCGGCCTGTCCGCCTTGCCACCAGCGCGAGCCCACGCGCCTCGGCCGCGAGCGCCGCCTCCACGCGTTCGAGGCCGAGAACGAGGCGCCCGTCGCGGTAGGCGGCGCCGAGCGCGCCCGCAAGGGCGGGACGGAGCGGCAGGACGGGCACCACTGCCTGGCCTCCGGGCCAGAGCCGCCGGCCGCCAGCCCGGAGCCGCGCTCGGATCACCTCATGGCCCGGATCGGCCTCGATCTCACGCGGCAGCGGTGGGGTTGACTCGCCGGTCATGCTTGCCCTTGGTTACATTCTGCTGACCGCCACCAGCGGATAACGTTAGTAGGGATTTCGTTCATGAGCGGTCTCAGGATCATCGGCGGGACGTTCAAGGGCCGACGACTCGTCGCGCCGCCGGGCCTGGAGACCCGGCCGCTGCCCGATCGCGTCAAGCAGTCGCTCTTCGACTGGCTCGGGCAGCGCCTGGACGGGCTTCACGTCGTCGATTGCTGCGCGGGCTCCGGCGCGTTCACGTTCGAGGCGCTCAGCCGGGGTGCCAGCCGGGTGGATGCGATCGAGCCCGGCCGGCATGCGGTGCCGATTCTGCGGGCCAACGCGGCGAAGCTCGGCAACCCGCGGGGTCTCGTCGTGCACGCCCTGCCGTTCCAGGCGGTCCTGCCACGGCTCGACGGCGTCGATCTCGTCTTCGCCGATCCTCCGTTTGCGTGGTACCGGAACGGCGCCGTGCAGATCGCCGAGCTGCTTCGCCTCGGCGCGCGGGCCCTCGCGCCCGCCGGCCGCCTGGTCATCCGGGGCGAGCGGGGCGCCGACCTGCCCGAGACATCGGCGGGCCTCGTGGAGCGCGAACGGCGCACGTATGGACGGAGCTGGATCGCGCTGCTGCACGGGGAGCACGGCGCGGACTCCAGACCGCCGGGGGGTTGACCGGTGCGGTACACGGTGCGCGCGCCCAGCTCGCTCGGCGACTGCCTCGGCCGCCTGCTCGCCGAAGCATCGGGCCGGACGCGAAAGCAGATGCTCGCCGGGGGCCGGGTGCGCGTCAACGGGGCGACGGCGAGGAGCGCGGGCACCGCGCTCGCCGCCGGCGACGTCGTGGAGCTCGCCGCCCGCGGCCCGCGCGCAGCGCTGCCGCCCGGCCTCGATCTCGTGTACGAGGACGACGACCTGATGGTGGTCGACAAGCCGGCCGGTCTCCTCACCATCGCGACCGAGCGCGAGCGGCGGCGGACCGTGTACGCGTACCTGACGGCTCGCGCCCACGCACGGAATCCGCCGGGCCGGATCTTCGTGGTGCACCGGCTCGATCGGCTCGCCTCGGGGCTGCTCGTCTTCGCCACGTCCCCCGTCGCGAAGCGAATGCTCCAGGCACAGTTCGTAGCGCACACCGTCGAGCGGACGTACCTGGCAGTGGTGGAGGGCCGGCTCGCACGGCCCGCGGGCACCGCGGCGAGTCGGCTTCTCGACGATGCGCCCGGCCGGGTGCGTCAGACGCGCGACCCGCGGCAAGGTCGCCCGGCGGTCACGCACTGGCGCGTGGTCCGCGCGGCCACGCGCTACACGCTGCTCGAGGTGCGGCTCGAGACCGGGCGGCGGAACCAGATCCGCGTCCATCTCGCCCGGCTCGGGCATCCGATCGCCGGCGACACCGCCTACGGCAGTCGGACGGATCCGTTCGGCCGGCTCGCGCTGCACGCGCACGTGCTGGGCTTCGACCATCCAGGGACCGGCGCCCGCATGCGCTTCGTCTCGCAGGCGCCCGCCGCATTCGCTAAGTTCTCGGCGTGATCGACTTCTTTGCGCGGGCACTGCTTACTTGATATGATGCATGTGGCGATCGCTCCGCACCACGTGCAGCCGAACCGGTAGGCGCGGCCCCGAAATCGCCAACACCGGGGATGCGATCGGTGCCCCGTGCAGGTCGATCAGGAGTCGCTCGCGAGCGAGCCAGCGCCGGATGAGCAGCTTGCCGCGATCGCCCGCGCACCAGAGCTTGCCGCTGACGTGCCAGCGCGGGAGCCAGACGCTCCTGTTCCCGATGCGGCAGAGCAGGGCCGGAGCTGTTGATCTGATGACCCTGACGTCGCGGAACGTCACGAGGTCATCGGCGTCGTCCGTGGCCATGGGCACGATTCTCCTTCTGGAGTCCGCGCCGAGCACACGTGGGTAGGGACGGGGCCCTGCACAGGTCGCGCTGCGGGGCTCTGAACGGGCTCAAACACGAGCGTATCGGACTCGTGATTACGGCGCAAGACGCGGAGCGGAAAGAGTCGCCTGCGACGGCTGAGTCCTCGGAAGGCGAACTGGCGAAATGACCTTCACGCTCGAAAACTTGACAGACGACCCGATTGCGACTAGGATTGTGCCTCTTCGCTCGGTGACCTCGGCACTTCCGCCCCTGGCTCTCATTCCGAGACCGCCTCGCGCTCAAAGGCCTCCGCGCGGTCGGCGCCATGCAGGCCGCACCAAGGAGGTGCAATGCGTTTCGCCCAGGGCCCGGGTCGCCGGTCCTCGCCCGTCCGTCTCCACGGTTCCATCTTCGCCAGGAGATGGGATCAGCGGAATGGGCAGTGAGCGGCGGACGGCATTCACTGCGACGCGTCCCGCCGGTGTCGGGGAGATGGGGCATGGAGGAGTTCGTGGAAGCGCGCGTTCAACGCCTGGTCGCTGATTGCCTTGGCGTCGGCATCGAGGAGCTGGTCTCCGAGGTCTCGCTGCGTGACGATCTGGCCGCCGATTCGCTCGATCTCGTCGAGCTGGCGATGGCGCTCGAGGCGGAGTTCGCGATCGTCGTTCCGGAGCGCATCCTCGATCAGGTGCGGACGTACGGCGATCTCGTCCAGGCCACCGGTGTCCTCATCCGCACACGCTGCGAGGCGGAAGCGCGCGGAGCGGAGCTGCCCCTCCGCCTCTGGGTGCGCATCACGCCGCCCGCGGGAGCGTCGGCCGGCGCCCTCGAGCGGACGGGCTGGCTCACCCCGTACACTGCCGAGACGGTCGCCGAGGATGTGCTGCGGGCGGGTAACGGGGCGCGCCTCGAGGTGACGGTCGCGGCGAGGACCATGGCTCGCCTCTCCCGGGTGCAGCAGCAATTCGCCCAGCTCGGTAAGCGCGGCGTTCAGGTGACCGTCCGGACCGGCGATCGGCCCCCCGAGCCCTCTGCCCAGTCCACCGCGGATCGCGTAGCGTGATCCCGCTCACGCCGGCCGGGCAAGTCCGCCGGCCGCCAAGAGCGACGATGCACGTGCGTCTCGATTCACCGGCAGCCCGCCGCGCAGCGAAATTCGGGCGTTGCGCGGCGACGGTAAAGAGCGCATAAGCAGTCACGTCCTCTTGTTTGCGCGTGATGTGCGCCCGTCGTTCCGCGACGATCTCGGCTTCTCGCTCAGGCAACTGCGACCAAACCACAGTCGCCCCGGAAAGGGGCAGGAGAGTGCCATGGGCAAGAAGATCTTCGTCGGGAACCTATCCTTTTCGACCACCAGCGCGGAGCTCGAGTCACTGTTCGCGCAGGTGGGGACGTGCGAATCGGCCACCGTCGTCACCGACCGCGACACCGGCCGTTCGCGTGGCTTCGGCTTCGTCGAGATGAGCTCAGCGAGCGAGGCGGGCAGGGCCATCACGGAGCTGAACGGTCGCGACGTTGGTGGCCGGCAGATCAACGTCAGCGAGGCGCACGAGCGGGAGCGCCGGAGCGGCGCGGGAGCACGCGGCGGATACTCTGGCCCCCGCAGCTACTGAGCGGACGGTAAATGGTTGCGCGCCTCGTGGCGCGCAACCATTTAACGCGCCGCGATTTGACAGCGGCGATGCGTGGGCGTAACTTGTCCGTAGGTTGCCTCAGTGGCCTCGGTTCGGTCGTGATGCGGATCGGGGCTCTCTCAGAGGCGGCCCCACCGCCTCGCGGTCATGGCCTCCGCGCGGTTGGCGCCTGATTCAGGCTGCGACCAAAGGGGGGTTATCGATGTCCGTTCCGCGGGGTCCCGGTTGGCATCCGTTCTCCCACGCCCGGGCGTCCCGCTCCCCCAACGACGGTCCGGTCCACGCAGCCGGGTGGCGGGTCCTCGTAACCTGCCCGGCTGGGGGCTCCAAGCGTGTGACGCTGACGGACAGCGATGCCACCACCGCCCTGGCCACCGTCGCCGTGGGTGTCGAGGTCGAGATCCTCGCCTGGCAGCCGGGCGCGAAAGGCACCCGCTATCGCGTGCGATCCACGGACGGTGGGGTGGAGGGCTGGGTCGGTGCCGCGAGCCTCAAGCCCCGCCTGCGTCCTCCGACGTCGGCGGGCACCGGGTCGGCAGCGCCGTCCGCTCGTATGACGATACCCGTGCGCGGTCCGAAGGACGCACCGGCCCGCGTCCGGACGTCGCCGCCCTCTGCCCAGCGCGTGGCGACCAACGTCGTCAAGCGCGCACCGAAGAGCGCGAAGAGCGGGAGCCGGTGACGGCATCTCACCCGCCACGCTCCGGTACCGAACAGCAAAAACCGTTTCGATGGAGCCATGGGGGCTCCGGCCGTCAGGAGGTCTCATGCCGTCAGCGTGGTTTGGTCCGTGTCCTCACTGCAAAGCCTCGCTCTCGTACCTCGAGGGCGTGACGGGCAGTAACATGAGTCCCAAGTGCCCGTGCTGCCACGTGCTGGTCGCAGTCTCACGCGCCACGTTCCTGACCGCAGATCACTCGCGGCTCTCGCTGACGCCCAAGGCGCGAACGTTCGTCAAGCCGCAGTGAGGTGCATCGCATGAGTATCGCCAGACAACCCAACCCTTGCGAGAACATGAATCATCGGCGTCCCAATGCTCCCGTCGGCCATTGCCCGAACTGCGGCGGCATCGTGAACGCGCGGTTGGCAGTCGAGCCCTGCACCGAGAGCAAGCACGCCGTTGCCCGCCGCCAGCAGTCCATCTTCTGCGTCGACTGCGGCGAGCAGTTGGTGATCAGGCGCTGAATCTGCGTCGCTACTTTCGCCGATCGGTTGCGCCATGCGCGCATGACTGCTAAATGCTGTGATGTCCTTTGTTTGTGCGTGACCTTCCGCCCCCTCGGCATCCGGACGATCGGTCCCTTCGCCCAAGCAAACCGCGACAAAGTACAGGAGACCCGCAGAGGGCCAGGAGGGCAGTATGGGCAAGAAGATCTTCGTCGGTAACCTTTCCTTCTCCACCACGAGCGCCGAGCTGGAGTCGCTGTTCTCCGAGGTCGGGCAATGCGAGTCCGCTTCGGTGGTCACCGATCGCGCCACCGGGCAGTCGCGTGGGTTCGGCTTCGTCGAGATGAGCTCGACGGCCGAGGCGCAGCAGGCGATCAACACGCTGAACGGCCGAGAGCTCCAGGGCCGCACGTTGAACGTGAGCGAGGCGAAGGAGCGCTCTTCGGGCGGCGCCGATCGCCCGCGCGGTGGCTTCGGCGGCCGCCGGAACTACTAGGCGCCGCTCCGTGCGCTTCAAAGACGTTACCGCGTCTCACCAGCGCCTGCTTCGCGACCTCACCAACCGCATCTCGAGCGGACTGGAGACGGAGTTCTCGGAGCTGCCAGGCGCGGATGGGCCGAACGTCGGCCTGATCCTGCGCGAGCGTCGTCGTCAGGTCGTGATGGAGATCCCGGTGGCCCTGCTCATGCAGGCCGCCGAGGATCTCACCGCCCGCGAAGCCATCCGGGTCCGCATCAAGGGCCGGCGCGACCGGATGCTCTACCAGGCGCCCCCGAGCCCGCTGCCCAAGCACATCGCGACGGCGCCGGCGCCGGGCTCGATGCACTTCGGCTTCGGACGGAGTGGTGGGGGGCCGCGCGGACGGCGCTGACCGCGCCGTGGTGCGCATCTGCATGAAGAGCCGGTGTGCCTCGCGGAGCTGGCGCCGGCGCGTGGCCTCGTCGCCCGTGAGGCGGGCCAGCCCGGCCCGCTCCAGGTAGGCAAAGGGCAGGCGGGCCGGGGCGCCCGTCCGCTCGACCAGCGTCGCCGCCGTCCCGAGCGGCCGCTCGATCGCGTCCCGTGCGGCGATGGCCACGCTCGTCACCGTGTCGGCGAGTCGTTTTCCATGCCGCCCAAACCCGGCATACTGGGCGCTCAATGGAAGGGCAGTCACGCTGGTTCTACAGCGTCTGGTCCGTGCTGCTCGCGCTCTTCGTCGTCCTCGGTCCCCTCGGGCTCCCGCTCCTGTGGAGGAGCCCCCGCTTCTCGCGCGGGACGAAGGTCCTGCTCACGGCGCTCACCGTCGTCTACACGCTGGTCCTGATTGCCGAGACGCTGAAGGCGGCGCGCTTCGCGCGTGCGATGCTCACCTCCCTCGGCCGGATGTGAGGTGAGGACGCTCGCGGCACTCCTGCTGCTCGGGGCCGTGGCTCACACCGACGAGCCGTCGCCGGTCGCCGTGCACGCGCGCGCCGAGCCGAGCACCGTCACCATCGGCACGCGCTTCCGCTACACCGTCGAGGTCGTCTCCGCCAAGGACGCCGAGGTGTTCGTCACCCAGCCCGCCGACAAGATCGGTGACTGCGACATCGTCGACTTCGGGATCGAGCCGCCCGCCCAGCGCGACGGCAAGACCGTCCTCTCGCGGTGGTATCGGCTCGTCTGCTGGGAGCCCGGGCATCACCTCCTGAAGTCCCCGCCCGTCCAGTACCGCACCGCAGGCGAGGAGAAGCAGGAAGCGCCCGGCGACGAGCTCGGTGTCACCGTCGAGAGCCTGCTCGAGAAGGAGCCCAACGCCGCCGACATCCGCGACATCAAGGCGCCCGAGCCGATCCCGGTCGACTGGCGGCCGTACTGGCTCCTGGGCGGCGGTCTTCTCGCCGCGGTGCTCGTGGCCTTCGTCCTCCACCGCACGCTCAACCGGCCGAAGCGCGCCGCTCCTTCTGCGCCGCCGCGCCCGCCCCACGAGATCGCCGCCGCCGAGCTCGAGCGGCTGCGCGGCCGCCGTCTCGTCGAGGAGGGCGCGTTCAAGGAGTACTACTCGGCGCTCTCGGACATCGTGCGCCGCTACCTCGAGGGTCGCTTCACGCTGCGCGCGCCGGAGATGACCACCGAGGAGTTCCTGCTCGCCACGGCGCGCGACGGCCGGCTCATGCCCGCGCACCGCCGGCTCCTCGGCGAGTTCATGACCGAGTCGGACCTGGTCAAGTTCGCGCGCCACCTGCCCACCATCGCCGACAGCGAGCGCGCGTGGGCCGCCGCGCGCCGGTTCGTCGACGAGACCGCAGCCGTGCCGCAGGAGGTCGAGCGTGCAGCTGGGTAGCCCCTGGCTGCTGGTGCTCGCCGCGCTGCTGCCGCTCGTGTGGCCGTGGCGCCGGCGCGCGGCGCGGACGGCGGCCCTGCGCTTCCCGACGCTCGCCGGGCTCCGCGCCCTCGCCCCCGCGGGGGCCGCGCGCCGCCGGATGGTCCTCGCCGTCATGCGCCTGCTGGTGCTCGTCCTCCTCGTCGTCGCCCTGGCCCGACCGCAGGCCGGCACCGCGGCCGCGAAGGTCCATCGCGAGGGCGTCGACGTGGTGCTTGCGGTGGACGTCTCCGGGAGCATGCTCTCCGAGGACTTCACGCTCGGCTCCGGTCGCGCGAGCCGGCTCGACGCCGTCAAGGCGGTCGTGAAGGAGTTCGTCGCGGCGCGGCCGGAGGATCGGATCGGCCTCGTGCTGTTCGGCTCGCGGCCGTACACGCAGTGTCCGCTCACGCTCGACCACGGCTGGCTCCTTCAGAACCTCGACCGCGCCAAGGTCGGCATGATCGAGGACGGCACGGCGATCGGCTCGGGTCTGGCCACCGCCGTAAACCGGCTGCGCGCGTCGACCGCGAAGAGCAAGTTCGTCGTGCTGCTGACCGACGGGCAGCAGAACGCCGGCCGGATCACGCCCGAGACCGCCGCCGAGGCCGCCGCGGCGATCGGCATCAGGGTCTACACCGTCGGCGCCGGGACCCGCGGCCTCGCGCCCTTCCCGATGCAGGACATGTTCGGCAACAAGGTCTACCGCCCGGTGCCCGTCGACATCGACGAGAAGACGCTCGAGAGGGTCGCGCAGGCGACGCACGGGCGCTACTTCCGTGCCACCGACACGAAGAGCCTGCACGACATCTACGCCGAGATCGACCGCGCCGAGAAGACGCCCTTCGAGGCGCCCGAGTTCCTGGACTACCACGAGCTCTACCCCTGGCTCGTGTGGCCCGCGCTCGCGCTCGTGCTCGCCGAGGTCGCGCTCGGCGAGACGGTGCTGCGCAAGCTCCCATGATCTTCTGGCGCGACCCGACGAGCCTCGTGGCCCTCCTGCTCGTGCCAGCGCTCGCCGCCTTCTTCCTCTGGGCGCGGCGGCGGCGCGAGCGGGCGCTCGCGTCGTTCGTCGCCGCGGCCCTGCTGCCGGCCGTCGCCCCCGACGTCGACCGGCGCCGGCGGACGGCGCGTGCCGTGCTGGTTTGCGGAGCGATCCTCTGCCTCGCCCTCTCGCTCGGGGGACCCATGTGGGGCTTTCGCTGGCAGGAGGTGCATCGCGAGGGCATCGATCTCATCGTCGCCCTCGACACCTCGCGCAGCATGCTCGCGACCGACGTGAAGCCGAACCGCCTCGGCCGCGCGAAGCTCGCCGTCGAGGACCTGCTGGCGCAGCTCCAGGGCGACCGCGCCGGTCTCGTCGCGTTCGCCGGCAGCGCCTTCGTCCAGTGCCCGCTCACGCTCGACCAGGGCGCCTTCCGCGAGAGCCTCGACGCGATCGATGTCGGCATCATCCCGCGCGGCGGCACGAACCTCGGCGCCGCGATCGCTGCCAGCCTCGAGGCGTTCGAGGGCCGCCAGGGGAACCACCAGGCGCTCGTCCTCATCACCGACGGCGAGAGCCACGAGGGCGACGTCAAGGAGGCGGCCAAGCGCGCCGCGGAGCGCGGCGTCAAGGTCTATACCGTCGGCATCGGCACCACCGAGGGCGAGCTGGTTCCGGCCGAGACGGGCGGATACGTGAAGGACCGCAAGGGGCAGGTGGTGAAGTCGCGGCTCGACGAGGAGACGTTGAAGCAGGTCGCGAGCGACACCGGCGGCGTCTACCTGCACGCCGAGGGCGCCTCGTTCGGGCTCGGCGAGCTCTACCGGGACTACATCGGCCCGATGGAGAAGCGGGAGCTCGCCTCGACCCTCGAGCGACGCTTCGAGCACCGCTTCCAGATCCCGCTCGCCGCCGCCTTCGTGCTGTTGCTCGTCGAGCCGCTCGTCGGCGAGACGCGCGTCGCGACGCGGCGTCGACTCGGCTGGCGCCGTCGCGCGCCGGAGGCTGCATGACCGGGCGCACGCTCGCCGCCGTGGTACTCGCCGCCGTGTCCGTGGGCTGGCTCGACCCGCACGCCACCGCGCGCGAGGGGAGCCGCCTCTATGCCGCCGGCAAGTTCGACGACGCCGCCGGCAAGTACAACGAGGCGCTCGTCGACCAGCCGGACTCTCCGCTCCTCCACTTCAATCTGGGCGACACCCTCTACCGGCAGGGCAAGTTCACCGACGCCGCGAACGCCCTCCAGCAGGTTCCCGGGAGCGACGCCGATCCGGCGCGCACGGCGCGCGCCGCGTACAACATCGGCAATGCGAAGTACCGCCTCGGCCAGGCCGCCGAGGGCTCCGACCCGCAGGCCGCTCTCGGCCTGTACGCCGAGGCGCTCGCGGCGTACCGGCGTGCGATGGGCGTCGCGCCCGATGACGCCGATGCGAAGTTCAACCACGAGTTCGTGGAGAAGAAGATGGCGGACCTGAAGAAGAAGCTCGAGGAGCAGCAGAAGCAGCAACAAGAGCAGCAGGACCGGGAGAATCAGGACCAGGCCAAGCAGGACCACCAGCGCGAGCAGCAGAACCAGCAGCCGGACGACCGGCAACAGCAACAACAACAACAGCAGGAGCAGCAGCAACAACAAGCCGCCGCGGCACCGGCCGGCGAGAAGAAGGACGGCGAGATGTCGAAGGAGGAAGCGGCGGCCCTGCTCGACGCGCAGCGCGACCAGGAGGTGCGGCCCGACGAGGTCGTGAAAAAGCTCCAGGGCGCGGGCGTCGCCGAGCCCGCGGAGGACTGGTGATCGGCCGGCTGCTCGCGGCCGCACTGCTCCTCCCTGCACTCGCCGCCGCGGACGTCTCCGTGCGCGCCACGCTCGACCCGCCGCAGGTGCGCGTCGGCGAGGCGAGCGATCTCTCGGTCGAGGTCGACGGCGCGCAGAACGCGCCCGTGCCCCAGATTGCGAACGTGGGCGGCGTGAGCGTGCGGTACCTCGGCCCCTCCACGCAGGTGTCGATCGTGAACGGTCAGGTGAGCGCGTCGATCACGCACCGCTACTCGGTCCTCGCGACGCAGCCCGGCCGCTTCACGATCGGCCCCATCACCGTGGAGTACGGCGGCAAGACGTACGCCGCCGGCACCGTCACGCTCGAGGTCGTGCCGGGTGGCGCGGCTCCTGGCCGCGGCCAGGGAGCAGCGCCGGCCGGCGATCAGCTCCGGCTCGTCCTCTCCGCGGCGCGCGCGGAGGCCTACGTCGGCGAGCGGGTGCCGATCACGCTGCGGCTCGCCATCGGCCAGGTGCGGGTCGCCGACCTCCAGTACCCTGCGATCCCTGGCGACGGCTTCGCGCTCGACAAGCTCCCCGAGCCGGAGCAGCGCCGCGAGGGGGCCACCCAGGTGGTCGAGTTCCACACCACGCTGGTGCCGCTCCGCAGCGGCGCGCTCACGATCGGTCCCGCGACCATGGCGCTGAACCTCGTCGTGCGAGGGCGTGTGAACGATCCCTTCTTCGGCGGCTTGTTCGGTGACCAGCGCCGGCCGATGGAGCTCCACTCGGAGCCGCTCACGCTCTCCGTGCTGCCGCTGCCGGACGCCGGGAAGCCGGCGGACTTCTCCGGCGCCGTCGGTCACTTCCAGTTCGACGTGAAGGCGGCGCCTCTCGAGGTGGCGGTGGGCGATCCGGTCACGGTCACGTCGACGATCCGGGGAGACGGCGCGCTCGACGCGGTGAAGCCGCCCGCGATCGCGGCGAACGAGCGGCTGCGTGTCTATCCGGTGCAAGTGGCGAACCAGCCGGCGGCCAATGCCGGCGAGAAGGTCTTCGAGCAGGTCGCGATCCCGCTCGCGGCGGGAACGGTCGCGCTCCCCGATCTGCGCTTCAGCTACTTCGATCCGGAGGCGCGGGGCTACCAGACCGTCGACCGGCCGCCGATCGTGCTCACCGTGCACGAGTCGGCCGCGGCGCATGCGGCCCCGCAGATCAGCGGGGCCGTCCGCGCACCCGCCCCGAAGCCCGAGCGGCTCGGGCGCGACATCGTCTTCATCAAGGACGCGCCGGGCGAGCTGCGGCCGATCGGCGCGCGCCGCTGGCGGAGCCCCGTCTTCTGGCTCCTCCAGCTCGTGCCGCTCGCCGTCTGGCTGGGCGCGCTCGCCGTCGAGCGACGCCGGCAGCGGCTCTCGGGAGACGTCCGCTACGCTCGCTTCACGCGCGCCGGCCGCGAAGCGCGGGCCGCGATCGCCCGCGCGGGTGTCGCGCTCCGCGCGGGCGATCGGGCCACCTTCCACGACACGGTGGCCGCCGCCGTGCGCGACTACCTCGCCGCCAAGCTCGACCTGCCGCCCGGCGCCGTCACGGCCGCGACCGCGGCGGAGCGACTCCGCTGCGCGGGCCTCGCCCTCGGGGTCACCGGGGAGCTCGAGGCGTTCTTCGCGGCGTGCGAGCAGGCCCGCTTCGCGCCCGCGGGCGCCGACGGCGCCGACATGCAACGGACGCTCGAGCGCGCCGACGCCATCGTGCGGGCGCTCGAGCGCGAGCGGCGGCTCGGGCGGTCGCTCGCCGCCGCGTCGCTCCTCGTGATCGCGCTCGCGAACGTCGCCGGAGCGGTCGCGCCCGCGGAGACTCCGAACACGATCTTCTTCCGCGCCAACGCGCTCTACGGCGAGGAGCGCTGGGCCGACGCGGCGGCGGAGTACGAGCGCGTGCTCGCCGCCGGCTGGGAGAGCGGCAACCTCTACTTCAACCTCGGCAACGCATGGTTCCGCGCCGGCGACGTCGGCCGGGCAGTGCTCGACTACGAGCGCACCCGCCGCCTCCTCCCGCGGGACCCCGACGTCCAGGCCAATCTCAGCTACGCGCGTGAGCTGGCAGGGGACGGCGGGACGGAGCCCGCCTGGGCGCGCCTCGTCTTCCCGCTCGCCGGCCGGGCCACCAGCGACGAGCTGCTCGGCGCGGCGAGCGCCCTCTACGTCGCGATCATGGTGCTGCTCACCGTTGCGCTCTTCGTGCCGGTGCTCGCGCAGGGTGCGCGCTCGGCTGCTGCCGTCGCCGGCGTCGCGCTCGTCGTCGTGCTGTCGTCCGCCGGGTGGCGGCTCGCGACGCTCGATCTGCCGGCGTGGGCGGTGGTGCTCGGGCACGACGAGGCGACCGTCCGCTTCGAGCCGTCGGCGGGCGGCACGGCGCACTTCCAGGCAAAGCCCGGGACGGTGGTGCGGCTCCTCGGCGCACGCGAGGGCTGGGCGCAGGTGGAGCGCGCCGACGGACGTCGCGGTTGGGTCGAGCAGGCCGCGGTCGCGACCATCTGATGGCGGTCCCGGGCGGGCTTCAGGGCATCTTCACCGATGGGATGCAGAGCTCGTCCTCCTTGCTTGTCCCCCGAGCTGGCGACTAGGTTCTCCTGGAAGTCGACGATGAACGTGCGGTTCGGGCTCGCACCGACCGTCCCGTACTGGATGTTGCCGCCCTCGGTCTGGAGGTCGTCCCAGTAGTAGAAGAGCGTCGGGTTTGGGAAGCTGCCGCTCGGCAGGGCGGCGTTCGCCGCCGGGTTGGCACCGGTCGTCGTCCCGAACTGGATGATGCCGTTGGTCCCGATGGTGACCGTGCTGTAGCTCGTGCCGTCGATCGTCACCGAGAACGGCAGCGTGACGCCCGCGATGGCGTTGTCCCCGCTGAGCGTCGTGAATCCGCTGATGTCGTTCGGGCTGTATTGCGTGGAGGCGTGCAGCACCATCGCCCCGAGCGGGAGCGCGTGGACCGACCAGCCCTCGTCCGGGCGGTCGTCGCCGAGGATCTTGCCGTTGAAGGTGAGCGGGTAGGCGACGGCCGAGGACCCGCCCGCCCCTGGAAGCCGATCGTGGCGGTCTGGCCATTGGCGCCGCGGCCCACCGCGGGCTGGCGCAGCCCATGGGGCAGCTCACCGAACCCGGCACGCTCTATCTGAGCGCCCACAGCGCGCGGCTGGTCGAAGGGACCCTTCGCCCGGAGGCGCTCGGACCGTAGGAGACGGCGGGTGCGGGGCCACGGTGCGTGGCGCGGCCCCAGCTCTGCGCCGTGTTCACCTAATCGTCATCATCATCGTCGATCACTTTCACGAATGAGAACATTCCATTCCGAAAGTGAGACGTCACATTGCAAATGACGAGGTACCTCCCCGGTCGGTCAAAGAATACCGATTCCACACGGTTCTGGGTGTTGGCCAAACCCGGGGGAGGCGAACCCGCCGGGCTGAGCCCCTGGTAGTAGATATTCGTCAGGTCATTGATGAACGTGCCTGAAGCGGGGACGACGATGTCTTTGGGTGTGGTCCCCGGGTTGTAGACGAAGACCTGATGGAATCCCGCGACGACGAAGTTCACGACTCCACCGCTCTTGACCTTGATGACGTCGGGAAGGATGTGGTGATTCGCCGGGCCCGTGGTGTTGAGCCCCGCGCCGAATGAGACCGTCACACTCAGGCGCTTGTTGTGGTCGTCATCGGCCGTCGCGAAGGGAGCGGTCAGGCCGATGGCAAAGCTGGCCATGGCGCACGTCATTGCCAGCGTCAGGCGTTTCATAACAGTCTCCCCCCCTTGAGTTGACTGACTCGTGTGCGGTCCGTACATCGGGCGCCGATGTGCGGTCAAGCAATCGATTACGGTAGGGATGTTGCTTTAGCAGATGCTAAGGACGGCATGCCCACGCCGTGCTCGGCGATCGCGGCCGCGCCGGGCATGGGCGCGTACAACGTCACGAAGGCAGCCGTCGTCGCGCTGAGCGAGACGCTGGGGGCCGAGGCGGCACGCGACGGAGTCGGGGTGACCGTCCTCCTGCCCGGCTTCTACGCCCTCGGCGTCGCCGGCGGCGAGCACGCATGCGACCCGCAAACGCGGGACGGCCGAGCTTAGGCAGCCAAGGCGGCCGGGAGAACTCCGTACCTCGCATTTCCGTCGAATCTTTGTGGTATTTCGATCGACGTTTTATGGTAGGCCGCCCCGGCAGCGCGCGCGATGTGGAGCTCGACCTCGCGCGCGCGAGCTGCCTTCCGTCCCGTGGAGGCGGGAGGCGAGGTGCCCGCGCGTGATCGAAGCTACGGCGAGCCGCTTTTACAGACGGCTGCGCAGGCGTTCAGTCCTGCGACGCACCCCGCAGCTCCAGCTCGAAGTGCGGTCGCACAGTCAGCGAGACACGCCAGGCGGTCCGGCGGTCGGACGCATCGCCGCCTGCACCGACGCGCGGGTCTCCTCGTACTCTTCCCGCATCGGTCCAGCTGCTCGCCGCAAGCTTCGATGCAGGGAGTGCTGCCGTCGCATGTCTGCCGGCACGACACCCGGGCCTCGATAAGGCAGGCATCTACGGCATCACGAAAGGTCAAACGGCACTGTCTTGCGCACTCAGCTCTCAAGCGTCTTGTAGCTAGTCCCCTACAGGCAAGTTTGCAAGCAAGCCGGGTGATATGGGCGACCGCGACGCAGACGCCGCCCTGCGCGCGACATCCACTCCTGCAGTGGTCGGCGGCGGCCGTGCCCGCGAAGGCAAGCGTCACCAGCAGACACGCTGTCCAGCGTGCGAGCCGGAGGTCACGAGGCATGGACGATGCCGCCATCTGGGACTTCCTGCTGCGCGGGCGGCGCCCGCCACCCGCGTCTACACCTGTGGGATCGCTGACCGCAATACGCCGGGGGAGATGTCTCGGGGTCACGTCGCGACACCGCCCTCAGCGGCGGGTGGGCGCGGGCGTCGGGCCGAGCGCAGCCTCGATGACGTCGACGATCCGCTGCGCCGATCCGTCGGCGGTCGAGAGGTCCTCGGTCGCCGCGATCCCCAGCTCCGTCCACGACCGGATGGCCGCCGCGACCTCCGTCGGATCGGAACGCGAGCCGAAACCCGTCCCCGCCGTCGGTCCGATCTCCACCGAGAGCACGCGGACGCCGCTCCCGTGCAGCTCGCGATCGATCGCGATCGACGCCGCATGGAGGGCCGCCTTGCTCGCCGCGTAGAGCGCGACATGGGGCCAGCCCGCAGCCGACGCCGACCCGATGTTGACCACCAGGCCTCCGCCGCGCTCCAGCAGGAGGGGCAGGAAGGCGCGGGTGACGGAAAGGGCGCCGATCAGGTTCGTCGCCAGCGTCTCGTGCCAGTGCGCGACAGGCGACGAGGCGAACGGCTCCACGTATCCGACCCCGGCGTTGTTGACGACGACGTCGACGCGGCCGCACGCGCGCCGCGCGCTCTCGCGCAGCTCCGCCACGGATTCCTCCCGCGTCACGTCGGTCTGGACGACGTGCACCGCGGCGCCCGCTTCACGGGCCAGCTCGCGCAGGGCGTCGGCCGAGCGGGCCGCGGCGACGACGCCCATCCCCCGGGCGGCGAGGCGAAGGCACAGCGCCCGGCCGATGCCCGAGGAGGCGCCGGTGACGACGACCGTTCGTCGGGCGAGCGGATCACGCATCTTCGGTTGCCACCAGCGGCATGCGGCCCAAACCCGTGCGACGGCTAACAAATGCGAGGGTGGCCCACAAGGCGTCGCGGCACGAAGCCGCCCGGATTGCACACGCGCATTGACGCGCCGGGCGCGGCGCCGATAGAAACCGCGGCCATGTCCGCCATGGTGGGTCTCCGGTTCGATCTGCGCGTGCCGCCCTTCGCCCGCACCAGGCACGAGCGGCAGTACGCGGCCTGCCTCGACATGTGCGAGTGGGCCGACGCGAGGGGTTTCGACGTGGTCGCGATCTCGGAGCACCACGGCGTCGAGGACGGCTACATGTCGTCGCCGGTGACCCTGGCGGCGGCGATCGCCGCGCGCACGAAGCGGCTCGCCATCAACGTGGCCGCCATCCTCGTCCCGCTACACGACCCGATCCGGCTCGCCGAGCAGCTCGCGACGGCGGCGCTCGTCGCCGGCGGGCGGTTGAGCTTCGTCGCCGGGATGGGCTACCGCCACGAGGAGTTCGAGATGGCGGGCGTCGAGCGCACGGCCCGCGGCCGGCTCTTCGACGAGTACGTGGGCGTGCTCCGGCAGGCGTGGACGGGCGAGCCGTTCACGTGGCGCGGGCGCGTCGTGCGTGTGACGCCGGCGCCGCCGTCGCCGCCGCCTGTCCTCGTCGGCGGCTCGACGCCGAAGGCGGCGCGCCGGGCGGCGCGGCTCCGGTGCGGCTTCTTCCCGGCGATCGGTGACCCGGAACTGGCGCGCGTCTACCACGAGGCGTGCGCGGCCGAGGGGTTCGAGGGCGGATTCGTCGTGCTCCCGGGCGGCCCGGGCTTCGTGCACGTGACCCGCGATCCGGAGGGCGACTGGCGGCGCATCGCGCCGCACGCGCTCTACGACGCCAGGACGTACGACGAGTGGCAGACACCCGGGCAGCGCTCGGCAGTGCACGTGGCAGCAAGGTCGGAGGAGGATGTCCGGCGAAGCGGCGTGTATCGCGTCGTGACGCCGGCGCAGTGCGTGGCGATCGCCGAGGAGCACGGGCGGGTGCTGCTTCATCCGCTCATGGGCGGGATCGACCCCGAGCTCGGGTGGGCGAGCCTCCGACTCTTCGCCGAGGAGGTCCTCCCGCGCATCCGATGACGGCGGCTGCTCAGCGCGGCGAGAGGATCATCACGGGGATGTCTCGCGTCGTCCGCGCCTGGTAGTCGTCGTAGTCGCGGTACATCGCGACGAGGCGCGGCCAGAGCGCCGCCTTCTCGGCTTCGGACGCACGCCGGGCGCGCATGCGGCGGGTGGTCGACCCGACCTGCACCTCGACGTCGCTTGTCGCGGTACTTGGCGGCAATGTGTGAACGATACGCGTCCGGGTGCTCCGTGACGTGCGAGTCGGGCCACCCCTCGACTCCGGCTCCCCCTCCCGCTCGGCGATCTTGAGGAGGGTTGCGAGCAGGCGGTCGCGCACGCTCAGCCTCGCGGACGGCCGAGGCGGTCCTGAGCGGCGACGCCTACGGCGGCCATGGCTGGGGGGACCCGGCCGCAGACCAGCCGCACGTCGACGCGGCGTGGGACGGCCGCCCACATCTCGCGCGCGCCTAGCACCGCGTAGCACCGGTTCTGAAAACCTGTCAATCAGATTCGCAAAACCCGGGGAACGCCCCGAAAAAGAAGGGAAGATTCGCCGTCGTGCTTGCCCGTGTCAGCGGGCCGCGGGCACCGTCTCCTTGCCACGGGGAACTCGCCGCTCCGCGCGAGCCGGGGGGGCTGGGGGCGAGGGTCGGAGCCCGGGCGTTCAGCTATCGTTCTTTTCGCTTGACCGGATAACTTCCGCTCTCCTAAACAGGGGCTGGGGCCGAGGCGCCCGGATCGCTGAAGGTGGGGGGGGCTTTGTCCCCAGGAGATGCCGCCATGCGTACGGAAGCCCCCTTCCCCGGTCGGCGCGTTGCGGCCGGGCCCCTCCTTGTCGCACTCCTCGTCAGCACCGGCGCAGATCGAGCGCGCGCTGCCTGCAACCTCATCCCCGGCACCACGAAGACGTTCAGCGCGACCCTGGGTGCCACGGATCGGCCCTTCGCGGCGCCGGGGGAGTCCCTGGAGGTGGCGCTGCCCCCGCCGGGCTTCGGCGGAAGCGCGACCGATTACGTCGTCACCGTGCTCTTCACCCCACCGAACGGCCCGCACAACGTCGTCGTCGTTGCTGCCGACTGCGCGGCTCTCGAAGCGGAACGACAGGCCTGCGAGAGGCGCTCGGACGTAAACGGCGCCACGTGCCGCTCAGTCGATCCGGGGACGGACCCCCAAGCGCTGGCTCTCGTCCCTCGGGACGGGATCCCTCACCTGAGCTTCCGCTTCCCGGACACCGACGCGCTCCTCGCGCCGGCGGGCGACGGCCGCACCTTCACGGGCCCCGCGACCATCGCCGTCACCCGGCGGGGTGATCCGCTCCCGTGCGCGCTCTCGAGCGCCGCCTGTTCGGGGCAGGGTGGCCTCGTGGCGTGCGTCGACGACTTTTTCGTCGACGACGGTGCGGGCAGGACGGCGCCCAACCCCACGTTCGGCCACTTCACGGCACTCCCACCACCCAACAACTATCAGGCCGCTTGCTTCGACCCGAGCCCGCCCTGCCTCGCGACCGCATCGGAAGTGCGCTTCGCCCTGGACGCGGCAGGGAACCTGCTGGCGCCCATGGACTGGCGAGGGATCCTCGTCCGCCAGGGCAACGTGCCGGTTCCGCGCCTGCTGCGCGCGACCTTCGCACCGCCCCTGCCCATACGGCTTCCGGGACGCTCCTTCTCCGCCTCGTACACACCCGAGGGCGGGCTCCTCCCTCCCATCTTCGAACCCGAGGCGGACCCGACCGTGCCCCGGAACGTGCTCACCCTCTTCGGATCCGCGGATGCCCCCTACACCATCCTGCGCATCGCCCGGCATAACGGTCGCTGCGTGGGCGGGCCCAACGACGGGAAGGCCTGCGCCAGCTTTGAGGACTGCGTGGGCGGGGGCACTTGCCAGCCGACATGCGTCGTCGAGGGTGCCGATAACGGGGTGTTCTGCAGCGGCGACGCCCAGTGTCCGGGGGGCGCGTGCGGCTCGCTGTTCGATCTGAGTGGGCTCGCCTTCGCAGGAGCCGGGCCTCTCGTGCTGCCGCAGCCGGGACCCGGCGTGTGCCGCCAGCCGCCGCATCCGAGCTGCACGATGGATACCGGCTGCAGCGGCCCTGGCAATCGCTGCGTGCACTACGCCTTCCAGGCCGGGACGCCCGTCCCGCTGGAAGGGCTCGTTCAGGCCTCGAACCTGTTCGCATTCGTCGTGACCGAGGAAGTCGCGGGGCGCGACCTGAACGGCGACGGGGACACGACCGATTCGGTGGTCACGCTCACGGACCGGGAGACGGGCCAGATGCAGCCGATCGGCGCGGAACCGGCCTGCGGGATCGGGGACGCTCCGGAGGGGCGGGCGGTCGCGCGCATCGAGCAGCCGCCGTTCAGCTTCCCCGCCGTGGCAGTCGAGGGGAACGTCGTCGCCTTCCTCGAGCCCGAGGCGGCGACGAACAACCCGATCACCCACCTCGCCTGCGACCTGAACGGCGACGGGAACGTCACCGACACCATCCTCCGCGTCTTCCGGCTCGGCCCCACCGAGGTGACCGCCGGGATGAACCTCGCGGCGGACGCCGCGCCGCTCATCGGCGGGCGGAGCCTCGCCGTCTCGAACGGGCTCGTCTTCTTCCGCGCCACGGACACCGCGACAGGGCATTGCCACAGCATCTGCGTCAATCCGCGCGTCGGGACGGCTGGAGATTGCACCGTCCTCGCCCTCGGTCGCGGGAAGCTCGACGTGACCGGATCGGCCGGGGGCGTGAACGGCGACCTCTGCGTCGGCCCGCAGGGGACTCTCTCGATCACGGGAAACCAGTTTGTGAGCGGGACGATCCGCCTGGCCACGGGGGCGACCCTCCAGAAGGGCGGCCCGGGACGGATCGGCACGGTCCGGCGGAACGAGGACCTGGCCGTCGAGACGGCCGCCGCGGTCAGGGCTGCCACGGAGGCCGTGGCGCTGCCTTGCACCCGGAGATTCGCGGCGTTGAAAACCTCGCAGACGATCACCGGCGCCGGAGGCTTGAACGTCGTCTGCGTGGGCGACGTCAGCCTGAATGGCCACGAGGTCGTGCGGCTGAACGGCAGTGCCGCCGACACCTTCGTCATCAACGTGACGGGCAGATTCGCGTTGACCGGCGGGAGCAGGATCGCGGCGTCCGGCGTGCCGCCCGGTGCCATCCTCTACAACGTCATCGGGGACGGACCGCAGGTCCAGGTGGTGGGCGGTGCTGGCGGTGGATCCAGCGTCGACGGCACGGTGCTGGCGTTGCACCGGGACGTCCTCCTCGCCCGAGGCGTGGTCAATGGCGAGGTCATCGGGGGGCAGGATATCAGCATCGTCGGCGGGGCAAGTGTGCCCTGTCGGTCATGTCCGGCGACCGCGGATACGCTCGAGGTACTGAACGCGGGTACGGGCGCGGTCACAACGATC
>Ga0209056_10001507_pt1 | contig 25662 bp, 20 predicted proteins | sample GraSoiAngelo_114_FD_185876 | JGI IMG/M metagenome (GOLD analysis project Ga0209056, IMG submission 185876) | Grasslands soil microbial communities from the Angelo Coastal Reserve, California, USA - 14_0903_13_40cm (SPAdes) (version 2) | ecosystem: Environmental > Terrestrial > Soil > Grasslands... | reverse complement strand
CCACCCGCGTGCTGCCCACGCGCCGGTGCAGGCCGTCCACGTTCTGCGTGACTACGACAAGCTCGGGAACGAGCCGCTCCAGCGCCACCAGGGCATGATAGCCGGCGTGCGGGACCGCCGCTCGGACCAGGCGACGGCGCCACACGTACCATCCGAACACGCGGGCGGGATCGCGACGGAAGGCCGCCTCGGTCGCGAGCTCCTCGGGGTCGTAGCGCGCCCACAGGCCGGTGAGCGCGTCTCGAAACGTGGGGACACCTGAGTCGCTGGACATGCCCGCACCGGTGGTCACCACGACACAGCGCGCGGCTCGCAGGGCTTGGGCGGCCGCCTGCACGGACGCCTCGGCAGTTTTCAACATTTCGGGATGGTGAGCTCGCTGTGGAAAACCCCATCGGTGGAGTCAAAGCGCGGACCGGCACGACGCCGGCCGCGAGAGCCTCGCACCGCGCGGGATAACTGGTTACAAAGCGGTGGAATACAGGGCAGACCTCAAGTGCCGTCTCCGGTGCGGTCAGCGGCCGCGCGCGGCCGCGGCGTCGTGCATAAAAATACCCACATTGGTAACCCCCATCTACCGGACGACGCCGATCTGCTTCTCCTCCAGCCGCTGCTTGAACTCCTGGAGCAGGTGCACGGTACGCGCGATGCTCGACGCGGGCAGTCCCTCGATGGCGCGCGCCGCGAGCCGGCGCTCCAGCTGGCTGGCACGCAGCAGCACCTCGAGCCCCCGGCGCGTCAGCGTCACGCGCACACCGCGGTCGTCTTCCGGGTCGGGCGTGGTCTCCACCAGCCCCTTGGTTTCGAGCCGCTGGATGAACGTGGTCGCGGCGGCGCGGGAGACGTCCAGCTGCGCGGCGACGTCCTTGGGGCGCGCCCCGTCGGGACCGCCCAAGTCCACGGCCAACAGCACGGCATGCGCCCGGTGCGACAGGCCGTAGGTGCGGAACGCCCGGTCGCCGGCGTGCTCCACAGCGGCCCGCGCCAGGGCGATGGCGTCGGTGAGCTGGAGGGCGAGGGCGGAGCGGTCGGGCATGAGTAGTTAATATGTTGACCGTTAATATACTAACTACATGTCAGCCGGCAAGTTCTGCCACGTCTAACAGGTCTCGCTCCAGTCCACGGGCGACGTGGCGCCGCAGCGGACGCACTTGAGCGTGGCGGGCTTGGCGGCGAAGTCCTGGCGGTAATGACACAGCGGGCAGACGGCGTAGGTGGCCGCCACGTCGCTCCCCCGCCCCCCCAGCGTCGGCCGCAGCACGCCCGTGCGGGCCACGATGCTCCAGTGGTCCGGTGGCTCGGCCCGCACCGTCACGTCCACGCGGGCGAGCCGCACCCGCTGCTGGCGCACTTCCACCACGACGTGCCCGTCGGGCGACTCCTCGACGATCGGATACCACGCCCCGCGACGGAGGATGTCCGCCACGTTGTCGGCACAGCGGGCCCAGCCGAGCGTGATTCGCATGGAAGTTGGCGACCCACATGATACCACGTTTTGCTAGATTGCGTTATGCGCGAGCTCGGCCGCATCGTCCGCCTGCAGATTCAGCGCTCCTCGCTCAAGACCGGTGAAAAGCCCCGGCGCAGCTACGACCCTGCCCCGCTGCTCGCGGTCGACCGCGTCGCCGTGGGGCCCGACGGCGTGCTGGGAGAGAGCGCGGACGGCGCCTGGCTGGTGGACGTCCACCATCGCGCCCATCCCTGGACCAAGAACCCAGACGGCGTGCACGGCGTATCGCTCGGCTTCACGTCACACTACGCGCTGATGCGCGAGCGGTTCGGTGAGCGCATCACACTAGGGTGCGCCGGGGAGAACATCATCGTCGAGACCACCGGGCGCATCGCGGTCGAGGATCTCGACACGGGCGTCGCGCTGCTCGCGCCCGACGGCCGGGAGCTCGCGCGCCTGGAGGTGCTACAGGTCGCGCACCCGTGCCGGCCCTTCACCGGCTGGGCGCTCGGGGGCACGGTCGAGGCCGACGTGTTGAAGGAGCAGCTCCAGTTTCTCGACGGCGGGACGCGGGGGTACTACTGCCGCGGAGTGGGGTCGGGAATCGTATCGCTCGGGGATCGGGTGGTGGTGCTTTAGGGGGACTCGGGGCTCGGGGCTCGGGGCTCGGGACTCGGTCCGAAAGACCTAACCCCGAACCCCGAGTCCCGAGTCCCTAGCTCATCTCATCCCACGCCAGCGATGCCTGCTTCTTGCACCGCTCGCACGTCATGTCCTTCACATCGCTGCCGAACCCCTGGCGGTGGCGGCAGGCGGGGCACACAGCGTAGGTAAGCGGAAACAGCCGGCCGACCCGCTGAATCTCGCGCGCCTCGCAACGCACGACGCTCCAGCGCTCCGGAGGATGATAGCGAATCTCTAGGAATCGCCGATCGACCGGCACGTTCCGCCGATTGACGTCCAACACCACGATGTGACTCGAGGAGATCCGGACGACGGGGTACCACGCACCACGCCGCAGCAGATGCGCGCCGGGTCGTCCGACCCGCGCCCATCCCTTCGCCTGGAGGCGCGTGGGAGTCATGGGGCGGAAAGGCATGCTCACGTTCGAAGAATACCCAGTTCGCGCGATGGAAGTCGTGACTGGGGTCACACTTAGCGACCAGGGAAAATGTGATGCATGACACGCGCCCCCCTGCCCCGCCGGTGCTCACCCCGTTGATCCCCTCTCGGGTCCTCACCCCCTGTCCCCCTCTCCCCCATGCGGAGAGGGGGAACGACGCACGAGGTCTAGTTCCACCTCTCCCGAAGGGAGAGGGGGACAGGGGGTGAAGACCAGGAATGAGAAGGTGGAAAACGGACGACTTCCCTAGCCGCACTCCGAGAACCCGCAGACGTGACACTTGGCGCAGCCCTCGGCGAACGCGAGCTGCGAGCCGCAGTCGGGGCAGGCGCCGATGAAGTCCTGCCCTTCCCCGGTGCGCTCGCTCACCACCGCTTCCGCCCCGCTGGCGCGCACCGGCGCCGGCGCGACCGCGCCGCCCAATAGATCCTGCTGCACCCCCTGCTTCTCCTGCATCCACTTCTCGATCGCGATTCCGATGGCGTCGGGGACCGACAGCACCTTGTTCGGCCCCAGGCCCACCACCCGATCGGACGAGATGCCGCGCAGCTGGCGGTACACCTCGCGCAGCGGGATCCCCGAGCGCAACGCCAGCGAGATGAGCCGGCCGATCGCCTCGACGTCCGCCATGAGGGCGCCGCCCGCCTTGCCAAGCGAGATGAACACCTCGAACGGCTGGCCTTTGTCGTCCTCGGTGATGTTCACGTACATCGTGCCGAGCGGGGTTTCGACCCGGCGGGTGGCGCCCTTGAGCAGGTCGGGGCGCGACCGCTTGGCCCGGCGCTGCAAGTTCTCGGCTTCCGCATCGTGCAGCTTGACGCGGGTGCGCTCGAGCTCGGCCTCGAGCTCGGCCAGCCGACCTAACGCTTCAGCCAACGCGTCCTTCCCCGACCCCGCCGCCTGCTCCTGGACCTTTTTGGCCGTCGACCCGGTGGACAGCACCTGCATCTCGCGGGCGCCGTCGCGGTACACCGTCACACCCTTGCAGCCGAGCTTGTAGGCATAGCGGTAGATCTTCTCGACGTACTCCTCCGTGGCGTCGTGCGAGAAGTTGCAGGTCTTGGAGATCGCGGAATCAGTGAATTCCTGGAATGCGGCCTGCATCTGGATGTGCCATTCGGGCGTGACGTCGTGCGCCGTCACGAATACCCGTTGCCACTTGGCCGGCACCTCGTCGAAGTGGATGTGGCCCGACTCGGCGATCCGCTGCACCAGAGCCTCGGAGTACCATCCCTCCTGCTTCGCGATCGCCACGAAATCTTCATTCACGTCCGGCATGAGCACGCCGGCCTGGTTCCGCATGAACGCGACCGCGAACAGCGGCTCGATGCCCGAGGAGCACCCGGCGATGATCGAGATGGTGCCGGTGGGCGCCACCGTGGTGAGGTTGCAATTGCGCAGCCGGCGCAGCGGCCGGATGCGCTCGCCCCGGGGCCCGCGCGCGCAGCTCGCGTCCGGTCCCCAGATCGACCGCTCCCACTCGGGAAAGACACCGCGCTGCTCCGCCAGCTTCTCCGACGCGGCCTTCGACTCCTCGTCGACAAACTCCATCATCTTGCGACCGAGCGCGACGCCCTCGTCCGAGTCGTACGGAATCCCCAGCCGCACGAGCAGGTCGGCCCAGCCCATAACGCCCAGACCGATGCGGCGGATCCGCTGGGCCAGCTGGTCGATCTCCGGCAGCGGATACTTGTTGGCATCGATCACGTTGTCGAGGAAGTGGGTGCACAGGTGCACTACCGTGCCCAGCCGCTCCCAGTCGACCTCGCCGTCTTTCACGAACAACCCGAGATTCACCGAGCCGAGGTTGCACACGTCGTAGGGCAGCAGCGGCTGCTCGCCGCACGGGTTGGTGGCCTCGTAGCTGCCCAGGTGCGACACCGGGTTGTAGTGGTTGGCCCGATCGATGAAATACACCCCCGGCTCACCGGTCTTCCACGCGCCGTGGACGACTTTGCGGAACACCTCGCGGGCGTCGAGCTGCCCGACCGCCTTGCCGCTGCGGGGATGGATCAGATCGTAGGCCGTCCCCTCCTCCAGGGCCCGCATGAAGGCATCGGTGACCGCCACGGAGATGTTGAAGTTCGTGACCTGGGTGAGATCGTCCTTGCAGGTGATGAACTCGAGGATGTCCGGGTGGTCGACGCGCAGGATGCCCATGTTGGCCCCGCGACGCGTGCCGCCCTGCTTCACCACGTCGGTGGACGCATCGTACAGCTTCATGAACGACACGGGGCCCGACGCCACCCCCATGGTGGAGCGGACCACGTCGTTCTTGGGACGCAGCCGCGAGAACGAGAACCCCGTCCCTCCGCCCGACTGGTGCACCAGGGCCATCGCCCGTAGCGTGTCGTAGATGCCGCTCTGTCCGTTCGACAGGCAGTCGTCCACCGGCAGCACGAAGCACGCCGACAGCTGACCGAGGGGGCGCCCCGCGTTCATCAACGTGGGGGAGTTGGGCATCCAGGCGCGCGTCGCCATCAGCTCGAAGAAGGTCTCGGCCAGCCCCTCGACCGCCTTGTCGGAGGCGCCATAGCGCCGGTCGGGCTCGGCGATCGTGCGGGCCACGCGCCAGAACAGGTCCTCGGGCCGCTCCACGGGCCGACCTTGATCATCCTTGACCAGGTAGCGGCGCTCCAGCACGGTGATGGCGTTGGAGCTCAGGTCGAGCGTACCCATACGGGTCGAAGCGGTCATGCGGGCTCGTCCCTTTCGGTGAGAGCGTCCCAGAGCGTGACGATGTGTTGAAATTTAACCGGGCGCCGGCTCGAAAAGCGCGGAAGGTTAAGGTAGGCGCGATGAGCGAGTCGGGCAAGACTCGCCGACGGCCTCACCCCTGCATGGGTTTCGCGAATTCACATCACAAACTTGGTCGGGCGGCCGGGAACCGTCCCGCCCGATGTCGCTCGGCCTGCGTCACATAATGCTCCCACGTCTGGCGAATCCGCTCTCGCAGCGCGTCGTCCACCGCCCGCGTCACACGCGCGGGCACGCCCACCACCAGCGAGCCGGGCGGCACCCGGCTCCCCTCGGGGACGACCGCCCCCGCCGCCACGACACTGCCCGTTCCGATATGCGCCCCGTTGAGCAGCACGCTCCCCATGCCGATCAGGCAGTCGTCCTCGACCGTGCAGCCGTGCAGGATCGCGCGGTGTCCCACGCCGACGCGGGCGCCGATGCGCACCGGGGCCCCCTCGTCCACGTGCACGATCGTGCCGTCCTGCACGTTGGTGGCTTCGCCGATCACGATCGCGTCCATGTCGCCGCGCAGCACGGCCCCGTACCACACGCTGGCGCGCGCGGCGAGCGTCACGTCCCCCAGTACGACCGCGCCCGGGGCGATGAAGGCCGTCGGATGGATGTGGATTACTGCCTCACCGGCTGGAACGGCCACTTCACCCACGCGTCCACCGGCTCGCCGTTTTTCTGGGCCGGATTCCAGCGCAGGCTCTTCGCCATGTCCAAGGCTTCGTTGTTGAACGTGTCGAGATTCGACGGTCCGAATACTCGGGCCTCGAGCGTCGAGCCCTCCTTGGAGACGTGGATGAGTAAGATCGCCTGGCGGGGAAAGATGGGCTGGTCAGCGGGCACCGGGATGCGCGTCGCGGACAGCGGCAGTGGCCGGGTGTCGAAGCAGAGGTTGTCCTGGTTGTAGGCCGGGCCGGGCTGGTCGCAGGGGCCGGCGTTGGCGTCGTCGCCAGCCAACGCTTGGAGCTCCACCCGCACCGTGGAGGGGGCGCCGGGCGTGATGACCACCTGGCGCGTGAACAGCTCGAACCCGGCTGCGCGAACTGCGAGCTGGTAGGTCCCCGGCGGGACATCGACCTGCGGGCCGCGCAGGGGTTGCCCGTTGAGGGTCACCTGAGCACCTCGCGGTAGGCCCTGGAGCGTGAGATGTCCGGGCGTGCCGGGGGCGACCGTTGGGGGGACCCTGGCGGCGACCTGCGCCGTCGTGTCGACCCGGGCAGGAGAAGCTCCCGTGTCGCCGAGCAAGCGCTGCGCGACGGTGTCCTGCTGCAGTATGGCCGTGGAGTCGTGCGGTGTGGCCCGAGCGAAGAACAGCAGCCCCTTCTTGTAGGCATACAGGCCCGGTGCGCCCAGGCCGATGGCGAGGACCATCACCCACAGGGCGATCCCCGCCCCCACGGACCGTTTGTGGTGCTCCGCCGGTTTGCCCGGCACGCGCGGCAGCGGCGTGGTGGGCGCGCCCGCGAGGCGCGCGCCCGCGAGCGAAGGGATGGCCTTGGTCGCCGCGCTCGCCAGTCCCACCGCGGCGAACCCCCCGCCGGCCTCGAGCGCCTGTACCAAATCATCGGACGTCTGAAACCGGTCGTCGGGGGACTTCGCCATCATCCGCTTGGTGATCTCGAACAGGGTGCGCTGATCGTAGGTTTCGAGCGGGGGCGTCGGGATCTCTTCCATGATGTGCTTGTAGCCGATCGAGAACGAGTCCTCGCCGTCGAACGGCACGTGACCCACGAGGCACTGGAAGGCCACGACGCCGAGCGAATACAGATCGGAGCGCCCGTCCAGGGTTTGGGCGCGGGCCTGCTCCGGGCTCATATAGTGGGGTGTGCCGATCGACATCCCCGTGCCGGTGAGCTTGCCCCCCGACGCCGCCTTGGCGATCCCGAAGTCGGTGACCACGGCCTGGCCGTGCTCGTCGAACATGATGTTGTCGGGCTTGATGTCGCGATGCACGATGCCGCCCTTGTGCGCGTAGGCGAGCGCCCGGGCGACCTGCAGCAGGATCATGCGGATTTCGGAGGGAGGCAGCGTGCCGCGAGCGGCGAGCACGCTGGAGAGCGGCTTGCCGCGCAAAAACTTCATCACGAAGTAAATCACGCGGCCCGACTTGCCGACGCGATAGATCGGGATGATGCCCGGATGCTCGAGCTTGGCGGACGTGCGGGCCTCGCGCTGGAACCGCTCGACGAACTCCTTGTCGAACGCGAGCGAGAAGGGCAGCACCTTGATGGCGACGTCGCGCTCGAGCTGCTTCTCGCGCGCCTTGAAGACGATCGCCATGCCGCCCCGGCCCAGCTCCTCGAGAATCTCGTACTCGTCCTTGAGCTGGTCGCGCACCATGTCGAGATCGGTCATCTCGGGCGCCGGCTCGCGCCCGCCGGCGATCGGCGTAGCGGCCAGGTCCAGTCCGCAGGACCGGCAGAACTTGCTGGCGTCGTCGTTCTGGGTGCCGCAGCGGGGACAGTACATCAATGCTCCGAGGGGTCGGGGAAACTTAGGGATTCGCCGGAGCGGGTGTCAACTCGACACAGGCGATGCCCAATCAGAAGTCGGAGCCCAGCGCGGCGTAGAACTGCGGTCGACGAGCGGCGCCCGACGGCGCGGTGGCGAGCGGCTGCGCTGCGCCGAGCCGCACCACGAGCCGAAAGTCGTAGCTCAGCGCGACGTCGCCCGCCAGCTCGAGACCGGTCGAGCGCAGGCGCGTGAGCCGGGGCGCGGTGCCCGCCGCCCACGCGTCGCCCGCGTCGGCGAACGCGTTGACCCACAGCTTGTCGACCCCGACGGGCAGATGGCCGAGCGCGCGGCCCACCAGCGCGAGCGGGACGCGGTATTCGACGCTGCCGACGGCCGCGCGTTCCCCGGCGAGCTCCCCCGCACGATAGCCGCGGATCGGAAAGGCGCGCGTCGCGGAGAGCGACGGCGCGAAGTAGACGCTCACACCCTGCGGCGCGACGCCGCCGACGCGGAACAGCGTCCCCAGCGGCCCGTCCGAGCCCCCGGCCGCCACCCGGAACGCGAGCACCGAGTGAGCGAAGCCGCCGAGCCCCGGCGCGCGCACGTACCAGGCCAGGCGGGAGCGCAGCTCGTTCGACCAACGCGCGGAGCTCGGCTCGTCACGCCGCCGGTACGTCAGGGACCACGCGACGCCCCGCTCGGGCGACACCGACAGCGCCCCGAGCACCAGGTGCGACAGCGTGAGGGTGACCGAGCCGCCGACGAGATTGCGCGTGGCGCATGCCGGGCACAACGTGGCGAGCGCCGTGTCGGGCATCGCGGCGTAGCTGGTGCGCTCGAGCTCCGCGGCCACGCGCGCGCTCGCCACACTGCGCCAGCGCCGCCCGACAAACGAGGCACCGAGCGCCGCGTACTCGTCCAGCTCGGAGACCGTGACACCGGCGGCGCTCGGTGGCGGCAGCAGGTCGGCCCACGAGCTCCACGCCGAGAGGTCGAGGGTCGGGTTGCCCAGCGCGGTGGAGACCAGCGCGAAATCGCCCGCGGCCCGGAACGGTCGCCCTGAGACGTACACGTCGGCGCCGTACACGAAGCGACCCACCGCATCCGTTCCCGCCGTGAAGGCGCCGTAGAACCGCCCCGTCGGTCCCGCGTCGGCGTACACCGGAATCCAGAAATGCGGGCGCAGGGACGGCCACGACGTGTAGCCCGTTTCGCGCACCGGCACCGCGGGCGCGGCATCGAACGGCAGCGGCTCGGGAAAGGTAACGGGCGCGGCCGCGCCGCCCGCGAGCGGAGCCGCGTGTCGCAGCTCCCAGCCGTGCGCCCCGAGCGTGACGTACACCAGGGTGCCGTCGGGGAGCGGCGCCGGCGCGCGGGCCCCCAACGGCTCCGCGGTGAGCGCTACGGCCCCCCCCCGCCCCCCCCGCCCACCGCCGCCGTCGCTCCAGCGGTACACCTGGGGGAACCCGGTCGCGTCGGCCACGAACCACAGCTCCCCGCGCGGCGTCCACACGGGGTCCGCGATGCTGCCGCGCGTTTCCACGAGCACGGCGCCCGCGGCAGGCGAGTCGACCGGCCAGCGGACCAGGGCCCAGCGGCCCCCGGCGCTGCGACTCCCGGCCCCCCACCGGCCGTCGGGCGAGAGCGCCACGTCGTCCCACACGGCGCCGGCGGGGCCGGGAGGCACGGGCAGCGTCGGCGTCGCGCCGCCGGGGCCGAGCTCGACGGCCACGAGCCGCCCGCCACCCCCCGCGGGCGCGACCAGCCGGGCGCCCCGCGTCGCGCGGCGCCACGATCCGTTGGGCACCCAGCGGTACAGATCGCTGCGGATGCGCCATGGCGTGACGTAGTCGAGCTGCGCCACCACCAGCGTGTCTGCCACCCAGTCGTAGTCGACGCCGGCGGTCACGCGGTGCCGGGCGACGACGCGCAACGTGGCGGCGTCCCGCACCCGCAGCTCGCTCGCGCCGCTCCCGTCGTCCCGCACGTAGGCGACGCGGCGCCCATCGGGCGAGACGCGCGGCACGGGCTCGGTGCGGAGCAGGCTGTCAATTACCTGCTTGGGCACCTGCACGGGCGGCTGTCGCCCGTCGCTGCCGGGCGCCGGGCGCGTGCCGCGGATCCACTCGGTCGCGAGCGTATGCCCGGGGGCGACCCGGGCCACTTGCCGACCCACCCGAAACGGGATCAGCTGGCCCGACGTCGCCTCGACGAAGCGCGGCACCACCGAGTCGCCCGCGACGCTCGCGAGCGAATGCAGGAAGCGGCTGCCGTACGCATACGGGACAATCCCATCGGCCCAGCGGGTGAACAGCAGGGCATCCCACGGCGAGCGCGAGGCGTCCGCCGCGCGATCGGCGGCGAGCACCTGCGTGTGGAAGCTGCTCCGTACCCGGCCGCCGTTGGTGAACCGCGACTCGTAGTAGGTCGCGAGTCCCTCGATCGCCCAGCTCGGCTGATACTCGTTGGGGAACAGGCCGGGAGCCCGGCCGAACACGTGCTGCAGCGCGCTCCAGATCCCCTTCGTGCGGTCGAGGTGAAAGACGTGTGTGAGCTCGTGCGTGGTGACGAGACGCAGCCAGCTGTCGTAGAACAGGAGGCCGTGGTCCCCCGCGGGCGGCGTGGCGAAAATCGTGATGCGGTTCGTGGGAAACACGGTTGTGAAGCCGTTCGCCGCGTCGATGTCGTCGCCCAACGTGAGATCCACGACGCCGCGTGGTGGGTGCAGCTCGCCGGCGAGCAAGGCGTACGACCGCTCCGCCTCGCGCGCCTCGAGCAGCGCCACAGCGCGATACGCGGGGCGGAAGTGAATGCGGAAGTGGGGGGTGTGAAGAGTTCGCCAGCTGCCCGACGGATCTACTTGAGCCGCCGCGCGCCCGGCCAGCATGGTAAGCAACAGAATGCGGAGTGCGGAGTGCGGAATGCGGAGTGTAAATGGAGGGTCGAACGCACACCCCGACCTCCCAGTGATACTCCGCACTCCGCATTCCGCACTCCGCACTGTTATTCCTCCCTCGCCCGTTGGCGCAGGAAATTCTCAATACCGCGAGCGATCCCGCGGGCGTACCGTTGGCGCCCTTCCTCGCTCGCCAGCATCGCCTCCTGCTCCGGCAACATGATGAACAGCCCCTCGGTGAGCGCCGCCGGCATCCAGGTCGGCCGCACCAACGCATAGTCACCCCGGCCCATGCCGAGGTCGCGGACGCCGAGCTCCGCGACCAGCGCGCGCTCGAGCGCGCGCGCCAGCGCGGCGCTGCGCGGCTGGAAGTAGTACACGCTGGTGCCGCTGTTGGTGAAGGGGTTCACCCCGTCGGGGAGCGCGTTGGCGTGGATCGACACCAGCACGTCGGCGTCGTGCTGCTCCGCGAAGCGCGTGCGCGGGTACAGCTCCAGCGGCGTCGAGTCCGAGCGGGTCAGGAGCACCGTGGCACCCGCGTGCTCGAGCAGCGTCTTGGCTTTGAGGGCGACGGCCAGCGTGGCCACCGGCTCCCACAGGCCGGTCGGCCCCCTCGCTCCGAGCGGCGGGTGCCCCGGGTCGAGCACGATGGTCCGTCCCGCGAGCGGTCGAGCGGAATTGATGCGAGGGGGTCGGCGGATCTCGAGCAGCAAGTCTCGCCCGTCGAGCCGGGTGCGATAGCCCCACAGGCGGCGCGACAGCTCGAGCGTGATCGTCACTTCGTCGGCGGCCGGCTGCGCGTACCGCATCCGTGTGACCAGCGGGTCGGTGCCGCCGTACTGCATCCAATTGATGTCGGACGCGGCACCGTACAGACGCAGCGTCACGCTCCGGTCTCGCTCGCTGACCTGGAACGGGAGCCGGGCGGGAAGCGGTACGCGCAGCGTCACGGACTTCGGCCCGGACGCGAGCCGCACGGAGCCCACCACTCCCCGGGGCGGCGGCGTGCCCGGCGCGAGCGTCACGACGTCGCTCGCGCTTACCCACGCGACCGCATCGCGCGACAGCTGCAGCCGCACCTGATCGCTCCAGCGGCCGGATACGACCGCCACCGTTCCCGTGGGGAAGAACCAGTTGTAGGTGCCGTGGGGCACGGCCCGCCCGGGCGTCAGGCTGTCGGTCGTCCCGGTGTGGGCCGTGTCGTCGTTCAGGAGCACGACCTGCGGGAACGTCATGTCGACGGTGGTGATCGTGAGCGGCCAGCGTGCGGTCGCGGTGTCTCCTGCGGCGGCCACGACGAGCGTGGCGCAGGCGGTGCGGCCGTCAGCGCACATTGCCCCCGCCGGGAGCCAGCCCAGGTATCGCCCCGGCGCAGGGGGCAGCCGGTACGCCGCCGTGTCGGCCACGAACGCGCGCACGCTCCACGCCGGCTCCGCGGGCAGCGTGTCGGGCACGAGCGGCACGCTCGATCCCCAGGGCAGGACCAGGCGCAGCGACGCCCCCGGCGCCGCCTGCACGCTGAGGAGAACCCCTTCGCCGGCGGGCAAGCCAAGCGTCCCCACCGGCATGAAGCTGGTCGTATCGATCCACGCGGCGCGGCCGGGCGGCGGATGGAAGCGCGGCGCGATGTGGGCCGTAACGACCGTGCGACTCGAGTCGGGCCCCGCAGTCGCGGCGAGCAGAAACGGCGCTACGGTGTCGTCGGGGAGGGGCACCCAGGCGATCCAGCCGCCATCGGGGAACACGGGCACCGATTGCCCGTTGATGCCCAGGTGCACGGGGCCACGCGCCCCACGCACGGCGCCGAACAGAAACGCGGAGTCGTGCGACTCGAGCACGTCGGTGGGCGCGGGATAGGCGACGGTGACGTGCAGCGACTCGGATGGTGCCGCCCCCGCCCCCGCGGCGGCCGGGACGGGCGCGCTGCCGGCGCGCGAGACCGCGCATCCGGCCACGACGCTCCAGAGCACCACGCCGACCGATCGCACAGGCGCGACAAGGTAGCATCGGCCCTTTCGACCCGCCAATTTGCCGAATAGATTGGCATTCCGTAACTTGTGCGCCCTGTGGGGTATCTCCGCCAGTGACCGCTTGTACCTACTGCGGCCGCGACAATGAGCCCGGCGCGCGAGTTTGTATGGATTGCGGCAAACCCATGGACCTGTCCACGGGCATGACGGGCGGGGCGACCTCGAATCCGGCGACGCGTCCCCTCGCCGCGGCAGTCGCCGTCGCCGCGGGCGAGTCGCTCCCCTGCCCGTTCTGCGGCGCTCGCGTCAGCGCGGCGCGGCCGTTCTGCCCCCACTGCGGCCGCCGCCTCAGCGCCCCGGGCTCCGGTCCGAGCTGCGGGCGCTGCGGCTCCGCAGTCGGAACGGCCACCCACTTCTGCGCTACCTGCGGCGCTCCCATCGGAGACACCGGGCTGGCGCGCCGCGTCTCCCCCGGCGCTGCGCCGGCCGGGGCCAGCATCACGCTCGTGCTGCTCGACGACGCCGGGACCCCTGCGCAGCGCTTCGAGCGCGCCAGACGCGACACGACCATCGGCCGGCAGGATGGCGACATCCGGTTTCCCGACGACGTGTTCCTGTCCCCGCTGCACGCCAAGATCTCCTGGGAGCAGGACACGCTCGTGGTGCGCGACCTGGGCAGCCGCAACGGCACCTGGGTGTTCCTCGAGGCGCCGCACCGGCTGCTCGACGGCGATCTGCTGCTCATCGGCTCGCAGGTGATCCGGTTCCGGCGGTTGGGCTACCCGGGGCCGCATCCCCCCGACGCCGACGCCACCCGGCGCATGGGCAGCCTGATCCCGAGCGCCGACATCGCGAGCCTGACGCAGCTGCGCTCGGACGGGAGCGCGCGCGACGTGATCCAGCTCTCGCCCGGCCGGGACGTGATGATCGGCCGGGAACAGGGGGACTGGATCTTCCCCTACGACCCGTCGATGAGCGCGCGGCACGCCGTGGTTCGCTCCGAAGACGCGGACTTCGTCGTGGTGGACGCCGACAGCCGCAACGGCGTCGCCCTGGCGGCCCGCGGCGACATGCCGCTGCGTCACAACTCGCGCGTCCTGGTGGGCGACAAGCTCCTGCGCGTCGAGCTCTCCGCATGAAGATCTGTCCCGTCTGCTCGACCGAATACGCCGACGAGGTGCGTTTCTGCCCCAACGACGGGCAGACGCTGCGCTCGTCGTCGCCCGGGACGGACCTGGTCGGGCAGGTGCTGGCCGACCGCTATCACGTGGTCCGGAAGCTCGGTGAGGGGGGGATGGGGCAGGTCTACCTCGCCGAGCACGTAAAGATGGGGCGCAAGAGCGCCATCAAGGTGATGAGCCCGTCGATGGTGCACGACCCGGACGCCGTGGCACGCTTCAATCGCGAGGCCGCAAACGCCAGCCGCATCAGCCATCCCAATGTCTGCGCAGTCTACGATTTCGGGGAGACCCCCGACGGCCTGATCTACCTCGCCATGGAGTTCGTCGAAGGCGAGCCCCTCACCGAGCTGCTGGCGCGCGAGGGCGAGCTGCCGGTCGCCCGGGCGGGCGCGATCTTCCTCCAGGTGGCGGACGCCCTCCAGGCGGCGCACGACCTCGCCATCGTGCACCGCGATCTGAAGCCCGACAACGTCATGCTGTCGCGGGGCCGCGGCGGCACGGACGTCGTCAAGGTGGTCGATTTCGGGATCGCGAAGGCGGTGGGCGGCCGCGACACACAGAAGGTCACGAAGACGGGCCTCGTGGTCGGGACGCCCGAGTTCATGAGTCCCGAGCAGCTGGCAGGGGACCCGGTCGACGGTCGCAGCGACCTGTACGCGCTCGCCCTGGTGTTCTTCAAGATGCTCACGGGCGAACTGCCCTTTGCGGGAACCACCGCGCAGGACACCATGGTCCAGCGCCTCACCGACGAGCCCGCCAAGCTCGCCGAGATACGCCCCGACCTGCGCTTCCCGCCGGGCCTCCAGGCGACGCTCGACACCGCCCTGGCGCGTAACCCTGCGGACCGCTATCAATCGACCGCCAAGTTCGCGAACGACGTCGCGGCGGTGCTGGGGTTGCAGCGGGGAGCCCGCTTGAGTCCGTTCCCACCACCGACCCGTCCGGACTCGGACCTCGACGCAAGGACCGAGCTGCTGCGGCGGTCCGCCGCCATGTCTTCCGCCCGGAGGCCGCCGTCGCGGCGCAAGCGCCGGTTGGCGCCGATCGTGGCCGGTGCGGTGGTGGTGCTGGGAGGAGCCGGGGCGGCGCTGGCGCTGCGCGGCGGCGGGAAGGCGGTCCGCACGAACGCCCGGGCCGACACGACGCTTCGCGTCGCGGCGATCCCGGCGCGCGACACCGCGCCGGCACCCTCGTCGGTCCCCGAGAGGCCACCGCAGCGCGCGCCGGAGACCCGCCTGTCCCCTCCCACCGGCCGCCACACCACGGGAGCCAAGCCGGGCATCGACGTGCGGCGCGCGGGCGAGCTGCTCGACAACATGTATCTCTATCGGCTGGCCCCCAAAACGGCGCCTTGGATAAAGGACTCGGCTCTCCACCTGTTCAACGCGCCCGGGATCAGTCGAGAAGACCGGGCGTACGCCGCCTTTGTCTACGGCATGGCCCTCGTCCAGATGAACGATCGTGCCCAGGGATGTGAATGGATTCGGAAGGCGGTGACCATGGCGCCGGCCGATACGACGTATCCGAAGATCGCCGCTCAGTGCGCACGCTGACCATGTTCGGACGCTCCCCCTCCAAGGCGATCAAGGTCGAGGTCTTCGCGAAGACCGACCTGGGCCGCACGCGCGACCACAACGAGGACCATTTTCTCGTCGCGGACCTGTCGCGCCGCGACGCCTCGCTCAAGCCGGCGGTGCGCACACACGAGATCGGCGAGCGCGGCTCGCTGTTCGTGGTCGCCGACGGCATGGGCGGCGCCGCGGCGGGCGAGGTGGCGAGCGAGATGGCGACCGAGACGATCTACGAGCAGATGGTGAACGCCTGGGGGAGCGAGCGCGAGCTGACGCCACAGCGGTTCGCCTACCGGCTGCGGGAGGCCGTCGAAGCGGCGAACCGTCAGATCCACACGTATGCCGCGGCGCACCCCGAAGTCCGCGGCATGGGCACGACCACGACCGCCGTGGGGGTGCTGGGCGACCGCTTCTTCCTTTCGCAGGTGGGCGACAGCCGCGCCTACTTGATTCGCCAGGGCCAGGCCGTCCAGCTCACCAAGGACCAGTCCCTGATGCAGCGCCTGGTGGAGGCGGGTGAGCTGACCGAGGAAGAAGCCGCCAAGAGCGAGCGCCGCAACATCATCCTCCAGGCGCTCGGGCCCGACGCGCGCGTGAAGGTGGATCTCACGCATCAGGAGGTCCGTCGGGGCGACATTCTCGTGCTCTGCTCCGACGGGCTCTCCGGCTCCGTAAAGAAGGAAGAGATCGCCGCCATCGCCACGCGCGAGCGGGAGCTGCAGGCTGCATGCGACCGGCTGATCGCGCTCGCCAACGAGCGCGGCGGGCCCGACAACATCACCGTCATCCTGGCGCGCTTCGACGGCGAAGGGCTGCGCCCACCGGAAGCGAGCGCCGAGGTCGGGCACCAGGTGTATCCCCTGATCGACACCGAGACCAGCACCGAGCCCGTCCCCGTGTACAGGGGCAGCCGCCCGCCGGAGCCGACGGCACGGGCGCGCTGGCGGCTGGTCGCCCTCACGCTCGCCGCGCTCGCCGCGGCCGTCGCGCTCTATCTGGTCAAGCGGAGCCCGTGAACGCCCGGTTCACGTTCCTCTCGGGCGCACGCGTCGGGCAGGTCGAGATCTTCCGCAAGTCCTACATCGGGCTGGGCCGTCATCCCCTCTCCGACGTGCGCTTCGACCCCGAGCGTGACATCGATGTCTCCGCCCGGCACGCGAGCATCGTGCGTCAGGGCGAGCGCTTCCTGCTGCGCGACCTGGGCAGCACCAAGGGCACGTTCGTCAACGGCACGCGCATCACCGGCGACGTCACCCTCAAGGACGGCGACGTGATCGCCTTCGGGCAGAACGGACCTGCCGTGGAATTCCGCGTAGTCGCCGGGGAGCCGGGCGGCGACGCGGTGTCCGACGCCGTGCGCCAGGCGGCGGAGCGCATGTCCTCACCCCGCGCGCTGTACCCGCGGGCGAGGGCGTCCAGCACGGCGGTGCGGATCGCCGCGGAGGTGGCACGCCAGACGCTCCACCTGCGCCGCACCACCAAGCTGCTGATCGTTTTGCTCGCGGCGACGCTGGTGGCGTTCGGCTGGGTCCAGCGCAACAGTACCCGCGAGGCGACGGATCTCGCGCGGTTTCAATCCGAGCTCGCGAGCCTGCGGGATGCCCTGCGGCAGTCGCGGGCGGAGGTGGCGCGCTTGCGCGGTGCGCTCGCGGCGGCGGGCTCGAGCCATGACGCGGCGACGCTCGCCCGGCTGCGCAGGCAGCTCGACTCCGCCGAGGCCCGCCAGCGCGGGCTGGCCGGGGCGGCGGCCGTCGACTACCGCGCCATCGCGCAACAGAACCAGGACGCCGTGGCCCTGCTCGTCGTCGCGTTCTCCGAGCGGGAAATCTTCTCCGGCACCGCGTTCGCGGTCGATTCCCAGGGAACCCTCGTCACCAACAAGCACGTGCTCGTGGGGGAGGACGGCGGCCGCCGGCCGGAGCGGATCGCGGTCAAGTTCTCGGGGAGCCGGCAGTGGTTCCCGGGTCGCCTGGTCGGCGTCGCCGATTCCGCGGACGTCGGCGTCGTGCGCGTCGACATCCGGGGCGGCACGCCGCGCGTCGCGGGATTCGCGCCCGTGCCGGGTGCCCTGGCGCGCGGCGATCCCGTGGCCATCATCGGCTACCCGCTGGGCGAGGACCTCCCGATGGAGCGCCTGGGCGAGCGCGACGTCGTGGCCGACCCCACGCTGACTGTGGGCACCGTCAGCAAGGTGCTCGCCGGCCTGGTGCAGGTCGACGGATACGGCGCGCCGGGCTCTTCGGGGAGCCCGATGTTCGATCGCAAGGGGCGGGTCGCGGCGGTGTTGTACGGCGGAGAACCGAATTCGGCGGGGAAGGTCATCTATGCGGTCCCCGCACGGATGGTCGTCGACTACCTGCGACGACTACGTTAACTACGTCACGGAGAGGCGTCGCGGTAAGACGTCACGGAGAGACGTCGTCCCGTTACGTCGTTCCGTGACGTCTCTCCGCGACGGTTCTCCGTGGACGGTTCTCCGTGACGGTTTTCATGACAACCAGCTCAAGACTCTCCGGGCCGCAGCCCGCTGCATGAGTAGCTGCCCGTGCCAACAGAGCAGGATCGGCGCCGTCCCCGGGATCTGGGCCGCGAGCCGGGGATGGCCGAACAGCACCACGAGCTGCGCTCCGGGCACAAGGCGCCGGAGCGCGCCACGCGAGCGTGCGCCGAGATCGGCGCGTCCCTTCCAAGACCTCGGTTCGGCGTACACGAGCACCACACGTTTCCCGTTTCCCGTTTCCCGTTTCCCGACTGCCACGCCGGCATCCCGCAACGTACTCGCGAAGACGTCCCTCGGTCCGACCGTATATGGTCCCCCCACGTCGTCGTCCACGATCGACACCGCGATGGGCCCCCGGATGCGGGGCGCATCACCCCGCACCAGGTGCGCCGCGCGGTCGGCGATGCCGTCCGCGAAGGCGGCGTGCGCGGCGAGATCGGGCTCGCCCTGGTCCGCCCGATATGATAGATCGCCCCACTGACTCACGGCTTGTTCGTAGCGGGCGAGCGCGTCGTCCGCCCGTGCCATGGGAATGTCGCCGCCCACGGCCCGGTCGAGCGCAGCCGCGACGCGTGAGAAATCCTCCGGATAGAGCAGCGCGTCGCACCCGGCCGCCACCGCGCCCACCGTCGCCGCCGGCACGGGCTGCGCCGCGCTCGCGCCGGCCATGATCAGCGCGTCGGTCACGACCAACCCGCCGAAGTTGAGGGTGGCCCGCAGATAATTCAAGATTTCGCTCGAAAAGCTCGCCGCCCGCCCCGACGGGTCCCATTCCGGATAGGCGACGAACGCGCTCATCACGCTTCCCACGCCTGCCCGGATCGCGTGCTCGAACGGCGTACCGTCGACCTGCTGCAGCTCGGCAGGCGAGGCGCGCACGCGCGGCAGCGTCGCGTGTGAGTCCTCCGTGGTGCGGCCGTGCCCGGGGTAGTGCTTGGCGCAGCCCAGCACGCCATGCTCCTGCAGGGCTCGGATCCACACCGCCGCCTGCTCGCCCACGCGCACCGGGTCCGCTCCGAACGAGCGCGTCCCCACGATCGGGTTCTTCGGCTCGAGGTCCAAGTCGCATACGGGAGCGAAGGCCCAGGTGATGCCGACGGCCCGCGCCTCGGCGGCGGTGATCACGCCGCACGCCCCGGTCGCATCGAGATCGTCCAGCCAGCCGAGGGCGGCCGGCGGCGGCAGCTCGGTGAGCCCCTGCACCTGCTGGGCGGGCCCGCGTTCGAGATCCGCTCCCACCAGTAGCGGGCGCCCCGCCTGTCGCCGCAGCTCGCGGGTCAGATCGGCGGTCGCCTCGCGGGTCCCGCCGAAAATGATGAACCCGCCCACGCCGGCGGCCAGCGCGGCGTCGATCTTCGCCCGCTCGTGCGCGAAGCTCCCCCGTCGCCAGCGGAGCGCCGGAAACACGAGCCGCGCGAGCGAAGTCGTCACGCCGGGGTAATGCGGCCCAGCACCCGGGGGCCGCGCGCACCCGTCGCCGCGGGCAGGTTGCCAGCCTTCCCGAGGATGGTGAGAAACCCGAGGAACGCGAACACCAGGGCCTCCTTCGCCTCCCCGTCGAAGAACAGCTGCTCGAACGGCACCAGCGGGCGCGGGGCGACGCGGGCGGCGAGCAGCTCGACGAGCAACGGATTGCGGGCACCGCCGCCCGAGATCACCAGCTCGTCCTGCGGCCCCGCGCGGATCCAGCGCTCGATGCCGCGCGCGATGGTTTCCACCGTCAGGGCCGTCGCCGTCGCCACCGCGTCGTTGTCGGACCCGCCGCCGCGCTTCACTTCGTCGACCAGCCGGGCGGCGTAGTCGGGACTGAAGTGCTCCCGTCCCGTGCTCTTGGGCGGGGGGGCGGCGAAGTAGGCGTCCGCGAGCAGCGCCTCGAGCAGCTTGCGGACCGGCTTGCCGCGGCGCGCGCGCGCGCCGTCCAGATCGAATCGCGCGGCGGGATCGATCCGCCGGGTCACCGCATCCACGACCGCGACGCCGGGACCGGTGTCGAACGCGACGGCGCCGTCGGTGACGCCCAGGCGCGGCGCGTACGTCACGTTCGCCATGCCACCGATGTTCAGGAGCAGGCGGCCGCGCTCCGCGTGGCCGAACAGCAGCACGTCGGCGAGCGGAACGAGCGGGGCACCCTGCCCCCCCGCGGCGACGTCGCGCGCGCGGAAGTCGCTCACCACTCGGATGCCCACGCGCTCGGCGATCACCGCCGGGTCGCCCAGCTGCAGCGTGGCGCGACCCGGCTCGTGCCACACCGTCTGCCCGTGCGACGCCACGAACGCCACGTCGCGAGGCGCCACCTTCGCGGCCGCGAGCAGCTGCAGCACGGCGCCGGCAAAACGCTCGCCCAGCGCGACGTGCAGCAGCGCCAGGTCGCGCGAGCCGCCGCGCGCGATCGCGTCGATGATCTGGCCCCGCTCCGCCGCCGCGTACGCGTCTTGACGGAACGCCACGAGCCGGGCGTCGAGCGGATCGTCCGTCAGCCGCACCAGCGCGGTGGAGACGCCGTCGAGCGAGGTGCCCGACATGACGCCGACGGCCAGGAGGGCCGTCACGCGACCGGCGGCGGGTCGCCTACGGCGCGACGCACGAAGCCACCCGCCGCGGCGAGCGCCTGCTCCGCCCCCGCGCGTCCCGTCCCCTTGCGAACCATGACGATCGCGAGCTTCACGCTGCCGCCCGCCGCGTCGATCGCCGCCCGCGCCGCCGCGCGATCGACCCCGCAGCACTCCATCACGATGCGCTCGCCCCGGTCGCGCAACTTGTGGGAGACCGCCTTCAGGTCGACCATCAGATTGCCGTAGGCCCGTCCCAGCCGGATCATCGCGCCGGTGGAGAGCGTGTTGAGGACGAGCTTCGTGGCGGTGCCGGCCTTCATGCGGGTAGAGCCGGTGAGCGCCTCGGGGCCGACCTTGGGGAGGATGAGCACGTCGCAGGTCGCACGCAGCACCTGGGGGGGATCGGAGCACGACACCAGGCCGGTGGTCGCGCCGATCGTCTGGGCGCGCGACAACGCGGCGCGCACGAACGGCGTGGTCCCGCTCGCCGCGATGCCGAGCACGAAGTCGTGCGCCGCGACGCGCGCCTGATCCATCGCCTCCATCCCCGCGTTCACATCGTCCTCGGCGCCCTCGCTGCTCTTGACGAGCGCCGCGTACCCGCCCGCGATCACCCCCACGACCATTTCGGGCGGCGTGCCGAACGTGGGCGGGCACTCGCTCGCATCCAGCACGCCCAGCCGCCCGGAGGTCCCCGCGCCCACGTACACCAGCCGTCCGCCGCGCCGGAACGCGTCGACCACCAGGTCGATCGCCCGGGCCACGTCCTGGCGGACCGCGTGGACCGCCGGAGCCGCAGTCGAGTCCTCGGCGTTGATCAGATCGACGATCTCGAGGCTCGAGGCGACGTCGATACGCTGGGTGCGCGGGTTGCGCTGCTCGGTGAGCCGCGGGTCGCGATAGTCGGGAGCGGGGACGGTCATGAAGGGGTTCGGATGGCCCCAAGTTAGACGTTGACCCGAACTCGGGTCAACGTGCACAATTCAAGATGCGCAGATCCCTGGCTCTCGGCCTGCTGGTGCTGGCGTGCCGCGGCGGCATCAAGGCGCCAGAGACGATCCCCGTGGCCCCCGGCGTGCTCGACTCCATTGCGCCGGCCATCGCGCCCCCTGCTGTCGACACGTCCGCGCGGGCCGCGGTGCAAGGGGGGACGCCGAGCCGTGCGCTCATTGCAGCCGACTGGCCGCTCACTCGGCGCGTCACGCCCGTCACTGGTGAGCACGCCATGGTCGTGACGTCGCATCCCATGGCGAGCGACGTCGGCGTCGACATGCTACGCCGTGGCGGCAACGCCGTCGATGCCGCGGTGGCGGTCGCATTCGCGTTGGCGGTCGTCCACCCGGTGGCGGGCAACATCGGGGGCGGCGGGTTCATGGTCACCCGGACGCACGACGGCACGGTCGGCGCGCTCGACTTCCGCGAGACCGCTCCCACGCGGGCGACGCGGGACATGTACGTCGACACGGCGGGCAACGCGATCAGCTCGTCGCTCACGGGCCATCGCTCGATAGGAGTGCCCGGAACGGTGGCAGGGATGTACGAGGCGCACCGCAGGTTCGGCCGGCTCCCCTGGAAGGAGCTGCTCGTGCCCGCCATCGCTCTGGCCCGCGACGGCTACCTGCTCGACGGCCCGCGCAGCCATGTGATCGAACGCGAGGCCGAGCGGCTCGGCCGCTTCCCCGCTTCCCGAGCGCAGTTCCTGGTGGACGGAGCCGCACCGCCGGCGGGAACCCGCTTCCTGCAGCCCGAGCTCGCCCACACGCTGCAGCTGATCGCCGACAGCGGCGCCGCCGCGTTCTACGACGGCAGTATCGCTCACCTCATCGTGCGCGAGATGGCGCGCGGCGGCGGGTTGATCACGCGCCAAGACCTGGCGCACTACGTCGCCAAGTGGCGCGACCCCGTCGAGATCAGGTATCGGGGCTACACGATCTATACGATGCCGCCGCCGTCTGGCGGGGGCGTGACCCTGGCGGAGATCCTCAACGTGATGGAGGGGTACGCTCCGGTTCCGCCGTTCGGCGGTGCGGAGCTGATGCACCTCCAGACCGAAGCGATGCGCCGCGCGTACAGCGACCGGAACGCAATGCTCGGTGATCCTGACTTCGTCCAGATGCCGCTCGACCGGCTGCTGTCGAAGCAGTATGCCGGGTCGTTACGCGCGGAGATCGATCCGCACCGGGCGACGCCCGCCGTACCGATATCGGGAGGGCGCTCCGAGGGGACGGAGACGACTCACTTTTCGATCGTGGATGCGGACGGCTCCGCGGTCGCGTGCACCTACACGCTGAACAACGATTTCGGCAGCGCGGTGACGGTGACCGGCGCCGGATTCCTCTTGAACGACGAGATGGACGATTTCACCTCGGCGCCGGGGCGGCCCAATCTGTTCGGCCTGGTGCAGGGCGAGGCAAACGCCATCGCGCCCGGCAAGCGCATGCTCTCCGCCATGACGCCTTCCATCGTGGTCGACTCCGCCGGGCGGCTCGCGCTCGTGCTCGGCTCGCCCGGGGGCTCACGCATCACGACGGCCGTGTACCAGGTGATCAGCGATGTGGTGGACCAGGGCATGTCGCTCGCCGAGGCGGTCGCGGCCCCGCGGCTGCATCACCAGGCGCAGCCGGACGTCGTGTACCTCGAGCGGGACGGGTTCGAGCAGACTGCCATCGACTCGCTCGAGGCGATGGGGCACAAGGTCGAGACGTGGAGCTACAAGAGCGAGGTGAACGCCATCGGCCGCACCGCCGCCGGCTGGGTGGGGGTCGCGGATCCCAGGCGCGGCGGCGGGGCGGCGGCGTACTGAGCTCGCTACGCCGTCCTGGCCGCCTTCACCGTCAGCGGCTTGTTCAGCTTGATCGTGATCGCCGCGCCCTTCGGGATCACCACGTCGATATCACGCGACGCGCGCGCCGCGGCCGCGCCGGCGGCGGCGCCCGCCGCGCCCCCGATCACGGCACCCTTCGTGTTCTTCCCGAGCAGCTTGCCGACGAGCGCCCCGGCCACGGCTCCGCCGGCGACCTTCGCGGCATCGGCCTTCGTCACGCCGCGACCCTTCATCACGGTGTCCATCGACACCACCGACGCGTCGATCGGGTAGCTCACGCCCCGCACCGACACGCTCGTGAGTGATAGCTCGATCTTGCCGGTCGAGTTCGGGTTCGGAGCGGGCTCCGCGGCCGCGACCGTGCCCGACACGGTCGCCCCGGCCGGAATCACGACCCGCCCGCTTGGGTCCTTCACGTCCTGGCTCACCGTGGCGCTGAAGGCGTCGCCCGCCTTGGCCGTGCGCGTCGTGATCGTATCGCTCGCTGCGAGCGGGACGCGAGCCCCAGCCGCGAGGGTGAGCGGAGCCGGCGCCGCGGGCTTCGGGGGCGCTGGCTTCTTGACGGGCGTCGCCTTCTCGGGCGCCGCTTTGGCCGGCTCGGTCGCGGCAGCCGGTACGTCCTTCATGGCCGCCGTGGACTCGGTCGGGGCGAGGGTGAGGTTGCGCGCCGTCGAATCGGCCGACCGGCTGGTCTGCTCGCCTTTGACGCAGGCGAGGAACGCCACACCCGCCAGCGCGGCGACCAGCAGTCCGTGCTTCTGGAGTCTCATCATTTCATCCCTCTCATTGAGTTTCGCAGGTCCTAATATAGGAAAGTGAGCCCTCAAGTTCCCAAGCTGGAGCCTGGGCACGGTGCGGCGCAGTGCTAAAGCGCACCAGCGGTGTCCTTTAGGACGGTGCCCTATGAGTAGGGGCGCAGCATGCTGCGCCCCCTACACTCTGCGCCTCTACACTTTACAGACGGCTCTTCAGCTTATAGCCGGCTCTTCAGGAACTCCGGCGTGAGCCCCTGCAGCCAGCTCGCGAGCAGGGTGAAGCGGTCGGTCACGAGCAGCAGCCCGAGCAGGACCAACAGGCCTCCCGCGATCCGCTCGACCCACACGAGGTATGGTCGGAAGCGCTGGAACCACGCCAGGAACCGGTCTAGCGCGAGCGCCGTGACCACGAAGGGCAGCGCCAGTCCGGCCGAATAGGCGGTGAGCAGGGCGGCGCCGTGCCCCACGCTCGCCTGCGCGGCCGCCAGCGTGAGAATCGCCCCGAGGATGGGACCGATGCAGGGCGTCCACGCGGCGCCGAACGTGACGCCGACGAATGCCGAGCCGAGATAGCCGAGCGGCTTGCGGGCGAGCTGGACCTTGCGCTCGCGCATGAGCAGGGCCGGGCGCAGCACGCCGAGCAGATACAGCCCGAACAGGATCACGACGACGCCGCCGATCCTCCCGATCCATACCTGAGACCGGAGCAGCAGTACGCCGAGCGCGGACGCGGTGGCGCCCAGGGCGATGAAGATGAGGGAGAACCCGGCCACGAACCACAGCGCGTGGGCCAGGGCCGTGCCCCGGCGCACCTGCAGCTCCTCCAGCGTCAGGCCCGTGAGGAACCCGACGTAGCTGGGGATGAGAGGCAACACGCAAGGAGAGAGAAAGCTGAGCAACCCGGCCACGAAGGCCAGGGCGAACGATGGCGTCACCCGCAGAAGCAGACCGCCGAGACCACCGTGGTCCAGCGGCCGTCATCCCCGCACTCGGCGGTAGAGGTGACGTTCATCGTGCGGACGATGTCGCCCGAGAGCAGCCATTGCTCGCGCCGCTCGTCCCATGCCTTGTCGGGATCGAAGGGGACCCCCAGCACCGTCGCGAGCATCGAGGCAGCCAGATCCTCGGCGTATTCCCCCGAGGTGATCTCGTTCTGACCATAGCTGTGGTGTTCGGAGATGTAGCCGTGATGCGACGCATCCGCGGGCATGGCGACGCCGATCGACGCCGCGACGAGGCGGCTCGGCTCGTTGGTGGACGATTCGGCGATGACCGCGAAAACGACCTGGCCGGGCTTCATGAGCGAGAGGCCTTCCTCCCGGTCCACCAGCTCACAATGCGGCGGGAAGATCGAGCTCACGCGCACGAGGTTGAAGTTTGCCAGATGGGCGTCCCGCAGCGCCATCTCGAAGCTCGTCAGCTTTTCCTTGTGCCGACCAACGCCCTTGGTGAGGAAGGCCTTGGTGGGCACGAACATTCGCGAGTCGATCAACCGGTCACCTCCTGGTCAGCCTTCATACCATGTCGCCGGCCCGATCGCCACCGGCGGGTCCGGATCTCCCGAGCGCTCGGCGGCGGCCTGCATCACCCGCTCGATCACCTCCGCGGGCGAGAGGGCCGTTTCCTCCACGGTGACGC
>Ga0209056_10001505_pt1 | contig 25675 bp, 34 predicted proteins | sample GraSoiAngelo_114_FD_185876 | JGI IMG/M metagenome (GOLD analysis project Ga0209056, IMG submission 185876) | Grasslands soil microbial communities from the Angelo Coastal Reserve, California, USA - 14_0903_13_40cm (SPAdes) (version 2) | ecosystem: Environmental > Terrestrial > Soil > Grasslands... | reverse complement strand
CCGCTCGCCCACACCGACTCGGCGCGGAGCGTGAGCACCGGGGGTGGGCTCGACATGCCGTTCATCACGCCGAAGAACGCGCGGATCGAGTCGCGCCCGTGCATCGGCGCCATGTTGGGGGGCAGGATCACCGCCGTCGAGTGGTAGAACTCGGCCAGGGAGTCGGCGTGGCCCGCCGCCGTGAGCCGTGGCCATTGGGCGTCGGCGGCATCGATGGCCTGTTTGGCCTCGGCCGTGGTGTCGGGTGCGGGGGTCGCCTGGCAGCCGAGCAGGGCGGCGAGGAACGCGGGGACGCACGAGATGGGTCGCATGAGGAGCTCCGCTGGGGGAGGGCGACGACAATACAGGCCTCGCCGTGCGGTCGCAAGCGGCTATCTGACATACCAGGGCACGAGCTTCCGCCTGGCCTACCGTCCGTGTTATGGTGCGACGCATGAAACTGACGGGCCGGACGGGGGCTCTGGCCATCTGCTTGCTGTTCGTGGTTGCGGCGGCAGGCCTGCTGGGGGCTCACGTGTTCAGGACGTCGAAAGCACCAGCGGGACTCCGTTGTCCCCAGGACCCCGGCGTCGCACTGGGGTGCTACGAGCAGTATTACCGCTCGATCGTCGACCGGCAAGGCGTGGCAGCAGCCTTCGCCGACTTGAAGGCGCGGTATCCAGCAGATGCGGAGATGCAGCGGCTGTGCCATGCGATAACTCACACGATCGGCCAGGCCGCAGTGACGAAGTACGCCGGTGTCGCCGAGGCGTTTCGTCATGGCGATAATGCGTGCGGCTCGGGATATTACCACGGCGTGATGCAGGGCTTCGCCTTCACGTTGGGGCGCACCAAGCTATTGAGCGATCTCGATGGCGTCTGTACCGGTATTCCGGGAAGGGAACGGAAGTCGCTGGACTATTTCAACTGCGTACACGGGCTGGGACACGCGATCATGGCCGTCACGGATGACGATCTGTTTGACGCGCTGCGTGATTGCGATGGCCTGACGGGCTCCATGGAGCAGAATGCCTGCGCCAACGGCGTTTTTATGGAGAACCTGATCGTGGACGGTGCGCATGGCGGGCACTACAGCAAGTATTTAAAGCCGAGCGAGCCGCTCTACCCCTGCACCGCCGTCGGCGAGAAATACAAGACTGAGTGTTTCGACATGCAGACGTCTTACGCCTTGGGAGTCGTGCGGGGTGATTTTGCCAAGGTGTTCGAGTTGTGCGCGGCGGTCGGCGTGCCCTATCGGGCAGCGTGCTATCAGAGCCTGGGGAGGGATGCCGCGACGATCAGTCTGAACCAGGTGCCGGGTACGGTGGCTCGCTGCGCTCTCGGGACCGATCGGGAGCAGCAAGCGAATTGCGTCGTAGGCGCGGTGTTGGATTTCGTGTACTATTATCATTCTGACGTGCAGGCGAAGCAGCTGTGCGCGGCGCTCGATGCAGCGTTACAGGATGTTTGCACGCGCACGACCGCCAAGGTGGTCGGGCTTTTCTAAGCAATGTGAGGGGCAAGGCCTCTCGGCACCTCGGCAGCTTGGCATCTAGCAGTTCGGGACGTAGCGCAGTCCGGTAGCGCACCTGAATGGGGTTCAGGGGGTCGCGGGTTCAAATCCCGCCGTCCCGATTCGCTGAAAGAGCACGCCCTGTAACGAGTTTCGCGTTGCAGGGCGTCTTGCTTGTGTGACCCTCCCTAATGTTTCGCCCTAATGTTTCCGCCCCGTTCAACCGCGATCGTGGTCGTGGAGGGAAGGCACGGTAAGTCCGTGATTGGGTACTTGTCTTGATGACCAGTGGTCGTTAGATAATAGCGCCCCGGGCGGGAGAGCCGCCGCCCGGAGTTGACGCGCCGCAGAGACGCTTCGTAGTCAGCCAAGGCAAGGCCAAGGCCCTGGCACAGATGGGGCGCACCGACACGAACGGTGCGGACTTCCACTGTGTCCGGGCCTTTTGCATTGGTGGTCGCCGTGCAGCATCCCGCAGATCTGTTGACCGAGTGGCGCCAACGCGCCGCCCATCTCGAACAGTATGGTGATCCAAACAGCGCACGGCTGTGGAAGCTCGCGGCCGTCGAGCTGGAGCACGTCCTCCAAGCACTCGGTGCTGAAACGCTGACGCTCACCGAGGCCGCCGCGCTCTCCGGCTACTCGGCTGATCATCTCGGTTGGCTCGTGAAGAAGGGCAAGCTGCCGAACCACGGCCGTAAGAACGCGCCTCGCATCCGGCGCGCTGATCTCCCCGCAAAGTCCCCGACCAAGCCTGGTCGCCCCTGTCAACCGAGCCGGGGGCATGGCTCGGTCACGAACATCTCCAAACTCGTTCGACGGAGGCAGCCATGAAAAGGAAGCGCTTTAGCGTGCCCCGCATCCGCGATCCACGCTACCCCCACATCCAGGTCCGTGTCGTCGCGCTGGCCGGTTCCCCTTTCCTGTTCCTGGGGCGCCAGAAGGATTGCAAGCCCACGTATGCCGTCATCTGTGTGAACGGGCGGAAGTTCACACCGGCCAGCTTGGGCGATACGAAGAAGGAACGCGAGGACAGGGCGCGCGCGTTGGGCCTGGATGCGATCAAGAAGATTGCCGAGCAGGAGATGGCGCCGAAACCGGAGCCTACCGATGACCGGCTCACGCTGTCCCAGCTAATCGAGACGTACGAGCGCGACGGCTTCGCGGGCCGCACCGACGCATACCGGCGCGACTCCTTGGCCGCGCTCCGGCGGCTGGCGGCGTTCCTCGAAGAGGACGCGGCGCTGTGTGCTCTCAAGCCCAGCGACATGGAGAAGTACTACGCGAAGCGCGCCGCAGCGAAGCACGCCCCGGCGGGGCGAGGCGATTTGGTGGCGTTGAAGATCGCGTGCCGGTGGGCGTGGCGGAACGGCCTGCTCGACCAGAGCCCGTTCGCGACGGCGCAGTTCGACAAGATCATCCCACCCAAGGGCACGCAGCGGCGCCCGGTGGCGAAGAAGGACCGCTACGACGCGATCAAGGCGGTCGCGACGCAGCTCCCGCCCGCGTTCGAGGTGCTGCTCGACCTGGCCTGGGAGACCGGGAAGAGCCACGGCGGCATCCGCACGCTGCGGTGGGAACACGTGGCGTTGACCCCGGCCAAACAGGCGCCGCACGGATCAGTCACGTGGTATGCGGACCGCGCCAAGGAGACGGTGGACACGAAGAAGCGCCGCATCCACACCCGGCCGTTGAACGCGAACGCCTCGGCCGCGCTGCAGCGCTGGCGGAAGATGACCAAGGGCATCGGCGGGGCATTCGTGTTCCCCTCGCCGTCTGATCCCAACAAACCGCTTGACTACGCCACCACGAAGAAGTGGATGCGCAAGGCCGAGAATCTGGCCAAGGTGCCGCACTTCAAGCAGGGCGTGTGGCATCCGTACCGGCGAGGGTGGGCGGTGGCGCGCAAGCATGAGTTCTCCCCGGCTGAACTCGCCGCCGCGAACGACTGGCGCGATCCATCGATGGTGGTGCTGTATCAGGCCGCCGACGAGGAGAGCACGCTGGAAGCGGCGACGTTCGTCGCATGAAGCTGACCAAGTAGCACAGTAACGGGCGCTCTCGAGTCGTTGTCGGGGGCGCCTTCTTTCTACTCACGAATCTCAGGGGAGGTGGGAGATGCGGGACGAACTCGACATGCTGAAGATTGCCGAGCGCACGCGGCGTCGTGGGCCGCGGCAACACAAGCTTCCGAAGCGCAAGACGAGCCGAATCACCTGGCGCGACCGATTCGCGAAGAAGATCCGCATCGCCCACGACGCGGTGGGGCGCGGATGGGAACGTGGGTTGCGTGACAGTCTCGTGCACGCTCGAGCTGCTGGGGCGCTGCTGATCCAAGCCAAAGAAAGGATGCGCCACGGGTACTTCATGGGGTGGGTCAAGCAGCAGTGTGGCTTCTCGCACGCCACCGCCAACATCTACATGACCGTCGCGGAGAACTGGGTGCGCATCGAGGCAGATTCTGAACGCGTTCAGAATTTGTCCCTCGGGGCCCTATACCGCTGGCTCCGGCCGCGTGCGGCGAGCCGCCCGCTCATCGAGGTGACCCAGACGTTGCTCGGGACCGAGGAGCGGATCAGCAAGGAATACCCGGCGCTGCTGCGGAAGCTCGAAACCGTCATGGGCATGACGAATCGCCTCCGAGCGGTGATTCCCGTCCTCACCGAAGCGGAGGCACAGTCCACCGTCACCTCACTTCTCACGCTGCGGCGCCATGTCGATGGAGTGATCGTGGAGGTGGGGCAACACATTGCGGACTTCGCGCGCACGGACGTAGCGCGAACGTGAATTGGGATTAGCACGGCGTAACTCTCCGTCTTGATCCGCCCCAATTAGCAACTCATGTTTCCTGTGCAGCGCAACGCTGCGGGAACTTGTCGCAATCCTCCCTGATCATGACGCGACGGTAGCGCGAGCCGGTGGTGCTGATCCCACCCGCAAGTTGGAGACCTGACCCACTCGGGGACTCCAAGCCGGTCGCGCGGCCTTCACCTCAAGTGGGGAGGATCGCAGTCATGACTACCGAGTCAGCAGTCACCAAGCACACACACGCCGACGAGTACACCGACCATCTCGAGCACCTCGCCGCCGACGAACCATGGCACGAGGCGATGCACCGCGAGCGGCAAGAAGCCTGGGCCGCCGAGATGCGCGAAAAGCTGGAGGTCGTAAGCTCGCGTCGCCGCGTGTATCGCGAAGTCGCCCTGCGCTGGCACAAGCTGAGCCCCATACGGTTCCGCATCCTCTGCTACTTCCTCGAGGTCGCGGACACCGACCTTGACAACATCTTCCCGTCGCGGAAGACCGCGGCGGCCGTGTTGGGGCTCCAGCTTCCGGCGTATGACTGGCACGTGGCCCGGTTGAAGAAGGATGGGTGGATGCGGACGCACGAGTTCCGGCGGCCCGATGGCACGCAGTCGAGCAGTGGCATCCAGCTCGGGATTCCCTTTCCCGGCGATGCGTGGTGGGGTCCGGCGCGCTTCTCGAAACGCAAGCAGGTGACACGCAGAGCCGTTAGTAGGCAGGCTACGAACGGCACGCAAGGAAAACTACTAACGGCACGCACGAAAACCTACTAACGGCTCCAGGCGGAATTGAGCACGGGTACCCGGACCATATGGAGACTTTGACCATGGACCCGGCCCGAGTAGCCTGAAGCGGGGCTGCGCCCCGCCGGAACAGAAGAGAAAAAGTCGGAACGACCACCGGGAGAGGTGGACAAGATCAAGGCGCCGGTGCCGCAGAGATGGCGCCGCAATCTCCGCGAGGAGAAAAGGAGAACGACGATGGCGAAGCGAAAAGACGTGCCCGAGGAGATGAAGGCGGAGTTTGTCGGCGGCCCCCTCGACGGTGCCTGGTTCATGGTGCAGGTGGTGCGCGAGGGACCGAACAGGATTCGCGTGCTCGAACGCGGTTACACGAAGAAGTTCGAACGTACGCGGTTGTCGACGCCGGTGCCGACAGGAAACGAGGGCGATTGATCTGTCCCATTCTTCGCGTGATGTTACCTGAGAGAGACGCGGACTTCGCCGCCACGGAGCCCGAGCCAGATCCAAAACAGGATCTCCTCGGGCTTCTTCGTTGGTGGGCACGAGAGGGAGGCAGGCATGGCGGAGCGAGACGGCGAAGGACAGTTCGTCTACCAGGCATGGTGCGATCGGTGCCAGGTGGCGACCACGCATCTGTTCGGCGCGTGTCAGGCCGCATCCTGCCGGGAGGGATTCCCGAGGCCCGCGAGCACGCCGGTCCGGATGGTCAACATGGTGCCACCGAAAGGGCGGACCGCGTGAGGCGTCAAGGGAAGGGTCGGCGGCGAAGCGGTTCCGTGGGCACAGGCGTGTTCCTGCCCCTACGCCTCCAAGCCCGCACCAGCGCCGCCCGAGCTCTGCTCCCGACAAGAGCCGGTGATCACCACCGGCCACGGCGTGAAACTGCACGGGGAAACATTAGGGCACGCGGAAGATCGTGGGAGCATCAGCCCACTCTCCTGACACCGATTCAGAGCGTGCGGCATAACGAGTTCCTTGGCGTTGCCCTGCCGGGGCCAGGGACACAGGCGCGAGTCGGCCTAGGGCAAGCCTCCCAATGTGCGGGCCGTTGCCGAGGCGGGTCAGCAGGTCGAGAGACACGTCCCACATGCTCCCCTCTCGCTCCAGATACTCCCGCACGAGCATGGTCCCTAGCGCTACGGCGACGGCCGCGGCGTGGGACAGGAGCGTTTCCTGTGGGAAAACGAAGGGGGTCGGCGTGACGATGCCTGCGGAGGTAACGATGCCGGATCAGGACGTGAGGCACTGTGCGGGCGTGAAGGCCAACGGCGCGCCCTGCGGCTGCGAGCCTTCCCTCCTCATCGTCGACGACGAGACGCCGGACACGTGGTGGTGCTTCAACCACCATCCGGCCTACGAGGAGGCGCGTGATGCGGCGCGGAGCAAAGGCGGCTTCCGCAAGGCGGCGAAGTTCCAGCGCTTCCGGTTCCTCGACAAGGCCGAGCTGATCGAGCTGCGTACCCCCGCGGATGCCCAGCGGCAGGCGGCGGCGGTGTTTGCGGCCGTCGCCACCGGGCGCCTGAGTAGTGCGGCCGGGAGCGTGGCGTTGCGGGCGCTCGACGCCTTCACCAAGGCCTGTGAGCAGACCGAACTCCTCACGCGGTTGGACGAGCTGGAACGGCAGGTGGCCCGGACCGTGAACATCACCAAGGGGGGCGCGAGATGAGTCAAGCGCGACGCCGGATGGATCGGGTAGATGCGACGCTCGCCGGGGGCTCGCGGGCCCTGGCGATCATGGACCAGCTGGACAACATGAGCGACGCCGAACTCCAGGCGGAGGCGGACCGGATGGCCGCGGTCCTGCGCGCCAATCGGTGCATGCCGACCACGGCGGCGCCCGAGTCCGACCGCGCCTGGCTCCACGAGATGTTCGCCGAGTACTCGGACGAGGAACTGATCGCGTTGGTGGACGAGAAGCGCCGGGACATCGCGGAGCGGGATGCGAAGCTCGGCATCGTGGCGAAGAATCGCTACCTGGGCCGGGGGACGCTATGAGGCGCGGCCAGCTCGGCCACAACGGCCGACGCCGCCGCCCGAGAAGGCCCAAGGCGATCCTCCCGGCGCCAACGCCTGCGATCGAGCCGCCCAAGGCGCGGACCAAGCTCGGCCCCGTGACGATGCAGGAGCGGGTGAAGCACCAGGCGATGCTGGAGGAGATCGAGCGCGAGAAGGCGCGGTGGGCGCGGTGGGACGAGCAGGAGTGGGCTCGGGCGCAGCGGTACGCCGACGAACCGATGATCGAGGGCTCGGTCGTATGGCATGACCAGAACGTGAACGGGAGAGGTGGACGATGAGCGGGAAGACGACCGAGTACATGCTCTTCAACGACGCGTGCGAATACTTGCGCACGCAGGGGACCCCGGTGGAGCCCGCAAAGGTCGAGAGCTTCGTGCGGGCGCGGGCGGCCCAGGAAGGGACGTTACTCCCGGGCGCCACGCCCACAGAGATCACCACGGCCACCAATGCACTGCTGGAGCAGGCCAACCTTACTACGAACGAAAGGAGTACTTCGATGGGCAAGACGAGAGAGTTCGCAGGGGCGACCCGCGACGGAAAGAACGCTGGAGTCGTCAAGATGGAGCAGCTGGAGGAGGCGCAGCAGTACCAGCCGCACGTCCCGTATTGGAATGAGCCGCGGTTGTCACCCACTCGGCGGCAGGCGATCGAAACCCAGGCAGAAGGCCTGCGGGCGCAGCTCCGGATGGACCTCACGCTCACCCCTGGCCTGCGCATTCGGATCGAGCAGGAGCTCAAGCAGCTCGAGCGCGTACTGGAGCGGGCGGGTTCGGGCGACGCGGTGCCGCCGGCTCAGCGCTCGATGTAGCTCAACGGAGCAATCGGAACCGGCGTGCAGTCGAGGGCACCGGGGACTCGCGCGGGGGAGCATCACCTCGTAACTCCGGCTCCGCCCGGTCCGGTCGCGGAGGCAACGGCACCGGGGCCCGTTCCTGAACAAGCAGTCGGGGTCACCTGCGCGGAGGCAGGTCATGAACAGCCCGCGGTTCTGCCATGGCATGAGGGGCTGCGGCGGGCGGCTGATGGTCCCGAAGCGAGGTTCGAGGCCTCGCCCCGGCTCTGTGATTGTTAAACAGCGAACGACAACCAAGGAGGCATGATGGAATCGCAAGAAGTCAAACAAGCGGTCGGACTCGAAGGCGAGACGGTGGAGCAGAAGCGCGAGCGGCTGCGGACGATCGTGGGAGCGAAGTCGGAGCGCCAGTTGCAGCGCGAGGCGGCCCGCGAGCTGATGGCCGTCGAGTCGGAGATCGCCGCCAAGGCGGAGGCCGATCTCAAGGCGGAGGCCGAGGAGCGTATCCTCGGAATTCGGCGCGCGCTGGGCTCGCTGCTCGATCAGCTTGAGCAGGATGGTCGGCGACTCGCCGAGGCAGCGCAGGAGTATGTCAAAATCGCCACCGCGCTGAATGCTCGCTTCGACAAGGCGACCTTGATGAAGCACGAGGCGACGGCCTTGGTCGAGGTGTTCAAGTTGCCGGCACCCGACCTTCCGGCGCTCACCCCGCCCGCCCAGCGCAGCGACGTGCTGGAGGCCGGTGCGGCGGTGCAGAACGTGTTCGCGCGGCAGCATGGCCGCATCGAACCGGCAATGGTCTGGAAGATGACCGACCGCGGGCTCGCGCCCGACGTGCGCAGCTTCGAGGAACTCGACGGCACGCCGGGGCGCGAGCTGATCCGCCGCAAGCTCGGGAAGTGAGCATAACGGGATGGCCGGGTCGCGCGGTGGTGACTCCCCACTGCAGGGGGCGACAGAAGGCGCTCCACCCGGCCCATCCAACATGACGCGATAGGCGCCTTCTCCTTCCTCTCGCCCTCCCCAGGCCGGGCACGCTAGGCGGAACGCGTGCCTAGCCTTGTTTTCCTTTAATACACCAGATAACCCACGCGGCAGAAGCCCCATAAGTGCGATGGCCTACCTAACGGGATCCAACTCAATTTTCAATGTGTGGCAGTTTGGGAGGGCAACACGGCCCGGGGCGGCCTCAGGGGATGGCAGCATTGCCGATCAAGACCCCGAACCATAGCGCGAAGCGAACGAAGCGCCCCAGCAGTCGATGCCTGCTCATTCAAGTGTCACTGGTTCCGACCATCACGCAGGCAGGCTCGATACTGAAAGGAAGTGCCCCAGGCTGCGGCGCCCTCGCTGACACCGAGTGCAGACAGGCGATGCTCGGAGCGAGCCGAACACAATCGCGCGACGGACAGAACGCATAGAGGACGCCGTGACAGGGCGTAGCCTCCCAGTAGTGGGGTGCAAGGTCCCCGCGATGCGCTTGTCCGCGTAGGTCCGCAGTTCAACTCCTCACCATCAGCAGGAGGCCACCATGACAACGAAGCATTCCCCTACCGGCACGCACGAGACCGACGCCGACCCCGCGGTCAACGTGAGTCCACGGCAGAAGCCCAAGCCCGACCTGATCCTCGTCGGGACGGACGGCAACGCGTTCTCGATCCTGGGGAAGGCCTTCCGTGCAGCGAAGGCGGCTGGGTGGACGAAAGAGCAGCTGGACGAGTTCAAGGCGAAAGCCACGAGCGGCGACTATGAGCACCTGCTCGGCGTGACCATGGAGTACTTCGACGTCCAGTAGGTAACCCCCGATTCTCGACACCCCGGGCCGCCCTCGAGGCGGCTTTTCGTGTTTCTGGGAGTCCTTTCACCACAGGAGGACTTATGTCCGATCCCCGAGAGCGCCGGCTCCCGGTCCTGCGGCAACAAGGTTGGGAACACCACCGGTCCAACGTCGAAGGCACCTTCGCACTCGGCCAACTGTACGCCACACCTGGCGCCATCCAGGCCGTGGTGACCGCGGCCGACGACGTGTTCCGTTACCTCGCCCGACACGCGCGCGGCGATTGGGGCGAGGTGGACCGAGAAGATTGGTTGGCGAATGACGCCGCGTTGGTGAGTGTGACGCGCCTGTTGTCGGCCTACTGCCTTCGTGACGGCACTCGCATCTGGATCATCACCGAGGCCGACCGCGCGTCGACCACGATTCTGCTGCCCGATGAATACTGAAGGTTTGTTGTTTCCGTGTTGGGTGCCCGCGCGAGGGGCCTGCATCCGGTAGCCAAGGGTTTGCCTAAGACCTGGTGACGCGACCGCAACAGTTCTTGAAGCGGCGCCCGCTGCCACACGAGCAAGGTCGGTTGCGCCCGCCCGCCCGCGTTGTGACAGGATACGTACGTTCCTTCGACTTTGACATCTTTACCTTCTTTAGCAGCCCGACTGTTTGGTGAAGCCGTTGCGCCTCTCGCTCGAGATCCGGGGACCACTCACGGGCGTCGAAGTAAAGCAGGTCTTCGGAGCGGCCCGGCTCTTTGATCCCGCTCTCTGTCGCAAGACCCACGATGTCCTTCGCGTCAGGGAAACGGAGCTTCGTTACCAAGCAGTACGCTTCGAGGATTTTCCTACGTCGCTCGCGATGGGCTTCGTGGGTCTCACCGTTCAACACGGGGCACAGGACGAACACGTAGTACGGATCACCAGGGTGGGACGGGGCAATGATCCTCGTCGCCGTGCGGTCGGAGGGCGTGCGTTCGAGGAGCTCGATGATACTCCTCGCGAGCATTCGGCGACGGGTACGTGGCTCCCTAGCAAGGAAGCGCAGCATACGCTCTTGGTTTTGGAAGCCCGGGCGCGTTGCGCCAACGAGGGTCCCACCCAGGAGGTTCCCGTTGAACTTCTCGATCAGCGCATCCCAAGCATAGCTGACCTTGTCGGCTGCGAGCTGAGCGAGTCTTTCTGGCCGCTGTGAGAACTCATGCCACATGCCCTCAGTAATCACGGCGTGGTTGTCGGGCGGCACCACGAAGTCATGCATTCCATCGGGCCCCATGTGCCTCAGATAGAACGCCAGGAGATCCTCTTCGCCTGCGGCCGTGATAAGGCGCCCAGACTGGATGAACCGTTCCTTGCGTGCGAGGTACGCGACGAAATCCGAGACCGTGTCGAGCGTGGTAAGCAATGTCCACAGGGCAGTGTCGTCGAGCACGTGGACGTACGGCTTCGTCGGGTCCAGGAGGCCCACGGTGAATGGCATTCTCAAATGCGCGTCTCGTACGATCGCCGGCACGATCATAAACGACCCGCTACTGCCACCCCCGAAGTGCTCTGCACAACGGCGTGACGAGCCGTGGGCGACGACGATGCGATGAAAGCGCACGTCGTCCGTTGCCGGAATGGCCATCGGAAACCGCTTGGTGCATTCCGGGTCGAGGAAGACGCGGTCGGGATAGCTCCGGAGCCAACGCTCCGCGCCCCAGACTTGTTGCGCGGACTTTAGGACGCTCCTTCGAAACCACCGTGACCAATCGATGGCGATATCGCCCGTGTCGGGGAATTCGCAGTGCTTGTCCGAGAAGACGATCACGTCATTCTCGAAGACGACCAGGAGGTCCGCGAGCTCCTTGCCCACGCCGAGCGCCGAGCTCTTACCTTGGTCGCGGTACAGCCCGGTGTAACTCCAGACCGACAGGAACGTGTGCTCACAGAGGTCGCTGAGGTACCGTTCAGCCGGCGTGGCGCCACTGCGGCGGTCCACACGTTCGGGTAGGGGCGGCGATCCGTCTGTCACTTCGGTGCACCGTTGGGCAGCAGGCCGGTGTGGAGTAAGTGGAGGAACGCTTCCGCGGTCAGCTGGGAGGCGAGCGTCTGCTCGGTGTCGTCGCCCAGGAGTTCCCCAGCCATTTGCGCCTTGTGCGCGAGCGCCTCCGCGATCGCCTGCTCGACGGTGCCGTCCGCGATGAGCCGGATGTAGGTAACCGGATTGCGCTGCCCGATGCGGTGGTTCCGGTCCTGGCTCTGCGCGTACAGATCGTAGCGCCAGGTCAGCGTCTCGTAGATGGCGAAGCTCGCGGCGGTCAGCGTGAACCCGACGCCTGCAGCCGCTGGGTTCGCCACGAGGACGCGCAGGGCGGGGTCGTCCTGGAATCTGGCGACGAGGCTCTGCCGCTCAGCGACCGCGGTGCCGCCGTACAGGGCCGCGGCACCGTGCGCCGCGTACCGTTCGGCAAGCGCTTCGATGGTCCGCACGTAGTACGACCACAGGATGACCTTCCGCCCGCCGGCTCCGGCCAGCTCCGCCACGAGGCGGTCGAGCTCCGCGAACTTGCCCGGGGTACGAGCCTCGTCTGGGAACACGAGGGCCGGGTTGCTCGCGATCTGCGAGAGCCGCAGGAGCCGGGACATGGCGGTCGGGATGAACGCGGCGAACTCCTCCGGCGTCATGCCTAGTACCTCGTGGGCGAGCTCGTCGCGCAGGCCGTCGTAGAGGCGGCGTTGCCAGGCGGGCAGCTCTACGATCAAGTCCAGGAACGTCTTGTCGGGCAGATCGAGGCACTCCTCCTTCGTGCGGCGCAAGAGGTAAGGCGTGATCTTGGCGGCGAGCGCCTGGCGCTGCGGCGCTGTGGTGTCCTGTCCGCCGTATGCTGCCTCGAACGCCGCAAACGAGCCAAAGGGCTGCCCACCCGCAACGATGGAAAGCTGGGGGTACAGGTCAGCCGGCGTGTTGGTCGCCGGCGTACCTGTGAGGAGCCACCGGTGGCGGGCGAGGGGGGCGAAGTGCTGCGCGGCGACGCTGTTCAGCGAGCGGTAGTTCTTCACGTAGTGCGACTCGTCCAAAACGAGCACGCAGCGCTGCCGCTGCATGAGCGCGCGGATCGCGGTGACCTCGTTCCGCGCCGCCTCGTAGTTGACCAGCACAACAGCGGCGCGTGTCTCGGCAAGTCCGCGGCGCCGCTCGCGCGGGCCGCCCTCCACGATGTGCGCGTCGAGGTCCGGCGCGAACCTGGTCAGCTCGACCGCCCAGGTCCGCTTGAGCGAGTTGGGGCAGACGACGAGCAGGGTGTCCGCCCGGCCTTCCGCGCGCAGTCGCCGGAATGCCTCGATGGCGACGAGCGTCTTACCGAGGCCCTGCTCGAAGGCGAGCAGCCCGGACCCCTTCGCGAGAAGGAACTCGACGCCCTCGCGCTGGTGGGCCATCAGGCGGGCCGACGCGGTCACTCCCACGTCTTGTGTTTCTTCAGGCGGTCGTCGAAGTCGGCAAGACCTTCCTTCAGCTCGCGGTGCTCGTCGGGCGTGACCGCCTTGATGTCCGCTAGCGTAGCCTCGTGCAGCGCCTTAATGAAGCCCTTGAGGTGGAGGCGGAACACACCGACGCCGCTCAGTCGGGACGCCGCCTCGCGGACCGCTTTCTGGAGACTCTCCAGGTCGTCCTCGTCCAGCGCCTGGGCGTCGCGGTCGAAGGCGCGCGCGATTTGCGCGGGGAGTGCGGCAATCTTCCCGGGGAGACTGGTGCCGCCGGCCTTCTCGTCCGTTGCTAGCTTGTTCGCGATGTGCTTTTCGTGGCTCTTGAGCTGCGCCCACTTCTCCGGGTCGTCATAAAACTTCTTGATGTACCGCGCGTCGCGGTACTCCTTGAAGACCTCCTGCCGCACCATGTCGAAGACCTCTTCGCGCAGCTTGTCGAGCTCCTTGTTCCCATAGTCCTTCACGAGGACGCCGAAGCCCGTGGCTTTGGAGATTTCCTCCAGGGTGCTGAAGTGCTCGACCGCCAACTTCTCGGCGTCCGGGGCGTCAACGTGCTCCACAAAGCGCCGGGCGAACTCATACGCGTCCTTGAGGCGGCTGACCCAGGACTCGCTCTTCCCCATGTGCCGCGCGAGGTCGCGGACGGTCGTCACGGGCTTCTGCCCGTTCTGCGACACGACGTGGTCGTGGATGAACTTGGCCTCGATGTAGCGGCCCCACGCCCGCACGCCCGTCCCCCGCACGTGGATGCGCGCGAGCAGGATCACGCGCTCTTCCTCGGTGAACTCCTCCGGCAGCATCTTCACGACCACTGTCCGGAACCGTGCCTCCTCGGGCGTGCCCTTGTGCTTGCGGGCAAGCTGGCGGAGGATCGTGACGCGCGTGGCGCCCTCAAGCACGAGGTACTTGGGCATGCCGTCGCGCTTCCACACGTAGATCGGCTCCATTTGTCCGACCTCCCGGATAGACCGGGCCAGCACGTCGTAGCCACTCGCCCGTTGCAGGTCGGCCTCGAGCTGGTCCTCGCTCACGATGCTCCCGCCAACGAGGAATGGCTGGACGCGCGGGTTCCGCTCCCACAGCGTTACGTCGTCGAACACGTCGAACCGGTCCTCGCGGAGCACGTGTTCGGTGTCGCCGATCTTCTCGCGGAACACTTTCGGCTTGGGGTTGTGGTCGGGGCGGTTCGGGGCCATGTTCGCTCTCTCCTTCAGATGGCGGCGTCGACGAAGGACAGCGGTGGCAGGTTCACGAGCACCGGCTCGGCGCTCGGCAGTTGGGCGTTGCAGACAGGTCGGAGCGCCAGAATAAGCCCGGCCTCGACACGTGACAGCAGGCAGGGGTCGAGGACGGGGGCCGCGCTCCAGCGTGCGGGGTCCAGTTCCCTGGCGGCGCGGACGGACGGCTTGGCGGTCCGCCCGCCGAGGTGCTGGAGCAGCCGGCGCCTGAGGTCGGAGGCCTTGCCCACGTAGAACACGGCATAACCGCCTCGGCTCGGCGCAAACGCGTGAAGCATGTAGATGCCGGGGATGCCGGCAGGCACGCGGCGCACCTCGGAGGGGCAGAGGATAAGCGGGCCAACCCAGTCGAGCACGGCCAGATGTGTTTGCTCTAGCAACTCAGTACGCACGAGAGCAAGCTACTACTGTGCAGGTCGCTGTCAAGAGACGGCGGGCAGTGTTAACTTTCGTTTCGGGTGACGTTCGGTCCGCCCGCTTGGACGAGAGAGGAGGAAGGGGAGGGATGCTATCGCCGCGGGTCATCCGCCACTACCAGCGCCGGTCGCAGGGCCCTTCCGGTCCATACACGTGCATCGACCTCTTCTCGGGCGCCGGCGGGCTCGCCGAGGGGTTCCGCCGCGCCGGCTTCTCCATCCTCTCGGGTGCGGACCTCGATGCCTTTGCGGGCGCCACGTTCCGCCACAACTTCCCAAGCGCGTCGTTCTTCGAGTGCCCCATCTCCAACCTTACGGGGGCGGAGTTGCTCACCGACGCCAGCCTGCGACCGGGCGACCTCGCGTGCTTACTCGGGGGGCCGCCGTGCCAGTCGTTCTCGTACAACAACCACGAGCGGTCGCACCGGGGCGCCCGCGCGCGGCTCTTCCGCGACTACCTGCGCATCGTGGAGGCACTCGAGCCCAAGTGCCTCGTCATGGAGAACGTCCCTGGCATCCTCACCGTGGGGGGCGGCGCCGTCATGGACGAGGTCTACGAGGCGCTTGCCGAACTCGGGTACGAATGCGACGCGCGAGTGCTCTATTCAGAGGACTACGGAGTGCCGCAGGAGCGCCGCCGCGTATTCTTCGTGGCCACGCGGCTCCGGTGGGAGGACGCGCTGTTTCCGGGCGGCTGCGCCGGGCCCGTACCGAAGCCCTCGGCAAGCGCAAACCCGTACGTCCACCGCTGGACGCGGGACCCAGGCGAACCGTACAGGCGTCCGCCAGGCATATGGGCCGCGATCGGTGACCTGCCTCCCCTTGGCAACGCGGATGGCGAGGACGTGGCCCGGTACACGCGGGCGCCGCGCACACAGTATCAGCGCCTGATGCGAGGCGATCAGGAGGAGCTGTTCAACCACGTGGCCCCGGCGCTCAGCCCAAAAATGCTCACGCGTATCCGCCACGTGCCCGAGGGTGGTAACTGGCGTGACATTCCGCGTAGGCTGCTGCCAGCCGGTATGAAGCGCGCCCGCAAGAGCGATCATACCAAGCGGTACGGGCGGCTGACCAAGCGCGGTCTGTGCTGCACGATTCTCACGAAGTGCGACCCGCATTGGGGCAGTTACATTCACCCGGAGGACGACCGCGCCATCACGGTGCGGGAGGCTGCCAGGCTCCAATCGTTCCCCGACCACTTCCGCTTCCTCGGCCCCAGGAGCTTACAGGCGGAGCAAGTCGGGAACGCTGTGCCGCCGCTGATGGCGGCCGCTGTCGCCCGCGCCGTGCGGTCCCACATCAAGAGGAATGGCCGACAGGCTCACACGCGCGCAGCGTAGCTACAACATGTCCCGGATCCGCGGCTTCGACACCAGCCTCGAAGTCGCGGTCCGCCGCGAGCTGCGGCGATGCCGGGTCCGCTTCAAGGCCAACGTCATGTCGCTCCCCGGCCGCCCCGACCTCGTGTTTCCTTCCGCCAAGTTGGTCGTGTTCATCGACGGTGACTTCTGGCATGGCTTCCGTTATCCGGCGTGGAAGCGCCGCCTGGCGCCGTATTGGAAGGCAAAGATTGAGCGGAACCGCGCTCGCGACATACGAAACTTCGCCGCGTTGCGGCGCAGCGGCTGGCGAGTTCTCCGCATCTGGGAGCACCAAGTAAAACACGATCTTCCGGCTTGTATCCGACGGATCGTGGTCGCGTTGAGGTAGGTCGGCGACTCAAAGGGCAGACGTGGCCCGGCCTAGTATCTCCACCCGCTGTTCGCTATCTCGCGGCCGTCGAGCTGGAGCACGTCCTCCAAGCACTCGGTGCTGAAACGCTGACGCTCACCGAGGCCGCCGCCTTCAGTGGCTACTCGGCTGATCATCTCGGCTGGCTCGTACTCCGCCACCGTCACCTTGAACGTCACCGTCAACCCCTAACACTCACCCTCCAACCAGGGCTGGCCGCCTCCACGGGGCCAGCCCCTCCAGGCTATCGTTCCCCGTTGCAACCGAACCTTCCTCCGAGAGGAGATCACGATGCGCTTCTTGATCCTTCTGCTGTTCGTGCCGATCACCTTGCACGCCCAGACGGTGCAACCGACGTGGGAATACGGCACGCTCACGACCATCGATGGGGTCCGGCCGTTCGTCTGGACCATCGCGGACAGCTCCCACATGCTCGCCACGCCCGGCAACACGGAGACGGCGACGTACGTCGCGCTCGTGGCATTCCTCGATCGGCTCGGGCGCGATCACTGGGAGCTGGTGCTGTCGCAGGTGCAGGGGTCGGGGACAACGCTCTACGTGTTCAAGCGCCGAAAGCCTTGAAGGAGGCCGACCAGGGCACGCTGCTCGCGAAGCTCACCCACGCGCCGGCGGACCATCCAATCTCGCCGTTGCCAAGGCAACACGGGTCGGTTATCTACTCGCCGACGACCTCGGATGGGTATGAGATGGACCTCGGAAGCTTCCTCGGCGGCGGGGCAATCGGCGGGACACTCGTGTGGTTCGGTCGAAAGCTCTTGGAGCGCCGCTGGGCGCATCAAGACCGGCGGACCGAACGCGTCGAAGCCGACCAGCAAGAACAACTGAAGTTGCTACGCGAGCTGAACGGCGAGGTCCACAAGAAGTGGGTTTGGCTGACGACCCATGCCGACGCGGCAGATAGATCGAAGGCTGGGCCTGTGGCGAACGAGATTGGGACGTGGCTCTACAAGCACGCTACCTACTTCCCCGAGAAGGAGCGAATGGCGATGGACGCGCTCGCTAACATGACGTTCTTCTTCGCCACGGATCTCAGGCAGGACGTCATGCGTATCCGCGACTCGCTTGCATGGATATGGAAGCACCTCCAAGGCTACCAGCGCGAGATCGAAACGAAACTCGGCCTCAAGCATTAGGGCCTAATGTTGTGGTCCGGGAAACGGCCCGCAGATGCCGGTGACGCCCGGGACGTGAACGCGGAAAGGCCGTGATGTGGCGCGGCGCTGAGCACGACGCACTTCTCGGATTGGATGGAATGGGGTTCAGGGGGTCGCGGGTTCAAATCCCGCCGTCCCGACTCAACGGCGAGCCGAGAGGCTCGCCGTTTTTCGTCGGGCCGGCGGGCCTCTGCCGCCGCCGCTCGCCTGCGGCTCGCGGCATTCCCGGTCAAATCCCGCCGTCCCGACTGGTCGGAGAATCAGCCCTGCAACGAATTTCGTTGTGGGGCTGTTTCTTTCTACCCCATGCTGTGAGTAATGCTGTGAGTTTCTACCGGCTCACGATCCGGTGCGTCGGATGCAACACCACATTCTTGATCGTTTCGGCATCGGCCTGCTGGTACGACGTGACCAGCACTTCCTCGGTCTTCCACCCGCCGGCCGCGGCGACGTCCTTCACCGGGTATCCTTTCCGCTCCGTCGCCCGCTTCCGCCGAATCGAGTGCCACATCCCACGCCGCTGCGGCACGATCTGGGCCAACCTGTAGGCCCGCCGCAGCCAATCGTCTAACAGATGCCGACTGCACGGTTTCATCGCGTCCTTCGGCGACGGAAATACCGCCGTCATCCCGATCGCTGCCTGCACCTTCTGCTGCGCTGCCAGCGCTTCCCGAACCGAATCGCTCATCACAACGACTTGCTCGAACCCCTTCTTGTCGTGCTCGGCGCGCCAGCGGATCGTCCCGGCAGCAAAGTCGACATCATCCCAAACCAGGTTACGCCACGCAGAAATCCGTCGGCCGGTTCCTTCGGCCACGATGAGCGCCAGCGGGAGGAGCGGATGCACGCACGGCGCGACCTCGAGCAACTTGAGATACACGTCGTGCGACATCACCGGCCGCTCCGGGTTCTTCTCCTTGGGGAGCCGAACCCCTGTGAGGGGGTTCTCCCGCAGCAACCGCCGTCCTGTCGTCGTACGCTCCCGCGTCGCCCAGTTGAGCGCCGTCATGAGCATCACCAGGTCCAACTCGACGGCGCGGTCCCGGACTGGCCTGCCCGGCGTCACGCCCTTCAGAGTCGGGTCGCCCTGGCGCCTCGCCAGCGTGTAGCGCCGCACGTCCGACTCGGAAAGCGTCGCCACATCGCGCGTAGACCCGAGGAAGGCGATTACGCGCTCGAGGCAGCGCTGATCGGCTCGCTGCGTGCGGGGCTTCTTGCTCAGGTGCTGGGGGCTTTCCAGGTAGAGCTGGGCCAGCATGCCGATAGTGAGCGTCTCCTGGTCCAACGCCTGCTCGTTCGCGAGCAGGGAGCGGAGTAGCTCGTAGGCCTGTTGGATCGCAGTTCTTTGTCGCGGTGCCCCAGCGACTTTCGGACCTCCTTTCCGTCGACATAAACGGACCGGAACAGCGGGCCGCCAGGGCGGTCTTCATACAACCGCACCCTGGCGCCACGCTCGCCGACGGACTTCGACCAGCATTTCCGGTGCTTCATAACTTCCTCCGGAGTCTAGCGATGTCCTGGGCATCGGCGTCCGGATCATACGCCGGGCCGGAGGGAGTGACAAGCTTCGCGAGGTCACCACGGCGGATCTTGTGACGTCCATGTGGGTTCGCCCGGCGGTCGGGGATGGCCCCGTTCCGAACGGCGCGACGGATGGTCTCTTCACAGCAGCCCGTTTCCTGGGCGGCTTGGCCGGCGTCGAGCTCAGTGTTCGTGTAAGCCTGCGCGGCGTGGAGCAGCTTCTTGAGCAAACCGGTGCGCGCCGCCGCCGCCTGTTCGGCGCCGTTCTCGCGGAGCGTATCCGTCTCCTGAGTCGCCTCGCGGACGAACCGCGCAAGCCACGATGGCAAGCCACCGTCGACGGGGACTTGCTCGACGGTCGCGGCACACTCCCGCCGGTGGAAGAGGCTCAATTGGACGGAGTGCCGGCAGTGACCATGCGACACGGGCGACGTTGGGATCGTTGGTCCCCTCACTTATAGGTAGTCCCGCAGGGGGTCGAGCGTGTCACCACGGGGAGGGCCGGGACGTGCCCCTCTACAAGGGAATAGTCCCGCATCGGGCCGAGCGCGCCCGACCGAGGCTCCGAGGGGGATGGGCAAACGGTAGGGGCCGGGCAGGCCTCGGCCCTTGAGCGCGCGTCAGCGGGCGAATGGGCGCACTTGGGGGGATCAGTGCGCGTGCACCAGCGCGCGCACCGATATCTCCCCACTAGCTTGCACAACAAATAACGCGGCTGGAGTCAGTGCACTCCGAGATATTCCGATCTTCCTCGCGCCACGGGCATGCCCAGCGCCGCGCCTTGTGAAATGGGCCCAGCCTTATGGGAGGATTGACCGCCGCAGCAGTCAGCCCTATGTTCAAGGCGACGTTACCCCCCTAGTTCCTTCGGGAGCTAGGCGCGAGGCCGTGCCGAAAGGCCGGCCTCTGCTTTTTCCCGGCGCTCGCATGAAGACCTATGTGTATGTCGATGGCTTCAACCTGTACTATGGCGCCGTCAAGGGGACGCCGTTCAGGTGGCTTGATATCAGGAAGCTGTGCCAGCTGCTCCTCCCGCGGCACCAGATTGCCAGGATCAAGTACTTCACCGCTCGGGTCAGCGCCCGTCCGGGCGATCCCGATACGCCCACGCGGCAACAGACCCTTCTCCGGGCGCTCGGCACGCTCTCGAACTTCGAGATCATCTACGGTCACTTTCTGACAAACGAAGTGTCCATGCTTCAAGCCGGGTTGCCCGCCGGCGCGCCTCCGAAATACGTCAAGGTCATCAAGACCGAAGAGAAGGGGTCGGACGTCAACCTAGCTACGCACCTGTTAAGCGACGGCTTTCGGAAGGAGTATGAAGCCGCAGTATTGATCACTAACGACTCCGATCTCCTCGAGCCCGTGCGGATCGTGCGCAATGAGCTCGGGCTCGTCGTCGGGATTCTCAATCCTCACAAGAGGGCGAGCCGGGTGCTCGCGCGAGAAGCCTCATTCGTGAAGCAAATCCGCTCCGCTGCCCTCAGGGCGTCTCAGTTCCCAGCCAGGCTGAAGGACGCCCATGGCGTTATCACCAAGCCTGCAACGTGGTGATTCGGCAGAGGTGACCTCTCGTCACGTGTATCCCGTTGAGGCCCATCGCAAACCCTGTTACCTTCTTGGACCGAGTTTCGAGTCCTGGTTCTAATGTTCCTGGGTTTGAGATAGCCGATATGCGTCCCCTCTTGAGTGATCGAAGACTGATCCTAGGCACCGCGCGAGCCGCCCTCGGGCGACCGCGCGCGAGGTTGCCACGTACGTTCTCGCCCCGGTACACGGCGCGAACGGGATCGACCTGAGCGGGACCTGAGTCCGCTGTTTGGTCGCCCCGTCCGCGCGTGTTGCCGGACGGGGCGATTGCATTTGAGGGACCGCCTTGAGTAGCGGTCAGCGGACCATGGAGAACACCAAGCAGCGATTCGAGAGACCGGGCCAGCCGGAGCCACCAGTTGACTACTTCCTCGTCGTGGCACACTTCGAGGAGTGGTATGTCAGCCGTGAGATGGCCCAGGGCATCGAGGCTTCGCTCAACCAGACGCCGGCGCCCCAGTGGGTCATGTTCGTGGACCTGACCGGCGCACGGGTGCGCGTGCGTACGCGGTTGATCGAGTACATCTATCAGTGCACCGCCGAACAGCGGGCCCTGGCGCGTGCTTTCTATCGCGCTCGCAAGGCGGAGCGCAAGGCGGAAACGGACTGGGACGAGGACGAGTGACATGCTCCTGCAGCTGACGACGACGCAGCGCCCGGCGACGGACCTTGGGTTCCTATTACACAAGAACCCGGCCCGAGCGCAGTCGTTCGATTTGTCTTTCGGGCGCGTGCACGTCTTCTATCCCGAAGCGACGCCAGAGCGCTGCACCGCCGCGCTGCTGCTCGACGTCGACTCCGTGGGGCTGGTCCGTGGCAGGGGCGGGCCCGAAGGCGAGGGTGGTTTGCTGCAGCAGTACGTCAACGACCGGCCATACGTCGCGTCGTCGTTTCTGAGCGTCGCGATCGCACGCGTGTTCGGGAGCGCTCTGAAGGGCGAGAGCAAGAAGCGCCCTGACCTTGTGGTGGCCCCGATTCCGCTCGAGGCCCGAATCGCAGTGCTGTCGTGCCACGGTGGCGAAGGGTTCCTGCGTCGACTCTTTGAGCCCCTCGGCTACAGCGTTGCAGCCGAGCCGCAGCCACTCGACCCCAAGTTCCCCGAATGGGGGCAGAGTCGCTACTTCCGCGTCACACTGAGCGCAAGGAAGCGACTCAGTGAGCTGCTCGGCCACCTCTAACGGGGTTGGTCCCGATCGCCACCGTGATGCTGGTGGTGGCGGTCGTCACGGTGTTGCCCTGGGCGTCCTGGACCGCCACCTGCACGGCGGGCGCGATCCCCGCCCCGGCGGCCGCGGTGCTCGGCTGCACGGTGAGGACGAGCTTCGCCGCCTCCCCAGCGCTAATGTTGAATGCGCTACTCGTAGCGCTCGTGAGGCCCGTCGCCGTGGCGGTCAGCGTGTAGCCGGTGCCTGCCAGGTTCAGACTCAAGGTCGAGAACGTCGCGACGCCGTTGACCGCCGCCACCGTCTTGGTCCCCGCGAGGGTTCCACTCGCCGGGTTGGTCCCGATCGCCACCGTGATGCTGGTGGTGGCGGTCGTCACGGTGTTGCCCTGGGCATCTTGGACCGCCACTTGCATGGCGGGCGTGATCCCCGCTCCGGCGGCCGCGTTGCTCGGCTGCACGGCGAAGATGAGCTTCGCCGCCGGCCCAACGCCGGTCGGCGCGACCGGCCCACTGCTGCTGCCAGAGCATCCACCGAGCGCGACACCACAGAGCACGACCCCTACCCAGAGCCCGCCACGCGCTAGCACTGCCGCACGGCGGTGGCGCTTCTTCTTGTCCTGTATATGCCTTGACACGCATATGCTCTGTGGAGTATATTAAGACCATGCAATCCGTGTTCGAAATCATCGGGGAGCCGAACCGCCGCGCGATCCTGAGCCTCCTGGTCTCGTCCCAACAGTCGGTTGGAGAGATCGAGCGTCGGCTTCGTATGCCGCAGCCGACCGTGTCAAAGCACCTGCGGGTGCTGCGCGAGGCCGGTTTCGTGGAATCCACCGTCGACGCCCAGCGCCGGCTCTACCGATTGAAGCCGGAGCCGCTGCAGGAGGTGGATGCCTGGCTTGCTCAGTTCCGCCGGTTCTGGTCCGCTCATGTCGATGCTCTCGAACGCCACCTCGACCGCATGGACCAGTCGACACCAACGAAAAGGAAGACAAGGAGAAAGCGATGAACGTCCTGTTGTGGGTCCTCCAGGTCGCGCTCGCCTTCCTCTACCTCTCGGGCGGCGCATACAAGGTGTTTAAGTTCGACGCGCTCGCGAATCACATGCGCGCGCTCCCGCGCGGCGGATGGCGCGCACTCGGCGTGCTCGAGATGGTGGGCGCGGTCCTGCTGGTCGTCCCGGCCGTGACCCCGCTCGCCGCCGCCGCGCTCGCGCTGGAAACCCTGGCGCTCGGCGGACTGTACGCGCGGTATTCGCTCAAACTGGCCGCTACCAACCCGATGGTCTGGGCAGTGGTGATGGGGCTGCTGGCGGCCTTTGTGGCCTACGGGCGGTACGCGCTCATGCCGGCGGCCTGACGCCCAACCTCCAGGAGAAATAGATGACCGCTCGCGAGCTGTACGCACCGGGTCCGGCCGGCGGGGCCCAGGTACGAAAGGACGGAGAGAAGTGGACGCTCATGCTCGTCAGAGAACTGCGGCACTCGCCGGAAAAAGTCTGGCAGGCACTAACCGACCCGGCGCAGCTGCGCGAGTGGGCGCCCTTCGACGCCGATGGGAGCCTGGGTATGGTCGGAACCACGGTGAAACTCACCACAGTCGGAGCGCCCGCGCCGCACGTTACCGAAACAACCGTGACGCGAGCCGACGCTCCCAAGGTGCTGGAGTACAACTGGGGTGGCTTCGATATGCGGTGGCAACTCGAAGCCGTTGGTGGCAGCACGCGCCTGACGCTGTGGACCAATATCGATCGCCGCTTCATCGCGATGGGTGCTGCCGGGTGGCACATTTGCTTCGATGTTCTGGATCACCTGCTCAGCGGAACCCCCATCGGCCGCATCGTTGGTCCCGAGGCGATGAAGTTCGGCGGATGGCAGCGACTGCACGCGGAGTACGCAAAGCAGTTCGGCGTTGAGACCCCTCGAGGATGAGAACATGAAAAAGTCGGGCGCGAGCCAAGGCCAGTCGGCATCACAGCTGATCTCGCAAAGAATCGCCGAGCTCGGGGACTGGCGCGGGGAAACTCTCAGCAGAATGCGGAAGCTCATCAAGCAAGCCGACCCGGACGTCGTCGAGGAGTGAAAGTGGATGAATCCGGTGTGGTCTAGGGCTAGGCCTGGGTGCGACGCCGCTGCGCTGTCGTTCGCTACACCTGCGGTGCGCATACGACAGCCGAGTGCTGTGTCGCCCTTGCGACTCTCAGGCTCACTTCTTGCCGCGAGGCGGCACTGTCCTGCGTCTAAAGAAGGGCACCCGGGCCTCCACTCTGCGTCGGAGCCGTCAATGCCTATCGTCAGATCTGTCTCCGCAATGGCATGCGCCGCCGTGCTCACCAGTGCGTGCACCGACACTACGCCGCTCGCCCTCCGTCCCAATCTCACCCGGTCCATCACCGCGAGCATGATGTCGCCGGTCGCGGCGAGGAGTCACCCGAATAGCGAGAAGTACCGCGACTCGGGGTTCCAGCCCGCGACGGGTCGGTCGGGTTCGGCTAGCGTCTCCACGCGCGCCCTGCTCGATAAGACGGGCACGACCGACGTCGAGGTCACCACCGGGACGTTCGACGGAAGCCCGGCGCCCGGCACGCTCGGGATGGTTCAGGTCAAGGCCTTCACTCCGTCAGGCAATCTCGCGTTCACCGACAACCACACCGGGCTCTCAGCTGACGCAACGGCCAGCTTTTCGTACACCACGCTGCCGCACGGCACCTCGCTGCAGGTGCAAAGCGCGGTCGCCGGCAGCGACGGTTCACGGACCGACGTCGTGACGCTCGCCACCGCCGTGCACTTCCGTCCGGACCTCGTCGCGTCGCGCCTGGACGCGCCCACCCAGGCGCCGGTCGGAGCGGCCGTGAACCTCCAGGGGTTCATCCTCGAGCGTAACGGCGAGGTGGGCGCCGCGCCGACTGCGTCCTCTATGTGGACGGCGCGGCCGCCGATCGCGCCACCGGGATTTGGGTGGATGCAGGCGGCATGGTCGCCTGCGCCATGACGCACGTCTTCACGGAGGCCCGGACCTATTCGCTGGAACTGCGCGTCGAGAACGTTCGCCCGCGCGATTTCGACGACACCAATAACAGCGTGAGCGCCTCCATCACCGCGGTCGCGCCGAGCGGCTTCTCCACCTACGCTTTGCAGGCCTGGGCGGTCACGGACAGTGCGTGGTGGCATGCCGTCTCGACCCTCACCACTTCGGACGGCACGGTGGAAACGTGGGATCAGATCTACACGCTTCAGGGGCCGTCGCAGTTTGCCAGCCTCAACGGACTCATCCCGCGGATGCTCGACTACACCGCGCCGATCAGCCTCCGCGGCGAGATGAGCACGAATGGGGCGACGGTGAACACCGTTGACGACACCTACCCGTCACTCCCCTGGGTGGATTGGCAGCAGGGGTATTGCGACTACAGGTACAACTTCGACACCAGAGGCGTCACATACGTCTGCGTCTACACGGAGGGCCGCCTCGCCGGCTACACGTACGTCCAGTACGACTGGAGCGGCGCGGACATACACTATACAAGCAACAGCTACGTGTACTACTGGGACCCGAGCGGTCAGCTGCAGCAGAGGTGGTATTCGGGAGGATTACATGGACTCGGCGCCGATGGTCACGCTGGGACCGGACTTCTCGGGCCGGCTGTCCGTGCAGGGGGCGGGCGACGCGCAGCCCACCACCGCGCAGGCAACGGTCCAGTTCGAGCCGGTTGACCTCCGGTTCGATTACGTGGACCCGGCCTGTTCCACGACTCCAGC